>ENA-UOUL01004224-UOUL01004224.1-bioreactor-metagenome-genome-assembly--contig:-NODE-4224-length-13575-cov-3.388057_pt1 | contig 13575 bp, 9 predicted proteins | sample MGYA00249838_ERZ747220 | MGnify/ENA primary metagenome ERZ747220 (study PRJEB28778, sample SAMN05720191) | bioreactor metagenome | isolation source: Anaerobic biogas reactor | place: USA:Washington...
TGAGCCGGATTCGTACCGCAACATTCTGGCAGTGACCTTTACCAACAAAGCTGTCGCCGAAATGAAACAACGTATCCTGTCACAACTGTACGGAATAGGACACAATCTCCAAGGCTCCCAAAGCTATTATGAAGAGGTTAAGAAGGCGGTCGGTTTAGATGAGCAGACCATTCGCCGCAACGCCCTGCTCTCTCTTTACAAAATTCTGCAGGACTACGGCAGGTTCAGGATTGAGACCATAGACAGCTTCTTTCAGACCGTGCTGCGCGGTCTGGCCCGCGAACTGGCAGATGGCCCTCGATGCCGGCTTCCCGCCCAAGGGGGCGTTGGGGTGGGGCCTGTGGGCCCGCCTGCCGCTGCAGGTGCCGATGATCAGCGCCGCGGTGATCACGCCCATGGTCAGCCGGCTGGCGGCGCGGTCGATGCGCGCCTTCACGGCGGGGTCGTGGGCGGCGGGGTCCTGCGGATAGCAGGCCGTCCCGAGGCCGGTGACGAGGTAGCTGGTGGCCTTGTCCACGGCCACGCGGGCGTAGTTGAAGACAAGCTGCCGGCTGCGCGACCTCGCCTGCCACTGGTCGCCATGATAGAAATCCAGGTTGCGCTGATACGCGGCCATGCGCGCGGGATCGCGCCGGGCCAGGGTGGAGGGGAGGAACCCGTTGATGTCCGCGGCCTCCGGGGCCGCGGTGGGTGCCGCAGCGGTCGGGGAGGGCGCCGCGGGGGGCGTCGTGATCGGCGGCAGGCAACCGATGGCGAGCGCGAGGAGCAGGCACGCCAGCAGGGGCGCGAGCCACCGCGACGCGCGACGTCGCTGCGAGCGGAGCGCCAACCCGAACGGCCTCATCGGCTCAACCAGGCCCCGTCGACCGCCAGGGCGGAGGCGTGGCAGTAATCCGAGGCCGCCGACGCGAAAAAGACCACCGCGCCCTTGAGGTCGTCCGGGCGCCCCCAGCGTCCGGCCGGGATGCGGTCGAGGATCGCCTTGCTGCGCTCGGGGTCCGCGCGCAGGGGAGCGGTGTTGTCGGTGGCCATGTAGCCCGGGGCGATCGCGTTGGTCTGGATGTTGTACCGGGCCAGCTCGCAGGCCATCAGGCGCGTGAGCCCCATCACTCCGCTTTTCGAGGCGGTGTAGGACGGGACGAGGATGCCCCCCTGGAAGCCGAGCATGGAGGCGGTGTGGACGATCTTGCCGCCGCGGCCCTGGGCGATCATCGTCCGGACGACTTCCCGGCTGAGCAGGAACAGCCCGCGGAGGTTCACGTCCATCACGTCGTCCCAGTCCTTCTCGGTGAACTCCGGGAAGGGGGCGCGCCGGATGATCCCGGCGTTGTTGAACAGGATGTCGATGCCCCCCAGCCCCCGGACGGTCTCCCCGACGATCCGCCCGGCGGCCTCCCGCCCGCCCAGGTCGGCCGTGACGGCGATAGACCGGCGCCCCAGGCTTTCGACGAGGCCCCGCGTCTCCGTCATGTCCAGGATGTCCACGAGCGCGACGTCGGCGCCCGCCTCGGCCAGCCCCAGGGCGATCGCCTGCCCCAGGCCGCGGGCCGCCCCGGTCACGACGGCGACTTTGCCGTCGAGCTTGAATTGGTCCAGAATCATGCCGTTTCCTCCCGTCTACAGGATGTCGCCGATGGGGACGGCGTCCATGTCGTCGAACGCCTGGTTCTCGCCGCCCATCCCCCAGCAGAACGTGTAGGCCGCCGTGCCGACGCCCGCATGCATCGACCAGCTGGGCGATAGGACGACCTGGCGCGGCGCGACCGCGATATGGCGCGTCTCAGCAGGGCCGCCCATGAGGTGGAACACGCGCGCGTCGCCCGGCATGTCAAAGTACAGGTACACCTCCATGCGGCGCTCGTGGGTGTGCGGGGGCATGGTGTTCCAGACCGATCCCGGCTCGAGAACGGTGAATCCCATCACCAGCTGGCAGCTTTGCACCCCGCCCGGGTGGATGCATTTGTAGATCGTGCGCCGGTTGGAGGCTTCGGCGGAACCGAGCCGTACCGGGTCGGCCTGTTCGGGCCGCACGTGCGCGGTCGGGAAATCCGCGTGCGCCGGAAAGCTGAGCAGGTAGTACTCCGCCGCGTGCTCCGGGTCGCCGCTCGAGAACCGCACGTCCCTCGAGCCGCGCCCGATGTAGAGGCAGTCGAGGCTGCCCATCGCGTGGGTGCGCCCGTCGACGGTGACCGTTCCCGGCTGCCCGATGTTGAGCACGCCCAGTTCGCGCCGCTGGCAGAAGAAGTCGGCCCGCAGCGCATCGGCCGCCTCCAGGGCCAGGGGGGCGCCGCCGGGGACGGCCGAGCCGACGATGGCCCGGTCCGCATCGGCGTAGACCATGTCGACCGCGCCGGGCCGGAACAGCGTTTCGACGAGAAAGGACTCGCGCACCTCCCGGGTTGTCATCCGGCAGAAGCGCACCGGGTCGGCCAAATATCTGACTTGCATCGAACCTCTCCTTTCCGGAAACTCTACCGGCGCACCTCGGCCAGGACCGGATGGTCGATCCGGTCCTTGAAGCCGGCCAGGTACCGCTGCCATTTTTCGAAAGTGTCGAACTCGGCGTTCTCGTCCCAGCAGGAACCGGCGTAGTAGACGGCCGCCTCGCCCGCCGGCCGCTCGAGGGCCAGGAGCAGGTGGCCGTCGGCGGTGAGGGCCTCGGGCCGGGGCCCGGGCCCGAAAACCACCCCGCAGCCGAACATGCCCTCGACGAAATCCGTGGGCAGCCAGTAGGCGATCGCCCCGTCGGCGGCCCAGGTGCGGTCGCTGGTGTCCCGGAGCACGATCCCGGCCGCGAGCGTCAGTGCGTCCGCACCCCGGGCCTCATAGCGGCATTCGAAGCGGCTCATGTTCGACCCCAGGTCGATGGAGATCCGCTTGGTTTCCGAAACGGTCACCCCCCCGGCCTCCCAGGGCGCGTAGCTCAGTTCGAAGACCGAGCGGATGGGGCCGTTGGCCAGGACCCTCCACTTTGTGAAATTCCTGGGCAGCCGGACCCGCCCGTCGGCAAACGGCGCCATCCCCCCGCAGCCGAGCGAGGGGCCCACCTTGTAGAAGTCCCCGCCTTCGCCGTGGTTGAGGTGGTAGGGCGTCCCGTTGAGAGCGTACTCCCGTATGAACTTTTCCACAACCGGGTAGGGAACGCATTTGCCCCAGGCGTCCACCCCGCTGGTGATGGTTTCAAACTCCAGGGCCGGGCCGTACATGCGCTGGGCCACCCGGTCGTTTTCCCACGCGAAATCGTCGTGGCGCTCCGGCAGGAAGCAGCAGTAGGTCGTGGCCCGTGGGCGGGGCCGCTTCACGCCGGCCGGCAGCGGCATCAGCCTGAAGGATTTTGCCTGCTGCGGCGCGAAATCGGACTGGAACAGCAGCAGGGCGTCCCCTTCGGCGCCGCAGACCTGGGTAACCAGGAATTGCCCGCTGTCCTCGTCGCGGACGGAGACGGTTTCCGGGGCCAGCCCCGGGACCGCGCCGGCGACATCCTTCCAGCCGATGCTGATGGTTTCCCCCGGCCGCGGCGCCGCGGTCGGGTTGGCCGCCGTGACCAGCACGGAGGGCCCGGCCTGATCCGGCGCCGCCTTCCGTGCCTGCGGGCACCCGCAGCCGAGCAGCGCCATCGCCCCCAGGCAATACAGTACGCATCGATCCATGGTCCAGCCTCCTTGTTCCGCCTCCCGCTGCCGCCGGTTCCCTCCGGGCCCGGGCGGCGCGCCCCGGTCCGCCCCCGGCCTCGTCAGTCCATGTGAAAGACCTCGTCGAGCGGGATCGAGACGGGCTCTTGGTTTTCGTCGTATTCCATGATGCCGTCGTTCATGTAGTCCCACCACTTCCGCACGACCGGATTTTGCGGCAGGGCGCCGGCGGTGTTCCCTTCGGTCAGCTTCTGGAAGGCGAACAGCGTCCGCGTCTCCGGGTCGTAGTAGATGGAATAGTCGCGGACGCCGGCCCGGCGCAGCTCCTCGGCCAGTTCGGGCCAGACGGCGTCGTGCCGGCGCTTGTACTCGGCGATGTCGCCGCTCGACAGCTTCATCTTGAAGGCGTTGCGGATCACGGGCCGTCCTCTCTCCGGGAAGTCCCCCGTGGCGGGGTGCCGGCTTCGGATTGCGGTTGGGCTTTCCCCGACATCATACATACCCGGAGGCCCGTTGCCAAGCAGCCGGTTCCGCCCGCCCGCGGCGGGGCGCCCGCGGGAATTGACAACGCGGTCCCCGGCATGGTTTGATGGGCCCCACAGCGCGTCGTCCGGATCGCGCCAACCCAGAGGCCCCCTATGACCTGGAAACCCGTCGGATGCCCTAGGGCGGCAAGGGCCGCTTCCCTTGCGATCGCGCCGGTGCTGGTCCTGGCCGCCTGCCTGGCGCGGCCGGCCCCGATCGGGACCTACGACGTCACCGGAGCCGGGGCGGCCGGCGACGGGCGGACGCTCGACACCGCGGCGATCAACAGGGCGATCGAGCGGGCGGCCGCCGCCGGCGGCGGGACCGTGCACTTCCCCCCCGGCAGGTACCTGAGCCACTCCATCCGCCTCAGGCGTAACGTCACCCTCTCCCTCGGCCCGGGCGCCGTCATCGCGGCCGCCGCGCCCGACGGGGAGGCCGGGTACGATCCCGCCGAACCGAACCCCTGGGGGGACACCCACCACTACCAGGATTTCGGCCACAGCCACTGGCACGACAGCCTGATCTGGGGCGAGAACCTCGAGAACGTCTCCATCGTCGGCCCGGGCATGATCGACGGCAGCGGGGGGCTCGACCGCGAGGACGCCCTGCGGCCCGGGGCCGGCAACAAGATCCTCGCGCTCAAGCTCTGCCGCAACGTCCTGGTCCGGGACGTCACGATGGTCCGGGGCGGGCATTTCTGCATCCTGGCCACCGGCGTGGACAACCTGACGGTCGACAACGTCCGGATCGACACCAACCGCGACGGGATCAACATCGACTGCTGCCGCAACGTGCGCATCTCCAACTGCACCATCAACTCGCCCAACGACGACGCCCTGGTCCTGAAGAGCTCCTTCGCGCTCGGCCGGGCCCGCGCGACCGAGAACGTGACGATCGCCAACTGCCAGGTCAGCGGCTACGACATCGGCACGCTCCTCGACGGCACCTTCGGCCGGACCCAGCAGCGCGCGCCGGACAACGACGGCGTGACCGGCCGCATCAAGTTCGGGACCGAGTCCAACGGCGGCTTCCGCAACATCGCCATCTCCAACTGCGTCTTCGAGCACTGCCGCGGGCTGGCGCTCGAGACGGTCGACGGGGGCCTGCTCGAGGACGTGGCGATCTCGAACATCACGATGCGGTCGATCACCAACTCCCCGCTGTTTTTGCGCCTCGGGAGCCGGATGCGCGGGCCCGGGGGGACGCCGGTGGGGGCGATGCGCCGGATCCTGGTCAGCAACCTCCTCGTCAGCGACGCGGACCCGCGCTACGCGTCGATCATCTCCGGGATTCCGGGCCACCGCATCGAGGACGTGACGCTCAGCAACGTCCGCATCCTCTACAGGGGGGGGATCCGCCTCGAGCAGGTGGCCGCGCAGCCTGCGCATCTGGTGAACACCTTCTTTTTCCGAGCCCTGGGCGGCCCGCAGCCGCGGGAGCCCTACGAGACGCCGGAGCGGGAAAACGACTACCCCGAACCCAGCATGTTCGGGCTCATCCCGGCCTACGGCCTGTTCGTGCGCCACGTCGACGGGCTCGACGTGGCGCACCTGGACGTCGGCTGGATGGAGGAGGACACCCGCCCGGCCTTTTTCCTCGAGGACGTCCGCGGCGCCCGGTTCTCCCATGTCCGGGCCGACGGGGCCGCAGGCGTCCCCGCCTTCGTGCTGCGCCGTGTCGAGGACTTCCGCGCCGACCGTTGCAACCGCCTGCCGGAGACGCGGATCGACCGGGCCGAAGACCATTATTTCTAGCGGAGGGCTGTCACCGATGACCGGACGCATCGCGTTTTTCCTTCTCCTGATCGGCGCATGGACCGGCGCCGGGCTCACCGAGAACCGCCCCGGGTCCCCGGGCCGTCCCGGGGGCGGCGGGATCCGGGAGCTGACGCCCGAGGAGATGACGCCGAACCTGAACTTCTACACCATGGACCCTCTTTACGACCCCGACGCCGTCCTCGGCTGGTCCGCGACGCGGATCGAGGAGAGGATCGACCGGGGCATGCTGGCGCTTCGCGCCGGGGAGGGGAAGGTCTACCTCGGCTGGCGCCTCCTGAGGGACGATCCCGGGGACGTCGCCTATAACGTCTACCGCACGACCGCCGGCGGCCCGCCCGTGAAGCTCAACGGCGCACCCCTGGCCCGGACGACCGACTTCGTCGACGGCGGCGCCTCCCTGTCGGAGGCCCACGCCTGGTTCGTCCGTCCCGTCGCCGGCGGCCGGGAAGCCGCCGCCTCGGAGCCCGCCGCGCTCGCCGCGCGCGCGCCGGACGGGCCCTACAGGGCCATCCCGCTCAAGGAAGACGTCGGGAGCGTGGCGATGGTGGCCGTGGGGGACCTCGACGGCGACGGCGCCTACGACTTCGTCGTCAAGCACCCCGCCCAGGGGAAGGACCCGGGCAGGCGGGAGCCCAACCGGGGCTCCTACAAATACGACGCCTACAACGGCAAAACGGGCGCGTTCCTGTGGCGCATCGACCTCGGCTGGAACGTCGACATGGGCATCTGGTGGACTCCCATGGTCGTCCGCGACCTCGACGGCGACAACAAGGCCGAAGTCTGCGTCCGGGAATCGGACTACGCCGCCTCGGAGCAGGACATGCTGCCCGGCGGGAGGACGGGGTTTTTGCTCGACGCGCCGGAGTACCTGGCCGTCTACGACGGCGAAACCGGCGCGCGGATCGACCGTGTGCCCTGGATCGAACTCGGCAGGGTCCAGGACTGGGGCGACACCACCGGGAACCGGGCCAGCCGCCACATGCTGGCGGTCGCCTACCTCGACGGCAGGACCCCGGCGGTCCTCGCCGTCCGGGGGACCTACGGCAGGATGAAGGTCGACGCCTACGTCCTGAAGGGCAGGAAGCTGGGCAAGGTCTGGCGGTGGACCAACGAGCGGGCGCCGTTCATGTACCAGGGCCAGGGCCAGCACAGCGTCAAGACCGGAGACATCGACGGGGACGGGATGGACGAGATCCTCAACGGCTCGATCGCCATCGACAACGACGGCAGGACCCTGTGGGGCACGGGCCTGGGGCACGGGGACCGGGCGTACATGGGGGACCTGGACCCGGGCAGGCCCGGCCTGGAAATCTGGTACACGATCGAGGAGCCGCACCCGAGAAACGGCGCGTGCCTGGTCGACGCGGCGACCGGCCGGATCCTGTTCGGGGCCGACGAGCCGACCGGGGACAACGAGCTCGGGAGCTGCATGGCCGCCGACATCGACCCCTCCCTGCCGGGGGCCGAACTCGCCGGCGGGCGCTTCTTCTTCTCGTCCGGGGGCCGTCGCCTCGCCGGCCCGGCCCCCCCCCAGGGCCTGATGGCGTGGTGGGACGCCGACCTGCTGCGCGAGTTCGTCGGGTGGCGCGGCCTGTCGAAGTGGGAGGGCGGCCGCGAGGTCCCCGTCGAAGGGTCGTCGATCGAGGGGGGCGTCCTGCTCGTGGCCGACATCCTCGGGGACTGGCGGGAGGAGATCGTCACGGCGGCCCGGGGCGAGCTGCGCATCTACAGCACGACCATCCCGGCCCGGGACCGGCGCGTGTGCCTCATGCAGGACCCGCTCTACCGCAACGACGTCTGCCACGCGACGGTGGGGTACTCCAACCGCCACTACCCGATGCCCGGCTACTACCTCGGCACGCCCTAGCGAGGAATGGAGGGAACGAACCATGGGAGCCAGAATCCTGGTGTGCGCGCTGCTGGCCTCGGTCCTGGCGCATCCGGCCCAGGCCATGACAGACCAGGAGCGCAGGGCCTACCTTGAGAACCTGCTCCGGATCCTGCCCGGGGTCGGTTCCTTCGACGCGTGGCTGGCCGAAACGGGCGAACTGCCGCCCGATTTCGACGCCCTGCCGCGGAGCAACGGCCTGCCCGACCCCTTCCGCTTTCTCGACGGCCGCCGCGTCGAAACGCCCGGGGACTGGAGGGAGCGGCGCGCGGAGATCCTGAAGCTGTTCGAGCGGTACGCCTTCGGGACGTTCCCCCCGCGTCCGGCGGCAGACCATGCCGACGTCGAGGAAACCGCGCACGCGGGGTACCGCACCCGCGCGGTCACCCTGCACCTGGGTCCGGACGGCCGGGCGGCCTACCCCTTCACCCTGACCCTGCCCGACGGGCCGGGTCCGTTCCCCTCGCTTCTGACCCCGTCCCCGGTCGACACGCCCGCCCTGGTCCGGCGGGGCTATGCCGGCGTGAGCTACCCCGGCAGCGACTTCAACGACCGGGCCCCGGCGGTGCTCGAGGCGCTCTACCCGGGCTGTGACCTGGCCCTCCTGCCCGCCCGGGCCTGGGGGGTGGGGATCGTGCTGGACTATCTGGAAACCGTGCCCGAGATAGACATGAACGCCATCGGCATCTACGGGTACTCCCGCGACGGCAAGCAGGCCGTGATCGCCGGCGCGATCGACCAGCGGATCGACGTCGTGCTGGCCGGGAGCACCGGGGTCGGGGGGACGCTCCCCTACCGGCTCGCCGGGGAGCGCAACCAGGCCGAGTCCATCGAGTCGACCACGCGCATGTTCCCGGACTGGTTCCACCCCCGGCTGCGTTTCTTCAGCGGACGGGTCGACCGCCTCCCCGTCGACGCGAACCTCCTGGTGGCGCTCCTGGCCCCCCGCGCCTGCCTCATCCACTACAACCGCAACGACGAGGTGGGCAACACCTTCGGCAACGAGGCCGCCTGGCGCGACGCCCGGCGCGTCTGGGCCTGGCTCGGGGCGCCGGAAAAAGTCGGCATCCTGCGGCAGCCGGGGTTCCACAGCAGCGGATTCGACCTGGAAAAGGGGCTGGACTTCGCCGACATAGCCCTGGGGCGTTCCGGGGCCGCGTGGACGAACGACGAGCTGTTCCCGTGGGACTTCGACGCCTGGCGCGCCCGGAGCGGCGATTCGATCCGCCCGGAGGATTTCCCCGCCCGGGGCGCCGCGGGCCTGCTCGACTCCGGCGGCGGAAGGATCGCCACGACCGCCCGATGGGGCGTCGAGGCCGACGCCATCCGCGGCCGGGTGCGGCTCCTGCTGGGGGAGGCGCCGCCGCGGGCCGCCGCGGACCCCCGGCGCGGTTTCGGCCGGCCCCCGGCCGGCGGTCCGTCCGCACGCCTGGCAGGCGTGCGCGCCCTGGAGCCGTCCCGCACGGCCCCGGACGTCCCCGGCTGGGTCATCGAGCGCAACAGCGCCGAGTTCGGCTGGCGGGAGCCCGAACGCTCCCTGGTGCAGGCGCACCCGGTGGTATTCGGGCACGGCGGCGTCGAGGGCATGCTCTACGCCCCCCGGGACGCGCCCGACAACGCCCGCCTGCCCACGGTGATCTGGCTGCACGGCTACAGCTACCCCATCGGCTACATGTGGGTCTACCGGCGCGACCTGCACCCGGTGCTGGCCCTGGCGCTCGAGGGCTACGCCGTGCTGGCGTTCGACCAGTCGGGCTTCGGCGAACGGATGGACGAAACCCGGCCGTTCTACGACCGCTGGCCGCGCTGGTCACGCATGGGCCGCATGGTGGAGGACGTGGGCGAGGCGGTGACGGCGCTGGGGCGGAACCCGCAGGTCGACCCGGACCGGATCTGGGTGTTCGGCTACTCGCTGGGGGGGATGGTGGGCCTGCATGCCGCGGCGCTCGACCCGCGCATCCGGGGGGTGGTCTCCGTCGCAGGCTTCACGCCGATGCGCACCGACACGGCCGCAACCGGCACCGGCGGCGTCGCGCGCTACAGCCACGAGCGGGGGCTGATCCCCCGGCTGGGATTTTTCGTCGGCAGCGAAGCGCGCATCCCCTACGATTACGACGAGCTGATCGCGGCCATCGCGCCGCGGCCGGTCATGGTCGTGGCGCCCGAGCTCGACCGCGACGCCAACCCGGGGGACGTGCGCGCGGCCGTCGGCCGCGCCCGGCCGGTATACGAGCTCTACGGCGCCGGCGGGGCGTTGGAGCTGTACGAGCCGTGGGATTACACGCGCCTGCCCTCATCGACCCAGGAGGCGATCATTGCCTGGATGAAGGCGGCGCTCTAACCGACTATCGCGCGGGCGGGCCCGGGCCCGCCCGCGCCGGAGGGTACAACCGATGCACACGCGGATCCCAGGGCCGGCGATCAGGCCGGCATGGTTGCTTCTGTCGCTCGCGCTCCTGGCGGGAGGGTGCCCCCGCACCTCCTCCGGCCCGGTCCGGCTCGAACAGACCGGGCAGGTCTACATCCTCGACAACGGCATCGTCCGGGCCGAAGTGGCCAAGGCTTCCGGCGACATCGTTTCGCTGCGGTATGAGGGCCGCGAGATGTTCGCCACCTTCCTCGACGGGGAGGGCGCGCCCGATCTCGAGCGCGACCCGCCGGGCGAGAACCTCGAGGGCCTCAACCGCGGGATGACCGACCACCAGTACGGGTTCTGGTCGCACGATGCGATGGGCAGGCGCGGGACCGGGGACGCCGCGGCCCGGGTGACGATCGACCCTTCGGCCAACGGGGGGAGGCGGGCCGAGGTCTCCGTCAAGGGCGTTTCGGGCGGGGTGCGCGCCCTGGGCACCGGCCCGGGAGCCAACCGGGACAACGGCGATTTCTTCGCCGACGTCGAGATCCGGTACGCCGTCGAGCGCGGGGATTCGGGCGTCTACACCTACTGCATCTTCGAGCACAAGCCCGGATACCCCGCGACGAGCATCACCGAGGCCCGGTTCTGCATGAAGCTCCACGCCATGTTCGACTGGATGCTCAACGACCGGCAGCGCAACAAGTTCTACCCCGCGACGGACCGCGAGAACAAGTACAACTACACGGCCAACCAGTTCGAAAACCGCGCCTTCGGCTGGGCCAGCACGGCCGAGGGCATCGGCTGCTTCCTGGTCAACCCCTCCATGGAGTACATGAGCGGCGGGCCGACCAAGGTGGAGTTTCTGACGCACCGCGACACCAACGAGATCGCCGCGCCCTGCGTGCTGAACTACTGGCGCAGCAGCCATTACGGCGGGGCGGTGGTCTCGGTCGACAAGGACGAGCAGTGGAGCAAGGTCATCGGGCCCTTTCTGATCTACTGCAACCGGGGCGCCGACCCGCAGGCGATCCTCGGCGACGCCCGGGCCAGGCAGGCGTCCGAGGAGTCCCGCTGGCCCTACGCCTGGGTGGATGCGCCGGCCTATCCGGTCGCCGCGCAAAGGGGGGGCGTGCGCGGGCGGCTGGTCCTGGACGATCCGCTGGCGCCCGAGGGCGCCGCCATGTCACGCGCGCTGGTGGGGTTGACGCACCCGGGCTACGAGATGCGCCCGGGATTCGAGGTCGGCTGGCAGCAGGACGCCAAGTTCTACCAGTTCTGGGTGCGGGCGGGGGAGGACGGGACCTTCGCGATCCCCGGCGCGCACCCGGGAACGTACGTCCTGCGCGCGTTTGCCGACGGCGTGCTGGGCGAGTTCGCCCGGTCGGGCGTACAGGTCAGCGCGGGCCGCCTGCAGGATCTCGGCGAGGTGCGCTGGACGCCGGTGCGGCGCGGGCGCCAGCTGTGGGACGTCGGCATCCCCAACCGGAACAGCCGCGAGTTTCTCAAGGGCGACGACTATTACCATGACGGGATGGAGGCGCTCTACGCCGAGCTGTTCCCCGGGGACGTTCATTATGTCGTCGGGCAAAGCGATTTTGCCCGGGACGTCTATTTCCAGCACGTGCCGCACCTGGACCCGGCGGCATCGGACGACGCCGCCAGGCGGGCGGCCGAGGGGGGGCAGCGGTTCTTCTTCGGCCCGCCCCAGGTGGGCCGGGCGACCCCCTGGACGATCGAGTTCGATCTTCCCGAAGCGCCCGGACCGGGCCGGGCCGTTTTGCGGCTGGCGATTTCGGGAACGGGGGCGCGCTCGATCGACGTGGCCGTCAACGGCAGGCCGGCGGGGCAGGTGCCGCTGGGGATGGGCGATTCCACCTTCTCCGGGCGCAACGGCATCCAGGGCATCTGGTACGAGCGGGAGCTCGGCTTCGACGCCTCGGCGCTCCTATCGGGCCGAAACACGCTGACGCTGACGATCCCGGCCGGGCGCGTCGGCGCGGGCGTGATGTACGACTACCTGCGGCTGGAACTGGTCGAATGAGCCCCGGGGCCCAGAATGTTTTTCATCGGGCCCCGATTATTGTTCATCGGGCCGCCGGCGTCCGGAAGTTGAAACCCGGGTAGTCGCGCCGGCTCCCGGCGGGCGGGGCAAAGCTCGCCGGCCTGTCGAGCGCGACGTCGAACGGGCGCGGCTCTGACGTGACGATCCCGGTGACTCCGCGGATCTCCGCCTCCTCCGGGGCGTCGTGGAGTTCGAGAACCACGATCTCGTTGTCGCCCTCGCAGAGCCAGTGGCGCGGCACGAACAGCGAGCGCAGGGCCCCCCGGTCCCAGAACCGCCCCAGGTTGTGGCCGTTGACCCAGGCGACGCCCATACCCCAGCGGCGCATGTCGAGAAACGTGCCGCCGACTTCGTCCAATGTGAAAACCCCCCGGTAGAAGGTCGGGCCGTTGTGGCCGGCGCCGGAGGGCTCGATGCCCGTGACCGATTCGAGAGGCAGCGAGTACATCTCCCATCCGGTCAGTTCGGCGCCGTCGAGCGAGGCGCCGCCCAGGAGGCCCTTGCGCGCGCGCTCCTGGGTCCAGGGCGCCGTGATCACGCTGATCCGCCCGAGATTGTAGACCAGGATGTCGAGCGTCGCGGGCCCGCCGGTGGCCGGCATCTGCATGGTGAAGCTTTCCCTGCCGTACCCGCGGAACGCCCGGCCCACCGTCCTTCCGTTGACCATCACGACGGCGTAGTCCATCGGCCTGTCGAGCTCGAGGACTCCCCGCAGCCCGCCGGGGAACTCCTTGCGGTAGAGGACGAAGCCGTAGGCCTGGCCGAGCTCCTCCATGGTCGCGGGCCGGTGCTCGACGCGCGTGGGCTCTTTGGGCAGCCGTTCGATCAGCGGCTGGCGCCGGTCGAGGACGATGGCGGGGATCTCGATCACGGGCGGTTCGTCCGGGGGCGCGGGCGGCTCGACCCCGAGCTTGTCCCCGATGATCCGGCGCAGTGCGCGGAATTTTTCGGTCGTCCGCCCGGCTTCGTCGACCGGGGCCCCGTAGTCGTAGCTGGTGTGCACCGGCAGGTACTCGTTGCACCCGTTGAGGAAGCCGTAGGTCGTGCCGCCGTGGAACATGTAGAAATTGAATGACGAGCGGCGTTTGAGCAGGGACTCGACATCGGCGGCGACTTCCGCAACGGCGTGCTTGTGGTATGGCTCGCCCCAGCGGTGCGATACGCCGGACCATAGTTCCATGACGAAGTCCGGGTTATCCGGCCGCAGTCGCCGCACCAGGTCCAGGCCGTGACAGGGGTGATTGCGGCAGTTGACGGTGAGGAGCGTCGAGGGCAGGGCCCCGCAGCGATAGATGGCCTCAGAGGGGCTGTCAGAGATGAAGAGCGGCACG
>ENA-UOUL01004229-UOUL01004229.1-bioreactor-metagenome-genome-assembly--contig:-NODE-4229-length-13564-cov-8.578261_pt1 | contig 13564 bp, 12 predicted proteins | sample MGYA00249838_ERZ747220 | MGnify/ENA primary metagenome ERZ747220 (study PRJEB28778, sample SAMN05720191) | bioreactor metagenome | isolation source: Anaerobic biogas reactor | place: USA:Washington...
ATCCTTGCCGTATCAAGGCATTTTTTGCAATATCACTTCTTCCCGCTGTTCGGTATGGTTAACGGCGTAGGGTGGCATTGGCGGTCTGGTATCAGGCGAAGCGTAGCCGATCTGCCGGAGCGGTTGTCTCGCCTACGCTGTTGGAGCAATTCGGAGTCAGCCGCAAAGCTGGCTATCTTGCGCTCGAGAAGCTGGAAGCTGCCGGTCTGGTCGAGGTGGATCGGCACCGAGGACGGGCGCCGCGAGTGACCGTCAAGGAACCGGAAGCATGACGGACCAGACCATACCCACGATCGACATGGACGGCGCGACGTTGACCTGTACCACGCGAGTGGCGCTCTCGACTAGTAAAACCAAGCCCGCGCAAGCGGCGTCGCATGCGAAAGACCTTCGGCCGACGTTTCCCGCCCGCACCTGCCGTCGTGATCGTTTGGTCGAGCGTAAGTCTCTGGCAGGCATTGGCTTGGGGCGCGAGGGTGAGATTGGCTACCTATAAAAGATACCATGTAACAAACCCCCCGGGAGAACTGACTCCCCCGATGGAGCTGGAACACCCATTTGGCGCGAACGTGGACCCTCATGTGCATGGTATGCCCCAGCTCCACTGCAGTGGTGGCAATCCCTGACTTCTGAGGCCAACGACGGGCCGTAACTCGTGTAATGAAATGGGCTTGAGAAGAAATGGCGAAATTGGCGGCCCTTGAAGAATCCCCGCGGCAGAACTGCACTGCCCGTGCAATCTTCCGTCGTGATGGTGGGGGGGCTTCGGTGTCCGAAATGGCCTCGGTTCGCCGAAGTTTCTTTGTCTTGGGTACGGTCGCGAAACGCATCTCGAGATACATTCCCCGGGCAACTAGTAAGAATCCGTCTCGCCGTGGCGACGTATCAGGCGAATTCAGTTCCGTTGTAAGCCACATTCTTCGAAAACCGCATCCAGGAAGGCACCGACTTCGAACGAAAATCCGGCACTTCAGGGGGAGAGGTAGACCGGGTTGGCATGAATCTGAACGCCTGGGGCATAGATGCAATGCATGGCTGTCACAATATCTTGTTCCTCAAATTCCAGCGAGAATCCGGATCGCAAGGGGGCGTCTCCGTTGCCGGCTGCCGGGCCAGACTCAGCCGATCGAATCGCTGGGGCGGACTCCATCACCGCGTCGTTATCGGCGATTGATGTTCGGGGCAGGCTCCGTTCCCGGATCGCCTGGGAGAGGCCGTTTACGGCGGCCTCCACGCGCCGGGTGACGTGGGCGAGCACGTCAAGTGACGGCACGCCGTGTGACCTGGAGTACTGGCCCCACAGCCCGATTCGCCGCCTCGCCTCATGGCGCCGTATCTCGGCCCGGCGCAGGCAGTCGGTCCAGAATTCGGCGCGAGTCAACATCGAGCGGCTCACCTGATCCCCTAACTGCCTCAACGCCTGCACCCAGTAGGCAACTCTGCTGGTTGCCACTACAAGCCTCACGGCTCGTCGGGCAACGCTCCTTGAACATTCCAGGCGGCAATGTCGGCCCTGGGCCGCTCACACGGCCAGGCTATTTGGCGGGGTACCCCTGCGACCGCATGAACTCAGAGCGCAAGGGACGAGAGTCACAGTCTTCGGTATCACCATGCGTGAGATTGATACGTTTTGACTGTGATTGCCAAGAAGTGATACCAATTGACTAATCTGCCAGTGCCATTAGATACTCAGCCACCCCAGATTGTTGGTTGCTGCGGGATCACGGCTGCAGGCAAGTGTCTTTGCAGGTGCGTTCCTGTAACATTCGTGAAAATTCCCGGGCATGCTGTCCGATTCGCCTGACGCTTGTGGGGTGAACGTGGTATGATGTCTAACATGAACTTGCCAAGGCAGTTGTCTTGGCAACGACTTATGCCGAGTTTCACACCGGTCGTGTCGTTACGACGTCTGAAGTCGGGTTTCCGTGGGCAGTCCCCCGGAGCCACGGCAGTGTCGAGTTCACAACGACATTCCAACCAGATCAATCTGAGGTGCTCCTATGAAAAATGATAAACCCCAGCCGCCGCCGATTCCCGCCGGCCTGACGGCGGAGGAGAAACAGGAATTTCTGAAAAATCACGGCTACGCGTACAACTTGAAGCACAAGCTGGCCGCATCATACGTGTATGCAGCGGCTGCGACCGTGGCCGGGTCACACCTCCCGGCCGAGTCATGCGTAGTGTATCTTAATCAGATTCTTGACGAGGCCGGCCAGCCTAAAGACCCCGTCGAGCGGATGCTGCTGGAGCAGATTGTCATGGCCCATCACCACGTCGGCCGACTCCACGTCCGTGCCGCAACGGCAGAGTCGCCGGATCGTATCAAAGCCTACAACGCGGCTGCGGCAAACCTGTTGAGAGAACTCTGCCAAGCCGTCGTGGCCCTGAAGAAGTACCGCGAACCGGCGGCGTCCAAAAAGTTTACGGTGGTGAAGCAACAAAACGTTGCGAAACGCCAACAAGTGGCGTTCGTTGATAAGGAGAGCAGCGCAGAGCTGGAAACGCCCGGCAAATCGCCGAAATCGAAACGGCGGGCCGGCACCCGGGCGGCAAGCAAAAAAGCGCTCAAACATACGCCCGCGGAAATATATGTGCCACAATCAGAATCGTCATGTGATCGCGAAGCGGAACTGGTGGAAGCGAAACTGCCACACCCGATACTTCGCGGATCGTGCTGATGGAGAAGGCAGAGTATACCTGTCTAGGCAGCCGGTAATGCCGCCAGCAACACTAACATCTTGACATGTCTGATGGCAGTGGCAGGGACTTGAATATGGCCAGCTCACCCTGTAACCGGATAATGGATGCGTTACTTTCAGGATCGGCCAACCCCGACTTCTCGACCAAGACCGCCGGTTTGTGATGTGAGAAGCAGCGACTGCTTGCTGCCTTGACGCCGACAAACAGTCATTGAGAAAAGGAGATGAACATGCCTGCGACAGGCGAAGCAATCCCCAAGACCCGCAAAGAAGCCGAGGCGACTGGGCTGCAAACGCGAGAAAGGTGGTGCCGTACGCGAGGACCGCACATGACATCCAGGCGGCGCCAAAGAGCGACTGTTGTTGAAGGCCAGAAGTACTACCGCGAGGATCAGTGCGAAGAGGCGTTGTCGAAATGGGAGGCAAACAAACGTGGTATGCATGTCGCACGTGGTGCCAAGCCGGTGGCCACCATAAAAGTGCAGACACGGAGCGGCTTCGTGCCAACAGAGATGTTTCGGATTTCTGATTGCCGCCCTGGGAGAGACAAAAGCGAAGAGCTGATAAACGTCACCCGATTACTGCAACGCGGTTGGTCGAAGCCGTTAATCGCGAGCTTGCTCGGGAAACCGGACGACACCTATCTGAATCCGCACGGCGCATCCAGTGGCGACGTGAAGCTGTACCGGCTGGGGCGAGTCATGGCTGCCGAGACCAAACCAGCATTTCTGGCCGCACAGGACGGGCGAGATTGCCGCAGAGCTGCTGCTGCAAGGGCAGTTCAAACGAAGCGGGAGAAGACGCAGGCGTACGTGGATGGTCTCAAAATCCAGGTGCCAAAACTCACGAAGAGGGAACTCGAGGAAGAGGCATGTAACCACTATAACTTCCTGCAAGCCGAACGGGGGAAGTTTGACCAAATAGCCTCCACAAACGCCAAGAGAGATTTTCTGGATCGTATTTGTGTCAACTATTTGCGGCATGCACGGACGTCGTACGAAAGTTGCCTCCACAAGATTTCTGGCAAGGTCGGCAGGTCGAGTGCGTACCTTGAGATCCGCGAGAAGGTACTCGAGGTAATTGCCGAAAAGTACCCATACCTTGAGAGCGAATGTGAAAGGCAGATAGCCCGCATGTATGAAGGGGATTGTTGCTGATGAGGAGGAATATCCTATCCCGGAGACGCTGACCGGCACGGTCCCCGCGAGCATCGGCCGGCGGCGGTTGTGGACGTGATCCGGTACGTCCATGGTCGCAAAGGTTGATCGTTCGTATAGCGGCTCTTGCCGAGCGCGGTGCTCGCCGATCGCATGCGGGTAGCAGGATACCCGTCGCCTCCCGGATCAGCCGCCGCGCCTCGACGCTGACGCTGCGGTGCAGGCCCAGCAAGTCGCAGACCACCAGGGCAATCCTGGTCTTGCCGTCGTCGAGAACCAGGCAGCGGGCGTGTGGTGCGTCGTGCGTGTGCTGGACCGGGTACGAAGCGAAGCCGCCAACGATGAGCGTGCCGAGTTCAGGCGTGATGTTGCTGGTCGCGGCATCGGCCCGGGGCGACATGTCTGGGTTTCGAAGGGGAGAAAGGCGTCAATCCTGGGGTGCGGGCAGCCGCTTCTCCTCGGCGGCCGGCGAGTAAAGCTCCACGGGCGTTGCGGTCGTGTCGAGTTCCAACCGCGGCGTCTTGCGCTGGTTGGTGCTGACGAACAAGGCGAACTTGCCAGCCAGCGGCGTGCCGGCGAAGCGCTCCTGGCGAACCTCGACGATCACCGTCCGGCAGTGCCAGTAGCACACGTCGAGCGGGATCGAGGCAGGCTTGCGATCCTTGCCGTAGTGGCTGGCGAGACCCTTGGCGGGCGATAGATAGTAATCGTTACCGATACCCTCCCTCCCGGTCGATCGATTGTTGTCGGCATCGAGGTATACGTTGAAGGATGCCTCGACCGCCATGTCGGAATCGGCCATCCGAAAGACGAATACGTGCCGGCCCTCGATCAGCCGGTAGCCAATGGCGGCCACGTCGTGATCGGTATGGGGGTTCTTCCAGAAGATTGGGATGTCGTGAATGTCCGGCCGCGTTCCTGGCAGAATCTCCTCGACGGCCGAGGTTCTCACCGCCGGCAGGCCGCCACCCTTGTACGCAGCCGTGACGACCCACGAGAATCGATGTTCGCGGTAGAACTGCTGCCGCGCCCGGGCAGGCTCGACGCCGCGCTTGTCGAGGCTCATCACCAGTTCGGCGAATCGCAAGCCTTCGCGGAGAAACTGCACGCGATTCTGCACTTCGGCGGAATCAGCCTGGGCCAGGCGCTCGGCTTCGGCCAGCATGTCGGCCAAGTCGGCCAGGGTGTCGGCCGAGTAGACCTCTCGGACCTGGGCCAGGCGCCAGGGCCAAGTCAGGGTCCGTTGCTCTTCAAGCGGCACGGCCTTGGCTACCTGGCCTGTAAGCTCCTCGAGCCGGGCGAAGTAGCGGCGCACGACCGGGGCAGCCGCACCGAAGCCGCTGCGGCAATAGTCGTCCACCAACGCGTCGACATCGACATCGGCATCCCAGATGAGCTTGGCCAACACGTAGTAGTTCAATCCTTCCGTGGCCCAGTGGTGACCGAGGCTGTCGAAGTCCACGCCCAGGACGTCGTCGCGGAAGATCGGCTTGAGATCCTCCGCCATGCGGTGGGGATACAGAAGCGGCAGGCCGCCGCCCTTCGAGCTGATGTTCGGCCGCAGGAAGCGATGGCGGACTACACCGCTCCAGCCTTGCCATTGGGCCCGGAATATTTCGCGAGCCGCGTCGCACAGCCAGCTATCGGCCCCGAACATGACCATGCCCAACACCACGTTGTCGTGCATCCGCAGGCCCGGGAAGGCCGTCTTGTAGCTGGAATAAGCGTAACTGCAGACGTAGCGGTCGGGATGCGTGTCGGCGAGTCCCTCGGCCACGCGGTTGAAGAGCCACATGTAACGGCCGGTGGTGCCCGTGTCGGGCACGTCCAACGCAGTGCACCGCCCGCAGCAACAGAACTTGGCGGCGCCGCCGTCATTAGGGCAGACGTTGTAAGAGCCGGCCCCCGGGTTGGCGTCGAGGTACTCACGCCCATGCCGGATCAACTCGGCGATCAACCCCTCGTTGACCACGCAGAACTGGCTGCGCGAGGCTTCGCCGGGCTGCACGCGTGATCCGTTCGGCTGGAGAGCAAACCAATCGGGGTGCTGCCGGCCGTGACGCTCGTACCAGTCGCCGAAGGCGTGGCCGTAGTTGAGCGAGATGCTGCCTCCCGCGGCCAGCCCGGCCACGCCCGAGCCCTCAGTTCCCGGCGGCATCTTGCCCCCGGCTTGGAGTTTGTGCCGAAGCAACCACAGGTTGGCCTCTCGGCTCATGCGCTCGCCCGGATCCTGCTGGCCGTCCTGAAGGGCCCAATGGGACGCGACGCGGCCCTCTCCGCTCCACACGTTCCGGTTGCGGTACTTGCGCATTTTCAGGCGAGGAGTGAAGCTCAGGTCGATCGCGGGCACGTTGACGTTCGGCAAGTGCGGTACCACGGTGCCCAACTCGCCCGGCCACAGCCAGCGCACGCCGAGGTGCTGCTCCACGAACGTCATGGCGGCGTAGAACGTGCCATTGAGTTCGACCTGTTCGCCGTCTGGCAGCGTTTTCTGATCCACGCCCAGCAGCACCAAGTCCGAGCCCACCGTCCGCAGCAGGATACCCTCAGGTCCCAACCCGGCCGTATCTACGCCCAGGGAGGCTGCCAGCCGACTTGCACCGACAACGACGCGGGGTGACGAGGCGGCCCGGCGATCGCTCGGGCCGACGATTGGCAGTTCTGCGCCCGAGACGGCCCGAATCCAATACTGCAACTGGACGGCGGCAGCCCGAGCAGCCGTGCTGGGCGTCTCCGACAAGACGATCACGGCGGCCGGTTTGCCGCGATTGACCAGACTCATCGTACCGGCATCTGCCTCCGGCTCCCCCAGGCAAACCAGCAAGAGCAAAGCCGCACCAATGCTGCTCATCCGTACCTCCAAGGCAATGTCGGTTCAAAGCAAGTGTCTGTTTCGATGATGCCGACGAGTATACGGGCCATCTCTTCGAGAAGCCAGCGGCGGGCACGAGAAGACGGAGTCGTGGGAAAGCTCACCGCCGTTCGTCTGGGCGTTCTTGACTGCTTCGTCGCACGTTAGCCACGACCAATCCGATCGAGTCCGCCTTCAGCGTGGCCGAGAACGTCACCCGGCGGGGCAAGTGTTGGCGTCAAGGCGACATGCGACAGCGATGGTGCACTTCCAGTGCGATGACGTAACCGCAGTAGAAGCAAGACTCTGCGCCAGCAATGGAACCATTTGTGACAGGGCGTTTGTTGCGTCTATAATGGGGGCAAGCGAGTCGCCCAGATGCGGAGCCGTGCGTTTGCCCATCCAAGTGCGAAGGAGAACTTCCCTGATGAGCGGACCGACAAAACGCATTCTCGTGGCCTTCCTCGCCCTACTGCTGGCGCCGCTGGCTGCGAGCCATGCACAAACACGCGTTGGCACGCATGGCCGTGTGGGATGTCTGGCGAATCCCATGACCGTCAACCGCCTTGAAATCACCGAACCCGGCGTCTATGAAAACTACTGCGTGGATGCGCAGGGCAAAGGCGGTAACATCGTCAAGATCAGTGCCAACAACGTCACGCTGCGCAACTGCGAGATCCGCAACGCTACCGGCAATGCGGTTGGGGTCTTTGGCACGAAGGTCGTGATTGAGAACTGTCGTATGCATCACCTGCTCGCCGGCACCTTCAAAGACCAGCACGATGCCCACGGAGTCACTGGCCGTTGGGGTGACGTCATCATTCGCAATTGCGACATCGCTTATACCTCAGGTGATGCCATCCAGTTCGACCCCGACCGCGCCTCGCAAGGGACGGTCATGATCGAGGACTGCCACCTTTGGACCGGTCCCCTGCCGGAGGCATCGCTGGGCTTTGCCAAAGGTGAGCGGCCCGGCGAAAACGCCGTGGATACCAAAACGAAGCCTCAAGGCGAACGCTGCCGGCTCATCATCCGCACCTGCTACATCCACGGCTGGAACCAACCCGCCCAGATTACCACCATGGCCGCGCTGAACCTCAAGGAGAACATCAACGCCGAGATCACCCATTGCGTGTTTCAGGACAACGAAGTCGGCTTCCGCGTACGCGGGCCCGGCAAACACGGCGGCGCGCATGTGAACATTACGGATTGTGCCATCTACGACACGCAGGTCGGCGTGCGCGCCGAGGACAAGATCGAGAAGCTCAAGATCAGTGGACTCGCCTTCGGCAAAGGCGTCACCGAGCGAATCAAATTCGTCAACGGCAAGGCCACGACCGGGTATGAGAACACTGGCGAACGCGAATCGCCCTCGATTGAGTCGTTGCTCAATACAGGCTTTCCAGCCCGATGATCACCGTGTTTCGAACTCTCCTGACCACTGCCATGCTCCTCGCTCCGCTGGCTGCGTTGCACGCCCCCGAATCACCGTTCCGGCGTGGAGCCAGCAGTCTCACCAACTCATCGGTCTTTCGAGACGTGCCGAATATGACCGTCGGCAACGAAACTACCCGTGCGCGCCGACCAGGTCCGGACCGATCTTTGCCAGCTTGTCGATGGCGCGGAGGATCGGCGTGGACTTCTGCCCAACTGGTGCATCGGCAACCCCAAGTGCTTCACCTGCAAGATTAAGTCGCGATGCCGCCGTACGCGGCGCGAGCTGTTCCCCGTGCTCAGCCACATTCAGAACATCGGCAACGAGCCGCGAAGCCGTAGCCGACCGATGCTGGTCCCCCCCGAACCGTGTGAGACAATGGACGACGCATTCCGAACGAGGAGGGAAGTTAGAACTCAAGCTGTGTGACAACCTCCGTGTGGTCACCCCGTCCCCCGGGCGCGGCCCAGGCAGGACGCGCCTTGCGCAGCGATTCGGCCGAAGGCGGAAGTCCGTAGTACAGGGCCGTGATGCGCAGCTTGACCTTGCCGGGCCTGGTCAACTCAATCTCCGCCTCAGTCATCTCGGAGAAATCCAGAGCGAGCCCTTTCAGAGGAGTTTCGACGCGACGACCGTTGAGCGTTACATCGGAGCCAAAGTCCGGATCCACCGCGACGATGAAGCGATGCTGATTCTCTCCAGGTTTCAGGAGCAGTTTCAGGCGGCGACCGTTCTCGACGGCCACCTCCGTCACAAGCTCGACGGTGGGGGGAGCAACGTCCATTTCGGCCTTCCACGCCACGTAGTGTGGCAAGTCGTCTTCTGGGGGACGCGTGATTGCATGGCGCATCGATTCAGGTAGTCGTCCCAGATTGGCCCTCGCAAACAGGCGCGCCTCATTGTCATATTGTGTATGTATGACCGAGACCGGCTGCGGCCACTGCTCCGAATAGGTCGGAACTACCATCGCGGTCACCAGCGCAACCAACACCAGACTCAAGACCAACAAGAGAAACCGGAAGATCCGCGTATCCGCAGCGATCGTGGGAGCGATCAAGAGCCCCATCAACGCCAGCGGAACCGTGTGAGTGAATGAAGGAAGAAAACCGAGTGCGTCGACCAGTCCCCGAGCAAGCGGCAACCAGAGCGCACAGGCCGCCAGCAGGAAAGCCAGGTTGGCCGACTCCCAGCGAAAGCCTCGCCATGAGGCAATAAGCCGGGAGACGCATGCGACGGCCGCCGGCACTGTGAACAAGTAGCTCGTCCCGGGCAAGTACCAGGCCGTCAGAATTCCACACGCCGCCCAATACGCGATCATCACCGACGATGCCACACTACCGGAAACACGCTTCCTGACCAAAGCCCAGACGAGAACGGGCGTGCCGATCCCCACGCACCAGGTCGCCACCCATAGCCCTCTCCCGGCTGTCGTTCGATTATGAAGACCGCATCCGGCTTGACATCGTTGCGCAATGTGTCAGTCATTGGGCGTAATCCGTTCTCGTGTCTTTACTGCCTCCCACAGTAAGGTCGGTGCGTTAGAGGATTTCTTTCAGCGCACGTCCCTTTTACCATCTCCAATGACCAGATGGTGTCCAACCCTCATGTGGGGTTCCTTGGCCACCATGGTTGTCGATCTGCGGGTTTCGAGAGGCTCCCGATCTGATGTCCGCAAAAAAAAGAGGAGCGTCGAAACCAAGACCGCTCCTGAGACCCCTGCAACAGGGCACACGAAACAGCACTCGGCCCGACGCTCCCGTTCGGGAGCGCGGGTTCAAGCACTGCTTTCGTGTGATGGGGCGGAAGAGCCCCGTGTTGCAGTTTCTCAGGAAGCAGTTCTTGACGCTCGCGCGTCATTCGAATTGTCAGGCGCGGCTTCAACGAAGCCGCGTCGTAGCTTTATCTCCTCGTCAGGCAATCAGTGAATCAACTCAACGCTCCTGGAGGCCGGCCCTCCAGCTTGCCTCCAATTTACCCCGAGCGAGCGGGATATCAAGCTTTGGGAGGCGGTTCGCTCGAATTTCTTCCCTGTCGGGCACAAGTGGCATCGGACCGCAGAGGGGTGTGGGCCTTAGATTGCAGAACTGCCGTGTTTCTGCGGCAACAGGTGACCAACCCTTCTGAAGAACGGCTGTGCACAAGCTCGCACACGCAGTGGCCGCACCAGAGATCCAACGCATATACCCTCACAAGATACAGAAACTGGGGAAGAAGCCGAACTGCCGCAACCGGTCTGCATGCAAGACGTTCCTCCTTTGATTACAGGAAGTCGTGCTGCTAACCAGGGCGCTGGATCTCGTCGACACGACCTGCCGCACTCGCGCGAAGCAGCGCCGCCGGGTTGTGAGCGGGTGGAGGTTCAGAAGCGGGCAATGTGGGATCCGGTGGCGACCATGACTGGAGAACCCGTCGGACCGGCGCTCTTGTGGCACGTTCCACCTGCTGCACTTCCAGACACCACGCTTTCTGCCTGCCGTTGGTAACAACAGGCCTGCATGCTTGTTCTCCCATGATCCGGCATGCATAATATCCCCGTTGGCACTTCACCTCACGTATTTCGTACACGGAGCGAACGCTATGGCATCTGCACTCACGCCGCGGGAAAAAGAAATCGTTCGGCTGGCCAGCCTGGGTTGCACCGTTCACGAGTCGGCCAGGATCCTGAAACTGGCCCCGAGCACCGTCGACAACCACAAGGCCCGTGCCATGGCGAAGCTCGGCACTGATAAGGCGGCCCTGCTGACCCGGTTGGCGATCCAATTGAAGGTCACGACCATGACCGACAAGCTGACGCCTGCCGAGAAAAAGAAGAGTGGCAGGAAGGACGACGGCTGGAATTAGCCGTCTCGGCATAGCAGGGCCTGCGAATGGCTCAAGGAGCCCGAGGCACCTGTTTCTACTCGCTCGACGGCACGGCCGCCGACCCCGTGCTGCTGCTCGGGGAGCCGCTCATCGAGGCATTGCGCGATGGACCGTTCCGCGGCAAAGTGCCGGCGTACCGCCCGGCCGCCAGTGCACCCCCGAGGTAAATTGAGGCAATTGTCCGGGTTGGCTAGGACCACATCGCGCTACTGTAGATCATGATGCCGGTAATTTCTGGCCGAGAGATGCGTGAAAGACGGGGGCGCATAGCATCGCCCCTGGTCCGGCATGCGGCCCAGGGGCGCTTGGGGACTACAACTCGATCGCCTCAACTTCGGCGACGAACCTTCCGGCATCGCCGCTCAGGTACGAGGCGACCACGTTGAACACGGCGTCACTGAATCCGCCGATGTTCAGGATGTCGGCACGCTCGGGCGCCTGGGTCGAACTGTACGGCTGGATGTCGACGCAGACCAGCTTGGGGGCCGCAGTGCCGTGACCGCCCAGCCGCATCTGGTTCTTCACGAACGTCTGCCACTCGGACATGACGCCCGTCGAACCGTAACGGCCCGAACCGACCCAGCTCTCGTTGTCGCTCACCAGCACGCAGCCCGCAAACTTCCGCTTGCGGTACGTCGTGTTGGCCTCGTTCAGCGGAATCGAGCAGTTCGTTCCACCGCCGCCGTAACGGGCCAGCCGCTCCGACAGGCTCAGGATCGTGTCGCCCGGGTCGACGCAGACCTTGTAGGCTTGCGTGTCGAAGGGGATCACGACACTGTCCGGGTTGCGACGCAGGATCGCCGCGGCGAACAGGGCCGCCACGTCGACGCACCGCATCTTGCTCGTCGCACCGCGGCCGCGGACGCCGGTTACCGGGCATCATGTACTCCAACCGGCAGTCGCCGTCGTATTCGATGCCCAAGGCAGTTGGAAAACGATGTGTGTTCAAAATGACCCAACGAAGTAGTTGCCGAGACATCGTGCCTTTCGGCACACCTAATCAGGGTGAGTGATGTAGTCCCGACTGGCAGTTGGGCTATCGTCGTATGACCCTCCTGAGCCCGAATGGTTCACATCATTCCTCGCAAATCGCTGAGATCGAGAATGGGCCCAACGAAGGTTCACCGAGACCGTGCCATGGGCACAGGTTTGCAGCCTGCGATGTAGTCCCGGCAGGCAGTTGGGCTGCGTTTGGCGACCATTCGACGAGGTTGTGACCCGGACACCTTTCGGCTCCCTAAGCTGATGTAGTCTGGGTTGGCAGTCGGATGGTCAGAGACGCCGGTGGGAGTCGAACCCACTTCAACTGCTTTGCAGGCAGTCGCCTGGCCGTCTGGCTCCAGCGCCGTTCGCATGCTGCGGCCACCACATCTTGCCAGCCGCACGCCTCAAAAATGTCCTTGCCGGGAATCGAACCTGGTCTACGAGCTTCGCGGGCTCGTGTGCAATCCGGCACACTCCAAGGACTTGTTATTCAGTAGCCCGCCGAGGAATCGGACCCCGTCTTGCAGATTCGAAGTCTGCCGTGCAATCCAGCACACTCGCGGGCCGTGATTGAAGGGCAAAACGTGAAACGCAGCATTTCACGCTTCACCCTTCAATTGGCCGCCTCGCTGTTCGGCCACGTCGGCAAATGCGTCTCCGGTCCAAAGGCCGGAGACGCTCTCACATCTACTTCTCCAGCTCGACGTTCCAGTACGCCTCGCTGACAAACTTCGACCAGCTCTCGATCCGCACGTCGCGGAAGGCATAGAGCGGGCTGGTGCCGATATCGCCATAGACCACGCCCAGGGCACCAAGCAGCAGCATGGGCAAATGTCTGTCGGGACGTGAGTGGCTGGTGGGGTCGCTCGCATCGACACCGGCGGGGGAGTCGCCGGTCGTGTTCGTCTGCGTCATGTACCTTGCGCTCTCTTGGTCAAAGGCGGGCGCCGCTATACACCCGGCCACCGCCAGGCACAACACCCGGCCACCGCAATGCTGCCACGCAGCGGGGCCTCCCCTCCCAACGCTGCGAAAGAAACGGGCAAAGGGAGTGTACCCGAAGCGCCCCCACAAACCAGCAAGGGCCGCCCCCTTTCGGAGCGGCCCCTGCCGGTAAACGAAGATTTGGAGATCTTCGTAAGGTTATTCGGCGGCCTGGGCGACGGCGGCCTCGTCCTCGCGCGCAGCCTTGCTCGCGGCGGTCCACCAGACCAACTGGTCCAGCATGTCCTTGGCCGAATTGCCGATCGAGGCTTCCAGCTCGTTCAGCGTCTTGGTGCCGCCGTAACCGGGGTGGACGGCCATGAAATCGGCGCCGCCGATATGGACGGCCGAACGGGTGGAAACCATCTGCAACTCGACACCGATGCCGCGCAGATGCTCGATGGCGCGGGCGGCGCCCACGCTGCCGTAACCGATGGCCCCGAACGCCTTCTTGTTCCAGTTCACATAGGCCTGGTCGAAGGCGTTCTTCAGCGCGCCGGTGATGGAACGGTTATATTCGGCGACGACGAAGATATAGCCGTCATATTCGCTGATCTTGTTCTGCCACTTGACGGCGTTCTGGTTGGCCGAC
>ENA-UOUL01004232-UOUL01004232.1-bioreactor-metagenome-genome-assembly--contig:-NODE-4232-length-13557-cov-5.196291_pt1 | contig 13557 bp, 11 predicted proteins | sample MGYA00249838_ERZ747220 | MGnify/ENA primary metagenome ERZ747220 (study PRJEB28778, sample SAMN05720191) | bioreactor metagenome | isolation source: Anaerobic biogas reactor | place: USA:Washington...
GCGACACCTCCCGCGTGCTCGTCACGACGTCCTTGGCGGCGGCAGCTGGCGGCGTGGGCGCCATGATCGCCTACAACTTCGTGAGCCGGAAGCCGGACCTCTCCATGGCCCTCAACGGCATCCTGGCGGGTCTCGTCGGCATCACCGCGGGCGCCGACGTGATTACGCCGAACTCCGCCGTGTTGGTGGGCTTCATCGCCGGTGGGATCGTCGTGGGCTCGGTCATCCTGATGGACAAGATCAAGGTCGACGATCCCGTGGGCGCCATCTCCGTGCACCTGAGCTGTGGCATCTGGGGCACGCTCGCGGTGGGCATCTTTTCCGAAGAGGCGTCCTTGGGAGTGCAGGCGCTGGGCGTGGCTGCCTACGCCGTCTACACGGTCGTCTGCGCCGCCGCGCTCTTCGGGATCATCAAGGTGACGATGGGCCTGCGCGTGTCCATGGAGGAGGAGATCGAGGGCCTCGACTACGGCGAGCACGAGATGCACGCTTACGACATGGGCGGCGCCAGCACCTCGAGCGTGCTCGGTGCGCCGGCGAGGTCTCCTGCGGCGGTCGCCAGCCTCGAGCCCGCCGAGTGACGTCACCCCAAATCGCAGAGCACCCACCGGTTCCCGTCTGAGCCACGGGAACCGGTGATGCGGAGCGCCCCAGGACCCTGAGCACCTGGGGCGCTCTTTTTATTTTGCGCCTTCGTGCGCTCGCGGGGAACTCAGAAGAGGTTGCCCTGGGTGCCTGGCTCCTTGCGGCTCCCGTCGCGTCGCTTCTGGGTGGCGCCGAGGTGCTCGTAGGCCTTCTTCGTCGCGATGCGCCCGCGCGGGGTCCGGCCCAAGTAGCCCTGCTGGAGGAGGTACGGCTCGTACACGTCCATGATGGTATCGGCGTCCTCGCTGAGCGCCGCGGCGATGGTGTCCAGCCCCACGGGCCCACCGTCGAACTTTTCGATGATCGTCCGCAGCACGCGCCGGTCCGAGCTATCGAGGCCGAGGTCGTCCACCTCGAGCATCGCCAGCGCCTCGCGCGCCACCTTGGCGGTGATGGCGCCGTCGCCGCGCACCTGGGCGTAGTCGCGCACGCGCTTGAGCAGGCGGTTGGCGATGCGCGGCGTGCCGCGCGATCGGCTGGCGATCTCGTGGCAGCCCGCCTCGTCGATGGCCACGTCGAGGATGGCGGCCGAGCGCGAGACGATCTTGCGCATCGCCTCGAGGCTGTAGAAATCGAGGCGGTACATCACGCCAAAGCGGTCGCGCAGGGGCGAGGTCATCAGGGCGATGCGGGTGGTGGCGCCGATGAGGGTAAAGTGGGGCAGGTTCAGGCGGATGCTGCGCGCCGCCGGGCCCTTGCCGATGACAATGTCGAGGGCAAAATCCTCCATCGCCGGGTAGAGCACCTCCTCCACCACGTGGCTGAGGCGGTGCACCTCGTCGACAAAGAGGATATCGCCCTGGCGCAGGTTGGTGAGGATGGCGGCCAGGTCGCCGGGCCGCTCGATGACGGGCCCGGAGGTGGTCTTGATGCTCACGCCCATCTCGGCGGCGATGACGTTCGCCAGGGTCGTCTTGCCGAGGCCGGGGGGGCCGTAGAGCAGGGTATGATCGAGGGGCTCGGAGCGCGCCTTGGCGGCCTCGAGAAAGACGCGCAGGTTCTCGACCACGCGCTCCTGGCCGATGTACTCGTCCAGCACGCGCGGCCTGAGGCTACGCTCCAGGGTAGCTTCGTCGGCATTCACAGCCGGGGAAATGACGCGATCGGGCATGACTCCTCCATCCCCAGGGTCAGGTCACGTCCACGGCCTCGCATCGATCCCCAGGCTCTCGAACAGAGGGCACCCACCGGGCGCCCTCTGTATGCATCCCGTACGATCAAGGCTACTTGCCCAGCAGCTTCTTCACGAGGGTGGCGGCCGCGGCGGCGTCGCGGGCATAGCCGTCGGCGCCGATCTCGTCGGCATACTTTTGCGTGACCGGTGCACCACCGATGACGACCTTGACCTTGCCGTCCAGCCCGGCCTCTTTGACCGCCTCGATGGTGTTCTTCATGCTCGGCATGGTGGTGGTGAGCAGCGCCGAGAGGCCGATGACATCGGCGTTCTGCTCCTTGGCGGTACCGACAAACTTTTCGGGGGCCACGTCGACGCCCAGGTCGACCACTTCAAAGCCCGCGCCCTCGACCATGATGGACACCAGGTTCTTGCCGATGTCGTGCAGGTCGCCCTTGACGGTGCCAAGCACCACTTTGCCCAGCGGCTCTACCTTTTCCTTCACCAGCTCGGGTCGCAACAGGGCCAGGCCGGCCTTCATGGCGCGGGCGGCGATGAGCATCTCGGGCACATAGTACTCGTTGGCTTCAAACAGTCGACCGACCTCCGCCATCGCCGGGATCATGGCCTCGTTCAGCAGCTCCCCCGCGGGCACGGCCTCACTCAGGGCTGCTTTGGTGGCATCCTCCACGGCCTTCATGTTGCCATTTAGAATGCCCTGGTAGATCGTTTCCTTGTGACCCATGGCTTGTGTCCTCCCCGAGCTTGACTGTTGGTAACGATTCGCGCGCCACCTGACGCGCCAAACGCGCCCCATGTGACCGCGATTCTACCACTAGATGGTACCTGGCGCAAGCCACCCCACGATGGCCGCAGAGACCGCCGCCCCCAGGATGGCGCACACCAGGTCGATCCCGTCGCTGGTGAGCCACCACCAGCCGCGCACCTGCTCGGCGCGGCCCCCGTCGCAGCGATCCGGCCGCTCGGTGATGCGCTCACACGCCTCGCAATAATACACCGCCTGCGCGGTGCCCGCCAGCATGCTGTCCACCAGGGCGCCGATGACGCCGCCGGCCGTGGCGGCCACCGGCAGCCACGCCAGGGCAGGCTCCCACGGCTCGTCGCGCACCCATGCCACCGCCACCGGCAGCAGCATCCCGAGAAAGCCGATCAACCAGGCGCCCCCCGCCGCCGCGACGATGCCCAACGTGGAGACGGCCCCCGGCGTGCCGGCGCGCACCTCGCGCCTGCTGACGATCAGCCGCGGCGGGCGCGGGCTGAGCAGGCCGATCTCTGTCGCCCAGCGGTCGGCGGCCGTGGTGGCCAGGGCTCCGCAAAAGCCGGCGTAAAACCCGAAAGGAGCCGCCCCGAGCCGCGTTACCACCGCCAGGAGCGTCGGCCAGCCGGTCAGCGCCAGCACCTCGCTCCAGTCCCAGGCGCGGGGAATGCCGCAGGGCCCCAGGCGCTCGCGCTTGACGGCGGCGCCGTACAGCCGCCACAACGCCGCGCCGGCGACGGCCGCCAGCAGGAGCGCCCCCCAGGTCCACCCGGCGGCGTAGAACGTCACCCCCGCCACGGCGCCGAGGGCTCCGGCGCCGCCATAGGTAAAGAGGCGCGCCCGCCGGCCCAGCAGGCCGATGGCGACCCCCGCAGCCAGGCCCAAGAGGAACAGCCCCACATCGCCCCCGTTCTCAGCGGCCCAGGATCCCCAACGCCGCGACCCAGAGCACCACCTGCAGGATCACCGTCATGCCCGCCAGCAGGTAGGCGGCCAGACGCTCGCGGCCATGGAGGATGGTGCCCAACGCGCCGTTGGCGGCCAACGACAGCGCCCCGATGGTCGGCACGACCATCAACCCCGATTTGAACCCCACCCGGTCGACCATCCCCTGGGCGTCAAAGTGCAGCGGCAGCCGCTCGGGCAGCGTCGGGTAGCGCAGCGCGATGATGCCAAAGAGCGCCGCGTTGGCGACAAAGGCCAGCAACACCGTCGCCCAATACCAGCGGTCGCGCCACACGGGCGCCGCCACGAACGAGACGTACTCGACCGTCTGCTCCGCCGGGTGCAGCACGCCCAGCGCCTGGCGCGCCGCCAGGTCGGCCAGGAACTGCTCCGGCCGGCGCGGCGAGATGCCATAGCACATGCGGTCGGTCACGACGATGAGCTGCCGCTCGACGGGCTCGGTGCTGGCCACCAGCAGCAGCCCCAGGTCGCGCAGGCGCAGGCTGCCCATGAGGTAGCCGGGCCATCCCACGCCGCGAAACCCCTGGAGGATCGACACCTCGTCCCCCCGCACGGTGCGGCGGATCTCCTCCATCGGCACCACATAGCGACTGGCGCCGCAGGCGATCACCAGCGCGTTGCGGTCCATGGTGTAGCGCAACGTCGCCAGGCCATAGTACCAGTAGAGCCAGAGCACTAACAGCGGGAGACTGAGGACGAACAACAACGCCATCACGTACAGGTTTAGCCCCGGCGGCTGGTCCAACATGCTCTGCAGGAGAAAGGCCTCCATGCCGATGATGACCAGCACCACCATCAGGCCCACGCCCAGCCCCAGGGCCTTATCCGGCTTCCAAGCCATCGCGCCTCCGTGCCCGGCATCGAGGCGGCAAGCCCCGCGCCGGAGCGATTGTGGCGATTATAGTGGCCGTGCCAAGGGGGTGTCAAACGTCTGGCCATGGGGGAGAGGGAACGCGTCAGGCGGATGGGCGCGGATCCGAGGTATGGATCCCTGACACGCCGAGCACTGGGTCACCCTTCTATCCCTCTGACATGGCATCCATAGAGATCCGTGTTCATCCGTTGGATCCGCGTCCATCCGCGTTCCCTCCCCTCACCCTCGACGCTTGGCACTCCTCGGTGGGTGGGGTACAATCGCTGCGTCCTGGCGAGGGTGCGGAGGCGCCCTCGACCTTGTAGAGGGAGGCGGAATCGGTGGATCAGTTGCGCATCGCGACCATACCCGGCGACGGCATCGGCGTCGATACGATCAACGAGGCGGTGGATACCCTGAACGTGGTGGCGGAGGTGCACGGCGGCCTGCGCTTCACCTTCGATCGCTACCCCTGGGGGTGCCAGTACTACCTTCGCGAGGGGCGCATGATGCCCGAGGACGGCCTGCGCATCCTGGGCGACTATGACAGCATCCTCTTTGGCGCCGCCGGCTTTCCGCCCGTGCCCGACCACATCTCCCTCTGGGGGCTGCTGCTGCCCATCCGCCAGAGCTTTGATCAGTACATCAACCTTCGCCCGGTCAAGCTGTTGCCCGGCGTGCCGGGGCCGCTGCGCGACAAGGGCCCCGCCGAGATCGACATGGTGTGCATCCGCGAGAACACCGAGGGGGAGTACAGCGGCGTCGGCGGCCGCGCCCATCGCGGCATGGACGATGAGGTGGTGGTGCAGACCTCGGTGTTCACCCGCATGGGAATCGAGCGCGTGCTGCGCTACGGCTTTGAACTCGCCAAGCGGCGCCCGCGCCGCGACCTGGTGAGCGCCACCAAATCCAACGCCCTCCAGTACAGCATGGTCTTCTGGGACGAGGTGTTCGCCGCCCTCCAGGCCGAGTACCCCGAGGTCGCGTGCCGGCAGTACCACGTGGACGCCCTGGCGGCGCGGTTCGTCACGGCGCCGGAGAGCCTCGACGTGGTGGTGGCCTCGAACCTCTTTGGCGACATCCTCACCGACCTGGGAGGCGCGCTGCAGGGGAGTCTGGGCATCCCCCCCAGTGGCAACATCAACCCCGAGCGGCGCTACCCGTCGCTGTTCGAGCCGGTGCACGGCTCGGCGCCCGACATCGCCGGCCAGGGGATCGCCAACCCCATCGCCGCCATCTGGGCGGGGTCGATGCTGCTCGATCACCTGGGCCATGCCGATGCCGGCGCGCTCACGCTGCGCGCCATCGAGGCGGTCACCGCCGCCGGCCGGACGCTGACGCCCGATCTCGGGGGCAGCGCCACCACGCGAGAGGTGGGCGACGCCATCCGCGCTCAGGTCCGCGCGCTGGCGGGCTGATGCCTCGCGCACGACGCCGGCGCGTAGAGCGGCCGCGGGGTCGGCGACGTGCAGGGAGCGCCCTGGGAATGTGCCTTGGGTAGAGGCCTCATGTGCGAGGCCTCGCGAACGGCGGTGTCGCGAGCCGCGAGCATAGCATGTGCCCCCCGGCGCGCGACGCCGCAGCCCGTACTGGGAGACAATACGCCTTGACGACCCCCGAAGAACTAGGGGCGTATACCGACCCGTCCGACGGCGGCGCCGACGCAGCGCCAGGCGTAGCACAGCCCGCCGCGACGGAGGCCGCGCCGCGCGCCGCGCGGCCCTTTGGCCGGTTGCGCACCCAACTGGCGCTCAAGATCGGCGCGCCGCTGGCGCTGCTGCCCAACGAGCGCATCCTCTGCACCGAGGTGATCTTTCAGGCGATCATCGATGCGGGGGTGATGTCGTTCCTATCCGTCTTTCTCGTGCGCCTGGGCGCGCCCACCTGGCTGGTGGGGCTCTACAGCTCCCTCCCCGCCCTGGTGATCATCGTCAGCGTGCTGCCCATGGGCTCCTTCGTCCAGCGGCAGCGCAACCTCGTGGCGACGGTGAACTGGGGACGGCTCATCTACCGAACCATCCTGGGGATGTTCGCGTTCCTGCCCATCCTGCCCCCCACGCTGGCTCCCTACATCCTCGTGGGGGCGCGCAGCGCCGTCTCGGTGCCCATGTCGGCCGTCGACGTCTCGTTCACCACCATCCTGGGGCAGGCCGTGGCGCCCCATCGGCGCCCCACGCTGCTGAGCACCCGCCTGGCCATCAACGGCCTGGCGGCGGCGTTGGCCGGCTTCGTGGCCGGCCAGTGGCTCGATCGCGCTCCCTATCCCATCAACTACCAGGTACTGTTCGGCAGCGCCTTTGTTGCCGGCCTGGGCGGCATCTATGTGCTGTCGCGCCTCAAGCTCCCCGAGCGAGAGGTCGCGCCCTCGGCGGTGCGTCGCTTCAACCTGTCCGCCATGATGACGCTCCTGCGCGACGCGCCGGCCTTTCGGCGCTACTCGGCGGCGTCGTTCATCTATCGCCTCAGCATGTCGATGCCGTCAGCGCTCTATGCCGTCTACCGCGTGCGCACCCTGGGCGCCTCGGACGCCTGGATCGGCATCCTGCTCACCGTGGAGCGCTTTCTCAGCGTGTTCGCCTACTTTGGGCTCGGGCGCGTCCTGGCGCGGCCGGAGCGTCGCCGCTGGCTGTGGGCCTCCACCCTGGGCGTGTCGCTCTATCCCCTGCTCACGTCCATCGCCACTACCCCCGAGATGCTGCTGTTGCCGGCGATGGCCGGCGGGATCTTTGGCGCCGGCTCCAACATATTCCTCACCAACACCCTGCTGCAGGTGTCCACCGAGGAGGAGCGCCCCACCTTTGCCGCCGCCAACAGCTTTTTGGCCAACATCTGCGGCTTTGCCGGCCCGCTCCTCGGCACACTCCTGGCCGATGCGGTCGGCATCGTGCCGGCGCTGGCGGTCATCGGCGTCCTGCGCATCGTGGGTGGCCTGGCCTTTGGGCGCCTCGGCGTGGGACAGGAGCGCTGAGGCCGGGGCACGAAAAAGGGGCCGCCCGAGGGGGCGGCCCCGTGCATCCTGCGGGTCGCAATGCGCCGGTTGGCGCTACTCCCCCTTGAGCCAGCCCAGCACGCGGCGGGCGATGTCTTCCGGGGTAAAGCCGACTAGCTCCATCAGCACCTGGTACGGCGCCGAGGCGCCATAGCTGTCCTGGGTGATGAACATGGCGTTGCGCCCCACCACCTCGTCCCAGCCAAAGCGCACCCCCGCCTCGATGACGACCTTGCGCGCCGAGGGCGGGATCATCTCGGCCCGGTAGGCCGGGGGCTGCCGCAGGAAGCGGACGCGACACGCCATCGAGACGACGCGCACCGCATAGCCCGCCTCCTCGAGGATCGCCCGCGCCGCCATCGCCAGGTGCAGCTCGGAGCCGGTGGCCACCAGCACCACGTCGGGCGAGCGCCGCTGCGGTCCGGCGACGATGTAGCCGCCGCGGTTGAACGCCTCGATGTCAAAGGGTCGGTCGCGCTCGATGGCCGGCACGCCCTGGCGCGTGAGGACGAGGGCCGTCGGGCCCGTCTGGTGTCGGAGCGCTAGGGACCAGGCGGCGGCCACCTCCGGGCCGTCGGCGGGGCGGATCACGGTCATCCCCGGGATGAGGCGCAGCGAGGCGATCTGCTCCACGGGCTGATGCGTCGGCCCGTCCTCACCCAGGAAGATGCTGTCGTGGGTAAAGACATAGATGACCTGCAGCCCCATGAGGCACGCCAGGCGGATCGGCGGCCGCATATAGTCGGCAAAGCTTAGAAACGTGGCGCCAAAGGGGATGAACCCTCCGTACAGCGTCATCCCATTGAGGATGGCGCCCATGCCGTGCTCGCGCACGCCAAAGTGCAAATTGCGCCCCTCAAAGGCCCCCGGACCGACATCGCCGGCCCCCTTGATGAGCGTCGACGTGGAGGGCGCTAGGTCGGCGGAGCCCCCTACCACGTAGGGCGCGATTTCGGCGATCCGTTGCAGCACCTCGCCGCTGAGGCGGCGGGTGGCGTTGGGTTTCTCCGGCAGGCTCGCCTGGAGCTGCTCCTCGAGATCGTCGGGCAGCGCCTTGCACAGGGCACGCTCGCGCTCTGCCGCGAGGTCCGGGTACGCCGTCGCCCAGGCGCGCAGCGTCCTCTGCCAGGCGCCGTACTCCTTCTCCAACTCGGCGGCGCGCCGCGCAAAGAGCGCACGCACCTCGTCGGGCACGGAAAACGGCTCCAGCGTCCACCCCAGCGCCTGCCGCGTGGCGGCCACCTCGTCCGGCCCCAGGGGCTCGCCATGGGCGCTAGCGGTGTCCACCTTGTTGGGGCTCCCCTGCGCGATGTGCGTGCGCGCCACGATGAGCGTCGGCCGCGCCGTCTCGCGCTGGGCATCCTCGATGGCCGCGGCCGCCGCCTCGGGGTCGTGGCCGTCGATATGCAGCACCTGCCAGCCATAGGCCTCAAAGCGCTTGGCGCGATCCTCGGTAAAGGCGAGGTCGGTGGATCCCTCGATGCTGATGCGGTTGTCGTCGTAGAAAAAGATGAGGTTTCCCAGCCCCAGATGCCCCGCCAGCGAGGCCGCCTCGGACGCTACCCCCTCCATGAGGTCGCCGTCGCCCACGATGCCATAGACATAGTGGTCGACGATGGCGTGTTCGGCGGTGTTGTAGCGAGCGGCCGCCATGCGGGCGGCCATGGCCATCCCCACGGCGTTGGCGAGCCCCTGGCCCAGCGGGCCGGTGGTCGTTTCGACGCCCGGCGTCAGCCCGTACTCGGGGTGGCCCGGCGTCTTGCTGCCGAGCTGGCGGAAGCGCTGAAGCTCCTCCATGGGGAGGTCGTACCCCGACAGGTGCAGCAGGGCGTACAACAGCATCGAGCCGTGACCCGCCGAGAGCACAAAGCGGTCGCGGTTCGGCCAGGTCGGGTCCTTGGGGTTATGGCGCAGGTAGCGCGCCCAGAGGGTAAAGGCATAGTGGGCGGCGCCCATGGGCATCCCTGGGTGGCCCGACTTGGCCTTTTCCACGGCATCCACCGCCAACATCTTGATGGTGTTGACGGCCAGTTCGGTCAGTTGCGGCGAGATCACGCTCGACATGCCATCGCTCCCCAACACTAGACTTGCGATCATCCACGCGTGGCGGCGCGGCAGGTGGCCGCGTCATCGGACGCGCCATTCGCGTCCACCGCCCTGGCGATACAGGCATCGTAGGTGGGCGAGATGGTCTGCCCCTGCGGCACGATGAGAAAACGCTCCTCGTCCCACCGCCCCTCGAGGAGGTCGCGCACCAGGATCAAGCTGCCGGCCATGCGCTGGAAGTTCCAGCCGCGCCGCGCCGCCAGATCCTGCACCTCCCCGGTATAGTCGGGCAGGACGATCCCCTCGGTGTCGATGTACGCCGCCCGGTTATAGTGCTGCCGCCAGGCGCCCATCACCTCCATGAGATAGTCGGCGTTGTCCTGACCGTACTTGGCGACGTACTCGTGGTAGACGGCGTCCATCTCTTTATCGTCCACGGAGGCGCCCAGCGCGATGCGATCGCCGTTGGAACTCCCCCGCTCGATATAGTCCGCCGTGTACCAGTAGGTGCCCGGATTGGCGCGAAACTCGGCCGCGTAGCGGTCGGCCGAGCCCAGGTAGAGGGTGATGCAGTCGTGGGCGCGGGGCACGACCATGGGCGCCACGGGGCAGACGAGCCCCGCCACCGCGTTGCTGCACAGCCCGTAGCCCAACAGCACGGCGTCGTACTTTTCACGTGGGATGGCGTCGAGGCGTCGCTGCAGTTCGGCGCGCAGCACGTCGGGCTCGCTGTGCAGCCCCTTGTCGATCAGGTCCACATCGATCACGTCCGGCGCCCGCGCCGCCACGTGGTACAGATGACGGGCCAACACCTCACAACTCAACGCCCTATATCGCTTCGCCATGCGCTCCTCTATCGCCGGACACTGGCACTGCAACGGTAACTGGCAGTCCAATCGTGGAGACGGCCTGCCTTTGTAGTAGCGACTTCAGTCGCTAGGCCATTGTAGAGCAACGCAAACGACCGAAGTCGTCACTACAAAGAGCCGCCTCACATGGGCGGTCGTACTAGGCGGCATACACCCCCGAAGCGGCCGCCAACCCCTCGTCGACGCGCTCGTTCGTCAGGAGGTCGCCCAACGCCGACAGCAGCAGCATCACGTTGCTGCGCTGTGAGGCATAGCCCATCAGGCCGATGCGCCACGCCTTGCCGGCGTACTTGCCCAGGCCGCCGCCGATCTCGATGCCGTACTTGGTTAGGAGGCCGTCGCGCACCGCCTTGTCGCTGGCCCCCTCGGGCACCATCACCGTGGTCAGCGAGGGGAGGCGAATAGCGGCGTCCTCCACCGCCGGCCGCAGGCCCATGGCCTCCAGCCCGGCGATGAGCGCCCGCTGGTTGCGGAGGTGGCGGGCGTAGCGCGCCTCCAGCCCCTCCTCCTTGATGATGACCAGCGCCTCACGCAGGGCGTAGAGCATGTTGATCATGCCCGTCTGGTGGTAGGCACGCTCGGGCCCCCAGTACCGCCAAATCTGGCCGGCGTCGAGGTAAAAGCTCTGCACCGGCGTCTTGCGCGCCTGGAACGCCTCCACCGCGGCGGCGCTCATGGTCAGGGGCGCCAGGCTGGGGGGGGCGCCGATGCACTTTTGCGTGCCGCTGTAGGCGATGTCGATGCCGCGCTCGTCGACGTCCACGGGCATCCCGCCCAGCGACGTAACGCAGTCCACCAAAAGGAGGGCGCCCGCCTCGTGAACGATGCGGCCGATCCCCTCCAATGGCTGGAGCACGCCGGTGGAGGTCTCGGCGTGCACGATGGCCACCACCTTGGCCTTGACGCCGCGTAACGCCTCGGCCACCTGCTCGGGCTGCACCGCCGTGCCCCACTCGGCGTCGACGCGCGTCACCCGGGCGCCGGCGCGTCGCGCCACGTCCACCATGCGCTCGCCAAAGACGCCGCTGACGCACACGACCACGTCCTCGCCCGGCTCGAAAGCGTTGATGAGCGCCGCCTCCATGCCCGCCATCCCCGTGCCGGGCACGCACATGGTCCATTCATTGTCCGTGTGGAACACGTAGCGCAGCAGCGTCTGGGTCTCGTCCATCAGCGTGATGTACTCGGGGTCGAGGTAGCCCAGGAGGGGTGTGGCGCAGGCGCGCAGCACCCGGGGCGCGATCTCGCTGGGACCCGGGCCCAGCAGCAGGCGCGGCGAGGGGCTCAGCGTGCTGTAGGCATCGGTCATGATCGGGGCTCCTTCGTGGGTAGTAGTGATGGGTTGTGCGTGACGGGTCGCGGGCCGAGAGCAATGGTGGACTCGCGTTTCACCGCAACACAATGCCGGTCACATCGCGGCCGGCGGCGCGGGCCCTCATGCCGTGAGGCGCGCACCGCTCAGAGCATACGTCAAAGCGAGAGGAGGGGCAAATGCCTCTCGAGGTTACCCACCGGGTTATCCACAGGCTGTACACACCTGTGGATTACTTGGCCGCCGCGTTACGATTCTCTCCCGCGATAGCGCGCTCGATGTCGGCGATCATCGCCTCGTCGCGCCGGCGGCGCGCACGCGGCGCCGACAGGTCCGCGGCCACCGTCTCGCGCCAGCGCCGCACCGCGCCCCGGCGTCGCCGTAGCCAGCGCACCATGTCGGCCGCCTCCCGCGCCAGGCCGGCGTCGCTATAGGCACGATAGAGCTGATACCGCGCGATGAGGTGCGTTACCTCGTCGGACAGCCCCAGGCGCAGGGCACACTCCAGCGCCTCCACGGCGCCGGCCGCGTCACCCGCCTCCGCCCGCGCCATGCCCAGGTTGTAGTGTGCCTCGGCCAGGCGCGGGGCGCGCTCCACGGCCCGCTCCAGTGCCTCGCACGCCGTGGCCGCATCGCCGGCGGCCAACAGGGTCAGCCCCTGCTCGGCATGGCCATAGTACAGGTCCGGCCGCCACGCCACCAGGCGATCGGCGACCTCGCGCGCCTCAGAGAGTGCGCCGCTCTCGCGCAGGAGGATCGCCTCGAGGTAGTGCACGCCGTACGCGCCGCGGGAGGCGCCGTCGGGGCGCTCGACGACCGCCTGGCGCACCAACGCCAGCGCGCGCTGGGCGTCCCCCTCACGGTAGGCGCGCAGGGCGCGATGGTACGTCAAGGGGGTGGCGTCGCTCAGGATGCGCACGATCAGGATCGCGGCACCGGCCAGGAAGAGAAGCGGTGGGACGAGGCTCAACCACGGCGAGGGATAGGGGATGGGCAGCACGGCGGATAGGATGGCGAGGGCCAACAGGGCGAGCGTGGCGGGCCACAGCCAGCGACGCCCCCCTCCAGCGGAGAGGTGCAGGCCGCGGCGGGAGCGGAGCCGCCCCCACGCCAGGGCCGCCGTGCCGCCCAGCGCCAGGCCTCCACCCAGCGCCGCCACGACCCACAGGGCGGTGCGCGCACCGCCCTCCGGGCGCAGCTCCAGGCTGGCCACCGCCATGGCGGCCAGCAACAGGCCGGCGATGACGGCCATCGCCGCCCACGGGACGTGGGCGACGCGCCGACGCGGCCTATGCGGATGCAGTTGCTCCGTGCCGTTGCCCATCACACCGCCTACCAGGAGCGGGCGTTGCCGGAATAGAACATTTGTGCTATAATGCGGTCAGCCGCAGCAGCGCGCAATACCGCGCGGTAGCGGCGGGAGGAGGCCAGCATGCGAGACACTGAGATTCGGGCGATGATCGACGCCCTGCACGCCATCGCGGAGCGCGATTGCCTCAGCCACCGCGGCTTGGCGCGCCAAGTGGGCTGCTCCACCGGGCAGCTCTCCATGGTCTTTGCCGGCAAGCGGCGCCCCGGCGTGCGGTTCATCCGCCTCGTGGTGCGCCGCTACCCCGAGATTCGTCGCCTGCTGGCCACCAGCCTGGCGCAGGACGAACAGTGCCCCTCTGTCCGCGCAAACCCTTCCTGAACGCCCCGATCCCCGCGCCGCGGGCCGGACGGCGTCCGGCCCCTCCATCGGCGGAGCGGGAAACGCCGGTGCCCCGCACGCATGTCGACCGAGCGCCATGTAGGGCGCGCACGCCGGTGCGCGCCGCGTGACGAGCGTGGGTGGGCCATGCGCGCAGCGCGGGCCGGACAGCGTCCGGCCCCTACATCGGCGGAGCGGGAAACGCCGGTGCCCCGAATGCATGTCGACCGAGCGCCATGTAGGGCGCGCACGCCGGTGCGCGCCGCGTGACGAGCGTGGGTGGGCCATGCGCGCA
>ENA-UOUL01004233-UOUL01004233.1-bioreactor-metagenome-genome-assembly--contig:-NODE-4233-length-13557-cov-3.314837_pt1 | contig 13557 bp, 8 predicted proteins | sample MGYA00249838_ERZ747220 | MGnify/ENA primary metagenome ERZ747220 (study PRJEB28778, sample SAMN05720191) | bioreactor metagenome | isolation source: Anaerobic biogas reactor | place: USA:Washington...
ATGGTATGATTGCCTATGATTTTGCCGCCGCCGGCCCTCTCTGCCGGTATTGCCCCGCCGCCCTGCGGCAGACATCATAGTGAATCATAGAAATCACGTAAATCATAGTTCAGAAGGTCACCCTTCAACCCCCTCCCACGAGAACGCTTCGCCCTCGCGCCGCACGCGGCCCACGCCGGGGAAGCCGAAATGGTAGACCATCACCAGCGGCCCTTCGTCGGCGGCCAGCTCCAGCAGCGCCTCCCGGTTGGGCACGGAGATGCCCGTCGCGGCGTCGAAGTTCGGCGACCACGTGGGCTCCTGCAGCTGCACCGGGTAATGGATGGCGTCGGCCAGATGCAGCAGCCGCTCGTCTTCGCTCTGCAGCACGACGACCATATGGCCGAGCGTGTGGCCCGGCGCCGGCAGCAGCCACACCTCCGGCAGCACCTCCGTCTCCTCCTCGCCCTCGACTAGCTGCAGCCGGGGCTGGATCGCCAGCAGCCGCGAGCGGAAGTAGCTGTCGTCCGGCTCCCGCGCGAAGCGCCCCTCCGCCCCCATCAGCCCGTCCCACTCGATGGCGCTCATCAGGTAGCGCGCCGAGGGGTAGGTCAGATTGCCGTCTGCGTCCAGCAGCCCGCCGATGTGGTCGCCGTGGCCGTGCGTGAGGATGACCACGTCCACCTGCTCGCGCGGCAGCACCTCCGCCACGCGCCGGGCGACCTCGCCCGTAGCCGGCTCGCCGCGCGGGCCGTTGCCCGTGTCCACCAGCACAACGCCGTCTGGCGTCTGGACGAGCAGCGCGTTCATCGCCGACTGGTACGTGCCCTCCGGGTGCAGCCGTTCCAGCGCGTCGCGCATCAGCTCCGGCGAGCCGTCCAGCCGCTGCAGCAGCGCCTCCGTCGTATGCTCCCCCACGCCATCAGAGACAACCGAACAGGTGAAATCGCCAACAGAAAAGGTATAGGGGCTGGGCATGGGTGGGTCCTCCTTGTAAGACCCATTATAACGCCTTTTCCCGTTACGCCGCCCACCCCTGTCTAGCACTAGTTCACCCGCTGCTCAACCATGCACGCGGGAAAACATTTGGTCTTTGTTGTGCAGGTGACTATTGACGGGCCTGTCGCTTACTGGACCAACTCCAGCTCACAATCCGTTTCTAGCCCGACGTCGCCTGGCTGTACGTCGATAAAGAACTGGCCTGTGCTGTTATCGTTGGCAATAATTTCGCCGAGGCTACCTGAAAACCCGCTCAGGCGCGCCCAATAGCACGACTCCATGAAATCGGCGCCACCCTCGCCCCGGTAGCGGCCCGGCTGGATGTCGATGCCTACCAGGTATGAGCCAATTGGGAGCTGCGTTGGGAATGTCGCCGGCGGTGTCGGCAGCTCAGGGAGGTAGACCAGGTCACAGGCTGTTTCCAATGCTTCGTCGCTCTCTAGGACTTGGATGTAATATTGCCCGGTAGCGTTGTCATTAGCTAGCAACGCGTCGAGTGAACCAGACAGGTCGCTGAGCCGTGCCCAGTAACATGAACTGAAGAACCCCTCGCCAGCTTGGCCACGATACAGCCCGGCCTGGATATCTTCACCTACAAGGTACGTACCGGCTCTTAGGAAGTTCGGGTCAGGAGTAGCTGTTGGTTCCCGGGTTGCCGTTGGCTTTGGTGTGTTCGTAGGCTCGGGTGTGCTAGTTGGTTCTGGCGTGTCTGTCGGCTCTGGTAGAGCCGTGGGCTCGGCGGTGTCCTCTGGTACACTCTCGTCCACAATGGACTCAGCTACCGCCTCTCCCTCGGGCTGCGCCTGTACGGGCGACTCTTTCTCGTCTCCTCCCCCCGACAGTGCGACGATAGCCAAAAGGCAGATACAAACGAGAACCAGCCCCCCGCCAGCTATCATGACCGGCCTGACGCGGCCCTTCTTCGCTACGGGCGCCTTCCCCTCCTCGAACTCGGGCAGCGTGCCGCCTACTTTGGTCTTGTCCATGTTGTTCCTCCGGTGATGTCTACGATGCGGCTGGACTCTCCCGCCGCCATAACGATCATAACATAGGCCCTTCCCGGTTCAACGCGACTTTGGTCCCGTGATAAGGTCTTCGGTTAAGGCAGACTCATTCAGGCCGCGCTTCCTAAGGCGTGGCGGCCCATATGCTACCTGCGGTATAACCACCCCGTCTCACACCCACCCGGCTACGGAGGTTCCATCCATCATGAACGACCCCACCTGCATCTTCTGCCAGATTATCGCCCGCGAGGCCCCGGCCCACATCCTCGACGAGAACGAGCAGGTCATCGTCTTCCTCGCGCTGAGCAACCACCCGATGGTCGTGCCGAAGGCGCACATCCCCGACCTCTTCGCCATGCCCGACGACGTGGGCGCGGCGATTATGGCCTCGGCGGCGAAGGTCGCGCGGGCGCTCAAGGCGGCGCTGGGCTGCGACGGCGTCTACCTGACCCAGGCCAACGGCTACGCCGCCGCGCAGGACGTCTTCCACTACCATCTGCACCTCTACCCCGCCTGGGGCGACACCCTCCGCCGCGCCGTCGAGCAGTTCGCCGTCGCCATTGCCGACCCGGCCGGTATGACTGACGAGAGCAAAACAGCGCTGGCCGAAAAGCTGCGGCGACACCTTTGAACGGAGCGCGGGCCTCTACGAGCTAGGTAGGTAAGGGGACGACCAACATGCTTCAGCATGTTTTCTGCGTCAGCCTGAGAATTCATTCTCAGGCCGGCCATCGGTGGGCTGCCGAATACCGCGTGTCGCGCCGCCATGCCGCCGCCCCGCCGCCGAATGAATTCGGCGTCTGAGCGGGCAAACACGTTAAAACGTGTTAGGTCGCCCCGTGAACAGCTCAAAACGGCGGGCAGGCGCGCTCCGAAGAAGCATAGTATAGAACCCCCTTTGCAGGTACAATACCCTCGTGACACGCGAGCCGATACCCACCACTAATTTCAACTGGACCTTTCTGCGCCGCGCCTATGCCTACCTGCGCCCCTACTGGAAGCTCACCGCCCTCGCTTACTTCCTGGCCCTGCTCATCACCGGCCTGAGCGTCGCCATCCCCCAGTTCATCCGCTGGATGGTGGACGAGGGCATCGCCGGTGGCAATCTGTCGCTGCTGACCCAGGCCGTCCTGGCCCTGCTTGGCCTCACCCTGCTGCGCGGCCTCTTCACCTTCTTCCAGGGGCAGTGGAGCGAAGTCGCCTCGCAGAGCGTGGCCTACGACGTGCGCAACGACATCGAGCGCCAGCTACTGGCCCTCAGCTTCAGCTACCACGACCGCACCGAGAGCTGGCAGCTCCTTTCCCGCGCCCTGCAGGACGTGGAGTACATCCGCTTCCTCACCGGCCGGGCCACCCTGCGTATCGTCGATGCGGTGATCCTCTTCGTCGCCACGGCGGTCGTGCTGTTCACGATGAACTGGCAGCTCGCCCTGCTGGCGATGACCACGCTGCCGCTGATTACGGTCGTCGGCCTGCGCTTCGGCAGCCGCTACCGCCCGCTCTCCCTCGCCATCCAGCAGCAGCTCGGCGTGCTGACCACTCAGTTGGAGCAGAACCTGCGTGGCGCGCGCGTCGTCAAGGCCTTCGCCCAGGAGCCGGCCGAAATCGAGCGCTTCGACGCCGAGAACGAGCACTGGTTCGCTCTCTCCGCCCGCGCCGCCCGGCTCGACTCACTCAACAGCCCGCTGATGGACTTCATCGCCAACGCTGGCCTCGCCGGTGTCGTCGGCCTGGGCGGCTGGCTGGCCATTCGCGGGCAGATCACCGTCGGTGAGCTGATTGCCTTCACCACCTACCTCGGCCAGCTGGCCGACCCGGTGCGCCGGCTGGGCATCATCATCCCCGCCCTCGCCATGGCCAGCAGCTCGGCCGAGCGCATCTTCACCATCCTCGACACGCAGCCCGACGTCGCCTCGCCGCCCAGCCCCAAACGGCTGTCCGGCGTGCGCGGCGAAGTCGCCTTCCAGAACGTCTCCTTCGCCTACGACGGCAGCGGCCCCGTCCTGCAGAACCTGACCTTCACCGCCAAGCCGGGCCAGATTATCGCCCTGCTCGGCGCGACCGGCTCCGGCAAGACGACGGTCATCAACCTCATCCCGCGCCTCTACGACCCCACCGCGGGCTGCGTGACGCTCGACGGGCAGGATTTGCGCGCGCTGCCCCTGGACGAGCTGCGCCAACAGATCGGCATCGTCCTGCAGGAGACGATGCTCTTTGCCGCCTCCGTGCGCGAGAACATCGCCTACGGCCGGCCGGACGCCAGCGAGGAGGAGATAATCGCCGCCGCAAAGGCTGCCCAGGCGCACGATTTCATCGTCGGCCAGCTTGCCGACGGCTACGACACCGTCATCGGCGAAAAGGGCACGACGCTCAGCGGCGGGCAGAAGCAGCGGCTGGCGATTGCTCGCGCCCTGCTCACCGACCCGCGCATCCTTATCCTCGACGACGCCACCGCCGCCGTGGACGTGGAGACCGAGCGGCGCATCCAGACGGCCCTCGATACCCTTATGCAGGGGCGCACGACCTTCGTCATCGCCCACCGGCTGAGCACCGTGCGCCGCGCCGACCTGATCCTGCTGCTGGACGAGGGGCGCATTGCGGCGCGCGGCACCCACGACGAGCTGATGGCGCAGTCGCCGCTCTATCGTGAAGTCTACGAGAGGCAACTGGAATGAGCTTTAACATTGGCGGCGGCGGGATGCGTATGGGGCCGCGCGGCGCGCTGCGCGACTTCGGCCAGGAAGAAGAAGGCAAGCTGTTCGACGGCCGGCTGCTCGTGCGCATGCTCGCCTTCCTGCGCCCCTACCGCCGGCGCATGCTCCTCGCCTTCGCCCTCATGCTCGTGGCGACGGCCCTCACCCTGCTCTCGCCCTATCTGATGAAGGTCGCCTTCGACCAGGCCATCGCCAGCGGCGACACCGCCATGCTCGTGCGCGTCAGCCTCGCCCTGGCGGCCTCGTTCGCCGGCCTCTACGTCGCCAGCGCCGGCCAGCGCTACCTGCTCTCCTGGGTCGGCCAGCGCGTGCTCACCGACATGCGCGCCCGCCTCTTCCGCCACCTGCAGCGCCTCGGCCTGGGCTACCACGATACGCACATCGTCGGCGTTACGGTCAGCCGCGTCATCAACGACGTCGCCGTCATTAACGAGCTACTTTCCCAGGGGCTGGTCACCCTCATCGGCGACCTGCTCGTGCTCGGCGGCATCATCATTGTCATGCTCAGCATGAACGCCCGCCTCGCCTTGCTGACCTTCAGCGTCATGCCCCTGATGATCCTCGCCACCTACATCTTCTCCCGCCGGGCGCGCGTCGCCTTCCGCCAGACACGGGCCACCGTCGCCGGCATCATCGCCACGCTCGCCGAGCAGATTGGCGGCATGCGCGTCATCCAGGCCTACGCGCAGGAGGAGCGAGAAGCCGCCCGCTTCGAGCGCGCCAATGCCGCCAACCGCGACGCCCACGTCGCCGCCATGAGCCTCAGCCTGCTCTTCCTGCCCGGCGTCGAGTTCCTGGGCATGCTGGCGACGGCCATCGTGCTCTGGTTCGGCGGGCGCGCCGTCGCCACAGAGGAGGTCACCCTGGGCGTGCTCGTCGCCTTCCTGGCCTACGTCAGCCGCTTCTTCCAGCCCATCCAGGAGCTGAGCCGCCTTTACACCACCCTGCAGAGCGCCATGGCCGGCGGCGAGCAGGTGCTGCGCGTGCTCGACGAGCAGCCCGACGTCCTGGACCGGCCCGAACCGCTTTACCTGGACCGCGTGGAGGGCAGCGTCGCCCTGCGCAGCGTCAATTTTGCCTACCGGCCGGAGCTGCCGCCCATCCTGCGCAACGTAGACCTGACCATCCAGCCGGGGCAGACCGTCGCCCTCGTCGGCCCGACCGGCGCGGGCAAGACGAGCATCGCCAACCTCGTCGCCCGCTTCTACGACGTGACTGACGGCGCGGTGCAGGTGGACGGCGTGGACGTGCGCGAGGTCGCCCAGCGCTCCCTGCGCCAGCAGATGGGCCTCGTCAGCCAGGACCCGTTCCTCTTTGCCGGCACCGTCGCCGACAACATCCGCTTTGGCCGGCCGGACGCGACCCAGGAGGAGATGGAGGAGGCGGCGCGGCTGGCGAACGCCCACGACTTCATCCGCCGGCTGCCGCAGGGCTACGAGACGGAAATCCTCGAAGGCGGCGTGAACCTCTCGCTGGGGCAGCGCCAGCTCATCTGCATCGCCCGCGCCGTGCTCGCCGACCCGCGCCTGATCATCTTCGACGAGGCCACCGCCAACGTGGACACCGTCACCGAGGCGCTGATCCACGACGCGCTGGCCCGGCTGCTGGCCGAGCGCACCGCTATCGTCATCGCCCACCGCCTGAGCACCATCCGCGACGCCGACCTCATCTGCGTCATCCAGGACGGCGCCATCGTCGAGCGCGGCACCCACGACGAGCTCCTCGCCCGCCGCGGCGCCTACTGGCGGCTGCTGCAGGAGTCGGGGGTGGGGGATGGGAGGGTGTGATATCTGAACTGTGATTCGTCTGATTGACTGATGAACTATGATTCCCAGGCGACGCCATCATAGCCCGTCAAAAAACCACACGAATCACAGTTCAAACACCCATCCCATCCACCAACCCCCGCAGCAACCCCCGCCCATTCACCGTCACCGGATCGCCATGCCCCACGCAGAGAATGTCCGCCTCCAGCTCGGCGAGCTGGCGCAGCGTGCGCGCCTGCTGCTTGTGGTTCAGCACGTAGCCCGGCCAGCTCGTTAAGAGCAAACACGAATTGCCCCACGCCCAGATTGCGGATGGCGCGCGGCGTCTCCACACCCGACGGCTTCCGCACGGCCATCTCGCCCGCACTCACAGTTGTCGCCATACCAGTCCTCCCACGGATCGCTTTTGCTGAACTATAGATAGTAGTGATGGGGATGTTGGCCGGATCGCGGGGTGCCAGCCCGCTCTTCTGGACGATGATTTTAATGATCGGCATGATTTCCTATGATTCTCCGCCGGCGGGCGGCCCAATCAGTGGCAATCATGACCATCACATGAATCATGGTCCAAACAGACTATAACGCATCGCCCCCGCCCTGACCGTGATCCGCTTTACACGCCCCCTGTGAAATCAGATCGCCCGCGCCGCCCGCCATTGACATTCTCCACACCGCCAACTATGATGCGTACCAGGTGCGCTCACTGTGTGAAGGAAAAGCAAACCATGCAGTTACCCGATTCGGCCCGCGCGCTCATTGCTTCGAGAGCCCGGCGATGGACAACCCGCCGCCCGGCTACATCCTCAGCATCGCCGTCGAGCGTATCGGCGGCGCCGGGCCGTGGGCCGAACCATGATTGACCTGATTGCTCCCGCTCTCAAATCATAGGCAATCAAACCAATCATTAAAATCACAGTTCAAACCACAGGTAACGGCTTGACTCCACTGCTCACCCTCCACCTTCTCGGCCCGCCGGAGATGCGCTTCGGCGCGACACCGCTCACGGCCGAGACGATCTCCGCCAAAGGACAGGCGCTGCTCGCCTACCTGGCGCTGACCGGCCGGCCCGTGTCGCGCTCGGCGCTCGCCGGCCTGCTCTGGGGGGATCTGCCCGAGGAATCAGCGCGCGCCAACCTGCGCGGCCTGCTCACCCGCCTGCGCCGCGTCCTGCCGCCGGAGATGCTGCTCGTCGAGCGGCAGCAGGTATCCCTCGCGCCGGAGGGGGTGGCGCTGGACGTTAGCGATTTTGAGGAGAGCTGCGCCGACGATGGGCGCGCTGCGGAGGCGGTAGCGCTCTATCGCGGCGACTTCCTGGAAGGGTTCGCCGCGCCCAACGCCCCCGACTTTGACGAATGGGCCGCCGCCCAGCGCGAGCGGCTGCGCCAGACCGCCCTCGACGCCCTCTACCGCCTCGCCGCCCAGGCCCTCGCCCGCCGCAACTTCGAGGCCGGCATCGCCGCCGCCCGCCGCCTGCTGGAGCTGGAGCCCTGGCTGGAAGAAGGGCACCGGCTGCTCGTCGAGCTGCTGGCCCGCAGCGGGCAGCGCAGCCAGGCCCTCGCCCAGTACGACGCCTGCCGCCGGCTGCTGGAAACGGAGCTGGGCGTCGCGCCCGGCCCGGAAACCGAGGCGCTGGTCGAGGCCATCCGCCAGGGCAGGCTGGAGGCGGAACCGGCAGCCCCGCCCGCCGCCCCGCCCGCCCCCGCGCCAGGGCCGCCGCCCACCAACCTGCCCGCGCCGCTGACCCCCTTCGTCGGCCGGGAGCAGGAGCGCGCCCGCCTCGCCGCCCGCCTGCGCGACCCTTCCTACCGGCTCGTCACTATCGTCGGCGAGGGCGGCATGGGCAAGACCCGGCTGGCGCTGGAGGCCGGCGCGGAGATGCTCGCCACGCCTGACTTCCCCGACGGCGTCTGGTTCGTGCCCCTCGCCGCCGAGGAGCAGCACGACGCGGCCCGCGCCGAAGACGCTATCGCCACGGCTATCGCCGCCGCCCTGGGCCTCGCCTTCGCCACCGGCGACCCGCCCGCCCGCCAGGTCCGCTACTGGCTACGCGAAAAACGATGCCTCTTGCTGCTCGATAACTTCGAGCTACTCAGCGCCGGCGCCGGCTTCGTGCTCGCCCTGCTGACCAGCGCCCCCGGCGTCACCATTCTGGCGACCTCCCGCGTCCCCCTGCACCTGCAGGCCGAATACCTGCTGCGCCTCGAAGGGCTGGAGCTGCCGGTCAGCGACGATGCGACGGCCCTCGCCAGCGAGAGCGTGCGCCTCTTTGCCGAGCGCGCCGAGCGCAGCGCCGGCCGCCCCGTCGTGGACGAGCAGACGCTGCCCGCCACCGTCGCCATCTGCCGCTTCGTCGCCGGCCTGCCCCTGGCGATTGAGCTGGCTGCCGCCGCCTGCCGCTACCTTTCGCCGCAGGCCATCTTCGCCGGGCTGCAGGCCCATTACGACGCGCTGGCGACGACGATGGGCGACGTGGCCCCCCGCCACCGCAGCCTGCGCGCCGTCCTGGACGCCTCCTGGGCCATGCTCTCGCCTGACGAGCAGGCCGCCTTCGCCCGCCTCTCCATCTTCCACCGGGGCTTCCGGCTGGACGCCGCCCAGCAGGTCGCCGGCGCGCCGCCTACCACCGTCTTCGCCCTGCTCGACCGCTCCCTCGTCCACCATCTGGGGCCGGATTACTACGGGCTACACGAAATTGCGCGCCGCTACGCCCGCGAGCGGCTGGCCGAAATGGCCCTGGACCTCGCCACCCTCGCCGAGCGCCACGCCGTCTACTACCTGACCGAAGCCGCCCGGCAGGTGCCCGCCTTGCGCGGCCCGTCCCCCCAGGACGCCCTCCACCACCTGCAGACCGACGCCGAGAATCTGGCCCAGGCGTGGCACGAGGCTGCTACCCGCCCCCTGCCCGCCGCGCTCGCCGCCGGCGTCATGAGTATGGTCGAATACTGGACCTACAGCGGCCTCTTCGACGAGGGCGAGCGCGCGCTGGCTCTGGCGCTGGACCATCTCGCCCCTGCCGCCGGGCCGCCCCTCGCCCCCCTGCTGGCCCGCCTGCACGCCGAGCGGGCGGCGCTGCTCTTCGAGCTGGGCCGTCTTGACGAGATGCAGGCCGCCGTGGGCGACGCCCTGCACTGGGCCGGGATCGCCGCCGACCCCGCGCTGCTCGGCTGGGCGCGCCTCTACCAGGGCCATCTCGAATGGCGGCGCGGCGACTACGAGGCCGCCGGCGACGCGCTGCAGCAGGCCGCAACGCTGGCTCAGGAGGTCGGCGACGCCGCGCTGGAAGGCGCCGCGCTGCGCGGGCGGGCAGCCGTCGCCTGGCGGCAGGGTGACATTGCCCTGGCCCAGCAGCTCGGCCGGCGCTCGCTGGAGCGGCTGCAGGACGCCCGCGACGTGCGCGGCGAGGCGCGCAGCCGCCATTTCCTCGCCATTCTGGCCCTGAATCGCCAGGACTACGCCTACGCCCAGCGCCAGCTCGAACCCCTCCTGCACACCGCCCGGATGCTCGGCGACCGCCGGCTGGAGCTGGGCGCCTATGCCGAGATGGCCCAGGTCGCGACAAAACGGGGCGACTTCGCGGCGGCAATGGACTACTACGCCCGCGAGCGCGCGCTCGCCGAGGAGCTGGGCATCGCCTTCCAGATTGGCAGCAACCTGACCAACAGCGCCGACCTGCTGCTGCGCATGGGCGACCTTGCCGGGGCGCGGGCTAACTACGAGCGGGCGCTGGCCCTCTTCCGCGAGCAGGGCGCCATGCAGGCCGAGAGCCACGTGCTCGCCTTCCTCGGCCTGCTGGCCGCCTTCGAGGGGCGCTACGACGACGGGGAAGCGACCAGCCGGCAGGCGCTGGCCCTCGCCCAACAGGCCCCGTCGCCGCGCGAGATGGCTCTGGCCCGCTCGTTCCTGGCGCGCAACCTCGCCGGGCAGCAGCGCTGGGCCGAAGCAGCCGAGCAGTACGCCCTGGCCGAGGCCGGCTGGCAGCATCTCGGCGAGCCGGGCCGCCGGCTGGAGATGCGGGCCGGGCAGGCCTACGCCACGCTGGCCCTCGGCGACGGCGAGCGCGCTGCCGCCCTGGCCCGCGAGGTCGCCGACGCGCTCGCCGCCGGCCCCCTGCTCGGCGCCGACGACCCGGAGTGGGTGGAGCAGATAGTAGAGCAGGTGCTTGGCAGAGCGGTGAGCCAGTAGCCGTTAGCCGCTGGCCGGCGGCTGATAGCTCACGGCGAATGGCTGGCGGCTAACAGCCGACCGCTGATTGCGCAGCACGCGCCAGACGATGCGCGGGTGGAAGAGGCTCTGCGGCGGGGCGAGCAGGTTCATGACGCGCAGGAAGGCGCGCGATACCACTTCGTCGTGGTGCGTGGCGCGATGTACCCGCGCGACATAGCGGTTGATGACGTCGATCCCGCGCGGCTTCTCGCCCACCGTGCCGGGGAAGCGGAAATCTTCGCCCACGCTGAGCTGCCAGGGGATGTCCACGACCTTCGCCGCGCGGCGGAAGAAGGCCGGCGCCAGGTCGTCCAGTCCCGCGCGCCCTTCCGCCAGAAGCCGGTCCAGCGCCTGCGCCTGCATCGCCGCCGACGTCATGCCCTGCCCATAGGTGGGGTTGAAGCTGCACAGCGCGTCGCCCAGCACGAGCAGCCCGTCGGGGAAGCGGTCCAGGCGCTCGTAGTGGCGGCGCCGGCTCGCCCGGTATCGGTGGGCGACAATCTCCGACGCCGGCTCCGCCCGGCTGATGACCTGGTAGATGTCCGGCATCGGCAGGCTGCGCGCGTAGGCCAGAAAGCCGGCTTCGTCGGCGGGCGCGTAGTCGCCGTTCCAGCCGCCCATCGAGACAATCCAGCGGTCGCCTTCGATGGGGAACAGACCGGCGAAGCGTGTCTCGGCCGGCGCCTCCGGCGTGTAGAGCGTCCACTGCGCGCCGCGCGGGTCGGCCGGATCGCGCCGGTAGAGGCGGCTGGCGTAGCCCACGTTCACCTGCACCACCGTCTCCGGCGCCGCCGCGTAGCCCAGCGCCTCCAGCCACTGCGGCGCGCGCGAGGCCCGCCCGCTGCAATCGACGACGAGGTCCGCACGCAGCTCCGCCGCCTCGCTCGTTGCCCGCTGCTCGACCACGACGCCGGTCACCTGCGCCCGGTCCGCCGTGGACAGCAGCTCGCGGACGGCGCAGTTGTCGCGCAGGCTCACGTTGGGCAGCGCGCGCACCCGCTGGCGGACGAGGTGCTCCAGGAAGGGCCGGCTCATCGTCGCCCCGTCCATCCCCAGGTGCAGTCGCCGCCGGTAGCCGCCGTGCGTATACCAGTTCATGCCCTCGCCCATGTCGCCTGTGTAGCTACCCGCCGCCGCCAGCGCCTCGCGCAGGTCGGGGAAGTAAGCCAGCATCGTCTGCAGGCCCGCCGCGAGCAGCCCGTGCAGGTGGCGCGTCTGCGGCTGCCCCTTGCGCGACTCCGGGTAATCGTGCACCGGATCGCGCTCCAGAATCGCCACCCGGCGGAAATGGTCGCCGAGCACGCGGGCCGCGAGCAGCCCCGCCATACTGCCGCCGATGACGACGGCGTGGTCAAAGCGCTCTCTCCTGCCCATCTCAGCCTCCCCCGGCGGCGAAGCCGCTCTGGCGCATGTTGCGTACCGACATCCCGCGCGCGGCGTGCAGGGCGAACATCGGCTGGCGGCGCGTGGCCTTGCCGGCGTCGCCATAGCGCGGCCCGCTGCTGACCGTCTCGCACTCCGGGCAGATGGCGACATCCTCCGCCGGCCCCACCGCCCAGCCGCGGAAGGCGTCCCACGCCAGCGTCGCCGCCAGCTCAGGCGGGAGCTGGTGCAGGAAGCTGGTCGGCGCCAGCGCCGGCTGGCTGCACCACCACGAGCCGCACGCCTCGCAGCTCCACAACGCCGCGTCGTGATTCCTGGCATTCTTCATGATCCGGACCTCCGTTCATTTGCCTGTTGGGGCTTTCACACACTGCCGCCAGCATACAGGCCGAACGTGATCGGATCGTGGATTTATCGTTAAAGCAGGAGGCCATAAGCCGTAAGCCACAGGCCGTTAGCTAACGGCCTGTGGCTTACGGCTAAAAGCTTAAGGCTTACAGCTTCAAGCTAACTGCTATCTATCGCCGCCCGCACCGCCTGGGCCAGCCGCTCCGTCGTGAACGGCTTCTGCACCCAGCTCACCCCGCTGCGCTCCACAAACGCCTTGTTCGTCTCCTCCAGCGGATAGCCCGTAATGACGAGCATGTGCACGCCGGGGTCGATGGCGCGCAGCGCCTCATACAGCGCCGCCCCGCCCATACGCGGCATGATCATATCCGTGAGCACCAGGGAGATGTTTTCGTGCCCCTGCCGGAAGATGGCCAGCGCCACCTCCCCGTTCGGCGCCGTCAGCACCCGGTAGCCCAGCCCATCCAGCGTCGCGGCGACCGCCTGGCGGATGCTCTCCTCGTCTTCTACCACCAGCACCGTCTCGCCCGGATTTGCCAGGGGAATCCCCTCCGCATCCGGCATCGGCTCCGGCGGCGGCAGCACAAACGAAGGCAGGAAAATCTGGAAGGCCGTGCCGTGGCCGACGCGGCTGACGACGTGGATGAAGCCGTCGTGCTGCTTGACAATGCCATAGACCTGCGCCAGCCCCAGCCCCGTGCCTTTCCCCGGCTCCTTCGTCGAGTAGAACGGCTCGAAGACGTGCGGCAGGTCGGCGGTCACGATGCCGTCGCCCGTGTCGCGCATCTCAATGCAGACCCAGTGGGCGCGCGGCATGTCGGGCAGCGGCGTCGCCCAGTCGGGCCCGTGGCGGCTGAGCGAGAGCGTCAGCGTGCCGCCGTCGGGCATCGCGTCGCGCGCGTTCACCGCCAGATTCATCAGCGCCTGCTGCAGCCGCGTCGGATCCGCCTCCACCACGTAATCCCCCTCGGTGAAGGCAAAATCCACGTCAATCGTCTCCGGCAGGGTGCGCTGCAGCAGCCGGACCAGCTCCTTGGTGAAGGGCACGACATCCAGCGGGCGGCGCTCCACCACGCTCTTGCGGCTGAAGTCGAGAATCTGGCCGATGAGCCGGCTGGCCCGCTGCGCCTGCTGGAAGATGACCGTCAGCCGCTCGTGCTC
>ENA-UOUL01004234-UOUL01004234.1-bioreactor-metagenome-genome-assembly--contig:-NODE-4234-length-13554-cov-11.212288_pt1 | contig 13554 bp, 3 predicted proteins | sample MGYA00249838_ERZ747220 | MGnify/ENA primary metagenome ERZ747220 (study PRJEB28778, sample SAMN05720191) | bioreactor metagenome | isolation source: Anaerobic biogas reactor | place: USA:Washington...
TATGCTTCCCTATCATATTGATCCAGACTAAACGGATATCGAAGTGCAACATGGAATAAGGTTTCAAGTATTTTTTCAATTGTCCAGTTTCCAAGAAACGCATGTGTCCTGAGCGAACTCACATACTCATTTCTATTCGGACTATACAGGAAAAGGGCATATTTATCTGAAAATGATTTTATGTAGTTGTATATTTTCGGATTTAACAAATCAGAAGAGACACCAGCATGCGACCAATGTTCCCAACCAACCCAAAATTGAAGATCTCTATTATGAACATACTTTGTATACACAAATAGTAAAAGGAAGATCAGTCCATCAGTTTTCCAGTATCTTTCGATACCAACCTGTACAGGATTAGCACTAAATCGCCCATATGAACGGGCTACTGCTTGCAAGGCTTTGACTTCTTCCGGTGTAATTCTCAACTGGAAAATTAATCTGTTGTCAATTTGATTCTGTATGATTTCTTCAAACTGCTCCCACAATCTTTTTCCAAGGTCTTCCATCTCTTACCCCTCCCCCTCATCCCACGCTTCCAGCACCAGCCTCATTGTCCGGTATTCGCCGTAGTCCCGCATCTCGTTGTTCTTCAATACACGGAAGGTTTCAGATGGGTAGTCCTCTCCCATGACAGATGCGGGGTCGAGGATATACATGAGTTCTTCGCGGGTGAGGCCGTAGAGGCGGGCGTAGCGGGCGTCGAGTTGGGCGCGGAGTGTGGCGCGGCGGTCGGGGTTCCAGGGAAAGGGCGGAAGGCGCGCGGGGTTCCAGGGGGTGGTTTCGAGTTCGGCGGCAGGGGGTATCCAGCTTTCGCCCACACCCCGCGCGCCGTCGCTCGCGGCAAGCAGTGCCGCCCGCAGGTTGCCGTCGCTAGAAACCCAGATATCCTGTGCCCAGGGAGCCATATCGTACGAACAATACGTCAACTCCAACACCCGCGGCACGATGAAGAGGATGTCAGAGGATGAGTATGATTGAGGCGGTAGAACGGGGAGTTGTTTGTACACGAAGTAATTGAGGTGTGTTCCACCAACTTTGTGGCGAGCAACAAAATCGAGAACAGTGCTGTCGAGATTGCCAACAAGGCAGGCATGTTTTGTTGTTGGAATTGTCGGTGTGAAAAGCATAAGTGGCAGATTATTCCCCACTCCCGCCAGCGGCATGACGCTGGCGATAACGGTGCGTTCGTTGGTTGCGTTGGTGATGTCGCGCCAGCCCATCAACCAGCCCGGGCTTTCTTCGCGGGCGAGGGTTTCGAAGGCGGCGAGGAGGTCCGCATCTGATGCCGCCTGCGGGAGGGTGGAGAGGCGGGGGTGGTCGGCGGCGGCCGGGGTGTGGGAGAAGGCGTCGAGGGCCGCGCGGAGGCTCGCGGCGTCAGCAGAAAGCCAGGGTTTGACGAGGCTTTGGGGGAGGCGGGTGACGCGGGCGATGACCTCGCGGGAGTCTACCCAGTAGCGGGGGCGCACGGCAAAGTCGGGATTGGCCTTCTCGTCCTCCCGCGCGTTCCGCACCCCGGCGGCATCATCGTCACCGTCGCTCAAGCGGACGGTGGCCGGTAGCGGCGCGCCCGGGGCGTAGGTTGCCCACCGGTGATCAAATTGATGGATCATCTTGGCCTCGTAGAGCGGGAGCGAGCCGGAAGAGGGCTCGAAGCGGAAGAGATTCGAATCGTTCGACATGTCGAACAAGCGTGAAAAACTAATCCCCCACGGATTCTCGGCGGCGCGAGTAACTGTGCCCTCGGGAGAGCATTCCTCGTCACGGATAAGGACGGGCACCCTGGCGTAGATCTTCTTGGTGATCTCGGCGTCGCGGGCGGAGCGGAAGACCGGACAGGTACGGGTGTTGGGATTGATAAGGGCGAACTCGTCCGCGCGCAGGGTAAAGTGGCGCCGTGCGTCCGCAAGCTGGCCCGTGTTTCCCAGGAAGAAGGCGAAGTCCGCGAGCGGGGCCGGCCCCAGGGTTTGCAGGGCAAACTTGAAACGACTGTCCACCGACGGGAAAAGCTTCTCGCGGTTTTCAAAATCATAGAACGACGCAAGCATTCCCTTGGTGGCGATGTGGCCAAAATACAACTTGGTCGAATCGTCCGTCGCGATGCCGGATGGCGTAATAAAACCCGCGCGGCCATTTACGGAACGCAGGGAATGGATGAGCTCGGCAAAGAGGGCGTAGGTGTTTACGTCGCCGATACCCGTAAGGGGATAGCGGCCACCTTCCGCTCCCGACACATGGGCAAAGAGACTCGCGGCCTCCGCAATGCGCTTGGCGCTTTCAAAGGCAGAAAAAAGCTCGCGGTCAAGAGACTGCGCGCTCGTTGCAAGGGAGGCGATCATGGTTCCGCGCTCGGCCTTGTTCCGGGCATTCGCGATAGCGGGGGAACGGGCGGCAAAGAACTCCTCTTCCTGGAGCTTGATGCGCTCCCACGGCGGATTCCCCAATACGCAATCAAAACCCGGCGTAGTGCGGTGGAAGATTTCGGGGAACTCGATGGGCCAGTGGAAGAAGGCGGCATCCATACTCGCCTCGCGGGAACGCTCGCGGACCCCCTGCTGGAAGGCACCCTCGCCCGTACCCTGCGTAAGGGCGCGGACATCGGCGCTCGTGGGCACCGGCTCACCCGGCCTCTTGGGAATAAAGAATGAAGCAGTCCACACATCGCAGGCCGCACGGGCTTGAAGGAAGGACGCGCTCGACGTAAGCGTACGGAAGAGAGATTCCTTGCTTTCGATGGACGCAAGAGACTCCGAATCTATCGCGTCCAGCTTGTGATGCAACGTTAATAACTCGCCCTGCGCCTTGCTCAAGGGCTCGTCGAAAAGACCCATTTGACCCGCCGCGTCCTTCTCGGCCTTGTTCCGCTTCTTGAGGGCGGAAGAGGTCGCCTTGTCGTCGCCCGTAAGCGGCTTGAAGGCGTCGTCGGGAATACCCTTGGACAGAACTTCGAGAGACGACACACCCACGAGCGAATTACCGCAGCGGATATGGTGATCGAGGAAACCTAACGGTTTACCCGGCTCAAAACCTTCGAGCCAGAGCGCGGTGCGCGCAAGCTCCACCGCCATGGGGTTTAGGTCCACCCCGTAGATACAGCGGGAAATAACCTCGCGCAGGGCACGGCGGTAGTCCCCGTCGCGAAGCCCCCCGTCTGAACGGAAAGACGCAAGGGCCTCGGCGAGGCGCCGGGCAGCCGCAAGGAGAAAGTGACCCGAACCGCAAGCGGGATCGATGACCGCGATGGAAAGAAGCGCCTCTTCCGGGCCAGGGACAGAAGTGGAATGAGAAAAAGAGCCTACTGGCTCTTTTTCTCTTGGAACGGATGGCCCGGTCGGGTGCGGCGGAGCCGCATTCGAGGCCCCCAACTTCTCTTGAATAACCGGATCGAGGGCGCTCTTGATGAGTTCCTGCACGAGTGAGTCGGGCGTGTAGTAGGAACCCGTGGTCTTGCGCGCGTTGCCCGCCGTGGAACCGCCCTCCGCATCAACGCCGACAAAGCCGAAGCTGCGGCTCGCGAGGTCCACCACCGGGACGAGCTCGAGAAGGCTTTCGTAGACGGAACCGAACTCCTCGGTGTCCATGTTTTTGTAATCGATAAGGGAGCGGGAACCGGAAACGTGCGCCCAGCGGAGACGGCGGATGGCCTCGAGGAGAGAGGCGTTGGAAAGGGCGCATTCGTCGAGGTGGGCACACTGATGTGCCGCAAAGAGTCCGCCCAGGGCGGGAAGGTCGAGGGCGGCTTCGCCTGAACGGAGGGCGCGGAAGACCACCTGCACCCCCTGCCAGAGATCGCCGTAGCGGTCGGAAGCGCTTGCGCGCAAGGCGCGGTCGCGAAGGCGCGCCATGGAGTAGCCGTCTTCGTAGCGGCTACGGGCAACGGCGTTTCCCGCGCTGTGGAGGAGGCCGCGCTCTTCTATGGTGAAAAGGAAGAGGAAGCGATAGACGAGGCGAAGGAGCTCGCGGTAGAACTCGTCGCGCGTAAAAGAGCCCGCGTTAAGTTCTTCGCGGAGCGTTTCGTTCGCGGGGGATTCTGCGGAAAGGAAGCCCGCTCCAAGAGCGATGAGGGCGCGGGTAACCCCGTCGCGAAGGCCGTCGCGCACGCGGGTGCCCGATTCAAGACCCTCGGCCCGCCATTGGCCCCAGACAGCGGCGCGGCTTGCGTGGAGAAGCCTCCAGAGGGCGCAGAAGTCGGGGAAACGCTCCTCCCGGAGTATCGTTTCAAGGTCGAACTCAAGGTAGGCCGGGCGCACGAGGGACTGCGAGTCGCGAAGGAGGCGGACGGTGCGGCCGTTGGAGACAATGGCCCACTCGGCCTCGCTTGAAGCATTGAGGTAGCCTTGCGCGAGCTGGAAGGGGCTCTTCTTGCTGCGGCCCTCGCCCGGGACGGCAAAGGCTTCGTCCGCCTTGTCGAGCGGGAGCTCTGCGGGGGCGGTGACGAGGGGGATGCCGGGGGCGAGTGTTGTGCGGATGGGCCAGAGGCGGTCGCCGATCGTTTGTGGTTCCGTTTCGGCAAGGCTGTGCCAGCCGAGGACGTCGCGGAACAGCTCGACGAGGAAGGCGCGGCTGTCGTGCGACTGCTCGAAGCTTTGCCAGGCGGCGCGGGCAATCTGGTAGGCGCGGCCGTATTCGTCGCTTAAGCGGAGGCCCCGGGGAACGGCGTAGTCGGCCGGGCTCTGGTGACTCGCGCTCCCGAGGGCGGCTTTTTCGAGGAGGTCGGCAACGAAGAGGGAGCCTTCCAGGGTCATGGTATCGAAACTGAATGTAATTGATTTATTTTTCATGGGTTAGAGATCTCCTGCGGGAAGGAGCACGTAGACTCCGATAAGGTCAACCGGGAGGCAGGGCGTGACGATCGTCTTGCCGCTTGAAATGCTCGAGGCCACGCGGACCCTTGTGTGGTCTTCGCGGAGGGTTTCAGCACGCTTTCGGGCCTCGTGCGCGAAGAGTTCGGTGTTTTTTGCGTACCAGTCGAGGGACTCTTGCACGGCGCGGGAGATGGCAGAGCGGTCGAGGTTGGCCTCGGGGTGGCGGTCAAGGAGGGCTTCCACGTCTTCCAACGGCAAGAAGCGGGGGTTGGAGCGCCCGGCTACCGCGAGGGCAAGCGATTCTTCTGCCATGAGTTCGTTCGATGCGGCGCGCGATTCCGTGCGGATCTGGTGGCGGACGCGAAGGAGAAAGAGGCTCGTGACCTCGCTCACCGAGGCGCTTTCGAAGGCGCCCGAGCGGGCGGCGATGTTCGATTCCCCCGAGAGGGCCGATTCCAGCAGGTGGTCGGCCAGGATGGAGACGAGGGCGTGGCTACGGTGGATAAAGCGGGCGCCTGTTTCGCAGGGATATTTGAAACTGATACTGACGGGCTTTTCGACGCCGTCGTGGGCCAGGCGCTCGCGGACGGCGGGAGGGAGGCTTGCGGGGGAAAAGTGCCATACGGATTTGCTCCCCGCCGGGTCGGGGCGGGCGGAAAGGCGGGTAAGGGCCTCGAGGGTAAAGCGCTCCACGTCTTCGGCCCTGCCCAGGGCGGCCATTTGCTTGTGCCATTCGGGGAGGACCTCGGCGGGCTTGAGGCGGCGCTGGGCAAAGACAGTCTGGTTGCGCTTGGCCTTTTCGAGGGCGTCGGTCCACTGGGCGTTGATCTCGTCAACGGCCGTTTGCGTGGCGGTGTCGTCGCCAAAGTCGAAGGCCCCTTGCGCGTGTTCGTCGGGTCGCTTTTTCATGAGGGCTGCCTTGACGACGGCGAGGCGCATGCGTCGGTCATCGTCCGGCATGGGAACAAGGACACCCAGTTCGCTCTTGATGCTTTCTGCCTTGCGGATGATGACGTTGAAGATGAAGCCGTCTACCGGGTTGTCCTCGCCGTAGAGCATGACAGCGCGTACCTCGCTCGCCTTTTGTCCAAAGCGGTCAACGCGGCCCTCCCGCTGTTCGTGGCGGGTGGGGTTCCAGGCAAGGTCGTAGTGGATGACGGCGTTAAAGCCGTCCTGGAGGTTGATACCCTCCGAGAGGCAGTCGGTGGCCACGAGGATGGGCTTTTCTTCCTCTGAAAGGAGGGCGACCTTTTCGGCGCGCTCCTCGCTCGTGAGCATGCCGGTAACCGCGTCCACGCGGTAACCCGAAAAGTGTTTGTGAAGTTCTTCTTCGAGGTAGGTGGCGGTAGCGATGTAGCGGCAAAAGACGACGGGGCGAAAACCGTCCTTGAGGAGGACTTCCAGTTCCTTGATAAGGCGGGCGAGCTTGGGATCACGCGACGGGCCATGAAGGCTTCGCGCCTTTTCGAGGAGGGCTTCAACGAGTGCCGATTCCTCGATGCGCGCGGCCGGGTCCTGATCGTTTATTTCCAGTTCTTCGCCCATACCGTCGTCGACCCGGTCTTCTTCGGCGAGACGCGCCATTTCTTCCTGCGTGCCCTGGAGGCGGGTTGAAAGGGCGCTCGCGGCAGCGGCCGGCGAGGAGGAAATACAGCGGAGGAGCGCCAGGGTCGCATACCACATCATTCGGGCCGCCTCTCCTTTTTCCGATTCGGCTTTTTGGGCAAGGCCCAGGCAGTACTCGCGGGTCTCCTCGAAGAAGCGGCCCCACTCGCCCGAGAGGGAGTAGGTCGCGTCACGCACCTTGCGTCGCGGGAAGACGGAGGAATCCTGCCATTCGTCGATGTCCTTGCGCCGCCGCTGGACAAAGTGGGCGGCAAGCTCTGCGCGGAGGGGGCTCGCGGTATTGGAGAGGGACCCCGCGAGCTCGGCAAACTCAGGTTTGAGAAGGGAGAGGAGATTGCCGAAGGCCGCGTCGTCGCCCGAGTGAGGGGTGGCGGTGAGCATGATGAGGTGGCGATCGCTCTTTTGCGCGAGGCGCTCGAGGAGGGCAAAGCGGAGCTGGCGGCCGCGGCCGGCCATGGTGCAGGTGTGCGCCTCGTCTACCACGATGCACTCGGGCGCGCTCGAGATAAAGTAGTCGCGGTGGCTTTCGCTCTTGATGTAGTCAAGGCTTACCACCACGGCGGAAAAGTGGTTGAAGATGGACTCGCCTTGCGGGACTTCGCGCTCGAGGCGCGAGACGCTTGAGGCAGTAAGGGCCGCTGCGCGAATGTGGAAGCGCTCAAAGAGCTCGCCCTGCCACTGCTCCACGAGGTGGGGCGGGCAGAGCACGGCGAAGCGGCGAATCTCTCCGCGGTCCAGCAGTTCGCGCACGATGAGGGCGGCTTCTATGGTCTTGCCGATACCCACGTCGTCGGCGATAAGAAGGCGGACGGTGGGCATCTTGAGGGCCATGAGGAGGGGCACGAGCTGGTAGGCCCGGGGCTCCACCGCGATATGGCCGAAACTGCGGAAGGGACCTGCCGCAGAGCGGAGCTTGAGCCGGAGTGCGTCCCGCAGGAGAAGGCCTGAGCTGTACGAGCCGGGCCGGCTGCTGTCCGGCGGAGGGAAGGTGGCACTTTCAACCGGGGTGAGTTCAAGATGCGGGATGATAACCTGAATATCCTCGTCGCTCCCGCCCAGGGGGCGGAGGCGGAGGGTTTCCTTATCGTCATTCGGCTGGACAACCCACTCGCGGTTTCTTACCCGCACGAGGGTGCCGGGGGTAAAGCCTTCGGTGATCGATGGTACAGTTGCAGTATCCATTAGTGCGCTCCGCGTTTTGGTAATAGTTCAAGGCTTTCGCCCAGGATGATGACGGTGTAGCCCTTGTCCGCGAGCCAGTCTCTTTGCGCCTGGCTTGGTGCAGTCTTGAGGAGGACGAGTTTCTGGGCGCGATAGAGACCGGCAATAACAAGGCGTCCGTCCATGACTGAATAATCGAGTTCGTCCGGCTGGCGTATGCCTTGAGAGTCGAGAAAGGCTGAAAGATTGTTAGCGTTGTCGTGGGTCGCCGCATGGTCGGGTGGATTGCTCCCCGCGCCGTTTGCTGTGCCCGCCGCGCGGAAGTCGGTGCCCATCGGCTTGATGTCGCTTTTTGCAAGGGCAATGAGAATGTCGAGGGCTTCCTCGTTCCGCCGGTCGATGATCTCGTGTTCGGGCTGGTTGTAGTAGGAAAGGAGACAGCGGTAACAGCCGGCCACACAGCGGGTGTCGCCCATGGTAGTGGTGTCCTCCAAAAGATCGGCGCGGGAAACAAGATTCTCCGGCACCCGGTAGTGCATGATGGAAAGGGCATTCCGGGCGACCCGGGCGAACTCCCCGCTTTCATTGACAAGCCGGGTAAGTACGCCGGCTCCGCCTTCGGCCGCTTCATAAAAGAGGATGCGCTTGCGATCCTGTTCTGTGGGCAGTGGCTCCACCGCGAGCTCCGACTCTTCTATCTGGAAGAGTTGTTCGATACTGCGCTTGAGGGCGGCTTGAATAGTTGCCATCGATTCTTTTGACAGGGGATTTTTTGGAGTAAGAATAAGGATATTCCGGCAGTCTTCCACAAAGGGAACGATGAGCTGGGACTTTACCTTGCTCTTCTCCACCGGTTCATTCGCGCTGTCCTCTTCGTCCTGGTCTTCCTTGCTCCAATAGCCACTCACCGGATTGATAAAAAAACCGAGTACACTCTTTTGCTTGCGCCGCTTCCAGCCGCGGTTAATGCGCCAAAGGAGGGCGGCAGGCGCGTAGACGAGGTTTGCGATAAGCGAGCCTTCATTACTGAGCGCCGCTTCGGATTTAAGAATGTTCCCAGCCCGGTCGGGGACAAAGCGGAACATGGTCTGCAATTCGTAGCCCTGCCTCTGTCGTTCTTCTTCGTTCGCGGTGATCCGGTCCGCACCTTCGGTTTCAACGGTCTCGATGCGGTAGAGGTTGTCCACGCGAGAGTCGCTCGAAAGCTCAGCGTTACAGTTTTCACATCGTACAGCGAGGACATCGCCGGTGTTGTCCAGGTCCAGGTGACCGTAGCCGCACTCGGAGCACACAATGGCGCTTCCGGTGGAAAGGCGGGCACCAACACTTATCTGATCTCCCGTGCCGGAGTTGAGCTTGGCCTTGACCACGCGATAGATGCGCCCGTCGTGGTAAATGAGGCTTCGCGGGCCGAACTCGGAAATACCCAGGAAACGGGGCCGGCTGACCATGCTGCCTGAATCCTCTTTCTGGCCGCGGTAGGTCTTGCGCGAGGGTATCCAGGCCATAAGGGGAAGGCGCGGAAAGTTATAGCCCGGAAGGAAGCCCTGTCCCGCGAGATAACGGTAGGGGTAGAAGTCCGAGTTTTGCGTAGAGTGCGTACTTTCAAGAACGGCGAGCTGGCGAACAGCATCGTTATACCGTTTTTGAGCACTCGCTTTTTCATCTTGTTGATACCCATGCCCGGAGGTAATTCTGTAGGCCTTTTCCATCTGGGCCAATGTTGCCCGGTGAAGGTTTCGCCAACGGTCAAAGGCCCGGTCGAAGGATTCGGGGGCGTTTTTGATGATGAGTCGTACATAGTCTTCGGTAAACCAGGGAGCCTCTTTTTCAATGAGGGGGCGCAGGTCTTTCGCAAAAGACAGGGCAAGTTCTTCAGCCTCTTTTGCGACATGGGGATCGTATATACGTTCCTGAATTTCTCCTATAAGGGGATAATTTGCATCGCTTCGATCCAGCAGTTCAACGATACTCATTTTAAACTCAAGACGCAGGGTGGCAAGCCAGACTGCATGGATGTGGCTCTCGATGAGCTCCCGGTTGGAAAGATCAAGGTTTGGCGCCTTTACTACCCCGTGAACCATCTGGTTCATGTTATGGAAGAACCACTGGTCGTGGGGGCTCATGGAAGAACAGTACGTTATTACAAGAGCCGGCTGACCTGAACGCCCTGCTCTCCCGCTCCGTTGTGCGTAGTTTGCCGGTGTCGGCGGGACATTTCGCATGTAGACGGTGTTGAGCGAAGAAATATCCACACCCAACTCCATGGTAGGTGAACAGTAGAGTACCGGAAGGCGCTGGAGTTCGGAGGAATCGGAATGCTCGTTCCTCCACCATTCTTTATCCTTTTTTGTATAACGGAACCGGGCCTCAAGGTCCATACGATCCCGGGAATCAACCTGTGCCGTATGTTCGTGTGACTCATACTCGTAGAGCCAGTGTTTTTTCATTGACAATGTTCTGGCAACAGTTTCATATAATTGCCGAAAGAAAACATTATTTCGCCCAGTGACTGGAACACCGTCTTCAGGAACATACCACTCCATTGCTCCAGACTTCAAAGCCCAACCAGGTAAATCACGATCAAGTTCGATTTTTGAAACATAGCCGTACTGTTCAGCCTTGTCCAAAACAACTGAAACCAGCTCTGCAAGCTCTTTTTGCTTCCAGGTAAAAACCGTTGCAGCGTACGGGGTGTTTTTCCAAAAGGAAGCACGCTTGAGGTTACGCAGAAGCCGTGATCCTCTACCTCCTGAAACGGTGACATCATCACGACGCTTCAGGTGTTTTTGAACAGGTACAAGCACAAGATACCGGGTAACGAGAAGCTTTTCATCGGCCCCAAAACTCCATCGTTCAAGAAGATGCTGAAAAGCAAGATTTTTCATCTGCTCCTGTTCAGACTGATTCAAGTAGCGTGAATCTATACAAAGATTCTTTCTCATCTCGGAAAAAATGCAAAGAAACAATTCCTTGCGCGATACGGCATCAAGTTCAGAGAGGATGCTGTCTTCATCAGCGAAATACTCGTCTCTGGCACAGTACTCTTCCAGGCCGGCATACTCAATTCCAAGAAGTCCTAGCTGTTCGAGTGGCGGGTTATTGTATCTCCATCCCTTTCGCAAATCCCGTAACAAGCGATACCCGAGTATAAATTTGACGGCCCGGTGGGCATCCGCCGTTTTAAGACCAAAAAGGCGAGGGTTTTGCAGGAATTCCCGCTTTATTTCCGGTTCATCCCGATCGAATCCCAGGGCACGAAAAACCTTTTCCGCAAGGTCTTCTTCGGTTAACCGTTTATTGGATGTTTCCAAAGCACATAAAAGTGCACTTCTGACCAAAACAAGAAAAAGGAAATCGTTAAAGTGGCCGGATTGGAGTGCTGCATCCTGTCGGTTGTCGGTAAACCCGAGCATCTTCCGGGGATCATGTGATCCTTCGGGAACATCTTGCTCAAAGAGGTTTTGAAGCACACTCAATGTAATCATGGTAGTTGCAGACGATCGCCCTTCCCCCGAAAGCCCGGTCAACCGGTTAATGTCTTTTCCACTGGACTCGTGTATCATGCCACAACGGGGGCAAAACTTGACATGCCCGGGAATGTAACAAAACGAAGTGGTTCCTTCCTCTCCTCTAGCATTCAGGCGATAGAATTCAGGAATCGATGCTTCATGGGTTTTGGCGACACGCAAGGTAGCTGCCTTCCAGTCAAGCCAAAAATCGGGAAGCGTTTCAATTTCCCCGGTGAATTCAAAGTCTTCCCGAACAGGAAGCAAAAAACCAAAGGCATGTTCCATGCCTTTGGGAACAGGATCGGTAATATCACGGGGAACCCAGCGTGATTCACTTCGCTGAACCGGAAAGTATTCCTGTCCGCATTCACGACAGAAGTACGCAGTATAAAAAAGAACATTCTCCCCTTCACGCCCCGGTGCAAAACGCTGTGCATCAAGACTTACTATTCTCTTCCCCTCTTCTTCAAGGGTACACATTACTTTACCGGGACCACTTATAAACTGATGCAGTTTGAATGCAAACGGTTTACGTCCATTTTCATCCACGAGTTCATGTGCTTTCATGAGAAACTGATGGAGACTTTTTATTGCAAACTCAGTCGATACACCGGTATCCCGAGCAAGTTTTTCTGATGCGGTCCTGAGGGAAACAGGTTGAGCCCGTTTCGGCTTGTCCAGACCTTCGGTTTCGATGCCGAGTGTTCGTTCAACCCAGATCGAAAGCGGATCGGTAAAGAAATCCTGTAAGTCGTTCCATTCCCGGTCTCCTTCCTGAAGGCGCTGTGCAAGATGCGGCAGTATGGCCGGCTTGCTTGCACGGGGATCGGTTGCCGGCTCAAGCGTCTCCCCAATAACATTCCCGCGGGGGATTTCACTGCCAAAGATAAGACTGGCAACACGTGCTACTGTAGACTGCTGATCCGCTTCCGAACCGGTATTCGACATCGTAGCCGAGGTTCCGATGCACACGAGGTTTTCTGCCCGTAACCGTTGGCGCAACCGTCTGACCAGCATTGAAACATCAGCGCCCTGCCGGCCGCGGTAGGTATGGAGCTCGTCAAGAACCAGAAATTCAAGTCCCATGCAATTCTTGATTACGGCATTGTCTCGTTCCTGGTAGCGGGTAAGAAGAAGCTCAAGCATCATGAAGTTGGTAAGGAGGATATCGGGCGGATTTTCAGCTATGTACTTTCGGGTTTCTCCATCTTCCTGCCCCGTGTAGCGTGCTACCGTGAACGGTTCTTTCCCCGTTTCATACCCATGGAGAAATTTTTGAAGTTCTTCAAGTTGACTGTTTGCAAGCGCGTTCATGGGATAGATAATAATTGCCCGTGTTTTTCGTGTAGAATCCTTATCACGCGCTTTCAGGATATGGTCAACAATGGGAATAAAAAAGGCCAGACTCTTGCCGGACCCGGTACCAGTCGTTACAACGTACCCTTCCTTCCGCTGTGCTATGGCAATAGCTTCAAGCTGATGCGAAAACAGTGTTATAACACTGGGATGTCCCTCGGGCTTACCAGCCATAAATAACTGCTCGCAATCGGGATGAAGCAGACCTTCCCTGCAGAGATTCGGAATAGTTTCCGACCGTTTGTAATTTGAATTGAGCTGAATGAGCGGATCCGGCCAGTATTTTCCCTGATCATATCCCTCGTCTACCGTTCTGCGAATATCCTCGGCAAAAATACGGGTAAAGCTTCGGGAAAAACTGCCATAGTCTCCAATTACTGCATCGCGAAACGAAAAAACGTCATCCACTGGATTTATCCTTGATTTGTTTTCTCCATTATATCATATAATATCCTGATACCGGGAGATTACTGACTCTTTGTTTCTACACAAGAATACACCCAGTGTAGAACCCCAAGTAAAAAACAACCTTAAAAAAGTGCCCCCGCCCCTCGTGACGCCTGACCTTTCCATCGGTGGAGTACCGACGGTACTCCAAGCGCAACCGCAGGTTGCGCCCTCCGCGCTAAGTAGTTCGCGCTAGTTGAAGCTCTCTGCCTCAATCTTAACCTCCATCCGGCTTCCAACCAGCACCAAACCCCGGCGGGCAGTAATCTCCCCGCAAGCCAGTAAAACTCCCGCGGGGCAACCAGCTACTCCCCCCTTCTCGCTTTCGATAACTCGGCGAGGGATTCGGTGATGTAGGCGGCGTCGGCGGTGATGGGGTGGAAGGTGAGGCGGCCGCGGAGGGCGGCGAAGTCGCCGGGGGTGAGGCTACCGTTCATGAAGAGATCCAGGATTTGGGAGTCGGTGAAGCCGATTTCGGGGAAGTAGCGGTCCAGAAGTTCGGTGATGCCTTCGGCGCTCAGGGTGTAGAACTCGACCGCTTCGTGGAAGCGGCGCATGACGGCGCGGTCCAGGGTGGCGGGGGCGTTGGTGGCGCAGAGGAGGACGCCCCGGAAGTCTTCCATGCGGGTGAGGAATTCGTTGACGAG
>ENA-UOUL01004235-UOUL01004235.1-bioreactor-metagenome-genome-assembly--contig:-NODE-4235-length-13554-cov-3.799807_pt1 | contig 13554 bp, 9 predicted proteins | sample MGYA00249838_ERZ747220 | MGnify/ENA primary metagenome ERZ747220 (study PRJEB28778, sample SAMN05720191) | bioreactor metagenome | isolation source: Anaerobic biogas reactor | place: USA:Washington...
CGGTCGGAGACCGCGGAGCAGAGCGGCTCGGTGGGGACACCGGCCGCAACAGAGGCGGAGACACCGGCCGCAACAGAGGCGGAGACACCGGCCGCAACAGAGGCGGAGACACCGGCCGCAACAGAGGCTAGGACACCGGCTGCAACGGAGGCGCCTGTTCCCCATTGACACCCGCGCTCCCTCGTCTATACTTCCGACCATATTGACACGTGGCGGGTCCTCCGGGCCCGGCGGAGGATGGAAGGAATGGAGACAGGCTTGCCCCCCAAGATCGAGGTCCAACACCTCGACTTCTTCTACGACAGCAAACAAGCGCTCTTCGACATCACCCTAGCGATCTACCCGCAGGAGATCACGGCCTTCATCGGGCCCTCCGGCTGCGGCAAGTCGACCTTCCTGCGCTGCCTCAACCGCATGAACGACGAGATCGCCGGCACGCGCATGGGGGGCAGGATCCTCATCGACGGGGGCGACATCTACGCGCCCGACACCGATATCGTCGATCTCCGCAAACGCGTGGGCCTGGTCTTTCAGAAGCCGAACCCCTTCCCCCAGTCCATCTTCAACAACGTCGCCATGGGGCCGCGGTCGCTCCGGCTGGCGCACGGAACCGAACTCGAAGGCATGGTCGAGACCTACCTCAGGCGCGTCGATCTGTGGGACGAGATCAACGGCGACCTCTCGATGCCCGCCATGGCCCTCGGACTGGGCCAGCAACAGCGGCTGTGCATCGCCCGCACGCTCGCCGTCGCGCCCGAAGTCATCCTGATGGACGAGCCCTGCTCGGCGCTCGACCCCATCGCCACCCTCAAGGTCGAAGACCTGATGCGCGAGCTGCGCAAGGACTACACCATCGTCATCGTCACCCACAACATGCAACAGGCCGCCCGCGTCTCGGACCGGACGGCCTTTTTCTGGCTCGGCGAGTTGGTGGAGTACAACCGCACCGCCAAGATGTTCACCAACCCCGACGAGGAGCGCACCGAAGCCTACATCACCGGCCGGGTGGGGTAGGATAGCGGCTGCCGGCTGCCCCGGATTACGGACATGGTCGATCTGCTCAAGCTGCTGCTCATCCTGGCCCTGACGATTTTCCTCCTGCTCAAGAAGTGGGAGCTGGGCGTCGTGCTCTTGCTCAACACGGGGCTCGTTGCCCTGCTCTTCGCCTATCCGCTGGCGGCGTGGGGCCGTTCCGTCCTGGGCGCGTTGGTCGCCGCCGATACGCTCGACCTCGCCGGCGCCGTCTTCCTCGTCCTGGTGCTCGCTGAGGTCATGCGCCGCACCAACGCGATGGAGCAGATGGTGACCGCGCTCCAGGTGCTGGTCCCCGACGGGCGGATCACCGTCGCGCTCATGCCGCTGATGATCGGCCTGATGCCGATGCTCGGCGGCGCCATGTTCTCCGCCCCGATGGTCAACGAGGTGGGCAACCCCCTGGGCCTCAGCGCCGACCGCAAGACCTTCATCAACTACTGGTTCCGGCACGCCATGGAGTACGTTTTCCCGCTCTACTCGTCGCTCCTGATGATGGCGGCCCTCATGGGAGTCTCGGTCTTCGACTTCATCGGCGCTTCGTGGCCACTGACATTCGCGGCCCTGCTGGGCGGCGTGATCTGGGGACTCGCCGGGATCGGCGCGCCCGCGCCCCCGCCCGAGTCGACCGTCGGCGCGATGGCGGCTGGGACCCTGCGCCCGGCCCTGACCGTCCGCCAAGCCTGGCTCACGCTCCTGCGCAGCACCTGGCCCATACTGCTCGTGATCCTCACCGTTGTCGTGCTCAAGCTGCCGATGGTCCTGAGCCTCATCGGCGTGATCGCGCTCCTCGTCGCGGTCAAGCGGGTTCCGCCGCGAGAGTGGTGGGCGGTGCTCAAGCGCAGCTTCCCGCCCTCGACCTTCCTGGCCATCGTCGGCGTGATGGTCTTCAAGCATGTCATGGAGGACGCCGGCGCCGTCAACAGCATCCCCCAGGCGCTGAGCACGCTGGGGCTGCCGGCACTGCTGGTCGCCTTCGCCGTGCCGATGGTCGTGGGCCTGCTCACGGGCACGGCAGCCGCCGCGCTGGCGTTGAGCGTCCCGCTGGTGGCGCCATTGCTCGCCGGCGGGCCGCTGGATGGCCTGGCTGCCGGGGTGTGGCTCTTTGTGGGTGGCTTCAGCGGCGTGTTGCTCTCGCCGCTGCACCTCTGCCTGGCGCTCACGCGCGAATACTTCGGCGCCAGTTGGGCGCCCATCTACCGCCGGATCGTCCCGGCGGTTGCGCTCATCGTCGCTGCCACGGTGGGGCTCGTGCTGCTGTAACACACCGCCGGTGTGCTTCGAGGGTCTGGGCACAATGGGGGAAAGGCTATGGATCTGTGAACGGTCCCGAGACGTGGAAAACCGGGGGCTGTCCCAGTACCCCCGGTTTCCAGAAGGAGGAGAATTCGTCTTGCGGTCCCTAATCCGCTTACACCTATACTGTAACACAACCTACGCCCGCCGCTTGACGCGTAGCTTATGATTAGCTGATGCAGGCGATTGCCAACTGATAACTGCCAACTGAAAACTGGAAACTGTCTCTCCATGACCTCCCTCCAAGCCAACATCCTTCTGCTGCTTGCCGCCGCCATCTGGGGCTTCGCCTTCGTCGCCCAGCGCGTCGGCATGGACCACGTCGGCCCCCTCACCTTCAACGCGATTCGCTTCGCGCTGGGTGGCCTCTCGCTGATTCCCTTGATCCTCGCGACGCGCACACGGCGCACCCACAGACCGTCGTTGGGGCGCCTGCTCGGGGGTGGGGCGCTGGTCGGGACCGTGCTCTTCGCCGCGGCCGCGGCCCAACAGATCGGCATCGTCACGACGACCGCGGGCAAGGCCGGCTTCATCACGGGGCTCTACGTCGTCTTCGTCCCCCTGACCGCGCTGCTCTGGGGAGAGCGTACCGCCTGGCTCACGTGGCTGGGCGCGGCGCTCGCGGTGGTGGGCCTCTACCTTCTCAGCATGACCGGGCGGCTGGCGCCGGCGCCGGGCGACGCCTGGGTGCTCCTCGGCGCGGTCCTGTGGGCTGTGCAGATCCAGCTCATCGCCCACTTCACCAAGTCCATCGATCCTCTCCCCCTTGCGGCAATGGAGTTCGCGGTCTGCTCGCTCTTGAGCTGGATCGCGGCGCTGCTCACCGAGCCGATCGCGTGGGCCGGTGTGCGGGGCGCTCTGGTGCCGATCCTCTACGGGGGGTTTGTCTCCGTCGGCGTGGCCTACACGCTCCAGGCGGTGGCGCAGCGCCACGCCCGGCCCACGCCCGCGGCGATCATCATGAGCCTGGAGTCGGCCTTTGCCGCCCTGGGTGGATGGCTGGTGTTGGGCGAGCAACTCGGCGCGCGTGGGGGCGCCGGCGCCGCGCTGATGATGGCGGGGATGATGCTGGCCCAGGTGCGGGCGCCGCGCGGCCCGGCAGCCGAGGGGCTGGACGTACCGCCGTCCGGCGGCGCCCCTGTCGATCCCCCCAGCTGAAAGGTCGGGCTTTGCGGCGCCTGTGGGAGGTGTAGAATCCGTCTAGGGGCCGCTCGCAGGCCCTGCCGCTATCCATCCAATCCGCTGAGGAGGTCCTATGGAGGCCCAAGCACTGGTGTGCGACGCCCAGCAGCACTTCTCGATCGAAGACGTGACCCTCGAGCCCATCGCCGCAGACGAGGTCCTGATCCGCACCGTCTACTCCGGCGTGAGCATCGGCACCGAGTTCGCCCTCATCCGCAACAAGATCTCCTGGGGGCCCTATCCCCTCTGCACCGGCTACATGGCCACCGGCGTCATCGAGGCCGTGGGCGACGCGATTGACGATCTGCGCGCCGGCGATCGCGTCTACACGCGCGGCAACAACGTCAACGCGATGGCGTTGGCCGACGGGACCCGGGTGAGCTGTGTGTCGGGCACCCACGCTTCGTACATTGCGGCCAAGCCGCACACCACCCACGGCGTGGCGAAGCTGCCCGCCGGCGTCTCGATGGACGTTGCCAGCATGTTCGTGATGCCGGCGGTGGGGCTCTATGGTGTCGACATGGCCAATCCCCGCATGGGCCAGCGCGTCGTGGTCTTTGGCGCCGGCCTGATTGGGCTGGGCGTGGTCGCGGCCTGTGCCCACCGCGGCTGTGAGGTCATCGCGGTGGATCTCGACGCGGGCCGCCTGGCAGTCGCCGGCGCCATGGGCGCCGACCACCTGGTCGATGGCACCACCGAGGACGTCGGTGCCGCGGTCCGCCGCGTCGCGCCCGGCGGTGCCGACGTGGTCTTCGAGTGTACGGGTATCCCCGCCTGCATCGATCAGGCGATCCCGCTCTGCCGCACCGAGGGCAAGTTCGTGTGGCAGGGTAACTACGGCGCCGACCCCGTCGAGTTCCACTTCTTGCCGGCCCACGGTCGGCGCCTGCAGATGTTCTTCCCCTGTGATGACGGGCTGCAGCCGTGCCGGCGCGCCGTCCTGAAGAACATGGCGATGGGCGCGCTGGACTGGGGTAGGACGATGTCCCATCGCGTGGCGTACACCGGTGCCCCCGCGATGTACGCCCGCATCAACGCCGGCGAGACGTCCATCCTCGGGATGGTCATCGACTGGAGCGCCGCCCGCTAACAGCCGCCGGCCGACGCCGCGCCGGCCTTACCGAAGGCAGCTCTGATAGCCGCTCTCCGGCGGACCACGCCTGTCTTCGACAGGTGCCTGCGCCGCCCGCCGACCGAGAGGCGGCGATTTGGCAACGAGCACAAACGGGGCTATACATGCACCCATCAGGAGACAAAGACCCGGGACGCGCGTATGCACACTGAGGGCTCGGACGCAGCGCACAGCCAGCTTGTCGCCAGGCTGCAGACCTGGCCCTATTGCGCCACGCTCGTTGCCGTCTACACCCTGATCGTTGGCTTCGTCAGCCTCCTGATCGTCGAGGCGGAGTGGTCTCCGGGCTTGCTCGTCCTCTTCTCGATTCCCAGCATGCTGGCAGCTGTCTACTTCCGGCGCCGGATCTACCTCAGTATGCAGGTCCTGCAGTTCGGCGCGTCGCTCTTGGTCGTGGGGGTTCTCTCTCCCGACGCTCGTCCGGAGTTCGTTGCGGTGCTTGCCTATGCGCTCACCAGCGCGGTTGTCACCGAGGCCCTGCACGCGCTGATCGCCGCCCGCCGCCGGGTCGAGGCCGAGCTCCGCGAGCGTGAGCGCTTCCTGACCCATCTCTACGACATCACCAGGACGACGCTAACGACTGACGACGTGCCGGCGATGCTCCAGGAGCTGGCCAACCGGCTGGGTGAGCTCTTCGGCGCCGATAGCTGCTACATTGCCCTGTGGAACGAGGACCGGCAGGCCGTCGTGCCCACCGTCGCCTACGGCGCCGCGCGCGAGCGCTATGCTACGCTCGCGCCGGAGCCGGGCGAGGTTACGATGACCCAGTCCGTTCTGCAGGCGAGGCGCCCGCTGGTCGTCGACGACGTCTACAACACGCCCTATCTCAGCCCCCGCGTCGCCGCCCTCTTCTCCGATCGCTCGCTGTTGGGGTTGCCGCTGCTCGCCGGGTCCCAGGAGCTGGGCGCGACGCTCGTCGGGTTTACCAGCCCACATCGCTTCACGCCCGACGAGGTCCGGCGCGGCGAGCAGGTGGCCAACCAGATCGCGCTGGCCGTGGCCAAGGCCCGGCTGGTGGCCTCCCTGCGTCGCTACGCGACCGAGCTCGAGGCGCGCAACGCCGAGCTGGACGCCTTCGCCCACACCGTGGCGCACGACCTGAAGCTGCCGCTCAGCACGACCCTGGGCTTCTCCGAGCTGCTGGTCGAGGAGGCCGAATCCCTCGGCAACGAGGAGCGTGGGCGTTGGGCGGCTTCGATCGCCCGCAGCAGCCGCAAGATGGCGAACATCGTCGATGAGCTGTTGCTGCTCGCAGTTCTGCGCGACACGGCCCCGGTGAAGTCGGGGCCGCTGGCGATGGGCGAGGTCGTGGCCGGCGCCTGTGAGCGCCTCGGGTCGGTCTGCGCCGAGCGCCAGGCCGAGATCCAGGTGCAGGAGGCCTGGCCCGTGGCGATCGGCTATGGCCCGTGGATCGAGGAGGTCTGGGTGAACTACCTCAGCAACGCGATCCTGTATGGCGGCGTCCCCCCGCGCGTGGTCGCCGGCGGCGAGCCGCAGGGCGATGGCTACGCGCGCTTCTGGGTCCGCGACAACGGCGCGGGCATCGCGCCCGAGGCGCGTGAACGGCTCTTCACGCCGTTCACGCGCCTTGACCGAGCACACCCTACGGGCCACGGCTTGGGGCTCTCCATCGCGCGCCGCATCGTCGAGCGCCATGGCGGGCAAGTCGGTGTGGAGAGCATACCCGGGGACGGGAGCCTCTTCTGGTTCACGCTTCGTGCCGAGGAGGCCTCGTGATCCGCAACCGCGTCGTCATTGTCACGGGCGCCAGTGCGGGGATCGGCGAGGCGACTTCGCGGACCTTCGCCGCGCGCGGTTGGACCGTGGTGCTCGCGGCCCGTTCCGGCGGCAAGCTGGCCCACATCGCGGACGAGATCCGCGCTGCGGGGGGCGTGGCGCTGGCTGTGCCCGCCGATGTCACCGTCGCCGAAGATCGCGCGCAGCTCGTCGACGCGACACTGCGCGCGTTCGGGCGGATCGACGCCCTGATCAACAACGCCGGGATGGGGATCGCCGGCACCGTCGACACCGTCGATCTCGACGACCTCGACTACGTCGTCCGGCTCAACGTCCTGGCGCCGGTGGCGCTGCTCCAGGCGGTCGCGCCTGTGATGCGGCGCTGCGGCGGGGGCGTCGTGGTCAACGTTTCGTCCCTGATCGAGGCGGTGCCCGTGCCCTATATGGCCGGCTACGGCGCCAGCAAGGCCGCGCTCGGCTACCTCACTACAGCCGCGGCCGCGGAGCTGGCTCGCGACAACATTGCCGTCGTCAAGGTCATGCCGGGGCTCACCGCCACCGGCTTCGACCGCAACTTGCTGGCGTCTGGCGCGGGGATGTCGCTTGAGCAGCTGCTCGCCCAGGCCAACTTCGTCTCGGCCATCCCAGCCGAGCGCGTTGCTGAGGCCATCTGGGACGCTGTGCGCACCCGCCGTAGTCGCCGTTGTCTCACCGTTCGCGACCGGCTGTTCCGCCGTGTGGCCGCCCTGGCGCCGGGGCTCGTCTCCGCGTTGCTCAAGGCGGCGGTCAAGCGCTACGTGCTCCCCAGCGGCGAACCGTCGCGCGCCAGCGTCCGCCGCGATCTGCGTGATCTGGGCTTGATGATTGGCGGGGGCTTCGCGGCGCTCGCGGCCCTCGCCGGCGGGATCTGGTTCTGGGTAAAGGAACACACTTCATGAAAAACGTCATCTTCATCATGGCCGATCAACTCGGCGCGCGCTGGCTGGGGTGCTACGGCAGCCCCGTCGGCTCGACCCCCACGCTCGACCGGCTGGCAGCCGAGGGCGTGCGCTTCGATCGCTGTTACGCCACCTTCCCCGTCTGCGCGCCCAACCGCGCGACGGCGCTGACGGGCCGCTCGCCCGTGGTCCATGGCGTCACGACCAACAACTACGTCCTGCGCACCGCTATGCCCACCTACGCCCATGTGCTGCAGCGGCAGGGCTATCGCACCGGTGGCTTCGGCAAGTTCCACCAGACGCCGATGCACATGCCCGTCGCCGATATGGCGCATCTGGGCTTCGACGAGTCTGTGGTGACCGAGGACCCCAAGTGGGGGCCGTGGACCGACTGGATCAAGCGCGAGCACCCCGAGCACTACGACGCGGCCCTGGCGCTCGCCTGGCCCTTCTGGCCCAACCATCCCGCGCCGGCCGACCTGGCGCGTGCCAAGCGCGCGCGCAACCGCATTCTGGTCCCGCTGATGAAGGCCTCGCCTTGGGCCGCGATGTACCCCTCGCCGCTGCCCGCCGAGCTCCACGATACGACCTTCATTACCGACCGCAGCCTCGACTTCATCCGGCGCCACGTCGCGGACCACGGCGATCGGCCCTTCTTCTGCCACGTCTCCTACGTTGATCCGCACGATCCCTACGACCCGCCGGAGCCCTACGCCTCGATGTTCGACCCCGCGGCGATGCCCGTGCCCCTGGCCGCCGAATGGGAGCCCGGAGCCTTCCGCACCCTCGCCGGTGCCCAGCGCTTCTGGCGCTTCGACCGCGTGCGAGAGAAGCCCGGCGTCGTGCCCCGGCTGCGCGCGCTCTACCACGGCTCGCTGCGTCTCATCGACGATCAGATCGGCCGCCTGGCGACCTATCTCCAGGAGGCCGGCCTGTGGGACGACACGCTCCTCGTCTTCACCACCGACCACGGCGAGATGCTGGGCGATCACGGCCTGATGACCAAGGGGCCGAACCACTACGATGCCGGGATCCGCGTGCCGCTCATCGTGGCAGGTGGCGGCGTCACGCCCGGCATTGCCGAGCGGCTCACCTCGACGCTCGACTTCTTCCCCAGTTTCTGCGACTGGGCCGGCGTCGAGTTCGCGGCGCGCCCGCCGCTGGAGGGCCGCTCCTTCGCCCCGGTCTGTGCGGGCACCTCCGATCCGGCGCCGTGGGCCGAGGTGTCGGTGGCCTCGGCCGGCGTGCGCAGCGTCGTCACCGCCGATGGCTGGCGGCTCACGCGCTTCCTGCGCGATCGGCAGGGCCAGCTCTTCGACCTGAATACCGATCCCGACGAGCAGCATAACCTCTACGCCAGCCCGGACCACGCCGCGCGCCGCCAGGACCTGCTCGAACGCCTGGTCGCCGTGGAGGCACGCCCGGCCCAACTGGCGAACTACAGCACGCTGCCGGTCGAGAACGGCCATATCTGGCTCACCTCCCGCGGCCACGGCCACTTTCTGACCGAGGGCCCCGCGGCCTACCCGTCCCCCCCGGGCCCCTATGGGCGGGACTAGCCCGTGGGGTGGGGCCCATCCGTGATATGGCACGCCGTGCGGAGGGCGACCCATTCCACGGCGTGCCATGGCGTGAAGGCGCCCCCGCACGCGCAGCCCGCCCCAACCCGGCACCCGGTCGCAGGAATGAGTCGCCCCTACCGAGCGGTGTGTCGAGGTGTTTCGTATGACGGTCGCTGACCTGCCTTGCGCCTTTCTCCGCGCCCTGCGCCTGCGGGCGCAACGGCTCTACCCCGCCGCCGCGGTGCCCGACGTCGCGTCCCTCGCGGCGCACCTCTGCGGCATCCAGGCGCAGGATCCGGCGGCTGCCGCGCTGGCGATCCGTGCGCGCACCACGGGCCTCACTGCCGCCGACGTCGACCGCGCACGGGTGGAGACGCGCGCCGTCGTCCGCACCTGGGCCATGCGCTATACGCTGCACCTGCTCGACGCGCGTGACGTGCGCGGGTTCACCGCGCTCCTCGGCCCCACGCTAATCCGCCGGCAGCGCGCGCGCCACGCCCAGTTGGGGCTCAACGATGTCACAGCGGCCCGCGCGCTGGCCGCGATCCGCACGATCCTGGGCGACGCGGGACCGCTGACGCGCGCCGAGCTGATGGAGCGCCTCCGCCCACACGATGTCCCCACCGCAGGACAGGCCGCGGCGCACCTGGTGAGCCGCGCGGCGATGGAGGGCCTGATCTGCCTCGGGCCCGACCGGGGCCCCGAACCAACGTACGTCCTGCTCGATGATTGGCTGCCGTCCCCCGGCGGCGAGACGTCTGTGGCCGGAGCGACGGTCGGCGACCTCGTCCTGCGCTACCTGACGGCCTTTGGCCCCGCGCAGCCGGAGGACTTCGTGTCTTGGTCGGGCCTGGGGCTGCGCGATACGCGCGCGGCCTTTGCCGCCCTCGGCCCCAGCCTGGTCGAGCTGACCTGTGGCGGTGTCACCTACTGGCTGCCCGCCAGCCGCGCCCCGTGGCTCGATGCGCCCGAGCCGGAGGGCGCCCTCGTCCGGCTGCTGCCCGCCTTCGACCTGACGATGCTGGGCTATGCGAGCCGCGCCTGGATCGTCCCGGAGGCCTTCGACCGAGAGGTGAACCGCGGCGGCGGGATGGTGCGCCCCGTGCTTCTCATTGATGGCGTGGCGGCGGGCACCTGGCGTCTGCGCCGCGCGGCGCGTTCTGCCGTGGCCGAAGTGACGCCCTTCGCGCCGCTCGCCCCCGAGGTGCTCGCGGCCCTGGAGGCAGAGGCTCGCGACGTCGGCCGCTTTGTGGGGTTGGAGACGCGGCTGGATCTCTTTTGACACAGACGGAAGGTTACCCTATGGCCAAAGACACTCCCTTCATCTTCGGCGCCCAGTACTATCGCGCGCCCACGCCCGAGCCCGACTGCTGGCCTGCCGATCTGCGCCGGATGGCCGAGCTGGGCTTCAACGCCGTCAAGTTCTGGGTGCAGTGGCGCTGGTCGCACCGCGCGCCCGAGGGCTTCGTCTTCGACGATCTCGACCGGTTGATGGACCTGGCGGCGGAAGCCGGCCTGGGCGTCACGCTCAACACCATCTTCGACGTGGCGCCGCTCTGGCTCTACGAGCTCTACCCGGACGCGCGCCAGGTGGCCAACGATGGCCACGCCGTCGAGCCCTACACCGTGGGCCACCGCCAGATCGGCGGGCATCCCGGCCCGTGCTACAACCACCCGGGCGCCCTCCGCGCCCGGCGCGACTTCATGGCCGCGACGCTGGACCACTTCCGCGGCCATCCGGCGCTCTCGATGTGGGACGTCTGGAACGAGCCGGAGCTCTCCTTCCCCCAGCGCACGCCCGACATGGCCGGCCTCGTCTGCTACTGCGCCCACTGCCGCGAGGCCTTTCTTGGTTGGCTGCGCGCCAAGTATGGCCTGCTGGAGGCGCTCAACACGGTCTGGGGCCGCTGCTACGAGGATTGGACCCAGGTGGAGCTCCCCCGCAACCCGCATACCTTCACCGACTTCGTCGACTGGCGCGAGTTCCACATCGACACCATGACCGGCGAGGCCCGCTGGCGGCTGGCGCTGGTCGCCGAACGTGACCCCGATCACGTGCGCTATCTGCACGTCGTGCCCAATACCATGGCGCCCTTCAACGTCGTCACCTGCGCCGCCGACGACTTCGCCCTCGCCGACAACTGCGATGTCTTCGCCGCGACGATGAACGGCGGCCCCGTGATGGCGACGCAGGTGATCTCGGCTGCCCGTGGGCGCCTGGTCTACAACGTCGAGAGCCACGTCAACCACGGCTGCACCTCGCTCCATCAGCGCGTGCTGGGCCTCGACGACCTGCTCGACGACTTCCTCCCGCAGATTGGGCTGGGGATCCGCGGTTTCCTCTTCTGGCAGTACCGCCCCGAGGTGCTGGGCTTCGAGGCGCCGGCCTGGGGCCTGGTGGCACTCGACGGCAGCGACCGCCCCGTCACCCGCGCCGCGGCGACCTTCTGGGAGACGCTCCGCCGGCACGCCGCCGCGCTGCTCGATTGCCCCGCGCTGCCGGCGCCGGTGGGCATTTGGAAGAGCCGCAAGAACGAGATCTTCCACTACGCCGTCCACGGCACCTTCCAGCCCTTGATCGAGAGCGTCGAGACCTACCTGGGCGCGCTCTACTGGCAGAGCGTGCCGGCGCGCTTTATCAGCGGCGAGATGTTGGCTCAGGGCGACTTGGCGGGGCTCAAGCTGTTGGTGCTGCCCTCGCCCTACTACCTGACCCAGGCCGAGGCCGTGCAGCTCGACGCCTGGGTGCGCGCAGGGGGCGTGGCGCTGGTGGAGGCGCACCTGGGCGGCTACGACGGCACCACCGGGCGCCACAGTCGGGTGATGCCGGGCTGCGGCCTCGCCGACGCCTGGGGCCTGCGCGAGATCGAGACCACCAGCGCGCGCTACCTGTCGCTGGCGCCGCCGCCGTCCGCCGGCGCGTCCGCACCGGACGGCGGGACCGCTCCCGAGCTCGCGCTCACCGAGGACGTCAAGAAGGCGCTCGCGGCTCTGGGGCCGCTGGGCGGCGAGGTCTTCCCGCTCGCGTGGGACGATGTGGCCCTGGCGCGCCTGGTGCCTGCCCGCGGTGCCGAGGGGGCGCCTGCGCCATCCTTCCCGCCGGGCGGGGCGGGCGACGTGCCAAACCGCGGCGGCGTGCCCGGCCCGCTCTGGGGCGCCGACCGCTTCGCCATCCTCGATGGCGCCGGCCTGACCGTCCTCGCTACCTTCGCCGACCGCCCTGTCGTCGTGGCCAAGCCGGTGGGCGCCGGCGCCGTCATCTACGCCGGCACGCGCCTGGGCCAGGCCGCCCGCGCCAATCCCGCAGCCTTTGCCGCCTTCGTGCGTGCCGTCGTGGCCCGCGCCGGCGTGGCGCCGCCACTGGGCGCCGTCGCCTCTGCCGCGCCTGCGTCTTCGCGCCGCGGCGACTTCCCGCGGGCGGAAGAGACCGCACAGCGCGAGGGGGCCCGGAGGGCGGACGACGACCCCCACGTCCACATCGACCTGCTGCGCGACCGCGAAGGCACCCCGCGCTACCTCATCGTCCTCAACCGCGACGCCGCCCCCCGCACCCTCACCCTCGACCTCCACGCCACCGCCCGTGGCCTTTTCTCCGGCGAGACCTGGCGCCTGACCGGCCCCACCGCCGTCACCGTCCCGCCGCACTTCGCGGATCTGTTTGTGTTGGCGTAGGGTCAAGGTCTAGCAGTGGCGGAAGGGGGGGGCGTTTCCTGTGGACGAGAGCGAATCGGCGAATCCAGTCGAGGTCAGTTCTCTCGGTACGAGGGGCATAGTGTTAAGTGTGCATCAAGTCTCGGACTTGGTCCGGCAGCTTCGGTGGTTGCGACACATCGCTCTGCCCTACTGTCTGTACGGTGATTGGCCTACAAGCAGAAAGGGCATACAATGGCAGTGGTCCTCGCAGCAGGCTATGTGGCGTTGTGTTCTACTTCGACGTTTCGGCATAGGTATCTTCCGAGATATCCCATGCCGAATGGACTCTGGATAGTACCCGAGGAAGTAGACCTATGCGGACAGCAACGGGTGGGTATGTGGGGAAAGATCTCCGTGTGAATCATCGCTGGGCCGCCCTGCACACCTAACGCCCTCGAAGTCGACATGCATGAAGGAGTCTCAGCAATGCCAGAGAGAGTGAATCCCACAGATGAACAGAAGACCGAAATCTTGCGCATTTACGGAATGCGTTGCTTCATTGATGGTCATCCTATAGAGTCAGAAGATGATCTGGAGTTCGACCATGTTGTGCCCATAGCTGCCGGTGGGACAACGACGATTGACAACCTAGCTCCTGTCTGTCGCAAACACAATCGGCAGAAGCGAACAATGTCTTTGTCCGAGTATCGGGATTACCTGAAGTTGAGTGCATTCTTTGACGGCGGGACACCCAGATATCTCGATGATGTGATTGCTGCCAAAGGCCATAGACTCGGTCAGCCATTTCCGTATGAGATCAGCGCATCAGCAGATACAGTGACCGTCTATTTTGATGGCGGCTCGAAGACCTACTCTTTGTACAGGTGTCCCGTAACGGGCTGGCTATACTTCTATGCACTCATTCCAGTTCAGCACCTTGAGAATGACAAGGATCTGCAGCCACGTGCACTCCGCAGAGAGTCCATGTGGGGACTCTATAGGCACTTTCAGCGAAACACACAACTGGCGCCATCAATCTGCC
>ENA-UOUL01004238-UOUL01004238.1-bioreactor-metagenome-genome-assembly--contig:-NODE-4238-length-13549-cov-3.641256_pt1 | contig 13549 bp, 10 predicted proteins | sample MGYA00249838_ERZ747220 | MGnify/ENA primary metagenome ERZ747220 (study PRJEB28778, sample SAMN05720191) | bioreactor metagenome | isolation source: Anaerobic biogas reactor | place: USA:Washington...
GTGCGGCACAGAGGCAGAGTGGTGTCCGATTGACCCCAATGTGCAGGACGGCGGCCGACTGGTGTGGGATCTCTGGCCGCTGGGGCCATTCCCAGGGGACCGGCCTTGGGATAACGAAATCCTCCTCACCGCGCGCATCGCCGATGACGTGGCTGGCTCTGATTCGCTCACTAGCACCGCAGAGATCGCCAGCGACCAACCGGATGTGGACCTGGAGCCACGGTACGACAACAACCTCGCGACGGTGAGCGTGTTGGTCCTCCCCAAGCTCTACAGGCTCTGGCTGCCGCAGATGTTGCACTGACCTCAGCAAAGCGGAGTTGTGCATGGGCGCAGCGGCCCCGTGACCCCCTGGCAGCCAGCGGGCCACGGCTGCTGCGCCGCCGAGGCCTGCCACCCCGTGCTGTGGCCCCGGGCCACCGGAACCGACTTGGCCTGCCCGGCGTCTTACCTGGCAGCACGAGGCAAGGAGTGGCAGTTTGGGACGAAGACGCAAGGGCAAGGGGAGCGCCGCCGTCTGGGCGGTCCTCTTGGCGATTGTGGCGTGCATCGGGGGCTTAGGTTTGCGCCATGGGGGCGCCCAGGGTCTCGTTGAGCGGCTGCAGACGGACCCGCAGTGGTCAGAGCTGCCGGCGGTGCAGGCGGGGCAGTTGATCCCCTTTGCCGGCGATCTGCATAGCTGGGATCAGCCCGACACCCGCTGGGGCCTCGGCCTCCTGTGGCTGGCGACGCAGATCCAGCCGGAGCACTTCGCTGACGTCGATATCGAGGCGGAAGCCGTCCACTTCTTCGAGACCTACTATGGTCTAGAGCGCGCCACCGTGGACGCGGAGCTGCTCTCCCTGTTGGCTGCGTCGCAGGTGCAGCGTTGACCACGACTCGATCGCGGCATCTCCTCTGGTGCCTGGGCGCGTTGCTGCTGCTCAGCATCGGACTGGCCGTGTTTGCCGGGCGCTACCCGGCACCTTACTGGATGCCGCCCCGGTTGCTGCTCGAGGATACGCTGGCGCAGCGGCTGGTCCTGAACCTGCGGCTGCCCCGCATCCTGGTCGCGACGTTGCTGGGCATGTCGCTGGCGGGGGCGGGCACCGTGATGCAGATGATCTTCCACAACCCCCTGGTCGAGCCCGGGTTCCTGGGCGTCTCGCAGGGCGCGGCGTTTGGCGCCGCGTTGAGCATCGTGGCGCTGAACGCGTCGGGCGTAGGGATTCAGCTTGCGGCAGCGTTCTTCGGGTGCCTGGGGCTGGCGCTCTCGGTCTTGCTGGCGACTCGCATCCGCTACGGAGGCTGGACGCTGCGCCTGGTGTTGGCGGGCATTGCTGTGTCGGCCTTGTTCGCTGCGGGGGTGGGCATGCTCAAGTACGTGGCCGACCCGCTGACCCAGCTGCCCGAGCTGGTGTTCTGGATGCTGGGCGCGCTCTGGGGTGTGACCTGGCACGAGGCGCTTTCGATCCTGCCCGTCACTGTGCTGGCCCTGGCTTGGCTGTGGCTGATGCGTTGGCGGCTCAATTTGCTGGCGCTCGACGACGCTACCGCCCTCTCACTCGGGACCGCCCCGGCCCGCGAGCGCCTGGCGCTGCTCGCGGCGTCGGTTGCGGCAACAGCCGTCGTGGTGGCCGTGGCGGGCGTGGTGGCGTGGGTGGGCCTGATCGTGCCGCATCTAGCGCGCCGCCTGCTGGGCGCCGACGCGCGGTATGCGCTCCCGGGGGCCCTGCTGCTGGGCGGGGCCTTCACCGTCCTGTGCGACAGCGTCGCCCGCGCGGCGCTGTCCGGCGAGATCCCGCTGGGGATTCTCACCTCGCTGATCGGCGCCGTCGCCTTCAGCGTGTTGATGATGGCGCGCCAGCCATGATCACCCTATCCGGCATCCGCTTCAGCTACGACGGGCGCGAGCAGACCCTCTTCAAGGATCTGTCCCTGGAGATTCCGGCGGGGTCCATGACGGCGATCCTGGGGCCCAATGGAGCAGGCAAGTCGACGCTGCTGCATCTGGTCTTGGGCCTCCTCAAGCCCCACGCGGGCACCATCCGCCTGGACCAACGTCGCCGTCACAGCTACTCCCGGCGGGAGCTCGGACGCCTCGTAGGCATGGTCTCGCAAACCGACGTCATCCCCTTCAGCTTCACGGTGCTGGAGTATGTGCTCCTGGGGCGGGCGCCCTATCTGAACGTCCTGGCTCTCCCGGGTGAGGAGGACGTCCGGATCGCGGAGTGGGCGCTGGAGCGGCTGGGGCTGACGGACATGGCACGGCGCACGACGGACACGCTCAGCGGCGGCGAGCAGCAGTTGGTCCTGCTCGCCCGGGCGCTGGCGCAGCAGCCGCGGATCCTGCTGCTCGACGAGCCCACCGCGCACCTGGACCTGGGGAACAAGGGGCGTGTGCTGCGGATTATGGAACAGATGGTCGCGGACGGGGTCACTGCCGTCTTCACCACCCACGAACCGGATCTGGTCGCTGCCGCCGCTGACTACGTCGTGCTGATGCGTGCCGGGCAGACGCTGGCTGCCGGCGCGTTGGCGGACGTATTCACGTCCGAGAACCTCTCGCGCACCTATGACGTGCCCGTCACCGTGGCCCACGTGGACGGGCGGCGCGTCGTGCTGTCATAGCGCTCCAGGAGCGGGCGCTCAGAGAGCGGGCGCTCGGAGAGCGAGCGCTTAGGAAGCGGGCGCTCCGATGGCGCGCTTGGACCTTGTCGTCCGTCGCATCAAACCGGAGGAAGAGCCAAACCGGCCCCGCTTACTTCAATTCGGCGACGCAGACCTACCCGCGCCAATCGTCGACGCCGCCCCAGCACCACTCCAGATTCCGCCCCTGGTCCGAGCGCGCGTCGACCTCGCGCCAGACCTCGCGCATCAGCTTGATCCCACCCAGGCGATGGAGGCGCTCGCCGATCAGGATCGCTCTGTAGTTGCGCTTCTCGGCGTTGAAATCGGCCCCGGTGCCGCCGAGGAACTTCGGACGGCGGGCGATTGCCAGCAATTGCTGCGAGAAGTCGTTATGCTTCCAGGAACCGCAGGACCTCACGCACAAAGAGCTCGGGCGCTGTGTACATCGCGGCGTGCTGCTGCCCCGGCAACGCCACCACCCGTGCATCGGGCAGCGCCGCAGCAACGCCCCGGGCGTTATCCCACTCGCGCTGCGGGCTCTCGCCGCCCACCAACAACAAGGTCGGTGTCCGCATCGCCGCGAACCGCTCGGGTACGAAAACGTAGCCCGCCTCGCCCCGCAGCTCGCGCGGGAGCGAGGGTACGTTCCGCAGGCGTGTGTCCCACGCAGCCCGTTGAGCGCGCAGCAGCGCAATCTCCTCCGCGGGCATCGCGACCAGATCGCGGTACATCGCCACGAGCACACCCTCCACGTCGCCCGCATCGCGCAGCGCCTCGAGTTGCTCGATGATCCCGGGCTGGTAACCGTCGGCACCGCGGAGTGGCACACTCTCGTAGAGAACCAGCCGGTGTAGGTTGGGCGTCAGCAGGGCGGCCTCGATCGCGGCGAGGCCGCCGTACGAGTGGCCGAGGACGCTGACCGGCTCGCCGACACGATCGACGACCGCTGCCACGTCCTCTGCCTCACGCTGCAACGCATAGGTGGGCGCATCGCCGCTCCCCCCGCGCCCGCGGCGGTCCATCGCGTAGACTGTGAAATGCCGCTGGAACGCGGGCAACACGAACCGCCACGTGGTCGTGTGATCTGCGGTCGCGCCGTGCACCAACAGCAAGGGGGGGCCCTCACCGCTGCGCCAGAACGCGATACGCGTGCCGTCGCGCGACGTCACTGTGTCCATCCCGCGACCTCCTTTCGAGTTCGCCAACGGCCTCGCCGACTCCGTTAGGACGTCGCTATCCGGCTCCCCCGCGGCCAACCGGCAAGCGCGGGACGGCCTGAATCGGTGCCATATCCTCCGGCCGCTGCCACCGCCGAGATCAGCCGCGGCGACGCCACAGGCTGGGCGCGCCCTGTATTTAGATGACACTCATCGTCTTTATGATAACACAGCGCCGGGACGGGGCAAGGAGAGCGGCATCCCGTGTGCAGCAAGCTAGGCCAGGTTCAGCGCACGCCATGCACGTTCTGTTCAGGGGTGCCCGGATTCCGAGCCGCCCCACCCGCGCCCTGCTGCCCTCCCCTACGTAGGGCGAACTTTCAGTTCGCCCCCCACAGGCCGCCGCTACGCTGGCCGCACGCCGGCGTGAGTCGCCCTCTGCTCCGCACGTTACCACCGGACGCGACGCTCTGCAGCGCAGAGGGCGAGGCATTCCCAATATTGAATGGACTACGGTGGGGGCACACTACGTGGACGGGCGAGGCGGCCCTTAGAGCGGGCCGCCTCGCGAGATGCTTGGGTCAGGCTGGACGTTCCCAGCCCTAGATGACGCCGAGAGCTTTGCCCACCTGTCCGACGGTTGCGAGCACACGCTCCAGCTGCTCATCGGTGTGCGTGGCCATGTAGCTGGTGCGCAGCAACTGCATCCCCGGCGGGACCGCCGGCGAGAGCACCGGGTTGGTATAGACACCGGCGTCAAAGAGCGCCTTCCAGAACATGAGCGTCCGGTCATCGTCCCCGATGATGATCGGGATGATGGGCGTCTCGCTGACGCCGATGTTGAACCCCAGCGCGCGGTAGCGCTCGCGCATGAAGGTGCCGATGTCGATCAAGCGCTGCACCCGCTCGGGCTCGCTCTCCATGACCTCCAGCGCTGCCATGGCCGCAGCCGTATTCGCCGGTGGGATGCTGGCGCTGAAGATGAGCGACCGCGCGTGGTGCTGGATGTAGTCGATGACATCCGCGTCGCCGGCGATGAAGCCGCCCAGTGAAGCGAACGACTTGCTGAAGGTCCCCATGATCAAATCCACGCCTTCAGTGACGCCGAACTCGGCCGCGGTCCCGCGCCCGCCTCCCAGCACGCCGATGGAGTGTGCGTCGTCCACCATCAGCCGTGCCTCGTGCTTGTGGCAGATCGCGATCAGCTCCGGGAGCGGCGCAATATCGCCGCCCATGCTGAAGACGCCATCGACGACCACCAGCTTGCCGCGATCCGCGGGCAGCGACGCGAGCAGCCGGTCGAGGGCCTCCAGGTCGTTGTGTGGAAAGCGCTTCATCGTGCCGTACGAGAGCTTGCAGCCGTCGACGATGCTGGCGTGGTCGTCCTTATCGGTCACGACGAAGTCGTCGCGCCCCACGATCGCCGAAATCGTGCCCAGGTTCACCTGGTAGCCGGTGCTGAAGACGAGCGCGGCCTCCTTGTTGACCCACTTCGCCAGCCGGCGCTCCAGCTCCAGGTGCATCTCCAGCGTGCCGTTGAGGAACCGCGAACCGGTGCAGCTCGTGCCGTAGACCTGCACGGCCTCGATCGCGGCCTGGCGCACGCGGGGATGAACGGTCAGGCCCAGGTAGTTGTTCGAGCCGATCATGATCAGGTGGTGGTCGCCAACGACCGCCTCGGTGCCCTCGTTATTGGTCAGTGGCTTGAAGTACGGGTAGAGCCCGCGCTCGCGGGCCTCATCCGCCGCCGTGAATTCCCCACACTTCATGAAGATATCCATAATCGCATCCTTTCCCGTGGCATGAATGCACAATGGAGCAATTCTAGGGGGGAAGCCGGGGGTGTCAAGCAGATCGGCCCAGCCTGAGACGCGCACTCGCGGGGTCCAGAAACCGAACATGCGACTTGCAGCTAGGTGTCGCGCCAACTAACCACCTTCCACTTATCTCAGTTTGCGTCTCTCCCACAGGGGTGTACACTTCAGGCACAGTCAAACCTTTCTCAAACACATACAGTACACGCCGTCTATGGCGGCCCGCAGCCATCGTCGAGGAGCACACCGATGATACGTGGTCGGTCATTGAGGAACCCAGGGACGGGACCCATAGGCTTTCACAACGCCAGCATAGCCGGTAACCAGCGCCCGGCGTGCCGTCTCCGCCGCGGGCGCGCTGCCCGCGGCGCGGATTGCGCTTTGCATGTCATGCGCATCTGGGCCGCGCTCCTCGTGGTGTTGGCCTTCGCTGCAGATCGCATCCAAGCCCAGGGACGCACGGTGCGCGTGGGCGTCTACAGCAACGCACCGAAGATCTTCCTCGACGAAGATGGCCGCGTCGCGGGGTTCTTTGTCGAGCTCTTGGAGGCGATCGCCGCCGCAGAGTCGTGGCGCGTGGTCTACGTCCCGTGCGAGTGGTCGGTGTGCCTCGCCGCGCTGGATACGGGGCAGATCGACCTGCTGCCGGATGTTGCCTACTCGGTGGAGCGCGACGCGCGCTACGACTTCCATCGCGTGCCCGTCGTCGAGAGCTGGTCGCGGCTCTACGCCCGCCGTGGCGCGGGCCTCGACCGGCTCGCTGACCTGGGCGGCACACGCGTGGCCGTGTTGCGCGGCTCGATCCAGGAGGTCGGCTTCGCGCGGATGGTCGAGGGCTACGGCTATGCCGTCGAGATCGTGCAGACCGGATCGCTAACGGAGGCCTTCGCGCTGGCTGCCGGTGGCTCGGCCGATGCCGCGATCGCCAACCATTTCTTTGGCGACTACTTCCACGACGAATACGGGCTCGTCAGTACCCCGATTGTCTTTGAAGCTGTAACGCTGTACTACGCCACCGCCCTGGGGCGCAACGCCGACCTGCTCGAGGCCATCGACCGTCATCTGGTGACGTGGCGAGACGAGCCCAGCTCCGTCTACTACACCATTCTTAGCCGGTGGACCGAGCCGGCGGCGCCGCAGAGCCTGCCTCGGGAGGTTGTCGGCGTCATCCTGACGACGCTGGGGATGCTGGCGCTGGCCATCGGCGCGATCCTGCTCTTGCGGGCGCAAGTGCGCGCGCGCACCAGGCACCTGACCCTGGCAAACACCGCGCTTCAGAATACGCAGGCGGAGCTCCGGCTGGCCCTGGAGGCCAGCTACGCCGAGATCGCGCAGCGCGAACGGACGGAAGCGGCGCTTCGCGAGAGCGAGGCGCGCTACCGCAGCCTGTTCACGAACAACCACGCCGTGATGCTGCTCGTCGATCCGGAGAGTGGCGCGGTCGTGGACGCCAACCCCGCGGCCGCGGCGTACTACGGATGGTCCCTGGCAGAGCTCCGGCAAATGCATCTGAGCGAGATCAACACGTTGCCCGCGGCGCAGCTACAGGGCGTGTTGCGGCTGGTCCAGCAGGCGCGGCGCAACCCGTATCGCTTCCAGCACCGCCTCGCCAACGGCTCGATCCGCGACGTCGAGGTCTACAGCGGCCCGATCACCCTGGGTGAGCGGCCGCTGCTCTACGGCATCGTCCACGACATCACCGAGCGCGCGCGTGCGGAGCGCGAGTCTCAGGCGTGGCAGGCGCTGATGCAGACCGTCATCAAGCACGATCCCAGCGCCATCGCCGTGCTCGACCGGGACCTGCACTTCATTTTCGTGAGCGACCGCTTTCTGGAAGGCTCCGATCTCACAGAAGAGGACATCATTGGCAAGCACCATTACGATGTCTTCCCCGAGATGCCGGAGCGGGTGCGAGAGGTCCACCGGCGCGCTCTGGCGGGCGAGGTCCTGCGCGAAGAGGAGGACCGCATCGTTCACGCCGACGGCACGGTCGACTACGCGCGCTGGGAGTGCCGGCCCTGGGTTCAGGCCGGCGGGGCCATCGGCGGCATCGTGCTCTACACAGAAATGATCACGCCGCGCAAGATGGTGGAGGCGGCACTTCGCGAAAGTGAGGCGCGTTTCCGTTCACTGGTGGAGGGCGCCCCGGACGCCATCTATGTGCAGACCGACCACCGCTTTGCTTATCTCAACGGTGCGGCGTTGCGCCTCTTTGGGGCCACATCGAGCGACCAGCTCCTGGGGCAGCGGGTGATGGAGCGCTTCCATCCGGCGATCCATACAGCGATCCGCGAACGCATGCACAGGTTGAACGAGCGCCAGGAGCGGGTGCCGGCGCTGGAGGAGATCTACCTGCGGCTGGACGGCTCCGAGGTGCCGGTGGAAGTCACAGCTGTGCCCATTGCGTTCGAGGGCAAGAACGGCGCGCTGGTCTTCGCGCGCGACATCACCGATCGCGAGCAGGCTGAGGCGGAGCGGCGGCGCCGCTCCGCCGAGCTGGAGACCCTCCATCAGGCAAGCCAGCAGCTTCTGGCCGCCGGGCTCGATCCCGAGGCCACCTACGCCGCCGTGCACCGGGCGGTCGCACGGCTCATGCCGTGTGAGGCGTTCGCTATCGTGCTGGTGGAGGAGTCCGGCGACGTTAGCCACGCCGTCTACCTCTACGACCAGGAGGGTCGCTGGCCGGACCAGCGTCTGTCGCCGGGCCAGGGGCTGAGCGGTTACGTCATCTCGCGCGGCGAGTCGGTCCTCATCAACAACGCCACCACCGACCTCGATGTGCCGCTGGTGCAGTTCGGCACAGAGCTCAGCGTCCGGTCTGTCCTGGGCGTGCCCTTCCGCAGCGATGGCGCGGTGAGCGGCGCGCTGCTGACCGAGACGTACGAATCCGGGGCGTTCACCGAGCACCACCGCCTGCTGTTGGAGACCCTGGCGGCGCAGTTCTCCTCCACGATCCGCAACGCCTACCTCCACCAGCGCGAGCAGGCGCACATGCACGAAATGTCGCTGATCACCAGCGTGAGCGCGTCACTACGCACCGCCGACACGCGTGCCGAGATGCCAACGGTGCTCCTGGACCAGTTGCTGGCGCTTCTCGACGTGGATGGGGCCACGCTGGAGTTGCTCGACGCAGGCACCGGCATCGTGCGGGTCGAGCTGGGTCGCGGCGTCTGGGCCGATGCCACCGGCCACGAGATCATGCCCGGCAGCGGTTTGAGCGCGGAGGTGCTGGCCACCGGCCAGCCCTACCTGAACAACGATGCGCGCAACGACGCGCGCCTCTTCATGCCCGGTCTGTTCGGCGACTGCACCGCGGCGGCCGGCGCCCCTATGGTCGCGGAGGGGCAGACCATCGGCCTGCTCTGGATCGGCAGCCGCCGGCGGCTGACGGGCCACGACCTGCGGGTCCTGGCCGCCGTGGCCGATATCGCGGCGAACGCGATCCTCCGCGCCACGCTGCACGAGCAAGTGGAGGCGCAGGCGCGCCAGATGCTCCAGATCATGGAGACCGTGCCCCAGGGCGTGCTCCTGATCGATGGCGCGGGCAACGTGCTCACGGCCAACCCGGTGGCCCGCAGGCACCTGGCCGCGCTGGCCCCCGAGCCGCTCGACCGGCTCACCACGCTCGGGGGTCAGCCGCTCCACACGTTCCTGGCACCGCCCGAGCAAGGACTGTGGCACGAGATCCGGACCGACACGCGCATCTACGAGGTGATCGGGCATCCCGTCCCGGGCGATTCCGGCCCCAAGCACTGGGTCATGGTGATCCACGACGCCACCCAGGAGCGCCAGGTGCGCGACCAACTGCAGCAACAGGCGCGGCTGGCTGCCGTCGGCCAGCTCGCAGCAGGCATCGCCCACGACTTCAACAACATCATGGCCGCCATTGTGCTCTACGCACAACTGGTCGCCGGGCGACCGGGGATCCCGCCGGACATTAAGGAGAGCGTGGACGTGATCCGGGAGCAGGCGTATCGGGCCACCGACCTGATCAGCCAGATCCTCGACTTCAGCCGCCGCGCGCCGCTGGAGCGTCGGCCTACGCAGCTGCTGCCCCTGCTGAAGGAGATGCTGCGCCTCTGGGAGCGGACGCTGCCGGAGAGCATCAGCGTCATCCTGGAGCACGACGAGCAACCCTGCTGGATCGACGCCGACCCGACCCGTATCCAGCAGGTGCTGATGAACCTGGCGACCAACGCCCGCGACGCCATGCCCGAGGGCGGCAGCATCCGCATCAAGCTGCGGCAGGTAGCGGTCGAAGCCGGAGCCGAGACGCCCATAGCCACCCTGGCGCCGGGGGAGTGGGTCCGCCTCGACTTCGCAGACGACGGCGTGGGCATGCCCTCCGACGTGCTGGCGCACCTTTTCGAGCCGTTCTTCACCACCAAGGTACGTGGCCAGGGCACAGGTCTGGGGCTGGCGCAGATCCACGGCATCGTGAAGCAGCACGGCGGAGAGATCCACGTACAGAGCGCTGTGGGCCACGGCGCCACCTTCTCGGTCTACCTGCCCGCCCTGGAGGCACCGCGCACGGCCGAGGCCAAACCGCCCGAGGCCGGGACCCTGCAGAGCGGCGCCGGACAGCGCATCCTGGTCGTCGAGGACAACGCGGCGACGCGCAGCGCGCTGGTAGAGTCGCTCAAGATGCTGGGATACGAGCCGCTGCCCGCCGCTAACGGGCGCGAGGCCCTGACCCTCTGCATGGCGCAGTTGGCCGGGAAGGCAGAGCCCATTGACCTGATCCTGAGCGACCTCACCATGCCGGAGATGGGGGGCAAGGCGTTAGCCATGGCGCTGCGCGGGCTGGGATCGCACGTCCCCGTGGTCATCATTAGCGGACACCTGCGCGAAGATGACAGCAGCGCCCTGCGAGAGCTGGGCCACGTCCGCTACCTGCGCAAGCCAGTCGACCTGCCCGACCTCGCCCAGACCATCGCGGAGGCGCTGATCCACAGTCGCTGACCGCGCGCCGTCGCCCAGCCACACGGCTCGAGGCGCGCCCGCCTCCCTCAGCTCGGCGTGGAGCCCTGTCCACGCCGCCGCCCGGTCCCCTACTCCCTGCGGGCGTAGACCTCCGGGTTCACACAGTGCGACAGGTGGCGGCCTTCCAGCCCCGCCAGCAGGTTCTCCGCCGCGATCACGGCCATCTTGTTGCGGGTCGCAATGCTGGCGCTGGCGATGTGCGGCGCCACAAGGCAGTTGGGGAGCGCCAGCAACGGGTGGTCGACCGGCAGGGGTTCGGGCTCGGTCACATCGAGCGCCGCCGCGCCGATCTGGCCGCCGGTCAGCGCGGCCAGCAGCGCGTCGGGGTCCACGACCTCGCCGCGCGCCGTGTTGATCAGGACAGCGTGCGGCTTCATCGCCGCCAGCTCCGATGGCCCGATCAGGTGGTGCGTGCTCTCGGTCAGCGGCACGTGCACCGACACGAAGTCGGATTGCGCCAGCAGGGTCGCCAGATCCACCACCTCCACATCGTCCAGCGCCGGAGGCAGCGCCTCCAGGAAGGGGTCGTGGGCCAACACGCGCATGTCGAAGCCGCGTGCCCGCCGCGCCACGGCCTGGCCAATGCGCCCGAAACCGATGATGCCCAGCGTCGCGCCATAGACATCGACGCCCAGCATCAGCTTGGGCCCCCATGTCTTCCACCTGCCATCGAGCACGTATCGCACGGCCTCGGGCACGCGTCGCGCTGCCGCCATCAACAGCGCGAAGGCGAAATCGGCGGTGGTGTCGGTGAGCACGCCGGGCGTATTGCCGACGGGGATGCCGTGCGCCGTGCAGGCGGGCACATCGATGTTGTTGTAACCCACCGCGTAGTTGCTCACCACGCGCAGCTTGGGCGCCACATCGAGCAACGCCGCATCGATCCGCTCGGTCAACAGGCAATAGAGCCCCTCGATGTCGGCGACCTTCTCCAGCAGCACCTCCCGCGGCACCGGGAGCTCGTCCTCCCACACCTCAGCATCGCAGCTCTTCAATACCATGTTCAGGCCTGCTTCCGGGACCAGGCGGGTCACGTACACCTTCGGTTTCACACGTCGCCTCCCTTCATAAGTAGCCCTCAGCCACAAGCAGATTACGGGGAGCAAGTCACGGGCCGCCCCCCTCCTGCCGCGGCCGGTCTTCCCATGAACCCGGGACTGCGCCCACCGCGCCGCTCTGCCTCTGCGGTCTCAGGCCCGCTTCCTCCCCACCACCCTCTCCACCGCCGCCGCGATATGCCCGGCCGACATCCCGTACTTCTCCAGCAGATCCAGGTACGGCCCTGACTCCGTGAACGTGTCCCCGAGCGCGATCCGCTGCATCGGGACGGGGTACTGCTCGACCAGCAGCTCCGCGACCGCGCTGCCCAGCCCTCCATAGCCAATGTTGCTCTCCGCGGTCACGAGCGCGCCCGTCTCGCGCGCGGCCTGCAGCAGCGTCGTCTCGTCCAACGGCTTGAGCGTGTGACAATCAATGACGCGCACGCTCAGCCCGCGTGCGGCAAGCAGCTCGGCCGCCACCAGCGCCTGGGCTACCATGTCGCGGATCGCCACGATCGTGGCGTCGCTTCCCTCACGGATCACGACGGCCTTGCCGATGGCGAAGGGGTAGTCCGGCGCGAACAGGTGCGGCACCGGGTCGCGCGTGAAGCTCAGGTAGACCGGGCCGGGCCACTCGGCGGCGGCCCACGTGGCCCGCTGCGTCGTCGCCGGGTCGGCGGGCGCCACGACCGTCGAGCCCGCGATCGCGCGCATCAGGTTCAGATCCTCCTGTCCCTGGTGCGTGGGGCCGTCCGGGCCGGCCGTGATCCCCCCATGGCTCGACGCGAACTTGACGTTGAGCCGCGGGTAGTGGACGCTGTTGCGCACCTGGTCGAGCGCGCGCATCGTCAGAAAGACGGCGTAGCTCGACACGAAGGGAATCAGGCCCGTCGTGGCCATCCCCGCGGCCGCGGCGACCATATTCTGCTCCGCAATGCCGAAGTTGAACGACCGCTCGGGGAAGGCCGCGGCGAACGCCGTGGTGCCGATGGACTTCGCGACGTCGGCGTCGAGCACGACCACGTCGGGATGGCGGCGCCCCAACGCGACGATCGCCTCGGCGTAGGCATAGCGCGTGGCCTGGCCGGGCGCCGCGGTCAGGAGCGTGCCGGCGCGCAGGTGCTCGACGGCCCCCGGAAGCAGATAGAGGTAAGGCGCGTCAGTCACAGACCGCCTCCCGCAGCTCGCCGAGCGCCCGCTCGGCCTCCTCGGCGCAGGGCGCCCTCCCGTGCCATTCGGCCACGTCTTCCATATACGAGACGCCCTTGCCCTTGACGGTGTGGGCGATGATGCACACGGGCGCCCCCCGCGCAGCGCGCGCCGCCTCCAGCGCACGGACGACCTCATCCATCGCATGGCCATCGATGTCCATCACCTGCCAGCCAAAGGCGCGCCACTTATCGGCGAGCGGGCCCACGGGCATCACGTCCTTGACGCAGGTGTCGTTCTGCAGCCGGTTCCGGTCGACGATCGCCGTGAGGGTCGCGAGCCGCCACTTGGACGCGGCCATCGCGGCCTCCCACACCGAGCCCTCCTGCACCTCGCCGTCGCCCAGCAGGAAGTCAAACGGCTCGACAGCATCGTCAAGAACTTCCTCAACGCCGTCCGGCCAACACCGCCGCAAATGCTCCCCATCGACCTGAAACGACTGCTCCAGGACGCCATCGGCTTCATGCGCACCGAAATCGAAGACAAGGACATCCAGGTCGACATCGCCTTCCCCGACTCCATCCCGACCCTCCTGGGCGACGGCGACCAACTGACCCAGGCCTTCTACAACCTCATCAAAAACGCCCTCCAAGCCATGCCGGACGGCGGACTGCTGCACATCAACTGCGCCGTCAACGACGTCTATGTCAACCTGAAATTCATCGACACCGGCAAAGGCATCTCCGAAGAAGACCTGCGCCGCATCTTGGAGCCTTACTTCACCACCAAGTCAAGC
>ENA-UOUL01004241-UOUL01004241.1-bioreactor-metagenome-genome-assembly--contig:-NODE-4241-length-13543-cov-4.594683_pt1 | contig 13543 bp, 13 predicted proteins | sample MGYA00249838_ERZ747220 | MGnify/ENA primary metagenome ERZ747220 (study PRJEB28778, sample SAMN05720191) | bioreactor metagenome | isolation source: Anaerobic biogas reactor | place: USA:Washington...
TTGAATGATTGTCCGCAACGGCAGCAGGTGCGCTATAATACCAGCAGGGCTGTTTGTCAGAAGATAGGTAAGGATATCGGCATATGGGCTAATTGAATGTTTTGTGGCTGGGGAAATATGTGCAGGACTGGGACAACCTTTCGCATGAGCATAACTTTTATCAGCTCTTCGGCATCATCGGCGGTCAGGGCAGCATTGTCATCGGGGACGAGCAATATAACCTGGAAAAAGAACAGCTCTACCTGATTCCGCCCGGAACAAGCCACGTCATCATCAAGGACGATCCGGATAACATCCCGAAATTTCACGATATCAAGTTTGAAATCCTGGACAGTCAGCTGGCCGACGCACTAAGGCAGCTCGGAACGCGTGTGCGGCTCAAGCACTACGAGTGGTTTTCGCGCCTGTTTGACGACCTGCTCGAGGAAAGCAACCAGAAAAATCCTTTTTATTATCCCCTGATCAACGCAACCTTTTTCAGCACGCTGGTCCAGATCATCCGCGACGCCCATGAACCCGGACCCGGCGATCGCGGCGCGGCGAACCTGTTTGACCTTTCCGTCCCCGAAACCTACGAGGGCATCGCCATCCAGGACGTCCTCCAGTACATCCGGGATCATTACGCACGGCCGATCAGCCTGGACCGCCTGGCCAAGCTGGCCGCGGTCAACAAAACCAAGCTGATCACGGTCTTCAAAGAGCTGCTGGGCACAACGCCGCTGCAGTACATCAACCAGCTGCGGCTTCAGAAAGCCAAGGAGCTTTTGATCAACACGGATATCAACATCAGCGAGGTCGCCCGCGTGGCAGGATTTCGCAGCATTCATTATTTCAGCCGCATCTTCAAAGACAAGGTGCACTGCTCACCCAAGGAATTTCGCAGCCAGAACGCCAAGAATCGCTTTTACGACCTGTGACAGGCCATCGGGCGCCGGGGGAATGACATGAACTACGACGTGCTGATCATCGGCGGGGGACTATCGGGGCTGACCGCCGCGAGCCTTTTGGCCAAGCGCGGCCTGTCGGTCGCGGTCATCGAAAAGAGCGTTCACCCGGGAGGGTCCTGCGGCGCGTTCCGGCGCGGCCCGGTCTTCTTCGACCAGGGCGCGGCCATGCTGTATGGTTTTGGAAAGAAGGGATTCAACGCCCATCGCTTCGTGTTCAACTGCCTGGAGGAACCGATCGACATCATCCGCCATGACCTGCTCTACGCCGTCACCTTCAAGGGACGGCGGATTTCCTTCTGGGCCGACGTGGACCGATTCGCCGCTGAGCTCGCCGCGGTTTTTCCCACAGAGAAAGACAACATCCGCCGCTTCTATGCCGACATGCTGAAGATGTACCATCATGTCCTGGTAGAACGGCCCAGCTACACAAGCGCCGATGAAACCGATCCCAAAACCGCCTTGAAGAGCCTGCTGCGCCATCCGCTGTCCTATGCTCGTTTCCTGAGCTGCCTGAACAAGAGCGCCCGTGACCTGCTAAAAAAATACTTTTCGGATCCGGAGATCTTCCGATTTTTCGACAAGCTGACCTCGACCTACTGCTATGCCACGGTCGCAGAGTCGCCGGCGGTGCTGGCCGCGGTCATGTTCGTGGACAACCACGTGGGCGGCAGCTTCTACCCGGCGGGCTCGACGCTGTTTTTACCCGGCAAGCTTGAAAAGGTGATCGAAGCCAACGGCGGCGACATGCTGACCGGGCGCGAGGCGGTCTCGATCCGCTTCGAGCAGAACCGGCCCTGCGGCGTGCTGCTGGACGACAACACCGTGCTCCGGGCGCCCAATCTGGTCTATTCGGGCACGGTCTGGAACTTGTACGGCAAGCTAATCGATCCCGTCCAGACGACAGCCGCCCGGCGAGAATGGGCCCGCAAGCAGGCGGCAACCTACCCGAGCGTCGTGCTGTACGTCGTGGTCGATCGCGCCGCGATCCCGGCGGATACAGCCCCGATCGAGATGCTGATCGGTAACCCCGACGCGCTCGACGAGAGCGAGGTCACCGCGTACATCCTCAGCCTCGACGACCGGACACTGTGCGGACCGGACGAGCACACGGTCGTGGCGATCGGCCCGTCGTTCGCCAGCTGGGCTGAGCGCGGCACGCCGGAATACCAGCAGCAGAAGCTCATGGAGCAGCAGCGCCTGATCGCGGTTCTTGAGAAGCGTTTCCCTGGGTTTAGCCAGGCCCTACGCACCGCCGAGCTGGCCTCGCCGCGAACGATCGAGCGCTACACGATGAAAAACGGCGGTGCTGTCGCCGGCCCCAAGCAGATGCTAGGCCAGCACATGCTGCACCGTTTGCACACGCGCACCGAGTGGGACAACCTTTATTGCTGCGGCGAATCGACCGTCATGGGCACCGGAACGCCTACGGTCACGACATCGGGCCTGTCAGCGGCCAACGCCCTGCTCAAAAAGCTGAATCGGGAGCCTTATGTCTATCGCCCGGACATGCCCGATTTTGTCCGCACGGTCACCAGGCCCTTCCAGGAAGAAAACCTCTATGCCGCTTACCCTGAGCATGAACGCACCGTGATGCTCCAGGCCCGACGGTGCCGGTTCTGCGAGCGGCCGACCTGCACCAACGGTAAGGCGACCGATATCCCCGGCGTCATGCGCCGGATTACGGTCGGTAATTTTCACGGGGCCCGCAAGCGCTTCAAACAGGCGCCGGCAGGCCCGGAGGACTTGGCCCGCTTCGAGGCGCGCTGCATCTGCGGGACACAAGGCGGAACGCCCGTGGCCATCCAGGCGATCCTATCTGCCCTGGACGCGCTCGACGCATGACATGACGAGGTGTTTACGATGACTCATGCAGCAACATTACCATCCATGAGCCCCGCCGGGCGCATGAAGGCGGCGCTCAACCTGAAGGTTCCAGACCGGGTTCCGACCTTCGAGCTTGAGTTCCAGCTGACCGAAGAGCTGGTCGGGCGCGATTACCTGCGCCAGAACCAGTTGGACAAAGCCTTCGGCCGGGAACGCGAACGGCTGATCCGGGAGAACGCCGAGCTGATTGTGACGATCTACGAAAAGCTGGGGCATGACGCGATCTGCCTGCACCATCTCGATGAGGCGGGTCTGTGCGCGACGGCCCGCGAGATCCGCCGCCTGGTCGGCGACAAGTACCTGCTGCTGGTCCACGGCGACGGGACCTTCGCCATTCCGGACGGCAGTCACATGCTGGATTTCGCCTACCGCATGGTCGACGAACCCGAGGCGCTGCACGATCAGGCCCGCGCCATGATGACCGGTGCCATCGAGCGCAACAAGCGCATGCTGGCCGGCGGCCTGGACGGCTTCATCCTGTGCAGCGACTATTGCTTCAACCAGGGGCCGTTTCTCTCCCCGACCCAGTTCGCCGCGTTCATCACGCCATACCTGGCCCGGATCATCGCCAGCATCCGCGCCGAGGGCGGGTTCGCGATCAAGCACACCGACGGCAACATCATGCCGATCCTGGATCAGCTGGTCGCCTGTCGGCCGCACGCCCTGCATTCCCTGGACCCGATGGCCGGCGTCGATATCCGCGAGGTCAAACGGTTGGTCGGCCGCCAGGTCGCCCTGGCTGGCAACGTGCACTGCGCCGCCCTGCAGACCGGCACGGACGACGACGTGATCGCCTCAGCCCGCTACGCCATGACCTACGGTAAACCGGGCGGCGGCTACATTTTCTGCACCAGCAACATCCCGTTCAAGGGTATGCGCCTCGAACGGTATCAGCTGGCTTTCGATGTCTATCTGCAGAATCGGGACTACACCGACCAGGAACGGCTGGGAAACGGCTGGTTCAGGGGCTGACGGCGATCTCGACCTGAAAGGCGAATGGATCTTCCGCCAGTCGCTCGACGCTATAGATGAAAGAGCCGTCGTCATAGACGAGTCGGTACAAGCGGCTTCCAGCCAAACCGCCCCGGTAGGTCATCCCGGCCGGGAAGTTCTCCCCGGCATGCTTGTAGCCGTCCAGGCTGGCGTCCATATATTCGAAGACAGACGCGTCCTCAGCCACATGCTGGCCCAGAGCGCGGGGCAGGGTTGCGATCAGGTCATAGGACGGCTCACTTGACGTGCCGCGCACAACCAGCCGGACCGTGTCGCTCCGGCCGTCCCGGTCGTCGTCCAGATAGAGCACCGTGGCCGCATAGCCGCCGTCCACGATCTCCCGCAGGTCGATCTCGTAGCGCGCCACCAGCCGCGCTGACTGGACTGAAACCAGCGGGCTGACGCGTTGCTTGAGCAGGAGGCCGCCCGGGAGCCCCTGGCGCGCCATCTCATCGATCAGCTGGTCCATGTCCGCTGCAGTCTGCGCCGCAAAAGCGGCCAGCAGGTCGGCTTCGGAGCGGGTGGTGCCGGCGGATTGGCTGGTGGACGCAACAGGCGGCTGCGTGACCGGTTCGATCTGGCCTGTGCAGCCCGTCAAGGCCAGAAAGCCTGCCGCCAGGACTGGAAGCAGCACGCGGCGCGCCGCAGCCAAATGTACAGCCAGGCTGCGGCTCATGCCTGGTTTCGGGCACCAAGATACGCTTCAATTGCGTCCAGGGCCTGCTGGCTGATCACGTGCTCGATCCGGCAGGCGTCCGCTTCGGCCGTTTCGGGATCAAGCTTCAGGATTTGGGTGAAAAAGGCGGTCAGCAGCTGATGCGTGTTGTAAACCCGCCGGGCCAGCTCGCGTCCTTTTTCCGTCAGCGCGACATCCCCGTACGGCGAATGGGCGATGTACCCGTTTTTCCTGAGCACGTTGATCGCGCGGCTGACACTGGGCTTGGAAAAATCCATTCTGCTGGCGATGTCAACCGAATGGACGACCTCCTGCTGCTGTTCCAGCTCGTAGATCACTTCCAGGTACATTTCCCGTGATTCGTTTTCCTTCATAACCTTCCCTAATCCAAACAAAATGTTAGCATCCATTAACACCTGTCACGTTATCACAGGCCTTAAGAGACTGTCAATGGTTCGGCTGCGGGAAGGCAATGCGTTCGCCGGCGACGATCAGGGCGACAACCTGTCCAGGGTCGATCTGTTCCTCGAAGAGGGCGGAAAGGTGCCAATGGGTAACGAGAAAGCCGTCATAGGCACTGCCGGTTCCGATCAGGCGCAGGTCGATCAGGCGCCCGTCTGATCGTTCCAGCTGCAAGGGACTCATCTCGGAAAACGGTGCGGACCGGGCGGTGATCAAAAGCGACAGCGGCGTCACCTTGATCGTCATCCCTTTTGTCCTGACCGTCACCTGCTGCGGATCGGACCGTCCGGAAATGACGAACGACCAAGTTCCCTCGGCCACGCTAACCTGCTTTGCGGCTGGTGGTTCGGGCACGACGGCCAGGATGCGCCGGATGTCAAGCATGATCCAAGAGGGTCTGCGGCCCGAGCTGTGCAGGCTGGCCCGGATGATGAGCGTCGCCCGCGCCGGGTCGGTCTGGTCATCGATCCGATACGACGTCCACCCGCCGGAAAAGTCCGGGCTGTCCGAATCGATCCGCATGTCCAGCTGGATGTTGGCCGGCAGGTTAGATGCCAGCGGCTGGAGCGGATCGGCGGTCAGGGGCTGTCCGGACACGGTGTCGATATCGACCAGGACATAATACGCCGTCCCATCGCCGACGGCGCTTTGCAGTGTGACGCGGTAGTCGCCGCAGACCACCTGTGTGTCAGGTTCGGCGACCAGCTCCGCCAGGTCTGCCGGAAAGCCGGGTTTGACCAGAAAGCCCAGCCAGTCGCCGGTCACGGCCCTGGCAGCCAGCGCCGTGGTGCCCAAAAGGCCCAGCAACGCGCCCAGAACGATCGCCAGGACCAGCCGGGTCCGGCGCCGGGGCCGGATGATCCGCTTCATGGTTTGTTCGGTCAGAGCCGGGCCGGGCGATATTTGCTCGTTCATTTTTCGGTAACGGTCAGAAAACATGCTTCATCCTCCTTCAGCAGCCGGGAAAGGCTGGCCCGTGCCCGGGTCAGCTGCGTCCGGACGGTTGACGGCCTTTTGCCGAGCAACACGGCGATTTGGGCTGTCGTATAGCCCTCATAGTAGAACAAGTGGATGACCGTCCGGTGCGGGCGGGACAGCCGCCGCAGGGTCTGGTCCAGGTCGTTTGATTCAGGGTCGGAAAACGCCACCTCCTCGCTCAGCGCGACAACGCGGCGGCGCCAGGCTGAGCGAAGCTCGCTTCGGGCGCGGTTGATCGTCACCCGGAGCAGCCAGGCTTTCTGGTGCTCCGCGCCGGCGAACGCTGGCGCTGCTTCGTAAAATTTCAGGAATACCTCCTGGAAGATATCGTCCGCATCCGCCCGGTTGCGGACGACGGCGTAGGCCATCCGGTAGACCTGGTCGCCGTGCAGCCTGATCGCATCTTCCAGTTCGCCTGCCGTGCACCGCCTTTTCTCATGCATCTGATCGTCCCCCTCTACTATGAATACGCCAAGCGAGGCCAAAATGCTACATGTAAGCTGAAAAATGCCTCGTTGCCATTACTGTAACGATTTGCATTTCGCATTGCCTCATGGTACGCTACGAAAAAGCCATCGGGCGTGTCCCGATATCGTGAGGGTCAGCCATGTTTGTTTGCGTCACACGGCCGCATGTCCCGTTTCACCTCCTATCCGCGCTTGCCGGCAGGGCAGCCTGCGGCTCTGTTTGCCCATCCGCTTCGATTTCAGGGTAACGGCATGGCAAAGGTAAAAAACAAGCGGATCAATCCTTTCATCCTCGCGCTGATCTGCGCCTGCCTGCTCTTTGCTTTCTATCTGAGCGCCAGCACCTTGCTGCTGGCCTGGCTGGGGGACTCTGTTTCGGGTGTGGTGGACAGCTACGACAGCCGCCGGGATGACGGCCAGGCGGAACAGAACCGTTCCCGGACCATTTCCATGCATTACCATTTTTCGGTTAGCGGCAAGACATACCGCGGATTCGCGATGTACAGCAGCGACGAAGCCTGGCCCCGGCTTCAGGAGGGTGAGGTGCGTACCGAGAGGATCCGCTATCTGCCCGGCCTGCCCATGGTCAACAAGCCGGCCAGGCTGACGGATTTTGACCGGATCGGGAGCTGGGGAATCCTCTACCACCTGTTCGCGCTTCCCGGTTACCTCCTGCTGGGCCTGTTGGCTACCGGCCTGATCGGCAAAAAGAAAGCCAAAAATAAACAGAAAAATAAAAGCAGACAGAAAGGAAAACATATGGACACCCAGACACCCCAGACCTCCCGCTTCTGCAGGCATTGCGGCGCCCGCCTGGACGGCGACGCGATGTTTTGCGCCAACTGCGGCGCAGCGCTGCAGCCGTCTGCCCCGGCCGCCCCGCCTGCAGCCGCTGCGCCGCAGATCGGTTTCTCCGCCTTAAGCAGCCATCCGGAGATTCTGGCCGCAGCCATCAAGAACAAAAAGACCTCCAGGGGCTGCTTGTGGGTGCTGGTGCTCGTCCCCCTGATCGGCTTCCCGCTTGCCGGGCTGCTGTTGGACGATATGCCCCTTGGCGAGGCCGTGATCATCGGAGTCGGTATCGCGCTGGTGATGCTGGTTGTCAACCTGGTGGCCATGCACAACGCGCGCAAGCCGCCCTGGGAAGGGACCGTGGTCAGCCGGGATAAAAAGAAGAAGCAGGACCGCGACAAGTCCAGCGACACCTACACCAGCTACATGGAGTTCACGACATGCATCCGGACGGACACCGGCAAGAAGAAACGGATTGTCGAGCGGGACAGCGGACGGCACATGTACGACTACCTGGCGGTGGGTGACCGGGTTCGCTTCCACCCGGTGTTCGGCACCTACGAAAAATATGACAAGACCCATGACCGGATCATCTACTGCAATGTCTGCAGCATGATGAACCCGATTGAGAACGACCGCTGCTCACGCTGCAGCAACCTGCTCTTCAAGTGAGCGGAACAGGAAAGGACGGAACGGACATGGAACGATTCGGATCGCTTGCGGAGGCCGCCCAACTGGCCATGACCCGCTGTACGGGCTGGAAATTTTCCACATCAGATGAAACATACGACCCGGCCAGCCTGGCCTCGATCGCCGAAACCCACGACGCGGAAAATCCGGCCGACGAGGACAGCTTCTACCTGGTGTCCCCGGAAGGCGCCATCGGGTTCGCGGAAGACAGCGACGCGGCCATCGACTGGCTTTTTTTGCCCTTGAACACACCCGGCCTGGACCTGCCATCCACCGACAAACCTTCCAGCAGCCGCTTCTGCTCCCGCTGCGGCGCGCCAACCGCGCCGGGAGCCCGCTTCTGCGGCCGGTGCGGCAACAAGCTGGCCTGAACGGGCGTTAGATTGTACGCAGCTCGCTGAGGAAATAATCCCGGTCTTCCGATTTGGCGATCTGGCGGGCGGCCTGCTCGGCCAGGGCGACCTGCTGCCGCGATCCCGGAAGATCGCCGCTGAGCTTCATCGCCCGGGCAACGGCCTCATAGCCAAAGGCCAGGTCAAAATCGCCGATGCCGTTGTGAAGGCAGATATTCAGCGACCGCTGCGCGTGGTAGAGCGCGCTTTCCGCCATCTGCGCCACGCAATAGACTCGGGACACCTGCCACTCGCCGCGCGCCATGTTGACGGCCTCGCCGACAAAACTCCAGTGGTAGACCGAGGTATGGGCCATGTGGATCATGACCAGGGTTTCGTAGTCGCTGCGGTCTTTTTTTTCGATCAGGTCCCAGACCGCGTTGAAGGTTTCCTGTGCCGTTTTCTTGTGCCCGTCCAGATCCATGGGGCGATCTGATGTGTCCATCTTGTTGACCTCACTTTCGGGGAATGGCTTTCGCCAGGGCGAACAAATCCTCAAGATAGGAAAAGGGAACCAGCGCCCCGTTGTCCTGCATCCGCCGGACCTCTGCTTCGGACGCAAAACAGGCGCCGCAGGTTTCGTTCGGTTGGAACACGACGTCGTCCAGGTCGAAATCCTGACGGAAGAGCCAGATGTCGCAGAAGTTGTCGTCGCGCTTCAACCTGAGGATGCAGGAGCCGTTTTCCGGGGATACCGTGAGGCCTGTCTCTTCCCTGACCTCGCGCATGGCCGCCGACAGGCTGTCATCGCCGGATAATGCCGAACCTCCGGTGCACTCCCACATGTTTGGATAACCCTTGTTCGGCGTGCGCCGGGTCAGCAGGAATTCGCCTTTGCTGTTCTGGATCCAAACATGTACCACCAGGTGGTAGTCACCCTCCGGCAGCCAGTCGCCGCGCCGGTGGGTCCGGCCCGTCGGCTGCCGGTTCGCGTCAAGGACATCCCAGATTTCGTCCCGGCTGGACTGCGTGTTGAGCCAGCCCTGGAGGAAAGCATCCAGAGCGGTCTGGACGGCCGGGCTGCCAAGCAGCTCGTCTTGGTCACCGATTTGACCCTCCCCGTCCGGCCTGTCGGCAAAAAACAGCATGCCGTACAGCGGCTGTCCCTCGCCGGTCACGGAAAAGGCGCAGACGGGTGACGGTTCCGGTCCGGTGAACTGCAGCATGCGCCGGGCGGCCATCGGGGCGGTCTCACCGGCATTCTTCCGGCCGTAGACCCACCGATCGGTGCGCCTGGCTGCGACGATAACGTGGCGGATCCGGCTGTCCGCAACATCTGCCGGGCGATGCGCGCCGACCTGCAGCGCGAGCTTTAGATCCTCCTGATCGGGCATCTTCATACCCTTTGCCGGGCCTCGACCAGCTCTTTGGCTTCTTTTCCGGTGACATGGTCGATATCGATGGCCACGATCGCGGCGCGCGCGCAGCGGTCGACTTCTGCCTGTCTTTCTTCTGGCGGCCGGTCTATGCTGTACTTGTCGTTTAGGGCCCTGAAGGCAGCCTGCCGTTCCTCACCGTCGGCGATCCGGGCCCGGCCAAAGGCGATCACGCTGCGATAATACGAGGTGTACTCAAAACTGACGATCAAGTCCTGATCGATGACCGCGAAGGACACCCTGGGATCGGCCGCGATGGCGTCCATCTTGTGGCCGGCCCGAGCCGTGTGGAAGTAAATCCTGCCGGCAAAATAGACATAATTTAGCGGCACGGCATAGGGGTAGCCGGCATCGCCGAAACAAGCCAGCACGCCATGCTGGCATCGGTCCAGGACGGCTTCAACATCTTTGGCAGGCAGCTGCTGTGCGCCTCTTCTCATCTCCCTGAACATCCAAAACGACCTCGCTTTCACAACCGTACAGGTTCATTATCCGGTCCGGACCGCGAAAGTCAACCGAGAACCCGGCTGCAGACCACAACGGGGCACGATGTGCTATCCGTTCGTTACCCTTATCCCCGTGGGTTAAGCAGCAGCCCGTCCAGGATGATCCGGAAATGCTGCATAACCTGTGCCTTGAAATCGAAATCAGTACCGCGGGCACACCATTCATACGTGACGCCCCGGATGGCCAGCACCAGATGCCGGGATAGATCATCGAGCGAAACCGAACCAGGATGCATCACGTCTCCCCGTTCGATCCCGATGTGAAGCACGTGTCTGAACATGTTATACAGCGCCCGGCTGTAGCTGAGCGCCGCATCCGAACCGGCGGTCTGCGCAAGCTGTGCTTTGTAGAGCGCCTGCATCCGTTCGCGTCCAATATCGTCCACCAGAACATCGGCAATGTTCCCGACAAAGGCCAATACTAATTCATCTGTTGGGGCATCCTTGGGAAGTGCATTGAAAAATTCCAGGTAGTTTGCGTCTGACATTTCGACCTTGTCTAGGATTAACGTTTTGAACAGTTCGTCTTTGGAAGCGAAATGGACATAGAAGGAACCCTTGGAAACCCCTGCCATGGCAACGATTTGGCTGACCGTGACCGCGTCATAATCGTTAACGGTGAACAGCTGCCGCGCACTGTCGTAAATCTTCATTTTCGTTTCTTCGGCTTTGCGTTTTCTTCGTTCACCATTGTACGTCATGGTTGCCCTCCTCCAGTCGTTATGGTATCATTCATTGACCAGAGTCAATGAATCTGCGCGTCACCAGTATACGATGCGTGAACCTGGAAAGCAAACGGCCGATCCACCTTGGCCATATGCCGCGCAATGCGGCACAGGTCCAGGCGGATAGCCGGTTTCGCTGTTCACCGGTTCCTGGCAGGTGATGTCTGGTTGCAGTCATGCCGGAACAACCAACCAAATCAAGTGCAAGAAGCGCCCCAACGGATCAGGCGCTAACGAGGAGGCCTCATGCCAGATCGGCTCATGCGTCAGCAGAGGAAAGCGGCCAAGTTTTTGGCGTTGGTCACAGGAGTATTTCTGGCGGTGATGCTGCTGCCGAGCAGTTCTGCCGCAGCCGGTGCCAAAACAACTTTGGACATTAGCTACGGATCGGCCTATATCTATGCGGGAAGCGTGGACGGCTACAACACCAGCGGCGGCAAAGTGACAACGCCAAACGCCAACGGGTACATCATCACGGGCGAGGCCGTGCTAAAATACGACAAAAGCTACCAGGTATCGGTCCTCAGCGGCACCCACAACATCGTCCTCGACAACCTGAAAATCCACAACCATTACGACATCCAATCCACCGCCTTCTATGTTGCGCAGGGCGCGACGGCCCATATCACCCTGATCGGCGAGAACCGGCTGATCGCACCCGGCGTCGGCATGCTTGTGCCTGAAACCGCCACGGTGTCCATCACCGGGGGCGCCGAGGACTCGCTTTATGCCCAGGGGACCCACATCGGCGCGGGCATCGGCGGCCGCGAAGCCACGTTTACAAGCTACGCATTCGCTAACAGCGGAACCATCAGCATCAAGGGGGGCGTCATTACCGCGATCGGCACTTCGCTTGCCGCCGGCATTGGCGGCGGCGAGTACGGCTATGGCGGCGTGATCAATATTTCCGGCGGAACGATCAATGCGACGGGAGGCGGCGCCGGGATCGGCGGAGGCTACGGCGGCCGCGAGAGTATCGTTACCAGTCTGACCGTCACAGGCGGCTCGATCAACACCAAAAGCATGGGGATAACACCCGTCAATGCCGCCAAAAAACACGTTTTTCTGACAACGGTCACCATTCCGGCTGCCGCCTCGACAGCAGTCAGCACCCTGACGGTCCGGCAGGGCGGCAGCGTCGTCCCCTACAGCATCACGGGCATGAAAACGGACGCTAACGGTAAGCTTTATCTCTATTTGCCGGCCAGCGCATCCAGAACGACGGCCGACGTGACGGTAAACGGTGTGACCTATCCATTCAGCGGTTTGGTCAGTGCAAACAACGCCAACGTCTTAAAATTGGACCAGGCCCCGTTCAGCGTCAGCATGAACGGCACGTACACCTATGGTGATCTCTTGTCTCCGCTGACAGCGGGAGGATCCGTGAGCAGCGCACCCGTCCTCACCTACTCGGGAACGGACGGCATAACCGGAGCCGTCTTCGCCAACAGCCCCCAAAAGCCGGTCAATATCGGCAGTTATACCGTTACGGCCGTCCTGCAGGGGAATGAAACCTATAACGATGCGACTGCATCGGCGGCTTTCACCATCGTAAGGAAAAGCATCTCGCCCTTTTTCGTGGCGGCCATCCCGGACCAGACCTACACGGGGTTCGTGATTGCCCCTGCTGTTACCGTGATCGATCCCGACAGGAGCATCACGCTCACAGCCAACACGGACTACACCGTGAGCGGCGGAGCGGTGCTGATCGGGCCTGCGGCTGTATCCATAAGCGGAACCGGCAATTATGAAGGCTCCTTAACCCGGCCGTTTACGATTATCCCCAAGGCGATCTCGATTGCCCTTTCGGCCGCGCCGCCAGCGACAACCAAGGTGGGAAACGACATCACGCTGACGGCCGAGTTCCTGGGCGCGGTCGATATCCCGGCAGGAACCGTCACCTTTTCGGCTGACAGCATCGCACTCGCCACCGGGACAGCATTCAGGGATGCAAGCGGCCGCTATGTGGCCGTCGCCACATGGAACGATGTCCCCGCCGGCAGCTATAGCCTGAGCGCCCATTATCTGGCGGCATCAGCCGACAACTATCTCTGCACCGCCCCCGGCACGATCGCGTCCTATGAAGTCACCCGTTATGAGCAGCCCGATTTCCGGTTTGTCACCGGTACGGACTATTCGATCAGCGGCGGGGTGATCAGCAAAACATACGGCAATGTACCCTTCACGTTGCAGACAACAGGCAAGCTGAGCGCAGGCGCCATATCCTACGCCTCCAGCGATCCGACGGTCGCGTCTGTGGACAGCACCGGGCAGGTGACCCTTCACAAAGCCGGTACGGTCACCCTCAGCGCGACGAGCCCGGCGGATGACCGCTACCTGGCCGCGACCGCAACGGTAACGCTCGAGGTCGCGAAGGCCGCCCAGCCGGACTTCTGTCTGCTCGGCGACAACCCGATCAGCAAGACGTACGGCGATGCGCCGTTTACACTGCAGACGGCAGGCGGTCTAAGCGTTAGCGATATAACCTATACCTCCAGTGACCCGACGGTCGCGTCTGTGGATGGCACCGGGCAGGTGACCCTCCATAAAGCAGGAACGGTCACGCTCAGCGCGACGAGCCCTGCGGATGACCGCTATCTGGCAGCGACCGCGACCGTGACGCTCGAGGTCGCGAAGGCCGCCCAGCCGGACTTC
>ENA-UOUL01004242-UOUL01004242.1-bioreactor-metagenome-genome-assembly--contig:-NODE-4242-length-13542-cov-7.579280_pt1 | contig 13542 bp, 15 predicted proteins | sample MGYA00249838_ERZ747220 | MGnify/ENA primary metagenome ERZ747220 (study PRJEB28778, sample SAMN05720191) | bioreactor metagenome | isolation source: Anaerobic biogas reactor | place: USA:Washington...
CCCGCCCCATTCGAGCCGAGCAGAGCAAAAATGCTGCCCCGCGCCACGTCGAAGTCCACGCCGCGCAACACCCGCAGCTGCTTATAGGATTTCTCCAGGCCCCGTACGTGGATCGCAGGCCCTTGGACCTGATTGGCTATCATCCGAATATCCGTTCTCTCTTTCGTTACGATTGGATGCCCGTAACGCGATTGATGGCGCTGATAAGCCGTTCCTGCTCTCGGGTGACATATCCACCCTTCGGATAGTTCTGGCCGAAGGTCTCGATGAACTCCAAGGGGTCTTCCCCGACGATCTCCCGGATCGGCGTCCCATCCGCCGCGGCCTCTTCGAACAGGTCCGCAAGATCCTCGAACATCAAAGACGCACTGTTGCCGTCGGTCGGCCCGAAGTACATCAGATATCGCTCAAACGCCTCCACCGCCGCGCGATAGTCCGGGGGAAGCCTGCGGACGCGGGCCTTGTACGTGCGCCACCGCCGCTTGTCGCCGATCAGCTTCGAGATATCCATGGTCATCTGCCTCCTTCGTGGAGCCGTCCGATCTGTCGAGAGAGGAAGCTCCACGTCCTCCAGAACTCATCGAGGTACTCCTTGCCGATAGCATTGAGCGAGTACACCTTGCGCGGTGGCCCCTTCTCCGACGGGATCTTCTCCACGTCGACAAGGCCCTTTCGCTCCAACCTGACGAGCAGCGCATAGACGGTGCCCTCGGCAATATCGGAGAAACCCATCCTTCGCAACCGTGCCGTGATCTCATAGCCGTAGGCGGGCTGCACGGACAGGATGGCAAGGACGATGCCCTCCAGCGTACCCTTGAGCATCTCTGTCATCTGCTTGCCCACCGACGGTCTCCTTTGCTACTCAACGCTACTTACTACGGGTACATAGTAGCACAGAGTACTGGCGTGCAGGGCACCGGTGGCGGCAGGAGGTATCGGATCTGGCCACGCGAGGTGCTATGGGATAGTCGGTTTCCGATGAGGCGGACTTCTCCTTAAGCGAGTATTGGGATGCCAGGCACGGTCGGTGTGCGGTTTTCGTCGCCATCTTGCCATAGTGTTCGTCCTGTACGGCAAAGCATCGGCGGGTCTTCGGCCGCTGTACCTTTGCCCGTCTCCTTGAGCCAATAGATCGTATCCTCCAAGGTCTCCTCCGGGCTCTCAGAAGCGAGACTGTGGTGATGCGCCAAGGCGATTGCGTAGCCAGCCTGACGCCTTGCTCATGCGTCTCAGGAAAGAGCCGGGCTTTCTCCCGTAAAGCAATGCTGGTCGAGTGCCGATAGTTTATATGCCTACAAGATGTACACTATCCTGCGTCCGTGGCGTGCAGGCGATTTGTGGGGACGCGCTTGGGGGGAAGAAGGTGCCCGCAACGTTAAGACCGAGAGTTTCCAGGGAGAGAAACGACGGCTTCACCTTGATCGAGGTCATGGTGGCGGTCGTGTTGATTGCCGTGTGTCTGTTGGGAATGGTGCAGTTCTTCGCCTCTGCCGGTGACCGAGTCATGGACTCGGAGACCCGTAGCCTGCTGCACCAGATTGCCGCCCAAGAGATCGAGGACATTCGCGCCCTGCCCTACGAGGACATCGGCACGATCGCCGGACAACCGAGTGGGCTGATTCCCGATGTTGAGACGAGAACGGTGGAAGGAGTTCCGGTGGAGATCACCCGGGAGGTGATCTACGTACAGGATCCCAGCTACTCCGGTCCCTACCCGGCCAACTACCGGCGGGTGACCGTGGCTGTGCGGGCCACAGACAGCGAGGAGTTGGCGCCCATGCAACTCAGCACCATTGTGGCCGGGGGGGCGGACGGGGGCACTCTGGACATTACCGTGACCGACCTGGCCGGCCAACCGGTCCGGGACGTGCGCCTGCAGATTGTCAATGACAATCTAGTGCCGCGGGTCGACATCCAGTCTTCTGCCATGCGCACCGATGTGCAGGGACATCTTCTGGTACCGGGTCTGGTTCCGGATGACACCAACGGCTACTACGTGACTGCCACCAAGACCGGCCATAACGATGCGGCCACCTCGGAAGGCTTGGTCGTCGATCGAGGGACTCCGTTTACCGTGGTTCAGCTCATCGTCGATGAGCTCTCCAGTCTTTCGGTTCGCCTCACAGACGGAACCGGAGTGCCGCAGGCTGACGTGATGCTTGTTGTCGGCGGACACATCTCTGTTGAGCCCTGGATATTCACCAGGCAGGCGACCACCAACGACGAGGGCGAGGCCTTCTTCGGGGACCTCCGCTACGCGACCAGTCTTCAGCCCCTCGTATTGCAGACCGTCGATCAATACGAGGCCCTCCTGCAGCTGCCCTTGGGAACCGATTCCGATCCGGTCGACTCTGGCATTCTTCTTGAGCCCGGCCAGGTCGGTCTGATCCTGGAGCCTGGCACCGACCGCTTCTTGGAACTGGAGCTGCCGGCCCGGCCGGCTGAACCATGAGAAGGGCGACCGCCGTTCCCCGGGGCGAGAGAGGCTTCACCTTGGTGGAGCTGTTGGTGGTCATGCTGGTGGCGGGCGTGGTTGCCGCTTCGGTTCTGGCCCTGTACGGGGGTGTAGTGCGCTCGGCGGCCGATCAAGGCGCCCGCATCACCAACCAGGACTCAGCCCGGCTGGCCATGTATGAAATGAGTCGACTCATCCGAGGGGCCTGCTCATCGGACTCCAACCTCACCTCCGTATCCGATTCTCTGCACCGGGCGGGTCCCAAGGAGTTGGTCTTCTTCACCGACTTAGACGGCGACGAATCGGCTGAACGGGTGCGCTACTACCTGTCCGGCACCACTCTGCGCATGCAAACCGCCCAAGCCGACACGTCAGAAAACCCTCCCGTCTATTCGGCTGCGTACGACACCGATGGGGTGGTCATCCTGGATGGCATCAGAAACGGTGCAGCTGCCTTGTTCACGTACTTCGGCTTTGACGAAGATGCGGTGAGTCTCTATGGGATTGCAGCGCCGGACTCGGACCCGCTACGGCGTTCGGTGGTTGCGGTCGGAATCCGGTTGCTGGTTAACGAACAACCTGAGATCGCGCGGGGAGGAGTGGAACTCTCCACCCGCGTGCTGATCAGACAGCGCTACGACGGAGGTCTTGGTGGCAGCTAGCGGAGCGCATGGCTATCAGATCCTCAGACGCATCGGCCGTCGGCTTGGCCGCCGAAACGAAGGTTATGTCCTTATCGTGGCCATGCTGGTTATGTGCGCCGTACTCCTGCTGGGCGGTGTTCTACTGCTCCAGGTGCAGAGAAACCAACAGCATGTCCAGCGAGACCGGGCCTACACCCAGTCGTTCGCAATAGCGGAGGCCGGCCTTAACCAGTATCTGTGGATGGTGGCAAGCGGGATGAGCTCGGAAGTCAACGATTTCGCCATCCCCGGCGCGAGCGAAGAAGACCCTCACAAGATGGCCTACGTCTTTCTCGATCCCTACGACTCATCGGTCCAGGGCGAGTACGTCATGGAGGTGACCCCGCCTTCAGCGAACGAGCCCAACATCACAGTGACCGTGACCGGCAAGTCCAACCAGCCGGTGGAGCAATCCCGCACGGTATCGGCTCATCTGGGACGGCCGGCATTCAGCGAGTACCTGCTTCTCACCAATGAGGAGGTGTGGATCGGGGGCCCGCTGGACCGGGTGTGGCACGGCAAGACCCATTCGAACACCGGTATCTGCATCGACACCGCGGACCTGACCGATCTGGTTTGTTGCGCCCGCCAGACCTACGTGAGTTCCATGTTCGGCGGTAGCCATGACGGAGTGTGGTCTGGATGGGAGCATACGGTTCCTCTGAGCAGTCCTTCCCGAAGCCTCTGGCAGTTCCCCGTGCCTGCCGTGGACTTCGGCACCGTTACCTCGGATTTCGCACGTTTGGGCGAACTCGCCCAGGGAACCGGGGTCAACCTTCCTTACTCCACAGCCGGTCCGCACAACGAGCGCCGCGGTTGGTACATACAGCTCCTACCCAATGAGAAGTACCAGATCCGCCGGGTCACCGACGAATACGAGTCCCGCAACTACTCGCACGGCAGCCGCGTGGGCGGGTATCTAACCTATGAGAGTCCGCCTTCGCCTATATCAAGTGGGGCCTATGATTACCCCGAGGACGGAGTGATCTACGTGAACGACCATGTCTGGGTCGAGGGGACCAATCTGCATGGACGTATCACCATCGCGAGTTCCGGCCAGCTCAACCCGCCCGGCAAGACGGCAGCTACCTCCATCCATATCGTGGGTGACCTATCGTACTCGCAGAAAGACGGCAGTGTGGCCGTGGGGCTGATTGCCCAGAACAACATTGAGATCCCGGCCTACGCTCCCTACCAGAAGGGAGGACAGGTATCGAGGATGGACATGGAGGTCGACGCGGCGCTGATCGCTCAGCAGGGCCGCGAATACAGCCGGGCGGCCGATCTGGGAGGACCCACCAGAGACTATCTCGCCATGTATGGTTCGGTCTCGTCCTGTCTGCAGCCCTACCGTTACTCGACGGGCGGGGGCGGGTTCGCGAACGGCGAGAACACCTACGACCCCTACCTGCTCCACAACCCGCCGCCCTATTTCCCTACGGTAGGCACCTATCAGATCCTCGATTGGCGTGAACTTCCCCTGTCGCAGGCGGTGGAAGTCTAGCCATCTCTGCTAGTCGACCAAGCCGTGCTGCGGGGCTGCCTCTGGCATGGCAGCCCCGACAGGTTGATAACGACCCGAATGACCCACCAGCGGGTCCAACGTTCTCGTCGAGCGCTTCAAGGCCAATCCCGAGTGGGCGCAACTCTACAAACGGCGCCTTGCGGAGTTGAGAAGTAAGTTGTCTGAGGGCGGTCGTGCCGCGGAGATTCTCGCCGAGTGGGTGACGGTTCTTAAGATGCGGGCCTCAGACTTGGTGTATGCGGCGACTGTCAACGAGGAGGCAGCCAGCATCTCGGGGTGTTTCACGGCCAGGTAAGGATGCCGGTACCGGTTTGCACAGACGCTATACCGTCATTTCCCTGGGAGAGAACCGGGATTGAACCCAAGGGCCAAGGAGAGACCGGACACACATGGATGGAATGGCTGTTGCCATACCTGCCACTCGCCCCGGAATCGTTGTTACTAGAGGTCCTCACAGCCATGATTAACCTACGGACGATCATGACAGGTCGACCTCCAAGGCCGAGAGTAGTACCGTTGAAGGGCCCCGCCGTCAAGCATTGGTCCTGACGGCCAGATCGGTACCATCTATGTCTCAATGCCGGAGGCCTTCCCGGACGTCCAGGTGTGGGGTCCGGTCAATCGGCTGGCAGTGCCGGAGAGGCGGGCTACGCAGATTCTGCTACCGCGCGAGATGAGACTGAGAAGAGTCAAACGCGCTGAGCGGGCTACTCGAGTTGACACTGCCCGGCTGCCCCGCCTAGAATTAGGAGACTGTCGGTGTGGCGCGCGGTTCATTCGGTCGCCTGCCACATGGGAATCCGGTGCAAATCCGGAACTGCCCCGCAGCGGTAAGTGGGAACGAAAGCCGTCAACCAAGCACTGGCTCGCAGGAGCTGGGAAGCGACGGCCGGTAGGAGACTGCCTCTACAGGTAGACACGCCCACAAGTCCGAAGACCGGCCGAGAGCGTGCACTACCCCGCAACCTCCGAGGGCGAGGCGCAAGCGGCGAGGCGCTGTTCCCAGGTCTTGGGATCGGGCCTGATTCCGGCCGTTCCGCCGTAGCCCCGGTAGGAGAGCAAAGGAGACGGCGATGATGGTTCTGGGTCAGGTCACACGCCTTGCAGTCCAGCCCCACCTTCCTCCCACGGAAACCCCTGTCCTGCCTATCCCCGGGTTGAGTGACTTCGGGCAAGTCATTGGCGAAAGGAAGGCCGCGTTCCTGGATGGCGCCATGGGGACACAACTGGCGGAGGCCGGCGTCGACATGAGCGGATATGCGAATCTCAAGGATGCGGACGTTGTGCTTGCCATTCACAAGCGTTATGCCGACTGTGGGGTCGACTTCCTGCTCACAAACACGCTGACTATGAACAGGATCAGCATCCAGTCGCACTCTCAGAAGGTGGATGTGCGCGCGGTCAACTTGGCCGGAGCGCAGTTGGCGCGCAGGGCCGCCAACGACCATCAATACGTACTCGGCGATATGGGCTCTATCGGGAAGCTGCTGAAGCCCTACGGACCGCTCGGCGAGAGCGAGGCACACGCCGCTTTCGCGGAGCAGGCGAGCATTCTCGTGGAAGGCCAGGTGGACGGGCTCATCATCGAGACCATGTTCGACCTGCGCGAAGCGGTGTGTGCCGTCAGCGCCGCCCGAGACGTGACTGATCTGCCCATCATTGCCTCCATCGCGTTCCACACAGCGGCAGACGGAGGAAGAACCCTCATGGGTAACACAGCCCGTGACTGTGCGCTCGCTTTGACCAAGGCCGGCGCTTCGGCCGTCGGTGCCAACTGCGGCACCGTGGATCCTCTCGGAATGGCCGCCGTTGTCGAGATCATGCGAAGCGCCACCCCCCTACCCGTCATAGCCCAACCCAATGCCGGCAAAGGCACACACGTGGAAGGAAGACTGAGCTACGACATGTCACCTGCCGACTTCGCGGCAGGCGCTGCGGCCTGCGTCCGGGCGGGAGCATCCCTGGTTGGCGGCTGCTGCGGTACTTCGCCCGCGCACATTCTGGCGATGATCGAACTTCTCGGCTGACGGGGGAGGCGAGGAAGATGAGCAGTAGAACGAACCTGGCCAGCAGCGCCGACCAGACCCCCTTCGAACGGGGCTACGTCCACATCTACACCGGAGACGGCAAGGGAAAGACGACCGCGGCCATCGGTCTCGCCGTACGCGCGGCCGGTGCCGGCCTGCGGGTGTTCATCGGCCAGTTCATGAAGATGGGCGCCTACAGCGAGATCAAAGCGCTCCAGTGCTTCGGTGAAAAGATCGTCTGCCGGCAGTACGGCGACGGCCGCTGGATCGCGGCACGCCCGACCGAGGTTGAGGTCGAACTCGCTCGGCAAGCTCTCGAGGAGATCCGAGGCATTATCACATCGGAGGAATACCAGGTCGTGGTTCTCGATGAGATCATCATGGCGACCTGGTTCGGCCTCCTCGATACCCAGGATCTAATCGACCTCATCGACAGCAGGCCAGTACACGTGGAGCTGGTGCTCACAGGCCGCCGGGCCGGTCAGGAGCTGATCGACCACGCAGATTTGGTGACAGAAATGTGTGAGGTCAAGCACTACTACCAAAACGGGGTTCTCGCGCGCAAGGGCATCGAAAGCTGATGACACCTTGTGCACGCGGCTTGCCTCGATCCTGGCCTCCTTCCTGTCCGACTCACCCATCAGACTGCCAGACTCAGCGGGGAGTTATGCACACCGTCAAGTGTGCTAAGTCAACGCTCTTTCAGAAGCGCTGCATTTCCAGCCGGTTTCACGTTATCGGCTGGCAATGCGCCGAAGGGGCTGACTTCTTGCGAACCAAAAGGCCTCAGACCCGCAAGCGGAAGTTTGCGGAAGGAAGAAAACGGACGGCTGCATCGCCCGTGGGACACAACCCGGGCCCGCGACGACCAGACTCCTGCAGGTGCCGAAGATGACCCAGCACCATGGGGACATAGTCATCGTTCCTGGAGAAAATACAGTGCCGCTGGGCTCTTGGACCCTCGTTGGAGCCGGCCGTATTCTCCCGTCGACGTAGACTCCTTTGATAGCCATGTTCTCCCGGCCGTCGCCTGAACAACCAAATCATGATCGAGAGCAACAGCTTGTGGAAGAAAATCGAACCCCCGGCGCCACTCGGGCGTTTAGGGGGTTCGTGGACTCAGCTGAAACAGCGGTGACGGCCGCTACTTCTTGACGGGTGCCCGCAGCACTCGTTTAGGATCGCTGACCAGCAACCGTACCAGCCAGATGAAGAGGCCCAGTACGAGCACAGCCATCCCAAGCCCGGTGGCGTCAGCGTTGATCTCGAAGAACTCGCCCCTCTCTTGCACATAGGCCATGACATGGTCGACCAGCCACATGAGGGTCGCCCCCCAGTAGATGAGGCTGAGGAAGCCCAGCTTGTACTTGTCAGACGGAGAGCTCACATACCAGAGGGCGCTCGTGACGAGCGCGGCGAATGCGGTGATGAGGAGCCACATCACGCGCCTCCGGCGACCTTCTCCGGTTTTGCCTCGGATGTTCTCCGATCTCTGGACCTCAGTTCGACGATGCCCACCACGATCCCCCAGGCAACTAGGATGACGGCGGTCATTGTCAGACCGTAGGTGAGAATCTCGTGGAGCATCGGCCCCACTTCGCCCGGGGTCTGCATGGCGGTGAGGAAGGGCGGCCAGGGTACCACCTCTCCGTGCCATAGGTGCTCCAGAGCGAGAAGGACGACTCCACCCCAGAGCATGGTGTTCAGCCAGCGCAGCCTCTGGGTCCACTTGCCTCTGGTATGCGCCGTCTGCTCTCCGATCGGCTTCTCTTCCTTGTTCTTCACCACCTTCTGCGCGATGGTGGTGACGATCGCCACTCCGGCCGGGGCCAGAAAGCAGGCCATACCTCCTCCTCTCCCTTCAGGACGGCTCAACGAGCTGCGAATGCAACCGCTTGCATTCTAGCAGGGGGAAGAGGCGGTCAAGCAAGATGCGAAGGGGGACGACGCTCAGGTGCGGTCACTTGAAGCACCGGCTCCGGCTGGCCAGGCGCTTCAGATTGGCACTGAACCCGTACTCAACGAGGAGCGTGTCCTCCGAGGAGGCAGAGATGTTCTCGCCGATCGCGACCATCTTACGGCACTACTGGTAGATCACGTGTTGGTGGTGTCCCTTCCTGGTTGAACACGGCCGATTGCAGCATTTTCTGGTGATCTCTCTTGTGAATGTGTCCAAGAGGCGGAGCTCCGCGGCATCAAGGCCCCTGAAACAGGATCTCACGAGCGACCAGATCGACCTCACCACTCCCGCATAGTGCCGGTTTGCCGGTTGCCCGAGTACAAGTATGGGATGGCAGCACCGGCTGCTGTGTTCCGCGACAAGCCATGAATGAGTGGGTGCACTTCGCCTAAGGACCATTCCTCAAGTGGGGCCAGACCCGGCCCGATAGAAGGGAAGGGAGCCCTGAGGGGCCCCTCGGTCGCTTGAATCCTTCTGAGGAGTGGGATGTCTACTCTCCGGCGTCACCTATACATACTCATCATCCCCACCATGCTGATAGGTGCCATCGCCATCCTGCTTTCCTCCTACTTCATCTCGCTGCGTGGCTTTCGTGCTATCGAAGACGAGGAGGCCGTGCAGCGGACCTCAAAAGTGGCTCAGGGCGTGGCCGCAGAGCTGGAGGCACTCGATGCCGCCGTCCTAGATTACTCGGCCTGGGACGACACCTGCGCCTTCGTGGCTGGAACTCGTCCGGACTACCCCGCCAGTAATCTGGTCGACTCACTCTACGAAGGCTTTGACCTCAATCTCGTAGTCATTCTCGACCAGGCGGGACAAGTGGTGTGGGGGGAGGCATTCTGTCTTGAGTCCGGCGAGCGCATGCCGTTCCCAGCTGCGCTGAGGGAGCACCTTCTTCCTGGGAGTCCCTTGCTTTCTCATCACCACCCCACGAGCTCCGTCACCGGATCACTCGCACTGGGGAGTGAAAGCTGGCTGGTTGCCTCTCGTCCCATCGTGACCGGCAACGAAGAAGGACCCATCCGGGGCACGGTTGTCATGGGCCGGCTCATCACCGAAAGCTACCTGGCCGAGCTTTCTGAGCGCCTGGGCCAGACACTGATCGTCGAAGGCGTTGGCACTGCTTCCCCAGACATGCGGTCGGTGGACGCTGACTCAACGGACATCGCCACAGGAACCACCATGGAAGAAGACGTCATACGGGGCCGAGTAGCGGTCAGTGACATCTACGCAGATTCGAGCCTATTACTTCGCTTTGACGCTCCTCGCCTCATCTATGGGCAAGGCATGAGAACCGCAACGGCGCAGGCCCATACCCTGGTCGCCATCATCGTGCTACTTGTCGCCACTCTCATAGCCATTCTCGAGCAGTCCATCTTCCGGCCCCTGTCTCGCTTGGCCCAAGCGGTACGGGCGCTTCGAACGGGGGCACTGAATCATCTCTCTACAGACCATAAGCAGTGCAAGGAACTGGATCTTGTGGCTGAGGAGATCAATGATCTCGTAAAGCAGCTGGAGGCTTCAAAGGACAGGCTGCGCGATCGCTATCAGGAGGCCAAAACTCTAGCCGACCAAGACCCGCTCACTGGGCTCCTTAACCACCGCGCCCTCTTCGAGCGCCTGGAACAGGCCCTGCACCGGGCCCGGCAACAGGCGGAGCCCCTCAGTCTGGTCTTGATGGACATTGATGACTTCAAGCACATCAACGACTCCTTCGGGCACCTAAAAGGGGATAAGATCCTTCGCGTTGCCGCGGGAATCATCGAGAGCTGTGGGCGCAAGAATGATGTTCTTGGACGCTATGGCGGGGATGAGTTCGTGGCCCTTCTTCCGGGAACGACTCAAGAAGAAGCGGTCAGATTCGCCCGTCGCATTCTCGCTTCCATGGCAGATGAGAGCCGAACGCGGAACCTGGGACTGCCCGAGGGGATACCCCTACTCCTGAGCTGCGGAGTGGCAAGCTACCCCGAGTGCGGACAGGACGTCAACGAACTCGTTGCCTACGCCGACGCCAACCTCTACCGGGCCAAGGCCGCAGGTGGGGGCATGGTTACGGAAAAGTCCTTTTCCCAGGAAGCCGAAGAGACTCGGGGGGGAACCTTCGCCATCCTGGAGGGGCTGATAGCGGCCATAAACAACAAGGATCGTTACACCCGCCGGCATTCCGAAGAGGTGGCGGCCCACGCTGTTCGCATGGCCGAAGCTTTGGGGCTGTCCGACGAAGAACAGCGCTCCATTCGCATAGCGGGTTTGCTCCACGACGTGGGTAAGATCGGGGTGCCGGAGAACGTGCTGCGAAGACCAGAGGGGCTGGGGCCGGCAGAGCGGGCCATCATCGAACGGCACGTGGAGATCGGGGAGCTTCTCATCCGAGACGTACCTTATGCCAAGTCCGTGCGCGAAGCCGTGGGGGCTCATCATGAACGCTGGGATGGAAATGGATATCCCAAGGGACTCAGAGGTGCTGATATTCCTCTTGGCGGGCGCATCTTGGCCGTGGCTGACACCTTCTCCGCCGTAACCTCCCGGCGCCCCTACCGGGACGCACGGAGCCGAGCCGAAGCTCGGACCATCCTTCTGGAGGCTCGAGGAAGCCAGCTCGATCCAGAACTCGTTGATGTCCTGCTAGAAACACTGGCGGACAACGGGAAAGAGGCGGAGTCAAAGCACGGTGGGAGTCTTGCCGGTGCTCTTTCTCCCACGGTTTGATAGTGATGGCAGCTCGGGGCCCGGCCGGCCATGTCTTCCGCCTGCCTGCACTGCCTGCAGGCGTGTCCTGTCCGGCTCTTGGACTAAGATGGATATGAAGACAGGCCATGCCCGAGGACCGGGCTCGTTACTTCGGGGGAGGAACGGAACATGGCACGAAAGAAAGGTCTTACTGTCCCCAAGCTGCGTAAGGGTATGTACCGTTCGGCCCGCATACTGGGCGATGTGCAGGCGGTAAGCACGGGTAGGGTGGGCCGGCGGGTGGGCCGAAGAGGTGTGGGTAGACTGCTGGGCCGCACACTCATGCGCGGCCTGTTTCGTTAGTGAAGGCTCTCTCGCCCACTTCGCGCTTCTTGCAGCATCCTAAGAGGAAAGGCGGCGCCGACTTCATCTGTCAGCGCCGCCCAACCGGATGGGGGGCTGCGGTCATGGAGGGGTTGCGACCACGTACCGCAAAGCAAAGTCATGCTCGCACACGAGCCCTGAACGGAGCCTGAACAAACCTACGACTCCCATCCCGCATACTCACGCATAAGACGCTGGGCCAGTTGTTCTGCTTGGTCCCGGTCACCCAGCTTCTCTAGTGCCTCGGACTTGGCCATAAGCACCCACTCCTCGGCTAGGGTCTTAGCAAGAGCTGGGACTTGCGGGTCGGCGTTTAGGACAGATGGCGGCATCATGTCCTTCTCGACCTGTTCACCGGCGAGCTCGAGCACATACCTGCGCAGCTGGGCATCACTCTGCCCACCGGCCCGCATAAGATCAGCGTAGGTATCCAAGAGGTTGGCAATGGTCGCAAGGTTCCAGGTGAGGTTCTCCCGGGTCTCCGGGTAGAGAATGTCGTGCCCGGCAAAGTACCGGCGGGAAAGGAGATCTGTGGCCATGAGAAACACACAGATGCGGCGGCGCACCTCCATTGCCTCCGGCAGCCATCTCTCCAGGTGGGCCCGGTAGCCCTCCCGGGCCTCCCGGTCCTTCTTGCCGGGTCGCTTCTGCACACCGGCTTCCACACCCGTGCGCCCCCGGCGCAGCTCATCAAGTCCGTAGCTCTCCAGGGTGAGGGCCCGTATCTCCCGGATGAGCATGATCACCCGCAAAGAGAGGGGCTCATGGTCAGATGAAGCCCGCAGGTTGGCCTGGCTATGCAGGTAGTAAAGGAAAAGCAGGTCTCGTTGGACCGCAAAGAACTGGTCACGAAGCTCTGTGTCAGATACTCCCTTGTTCTTAGCCCGGATGGCGCCCACTACCTGCTCGGGCATACGGATAAGCGGGTAGGCCTCATCGGGCTGGTCTGTAAGCCAGCGGCCGTAGTCAACGAACGAGCCGAACTGGTGGGCTTCCTGCATCCACAGGATGACTGCCTCCCGGGGTGTGAGACTCTTGTCTTTGAGATCGTCCAATCGTCTTTCCATGCTCATGACGTGAGCTCCTTTCGCTCTGGGTCTTCCTCTATGTCTAGATCGAGGTCGAAGTCGGAAACAGGGGGTAGGCCACGGTTTCGCACGGCCGCTTCCAACAGGGCGAGCCGTTCTTCCAGGTCACCCACCTCTAGACACTTGAGCGCCGTCTGCGAGAGATAGGCCAAGGTGCGGCTGCGGGCCACCGAGTTCTCAAGAGCAAGGGTGTCGAGGACCGCTATCTCCAAGAGCCGTTGGATATCGGCAACCGACCCGAGTCCCTCGAACTCGTAGGCTCCGGCGAGGGTCTTTTCCTTGCGCCTGCGCAGACCACCCAAGCGTCTGGCTTCAGCCGCTTCTTCTTCATGGGCCGGGGAGTGAAAGAGGCAGAACTCCTCGCCACGCAGGGCCGGGGCTCCGCAACGCCGGCCGTCGGGCATGATGAACTGGCACCCTCGGTTTCTCACCATGGTTCACCTCTGCTTGAGGGGGACATGTGCTGAACCATCAGGACCTCACCTTCTCTGCACGCTCGCCGGTAAAGGCCTCCCATCTCGCCAGCACCATGGAACAATAGTGTCGGTGACGGCATAGACAGCTCCTCATCCTGAGGCCTTCACCCGCTCGGCCTGGCGGCCGGTGAAATTCTCCCAGCGCTTGACGATGACGTCGCAGTAGCGGGGGTCGAGCTCCAGGCCCAGACAATGACGCCCAAGCATCTCGGCGGCGATCAGGGTGGTGCCGCTGCCGAGAAACGGGTCGTAGATGGAATCATCCGGGCCGCCG
>ENA-UOUL01004243-UOUL01004243.1-bioreactor-metagenome-genome-assembly--contig:-NODE-4243-length-13538-cov-66.930689_pt1 | contig 13538 bp, 12 predicted proteins | sample MGYA00249838_ERZ747220 | MGnify/ENA primary metagenome ERZ747220 (study PRJEB28778, sample SAMN05720191) | bioreactor metagenome | isolation source: Anaerobic biogas reactor | place: USA:Washington...
TCCACCTGAACTTCTGCCAGTAAAGTTCTTTGTGCCGGGGGGCAGATTCCCTGGCTGGCAAACTGAAAACGGCACTCTTTATCATCCGCAAAAACACACTTGGGGTTTTCCAGATAAAAGCTTAATTCTTTTCCTGACTCGTTTAAAATCCATTCCTGCTTAGACAGGATAATCTCAGCAGGGATATCCTGACTGTGACTGTAGTCCTGATCCAATACAGTATAAATCTCTTCCACCCCAACCAGTACGCCTGCCTCTGCCATTTCAAAAGCCTGGGCAGAGTGGTGATGATTAATACTAATTAGTCCCTCCAGAAAAGAAGAGTCCGCAAAAGAAGCTGCGATAAGAAAAAACAGCAATAGATAAAAAATTACCCAAACCAGTACATAACCTTTATCATTTCCACTTTGAAATAATGAAGGAATAAAGTCTGTCTTACTCCTGTGCCTGTAAAACCCGGGAATAACAAAAGTAATTAACTTCATAATCATCATCCTGGCTATGCAACTTTAACTTACCCTGCAACCTGGAACCTGTCTTCGTAAAACTAACTGCTGATATATTCTCCGCTACCGGTACGGTACTGACATCGCGACGATACAGATTGCCACCGTAAGTATAAATGCATATGTTTTCCCCTTGCGCCCCGGTAATAATCAACTGGCTGCCATCGGCATTCACCTGAAAATCCCGTGATGTCCTTATATCCTGCTGAATGCAATCCAGTGCCATACGCGATGAATACTGCAACTCAGCCTGTTCGCTGTTATGGGAATAACCATTTAAAAGCAGCGTGGATATCTGCTGCAATGAAACAATCACCAACAAGGCCAATGCCAATCCCAGCAACAGGTCAACCAGCATAATACCATGTTCATCAGCACCAGTCTGAAAAATCCCCCTGACACTCAAGGCACCCGAACTACTCCCACCATAAATTCTTCCCACTCATGACTCCCCCCGGTCGTCAACACCTTCAGATTAACTATGTACAATTGATCCACTCCCTCCAAAGGTTTTAAATTGATCTCAGCCTCGACTCCAGATGGATGAGTCTGTATAAATGGCATGCTGTCAGCTTGCACCCAACCACTGTCAACCACTCCTGACAATATCTGCGGACGGGATTTCATTTCCTCCAACAAAGAACTGGCGTAAATACAGGCAGCCGTTTTTCCCTCACCCCGGGAAACATTATTGACTCCAAACAAAAACAAATTAAAGGCCCCTCCAATTAACACCAGTGTAATAACAAGTGACACCAGCACCTCCAGCAAGGTGACTCCCGCCTGTGTACCATTTTTTCGCAGCAACTTGCTCCCCGTCCGGGCATATAATGAAGTAATCATACTCTACATCCAACCAACAAAATAATTACCATTAAGTTATCATTCTACCTTATCTGCCAAATTCCTCCACATATATTTTTATTGAATATAATATAAATAATTATCCGTGTGTGACGCTATTTTTCTGCCCAAAACCGCGTTTTTGGCAAAATATATAAATAACCCTATTTATTTCTTTGAAACTGAATGATATCATTAGTGTAGGATGTTATTGTCATCATTCTTAATAAGACTAATTGCGGGTTTATGATTGTGACCTTTTTCCCGTTATCTGTTTCCCCATTATTTATTAAGGAGTTGTACATGAGTAAAAATATAACTTCAGACAAGTACCAATCCGGTTTTACACTGGTTGAGATTCTGGTAGCCATGGTTATACTGTTAATAGTCATAACCGCATGCTACCCCCTATTTACTATGGCTACTAAAACAACTCATGAGAATAGAGCTCGTTTGATTGCCAGCGAATTAGCCAAAAAAGAAATAGAGAAAACTCTTGCTGAGGTTACCGCTTCCAATTATAATAGCGAAGATCCTGATGCTCCATTGCGAACCAGTGGTACTAATACATTTGTCGATATATCTGGTCATCCTGGTTATAAAATGAAAAAAACTGTGGAATGGGTGGATGACCCTGATGATGGAATATATCCCGCTGATAAAATACCATTCGATTATAAACAGTTAATTGTAGAAGTTTCTTATCCTTCCCTGTTTTCAAACACTGTAGTCCATAAAAGCGATTTCAAAACATTCATTGCCCGGGAAGGGACTGCTTCACCTACGGTTGGTCTGGTAGTTGAAGTAGAAGAATTACTTGACGCAATACCAAACACAGAAATTGTAACCGTTGCCAATGTAAACATAACTAACCTGGATACCGGCGAAGAAGATTCCGCAATTACAAATGATAAAGGTTTTGCCTTCTTTAAGGTTGAATTCCCTGACGATGTTGCCGAATATAATTATGAAGTTTCAGTTGAATCTTCCGGTCTGATTATGGATCCCAATCCTGCCCATATGAACCGGCAAATAGTTCCCCAGGACGAAACCGCAGAAATTAAAATTTCCATGGCAAAACCCGGAAGTATTACGGTTAAATGTAAAACTCCAGTCTCACCTTCAGTAATTGGACTTAGCGGAGACCACTATTACGAAACTATTAACATAACCGAGTCAGACCTGGGGAGCACTGCTGTTAATAAAACTTTTAATAACCTATGGCCTTTTGGTGCATACGAGATAACCTCGCTGATGACGGTTCATAAAGCAGACCTTAATGATGCCGCAATATCCGGCAACTTTAAAGAGGCCCCAGAAGACGAGGATGCTATTGTGAATTTATGGAATTTGCGAAGTGCTGAAACCCCAGTTAACTGGACAGCTGAACCAGGTTTTTATAATGAAGAGTCGTTTGCAGAAAAAAACTATTTAGAATATCAATTGGACTTAAGTGCTTTCGAACCTTCAAGTTCTGTACAGGTATCCTCATTTATGAGTCCACTTAGTGAAGATAAACCTATCTTGAATATGACAAACGACTGTGAAGCTTCTGACTTCGCTATTTTGTACATGAATAAAAATACCGGTAATTCTGATATCAACAATCCCAATGATTGGGTTCCTCTAGTCGATATAGATGGTTATGCTGATTTGGTAAGTCCTTATAATATTATTCTTGCCGACGACAAAGCAGTTTTATCAAATATTTTTACCCTGTTATTTGAAAGCAGCCGCGACATTACAAAGTATGTAATCAATAGCTTTTATATAGCTTGTCAATATAAGGGTAATGTAACTTTAAACACGCCTGGGGAAAATTTTATTCTAAATATAAATAAATAAAATTTTTTAATGTTTAAGTAATGTCTTTTTAAACTAGGAGGGTCGGGTATGATTAAACATAATATCAGGAAGTGTCTATCAAAATCGCATGGTTTTACTTTAATAGAATTACTGGTGGTCATGGTTTTACTTGGTATGATTCTTGGGGTTGCCTATGCGGCTTTTCACGGAACCTTTATGTTCTGGTCACACAATGAAGCGATAAATCCCTATATTGCCGCCACCAACAACACCCTTAGCATTATAAGCCGGGAAATAAGAAGTGCCGAACAACCTTCTGCAACAGAACCAGCAGTTAAAACTCTAAACGACGGGAAACAGATGATTATATATAAATACAATTTAACTTCCAATACCTGGGATATGATATGCTATCGTTATAAGGGAACTGCTCTTCAGCGTACAGTACAGGGGGCAGATACTGGAGCGGCTGTAGTTGCGCTTGGTTTTCCGGATGACACTGCAGTATGGCACGATCAGTTGAATGGCATAGCGGCAGACTCACAAGACAACAGCTTTGTAACCGAAACTGACAAAGTAAATATTACCCTCCTGATTTCAGATGTTGAACAGCCTGACAACAAGCGTTTTGCAGATTACAATGTTGCTTCCACTTACTTTCCCCGCAATCGGGCACCAGGCTCAATTTATAGTGAAGCAATTGAGGAAGAAGAAGAGGAAGTCCCGAATGTTCCCATTTATAAGCTTGAGCTCTTGAACAGCTATGGATATTTTAGTCCTTTAACGATTACTAATGGCCAGACTGTTCAGGTCAGAGTTCGCTTCTGGCCGGCAAACACTACTGATAAAACCGTCACTGGTACCAATGAATATGTATCAGTTCAGCAGGATGTTAATGATCCTACATTAATTATTGTAAAAGCCATAAAAGAAACACCAACCACTTGGGTTTTTGGGACTATATATTTGCCGCAGCAAGTAACCTTGACATCAGGAGATAAATCGACATCATTTTATGTGGTCGTAAAATAATATTGGTAATATATTATTTTCAGAGAGGGAGTATGATAATGAGGCTTATAAAGCATCCGCTTAAAAATGAGGCCGGTGCAGCATTGCCGCTGGTACTTGCATTATTAGTAATAATGACTCTTTTATCCATAACTGCCATGAATATTGCAGAAGGCAACACCAAAATTATTGGTCGTTTTTTAGGTGGCGAGCGGGCTGTTTATGCGGCTGAAAAAGGTTACAATCAATACCTGTGGAAATTGAATAATGACGATGAATTTTATAAAAATAACGCCTTATATGACTGTGACACCACTTCTGAAAGTGATTTTTATATATATACTCCCATAGATGATTCCAAGGACAAAGCTAATAATTTCCGGGTGCAAATTCGTGTTCCCCTGATTGAAATTGACATTGATACTACTGAACCGGCCAGTAATAGAGTCATAATCCGTTCTACCGGATGGAACAGCCTGGATGATACTCAGCTGCGTACAATTGAAGTGGAACTCTTGCGCCGTACTTTCACACAACATACTATGATTAGTAATAAAGAAGAATCTTCTGACGGAGATAAAGTTATCTGGTACGCAGGAGATACGGTTTTCGGACCAATTCATACTAACGACACCTTTTATTTGGATAACTCCTTCTTAACCGGAGGTAGTAATGCTGTATTCTGGGATTTAGTAACCTACGGCAATGGAATTGAAATATTAGGATTAAGTTTGGAAGCTAAACAAAATGTATTAAATGACCCGGATGTTTTTAAAAAAGGCCACATGAAACTGGAACGGGAAGTTAAGTTTCCCGGTAATTCGGCTCTGAATGAATTACGAATCCTGGCTAAGATGGACAACGCTTATTATAATGGCAGAACCTGCATATTTTTAAAAGACAATTCCTATGATGTACGCTACTTTGACCGGGGAACCAACAGTTGGTATTATAACGGTCAGCGATACCGATTATATCCGCGTGAAGTTCCACCGTTCAGTCTACTTAATCCGGCGGCAAGTCAAGAACGGGGTAAAATACTGTCCGAATGGAAAACCGAATCATCTGACCGGACATTGTATGAAGCTCTTGATGATAATAACAATGTTATAGGTCAATATAACTCTTTTGACGCTTTTAAAAATTCAGGTCTATGCCCTTCACTCAACTTTCCCGATGAAGGAGTTATATATGTGGATGGTTTGACCGGATACGGTTCCAGTCCCTACGGCTCACTCATAAATGGTAAATTTAATTCTGATATGAGTAATGTTTTTGTATCCGGTAACTTTGGCGGACGTCTTACCATTGCATCTGCCAACGATATATATATAACCGGCCATAATCCAACTGACTGGAGACATCCTAATTATATTACAGGCTTTAACGGCGATAGTCCCCCGGGCATATCTTATGCAAATACTGATTATGAACAAACCTGGGATGGAGACCAATGGCTGAGTACAGATGTTGAGGGGGATGATATGTTAGGCTTGATTGCCCGGCGAAATGTTCATACCATTCATTGGAACTGGCCCTCGCAAATTTCACATATAGTAGCAACTGTATTCCTGCCTGAAAAAGATCGATTTAACTATAATTGGGGTCAGGAACCCGATAGTTTGTCATCGCTGGATTATAATAATCTAATTACGTTGGATACAGCTCCGGAAGATATAACCCTTCAAGCCGCAGTATTTGCCGTAGAAGGTTCATTCGGTTACGAAACCAACTTCCCGGGATTGGAAAACTTACAAAATACACTGGAAGGTGCTTTTAGCGGTTTTCCCGGTCTGGGCAGTTTAGTAACGAAAGACCAAATGACAATTTTTGGTTCGGTCGGTCAGAATATAAGGGAACACACCAACAAGCCTCCCCGGTTTAATGATCTCGATTTGGATTTTGATTGGGTTGCCGGATATAAAACTGAATATACCCATGACCCGCGCATGCTAAACGATATGCCTCCTCATTTTATTTCTCCGGCTAATAGCGGTTGGTATTCCAACCATTGGGAGGAAATCAGCACCCATGTACCTGAATAATATCCATTCGGAGGGATAATGCCAACAATTTAGAATTTCTAATTATGCTATACTTTCAAATATATTTTAACAGGAGGAACTGTATTTAATGTATCTGGACGAAATTCTCAAAGCCGCAGTTGACAGCGGAGCATCTGATGTTCATTTGTCACCTTTAACCCCGCCGATTATTCGCCTTAACACCCGTCTGGTTAAATTGAATGATGTGGTTTTGCAGAAAGAGCAACTGGAACAAATGGCTCTGCATATATTGCGTGACGAGGGTTACAAAGCTTTTGTCGAGGAAGGCGAGATTGATACTTCCTATCAAATTGAAGGAGTCGGTAATTTTCGTATCAACATTTATCGTCACCAGGGAATGGTGGCTATAGCTGCCCGGGTTATCAAGACTGAGATACCGGATTTGGATTACCTGGGCTTGCCTCAGACTGTTGCTTCGCTGGCACGTTATCCCAGTGGGCTTATCCTCGTAACCGGACCGACCGGCAGCGGTAAATCAACAACCATGGCCAGTATGATTGATATTATTAACAGTGAACGGGCTTGTCATATTGTTACGCTGGAAGACCCGATTGAATATATACATCAGCATAAAAAAAGCTATATCACGCAGCGGGAAATTGGTCTGGATAGTAAAGATTTTACATTAGCCTTGCGCGCTTCCCTGCGTCAGGACCCGGATGTTATTATGATTGGGGAACTACGTGATTTGGAGACTATTTCCACGGCTATTACCGCAGCGGAAACTGGTCATCTGGTGCTGGCTACACTGCATACCATAAATGCTGCCCAGACTGTGGAGCGCATGGTGGATGTTTTCCCCTCTTATCAGCAGCAGCAGATTCGCCTGCAATTGTCCAATTGTCTGCGGGCAGTTATTTCCCAGCGTCTGCTGCCTGACAGTACTAATGAGCGCATGGTAGTGGCTACCGAATTGATGATATGCACCAATGCCATCCGTAATCTGATCAGAGAGGGGAAATACCATCAGATACCCAATGCTATTTTTACCGGTACCAAGTATGGTATGTTGACAATGGAAATGTCCATGCAGTATTTAATTGAACAGGGAATGATTGAAGCCAGCTTTCTCAGCCATGAAAATGGGGATGATGTACCCATACAGGAAACACGGGCTTATGGTGTCAAGGCTGCAAGAACGGGAAGATCTGGTAACTGATCATATCATAAAAGTCAATCGTAGATGCTAAGGGGGAGGCTAAAAGCCTCCCCTACGAGTTTTTTGTTATACTTCCGCGGAGTGTTTCAAGGTAAGAGATCCTTCGCTATCGCTCAGGATGACACAGGATGACAATTTACCATTTATCCCTGACCTTTAAGGCCTCAGGATTAGTGCCTACATAGCGATCATCTTTCCAATATCCCCATTGCTGTACACCATTAGGCCAGATATAGTAGCCTTCACCATTAAAGCGATCCTGTTTAAATTCGCCCACATAATATGAACCATCAGGCCAATGATAAACACCCACACCGCTAAATACGAGGCTACTGAATTCTCCCTGATACCATTCGCCGGTGGGAAAATAATATTTGCCCTGACCAGTTGCGTTACCGGCAATCATCTGACCTTCGTAGCGTTCACCATTAGGCCAGCGGATAACACCCTGCCCTTCAGCTTTGTCTTTTACAAAACTGCCTTCATATACTACTCCGCCCGGCCAAGTAAATACCCCTTCACCATCCCGCATATTCAGCTTAAAATTTCCCCGGTAGGTTTCCCCGCTGGGCCATTTAAATTCTCCCGGACCATTCATCAAATGCTCCTTAAACTCACCCTCATAATACTCCCCGGCAGGGAATCGCAGATAGCCATAACCATTAAACATATTATTTTTCCAAACACCCTTATACCAGACACCATTGGGGAATACCAGTGTACCTTCTCCATCTGCCTTTCCAATCACCAGATTACCAAGATAGTAACTGGTATCCGGCCAATCAATTTCCCCTTTCCCGCTGCCCACTGCAGTTAGAGAAACATAGGGCTGTTGACTTAACAGATCTTTTATTTCCTTGCTTATATCCCGCATCGCCTCATATTTTAAAGTACGCTTTTCCCAATGAATTTTTTCATAATTGCTTTCCAACTGATCATTTTTGGGAATAACTTTATCCTGTTCTATCATACCCTCCAGGGACATTTTCAATGTATGCACTTCCATATCTTCCCCCGGTTTATCAGGGTAATTCAAGCTGTATGCCAAATCCTGATTAGTATTGGTTCCTTTGATCAGGGTTCTGAGAATTATATTCTCTCCCGGTATGGGCAGGTTTTTTTCCCATAAGACCTGTCCATACTCATTAATTCTAATCATCAGTACACTCTTGTCTTGTGAGGAATATCCTACTAAGACAGCTCCGCCCTGCCCTTCAATATTTTCACCACGTGATTTGCGGCTTTCTCTGAATCCGTCCGGGACGGGAACTAGGACCATTGAAACCTGATCATCTTCCCCTCCAAATTGTCTTTCTTTTTCTCCGTCGATTATTCGCTGATATCCCGGCCAACCTTGTAAATAACCAAATTTATCTACATAAATCAGATAAACATTTTTATCGCCTTTGCGGCTTACTGTATTACCGGCAACTAAAAAACCTATAGCTTCATCATCAGAATCGACTACGATTACAACGGTAATTCCCTCATCATCTTCCTTGCCACCATAGTTCTTGCTCCATTTTACCTCTCCATAGGCATTCAGACGCACCATGTATAAATCCCGCTTGCCGTTGGTATTTGCATCGGTATAACCGGTCAGAATATAGCCATCATTGTATCCTTCTTTATCCAGTAATTGAATAATCTCACTGGCTTGCTGATTACCCGAATTCTCATAGGCTTTTTCCCATTTAGCCGCACTCCTTGTATTACTGTGCCACTCACCTGATTTATCCATTTTTATAATATGGATATTCTGGTTATCCCCTCCGGTTGTGCCGGCTATTACGAATCCGTCGTCATTGGTACTGGCAATAGTATTAATGGTCTTCAAAGGTAAATCCTTTTGCCAGGCTATTTCGCCATTGCCGGAAATTTGCAGCAACCGTTTGGTATCCTTTCCCATTTCCCGGCTGTTTACTGCCATTACAAATCCATTTTCCTGCATATGCATCATCAGCAGAGTATCCTGACCTTTCAGGTTGTAAACTTTCTTCCACAATTCCTTTCCATCCGTATCCAGCTTTTGAGCCCTTATATCCTGATCACCAGTTATAATATCATGCTGATAGGATATAAATATATAATTACTGCCGGTCGGATATATATAGCGAGCAGTGGCCTCAACATCAAAATTTACAGATTGGCTATTATTAAATGGCAGAAATGTAGATGCTGGTAAATCCCTCGCCATAGCAACCATTGCTGAACCGGCAATTATAGCAATAACAAAAACGATAACTGCCATAATCTGAAACTTATATTTCAATTGCTTTTTCAGCACTCCCACTATCTATACCTCCCCCTTGGCATCGTTTACCGGTTTATTCTCAGTATCAACAGATTGAGACTGAGCAGCTTCCTGTTGAGCTGCATAGTAGGCATTAATGGTAATTTTCATTTCAAAGGTATCCGGCATATAACTTTCTGCCACCGGTCTGTCTGATTGGGTAACAGTTTCTTTTTCGGTAATGATTTCAAATTTAATTCTCTGTAATTTGGCTTCGGGAATTCCGGGTGGGGCTATGTAATAAGCGGGGGGACCTGCATCCTTTTCTTCGCTCGTATCGGGATTTTCTGCCTTAACCGCACTAAAAGAGACATCTTCCACGCTGATTAATCGATCGGCATTCTCCAGCTCGGCTAAAAATCTGAATAAATTATCCACTTTACCTTTAGTACTAATATTGAACACGAGGGTCTGTGCTCCGGTCTCACTTGGTTTTTCAGCCCCCTTGTAATCAATTGAAAACAAAGGCAACTGGTTTTTTCCGGTAGTCTCATCCAATAGCTTTAATAACGGAATCAATTCATCCTCGGTAGGTAAGCGTTTATTTAAATTAGCAAACCTTTCTTCCGCTGCTTTATCTTTGACGGGTGATTTCTTCGCTTCCTTCTGCAGGTTTTGCTTCTCCAATTGTAATTGTTCATTGCTGGCGTTTAAAGTTTGTATTTCCTTGTTAGCGGGTAAATAAGCCAAGCGGAAAAAAGCAAATCCAATTAACAGTACGATAAGCAGAGCCAATAAAGCCTGATCACGGCGTGATAAACTCATTACTTCACCCCCCATATCAAGCTAAAATTAAAACTAACTTCACCTGTTTTGGCATTAAGCTTGGAGGATAAAACTTTAACATCCTGGATATAATCCAACTCCCTAAGCTGTTCCAGAAACGCTATGCACTTGGTCTGACTGTTGCAATAAGCTGACATGGTAAATTCATTATTGGACTTGACATCAATTTTCCCGATGGTAACACCCGGGATGGTTAATTGATATATCTCCTCCAATTGTTGCGACCTGACTTTTTGCTGGGATTCCAGGGTATTAAGTATGGCTTCCCGACCATTAAATTCTGCGGGAGCATTTTTATCTGCTGATGCAGCTTTGCTAAGCTGATCAATCTCCTGCTGCAATTTTTGATTCTCAGTTTTCATCGCCTGCAGTTTCTGTCCCTGCATCCACCAAGTACCACTCATGATACCAATAAATAACAAGGCTGCCAGACTCAATATCAATATAAACCTGAGATCGCTTTTTTTCTCCACTTCCCCCTCCTGCATATAACGCAGCAGGTTAATCCTGGGTTCCTTACTATTCATTGTTTATGCTCCCCCCCTTAAAGCTAATCCCAGTGCAATCGGATAATCAAAACGCAGGTCGTTATATTGTTCTTCAGTAATGCTTTTAGGAAGCTTTATACGCTCACTGATACTTCCCAATTGGACCGGTATATTTAACTCACGGCTCAGGTATTCCTCAACACCGCCCAGGCGGGCACATCCGCCACACAAGATTATGTTGGTTACATTATCTTCTTTATTCTGTAAACGGAAATAATCCAGCGACCTTATCAGTTCATCAATAAGATTACGTAACAACCGCTGACAATCCGGGTCTTCAGCATTTATATCTTCCAGACGGCATTCGTTCTGGATAATTTGCGGTATTTGTTGGAAAAATGCCGTACAGCCAAAACCAATTGAGCGAACAAAAACCAGCGTACTGCTTTGAAAAACTGATAAATAACTACGCTGGGCACCAATATTTATAATTGCGGAAACCTTATCTTTCATCAAGTGGGGTTGGTAGAGGGTTTTCAACGCCAGCGGTTCAATCTCCAGTCGGGTCAGTTTCAATCCGGCTATCTGGCAGGTTTTAAACAAATTTTCCGCCTGGGTCTTACGTGCAGCTACAAAAAAAACTTCCGCCATCCTGCCCTGAGGGTCATCAAACTGACGCACCGGATAAATGTCAGCAGTAATATCATCTACACTGATGGGCAGAAAACTGGTTGACTGATAGAGGGCGGCAGTTCTCATTTCACCCGGACGCATAGCCGGCAGTGTCATGAGACGGGTATAGACCTGTTGTCCTGATAGAGCAGATACTGCTTTACTCCCCTTGAGCTTGAGTTGTTCTACCAGTTTTCCCAGTTCCATTCCCACTTCCTCAGGATTATTAATCAGACCGTTTTCCACCATACCGGGTGGGGTAGCAACATGACCAAAAACCTTAAGCGTACCTGTGTCTCTGTGTTTTTGCATTCCAACCAGCTTTATCGACTGACTGCCAACATCCAAACCTACCGACATATTGCTGGAAAACAAGTAACATCCCTCCCCAAATTAAATTCCGGATATCATAATACAACTTCTATTATTAATAGTGCTTTGAAAACTGCTGCGCAAAGCTCACTTCCCCGATAATTAACCTCTGACTCTGTATGCAAAGTAAACATATTACCAGGATTACAGTTTTCTCAGATAAAGCCAGCTTTACGTCCCGGGAAATAGTTTAGAGAAATCCCAGGTACCAAAACACTATATTGTCAGCGAATAAATAAGCTATATAGGCTGACAAGGCCAGAAAAGGGCCAAATTTAATGGGCGTCTTGCGCCCGGTTTTATTAACTGCCATAACCCCCAAGCCAAATATGGCTCCCAACAGCGAAGCCATCAACAGTGTAACTGCTGAACCGGTAATTCCGGTAAAAGCCCCGATCGCAGCCGCCAATTTTACGTCACCGCCGCCCATGCCGCCGGAAATAACCGCAATGGCCAACATCAGACCTCCAAAGGCCAGAACTCCCCATAAGGCTGGTAAGAATCCCAGCGTCCAGAAGCTCAGCAACAACCCAAGCAGGATGCCCGGATAAGTCAACCGGTCCGGGATAATTCCATGGTCAATATCGATAAAGGCTGCTGCCAGCAGTATTACCGAGAAAATGAATCCTGACAGCGTGGTCATGGAAAGTCCCCAGCGCAGATAAACTCCTAAAAAAAGAAAGGCACACAGTATCTCCACCAGCGGGTAACGCAAACTGATCGATTCCTGACAATAACGACAGCGTCCCCGTAACAACAGCCAACTGAGTACCGGTACCAGGTCTGCTGCTCTCAACCTTTTGTGGCAGACCGGGCAATGACTGGGGGGGAAAACAATTGATTCCCCGACCGGCATACGGGCAATTATTACATTGGTAAAAGAACCGAACATCAGGCCTACCGTAAACACGATAATGTATGCTGCTATTTCCAACGGTAAACCTCCTCAGCTATAATTTCGGAACGACCTTTCCGTTAGGTGCCTTGGTATAAGATTTCGTATCATCGTAGGGATACCTAGGCATACTTACTAAATATTTCGGTACCAGATTTCCTGGCGTAACACCGGTACCTGCGACGTCTCCATCTGCTTCCATGGTAAGATTATTATATTCTCCGGAGTTATTCGCCAGATAAGTTTGTATCGAACTTTCAATAATACGAATATTGGCAGCGTTAGCCTTTTCCCGGGAAGATGCAGACACATCTCTATATACCGGTACCGCAATCACTATCAGAATAGTAATGACCGCAATAACTGCCATGAGTTCCACGAGGGTAAATCCCTGTTCCATCACTTTAACCCTTGAGTCAGGCATATTATAATTATGCCTCCTTTAAGATTATCATTTTACGGGGCGAAGAATCCTGGTTCAATCACAGGATGAAGGGAGGAATACCTGAAAGGTTTCCCTTCGGTATTCTCTCCTCACCCCTCACTCAAAATTTGTCAGGAGTGTGGAGGCTAAAAGCCCCCACTACAAGTACCATTTGATCATCTCATCGAGGCAACCAGGAGAACCGTCCCCTTGGTTT
>ENA-UOUL01004244-UOUL01004244.1-bioreactor-metagenome-genome-assembly--contig:-NODE-4244-length-13536-cov-3.647968_pt1 | contig 13536 bp, 16 predicted proteins | sample MGYA00249838_ERZ747220 | MGnify/ENA primary metagenome ERZ747220 (study PRJEB28778, sample SAMN05720191) | bioreactor metagenome | isolation source: Anaerobic biogas reactor | place: USA:Washington...
GACCTCCCACGTCGTCTTCCCCGCGGGGCACCCCGCGGAGGCCGGCCGACCGGGGCCGGTGCGGGTGCCCGCCCCGCGCGACCCCGCCCTGGCCCCCGCCGAGAGCGCCTGGCCCATCACCCGCCTCGCGCCGGCGCCCGACGACGCCCGTCCCGCCGGTTTCGTCTACTACCCCTCCCCGGCGGCCGGCGCGGGGGACGAACTCGCCGTGGCGATGGCGGTGCAACTGGAGGGCCGCACGCGCGCGCAGACGCAGATCGTCCTCACCCTCTGGGCCGATGGCGCGCTGCGCGGCTACCAGGTCGTCGCCGACACGCCCAACGGCTCACTGCGGCCGCGCCTCCTGGCCGACGGCGCCGGCGATCTGTACGTCGCCTGGGTGGATACGGCCGGGTTTGGCGCCTATGACGTGTACGTCTCCGGCACGCCCGAGCCGATGCGCGCCCACCTCGGGCGCTTGCGCCCGGTCGACGTCGTCGAGGCGGTCCTGACGGGCGCCTGGAGCCTCGTGCAGGTGTTCGGCTTTTTGCCGATGACCGTCGCCTGGCTCCTGCCCCCGCTTCTCCTGCTGGCCCTCTACGTGCTGATCCAGCCGGAGGGGGACCTGGCCCGCAGCGGGCCGCGGGCGATCCTCGCCGCCGCCTCGGTCGTGTACCTGGGCGCCAAGTACATCCTCCGGCCCGGCTGGATGACCGAGTTCCCCACGCCGGCGTGGCTCGCGCCCGCGTGGGCCGGGCGCCTCATGCTCCTGGCGCCGCTGGGCATCGCCGCGCTGGCGGGGCTCGTCACCTGGCTGACCCTGCGCCGGCGCGAGTACCCCTCGCTCTTCCCCGCGTTCTTTCTCTTTGCCGGGAGCGACACGCTCCTCACCCTGCTCATGTACGTGCCCGCCGTGCTCTCCGAGTGATGCGGACAGGGGGTTGACAGGCGCCCCGCCGACCCATAAGCTGTCGATAGGGCGGTGCGTCGGCATGCACGGCCGGCGACACGAGGCGCAGAGGCAAGGGGGCACCATGCGCGATCCACAGGACCTGCTCGAGCACGAGTTGTACGCCGGCGGCCGGCGCCGGGAGGTGCCACAGCGGGACGTCCGCCTCGGGCTCCTCGTCGGCCCGCGAGGGGAGGAGGGCGGCGGGGAGGTCCTCCGCGGGGGCCGCGACGGCCTCCGGGGCCGCGCCTTGGCCGGAGGACGCAAAAAGCCCCGCGGACGAGATGTCCCAGTCCGGCAGCGCGCGCTGTAAAAACGCCGCCGCCATCGGGCTTCGGCAGGTGTTGCCGGTGCACACGCAGATCACTTTTTTCATGGTTTCCCCCTATAGATCGCGCCGGATCGACACCGCGCGCCCGAGAATCTTGATCGAATCGCTGTTCTCGCGCGTGAACAGCATCGGGGCGCAGTCCGGGTTGTCGCTGACCAATTGCACGCCGCCCTCGACATGGAAGACGCGCTTGAGCGTCGCCTCGCCGTCGACGATCACGACCGCGATCTGGTTGTCTGGGACGTCCGGCTGCTTCCGGACGAACACGACGTCGCCCCTTAGTATGCGCGGCGCCATCGAGTCGCCCGCGACGCGCAGCGCGCAGTCGCTGTCGCCGCCCAAATCGTCGATTTGCTCGCCGTCGCCCTCGCGGAAGATCGGCTCGCCCGCCGCGACGTCGCCGAGCAGCGGCACCCTCTTGCGCCGGACCGGGAGCAGCGGAACCTCGTCGTAGAAGTAGCTGACCGGGGCGTCGAGCGCCTCGGCGAGCCTGCGCAGCGTGTCCGGCGCGACGCGGCTGCTCCTGCGCTGCAAAATCGAGTACAGCGTCTGCTGCTGCACGCCCGCGCGCCGCGAGAGCTCGCTCGCGCGCACGCCCCGAAGCCGCATCAGCTCCTCCAGCCGCTCTCCGACCGTCACGCGAACCCCTCCCCTCCCGATGAGCATAGCATGCCCCGGCCTCGGCGTCAAGGCAAAATATTCTTCAAACGCATAAAAAACGCTTGACAAGAACATATGTTCGGGTGTAGTATTTATGCAAAGGCATAAACTTTGCGGGAGGGACATGGCGATGTACGACAGGGGCGCGATGCCGGAGGGGGCGCGGGCGATGGCGAAGAGGCTCGGGAAGCTCCGAATCCTCCGGCGCGAGGTGGATTTTCTCTCGCAGCGCGCGGCGGAGCTCGAGCTGCGCGCGCAGGGAGGCGTCGGGCGGATCACCGGCATGCCGTTTTCGAGGCGGTCCGACCGCGTCGGCGAGTACGGCGCGGAGCTCGCGGACATACGCACGCGGATCGAGGCGATGCGCGCGGAGTGCCTCTCGGAGCTCGCGCGTCTCTATCAATTCATCGACGACATCGAGGACCCGGAGCTTCGGCTGATCTTCTCCCGGCGCTACATCGACGGGCTGAGCTGGCTCGGCGTCGCGCAGAAGATCGGGCGGACGGACGAGCAGCTTCCCCGGAAGCTCCACAACGCGTACCTGCGCGCGCGCTGCGGGACGAGCTCCCCGGGCGCCTCATTCCCGGCCGAGCTGTTGCATACACTTTCCCGAGAGGGGGGATGAGCATGCCGGAGCGCGTAAGGGTCCGCCGCGATCACCCCAGCGCGCTCTCGTGGGCGATCGCGCTGGTTCTGACGATGCTGTGCGTGTATCTGATCGCGCTGGGGCAGGTCGAGCGCGCGCCCGAGGCGTCGATCGCGTCGGACGACGGCTCGCCGCGCGTGACGAAGGAACTGTCGTTCGAGCCGCTCGCGGTCTACAGCGTCTGCTTCGGCGAATTCCCGACCGCCGAGGAGGCGCGCATCGAGGCCGCCCGCTACGTCCAGCGCGGCGCGGCGGGGTACGTCCACGAGGAGGGCGGCGTGTTTCGGATGCTCGCGGCCGGATACCCCGTGGAGGCGGACGCGAAGCGCGTCGCGGAGAACCTCTCGCAGTCCGAGGACCTGACGTGCACCGTGTTCCCGCGCTCGGCTTCGAGGGTGCGGCTCCGGATCACCGCGACCGAGAAGCAGATCGAGACGCTGACGGCTTCCGAGGCGGAGCTTCGCCGGTACGCGGCCGAGCTCGCCGAGATCGCCTTACAGCTCGACCGCTCGGAGATCGACCCGGACGCCGCGCGCACGCTGATCGCCGTGACCGCGAGCCGGCTCGACGAGATGCTGAGAAACCTGCGCGCGATCCCCGGCGCGAGCGAAAACGCCGTCTGCTCCGGCCTTTTTTCGCTGACGGAGCAGCTTCGGGCGTCCCTTTTTGTGCTCTCTTCGGAAAATTCCCGGACAGCCCTTTCCCTTTCCGGCAAAATCAAGTATAATACCATGGAGGCCACGTTCCGCCACATCGACTATCTGACGGCGCTGAACGGGTTATAACAAAAGGGGTTGTTTGCTTGAAAGCAGCGGAAATCCTCGGCCTGCTCGAGGCGAGCGTACTGATGGGGCCGCTCCCGGAGGAGGAGATCATGACCGCGTGCGGCTCGGACATGATGAGCGACGTGCTGGCGTTCCCGAAGGAGCGGATGGCGCTTCTGACGGGGCTGACGAACCCGCACACGGTGCGCACGGCGGAATTGCTCGACGTGCCGCTGATCGTGTTCGTGCGCGGAAAGGTGCCCGGCGAGGAAGTGCTCAACATGGCCGAGGACGCCGGCATCTGCGTCATCGGCACCGCGTTCACGCTCTACGACGCCTGCGGGCGGCTGTTCGCCGCGGGCCTCCCGGGGGGGACGGGGCGCGCATGAGCGGGGCCATCTGCGAGAGCTACGCCGTCGAAGCCGGCGCGTTCGGGACCGCGGGCGAGGCGTCCGGCAAGATCAAGGGCGTGCTTCGGAAGCTCGGCGTCCCGAGCGCGCTGATCCGCAGGGTGGCGGTCGCGTCGTACGAGGTCGAGCTGAACCTCGTGATCCACTCGCTCGGCGGCACGATCGACCTCTCCGTCGAGCCGGGCTCGGTCGTGCTCGACGTCGCCGACCGCGGGCCGGGCATCCCGGACCTCGCGCTCGCGATGCAGGAGGGCTGGTCGACCGCGTCCGACGAGGTGCGCATGCTCGGCTTCGGCGCGGGCATGGGCCTTCCGAACATGAAGCGCAACGCGGACGAATTCGCCATACAATCCGAAATGGGCGTCGGGACGCGCATACACATGCGGTTCCGCTCGCCCGAAGGGACGGGAACATGAGCAAGTACTTTCATTCCGTGACGCTGGACGTGTCGAAGTGCGTCGGCTGCACGAGCTGCCTGAAGCGGTGCCCGACCGAGGCGATACGCATCCGCAAGGGGCGCGCGCGCATCATCGACGAGCGGTGCATCGACTGCGGCGAGTGCATACGCGTCTGCCCGTACCACGCGAAGGGCGCGGTCACGAGCCCGCTCTCGATCATCAACCGCTTCCGCTATAAAATCGCGCTGCCCGCTCCCGCGCTCTACGGCCAGTTCAAGGATTTGAACGCCGCGGCGCTGATCCCGGCCGCGCTTCGGATGATGGGCTTCGACCATGTATCGGAGGTCGCGCACGGCGCGGACATCGTGAGCCGCGCGGTCATGGAGAGGCTCGAAAAGCCCGACTGCCCGACGCCGCTGATCTCGTCGAGCTGCCCCGCGGTCGTTCGGCTCATACAGACGCGCTTTCCGGAATTGATCGGCAACATCGTCGATGTCAAGAGCCCCATGGAGGTCACGGCGATCCAGGCGCGGCGCGCGTTCTGCGAGATGCACAACGTGCCTCCGGAGGAGGTCGGCTGCTTCTTCATCACGCCCTGCGCCGCGAAGATGACCGCGATCCGCAACCCGCTCGGCCACGAGACATCCGCCGTCAACGGCGCGATATCGTTCCTCGAGGTCTACGGCGTGCTCTCGGACCTGCTGCGCAAGAATACCGCGAAGCCGGACTTCGCGCACTTCCCCGCGACCTCGTTCGGCGTCAACTGGGCGCGCATCGGCGGCGAGGCGATCTCGGTCGGCGTCAACGAGGCGCTCGCGGTCGACGGCATCGACAACGTGATCCGCGTGCTCGAGGAGATCGAGAACGGCCGCCTGCCCGAGGTCAAGTATTTCGAGGGACTCGCGTGCCTGGGCGGCTGCGTCGGCGGGCCTTTGACGTTTGAGAACATGTTCATCGCCAGAAACCGCATCCGGCTGCTCGCGCAGATGCTTCCGAAGACGCGGCCCGAGCGGAAGATTCCCGACGAGGAGCTCGAGGCGCTGCGCGACCAGCTGTACCTCGACCGGCCGCTGAAGCCGCTCGAGACCGTGCGGCTCGACGAGGACTTCAAGACCGCGATGGACAAGCTCTCGCGCATCGAAAAGCTGCGCAAGGAGCTGCCCGGGCTCGACTGCGGCAGCTGCGGCTCGCCGACCTGCCAGGCGCTGGCCGAGGACATCGTGCAGGGCTACGCGACGGAACTCAACTGCATACACCTTTTGAAGGAGCGCCTGCGGATCATGGCCTCGCAGATGGTCGAGATGTCCGAGGCGACGAGAGAATAGAACCGGAGGAAACGCATCATGACGATTCGGGAGCTCGCCGATTTGACCGGCGCGACGATTGTGACGAAGACCGTGGACGCGGACCGCGAGGTCAAGTGCGGCTACGCGTGCGACCTGTTGAGCTGGGTCATGGCGCGCGGCAGGGAGGGCATGGCGTGGGTCACCGTGCAGGCGCACATGAACGCCGTGGCGGTCGCGGTGCTCGCGGACATGAGCTGCGTCGCCGCCGCCGAGGGCGTGAAGTTCGACGAAGCCGTGGTCCAAAAGGCCGAGGAGGAGGGCGTCGCGCTGCTTGAGACCTCCAAGAGCGCCTACGAGGTCGCCGGGCTGCTGTACGGGGCCGGCGTCCGCTGATGCGCCGCCGCTGCCTCGTGCTCGACCACGACGACACCGTCGTCAAGAGCTCGCCCGCGATCCACTACCCGTCGTTCGTCGAGGCGCTGAAGGCGCTCCGGCCGGAGCGCGCGGGCATGCGCTTCGACGAGTTCGTCCGCTACAGCTTCGACCCGGGCATACTGCCGCTGATGACCGAGGTGCTCGGGTTCGACGACGCGGAGATGGCGATCGAGCAGGAGATCTGGCGCAGCTACACCTACACGCGCACCCCCGACGCCTACGAGGGTTTCCCGGCGCTGTTTCAGAAATTCCGCGCGCGGGGCGGGCGGGTCGTAGTCGTCTCGCACTCCGAGCGCGACGTGATCCTGCGCCACTACAGGGAACTCTTCGCGTTCGAGCCGGACCTCGTGTTCGGCTGGGAGCTGCCGGAGATAAAGCGCAAGCCGCACCCCTACCCGCTCGAGGAGACGATGCGCAGGTTCGGGCTTAAACCGGAGGAACTGCTCGTCGTCGACGACCTGAAGCCCGGCATGGACATGGCCGACCGCTGCGGCGTCGACTTCGCCTACGCCGGCTGGTCGCACACCGCCCCGGCGGTCGGCGACCGCATACGCCCGCTCGCCCGGCACGCGTTCGACAGCGTCGAGGAGCTCGCGCAATTTCTGGAACTGTAAACCCTCTACAGCTTCAATACCATCAATATCTCCGCCGCGTAGCGCCCGTCGCGGAAGCGGAACGCGCGTTCGATCGCGCCCGCGCGCTCGAAGCCGAACCGCTCGTAGAGCGCGATGCCGCGCGCGTTTTCGGATGAGACGCTGAGTTCCAGTTGCTCGTACCCGAACTCCCGCGCGAGATCGATGACCGCCTCCAGCAGCGCCGAGCCGACGCCGACGCCCCAGCGCGCCTTCCTTACGGACACGCCGAACTCGGCGCGGTGGCGGAAACGGGAGAGCTCCGAGACCGCGCTCAATCTCGCGCAGGCCGCGATCCCGCCCTCGATCTCGGCCACGATCATGCCCGAGCGCATGTCCCCCTCGAGCTTTTCGAGGTACGCGCGCTCGTCCCCGACCGCGATGTTCAACTCGTCCGGGTAGCGAAGCATATAGTCCGTCTCGCCGGAGACGGCGGTCAGGTGCGCGATCATCGCCTCCGCGTCGCCCGGCGCCGGGTTTCGCAGGACGCAAGGCGTCCCGTCCCTGAGCGTAATTTCCCTCCGATAGCGCATACGTCCTCCAAACAAAGGGACGCCCCCCCTTTGGGAGCGTCCCTCGTGCATCAAAAAACTGCGGTTTTTTGATGCATAGGGGGCGGCCTTCTAAAATTTTCACAAATTTCCGGGCGAAGGCCGCACGGGTAAGCATTTTCCTCCGCCTCAGCTCCCGGAAAATGCACGAAATCGACGTACATGCCGTCGATTTCGATTGAACAGGCGGTTCTGCCACCCTTGTCGACGGTCTGGGTGTGTTACTTGATCGTGATCCTGCCCTGCGGCGCGCCGTACATCGCCGCGGTCACGACGCCGCCGAGCTGCGTCTGCACGTAGTTGACGAGCGCGTCCTCGAGCGCGACGCCGGTCATGTAGCCGGTCGTGGCGTTCGCGTAGCGGAACGCGTAGTAGGTGTCGCCGCCGGCCGCGGTGAAGTCGTTCGTCGCGATCCTGTAGAGCGCCGCCGGGTCGAACGGCTGGCCGCCGACCGTCGCGATCGTCACGCGGGAGCCGGGCTTTAACGGGGCGTAGTACGTGGAATTCGGGTACAGCTCGCCCGGCTCGTAGGGGACGGTCGTGTCGATTGTGAACTGGATGCCCGCGACCTGCGGGAACGCGCCGATCGCGTCCGGCGTCGTGTGCGTCGCGGCCTCGAGCGCCTCGAGCAGCTCCGCGCCGGTCACCGTCAACACCGTCACCTGATTCCCGAACGGGAACACGGTCTTCATGTCGAGCATCGAGATGTCGCCGGGCTGGATGCTGGTGCGGATGCCGCCGCCGTTCGTGACCGCCGCGACGACGTCGTCCCCCATGGCTTCCCTCGCCGCCCAGAGGATCGCGTCCGCGGCGAAGTCGCCGAGGTTCGTCTCCTCGGTGCGCACGCCCGGCGCGCGCTCGCCGTTCAGGAGCACCTCGGTCTTCGCAAACGGCACGGAGAGCTGCTCGTAGACGGCCTTGTCGACGCCGTCGACGAGCGCGGAGATCTCGTCGTCGAGGTCGTACTCGATCAGCCCGAGCGCGTACGCGTCCTTGTCGACCGCGGCGGAGACGAGCAGCGCCGTCAGCGCCTCGCCGTCATACGTCACCATGCCGATCGAGCCGAAATACTCGCCGGTGCTGACGAGCAAAGTATCGCCGACCTTCTCGCCGCCGTCGATCACCGTGTGGCTGTGGCCGTCGATGAACAGGTCGATGCCGGTCGTCTTTTCGATGACGTCGTAGGAGCGGTTCGGCGCGCTCTCGTCGGCGACGCCCAGGTGCCCCAGGCACACGATCAGGTCGCAGCCCGCGGCATTCAGCTGGTCGATCTGCGCCTGCGCGCAGGCGTACAGCTCGTCCCCCATCAGGAAGTTCGCGCCGCGCACCTTGTCCGGATGCGTCTTCGTGAGCGTCTCGGGCGTCCCGAGTCCGAACACGCCGACCTTGACGCCGTTCTTCGCCTCGAAGATTATGTGCGGCTCAAACGCGGTCTCGCCGGACGCGCGGTCGATGATGTTCGCCGCGAGCATCGGAAACCGGGCGAGCTCCTTCAATTTGAGCACGTTGTCGTAGCCCCAGTCGAACTCGTGGTTGCCGGGGGTCATCGCGTCGTAGCCGACGGCGTTCATGAACTCCATCGCCGCCGCGCCCTGGCTGAGGTTTACGATCGGCGTGCCCTGCGACGCGTCGCCCGCGTCCAACAAAAGCACCGACGCGCCCGCTTCCTCAAGCTCCCACTTGAGCTCCGCGACCGCCGCGTAGCCGAATACGCCGCTCGCGGGGTTGAACACGGCGCGGCCGTGCACGTCGTTCGTGTGCAGGATCACGAGCTTGCCCGCGTAGCCGGACAGATCCGACGCCAGCGCGGGAAGCGCCATGCCCAGAACCAGAGCGAGCGCGAGCACCAGGGAAAGCAGTGAAATTTTCCGCATCAGAACACCATTCCTTCCACGAATTTTTCCATGTATTTACATTATACCCGGCGCGGATCGCCGCTGTCAAGGGCGCGCGGGGTGCGAAAATGAATTCTTCATTTGCCAAAATGGGCGGGGTGCGCTACAATGAATGCGTGTTTTTAGCAGCATGTACGAAAGGCCGGGATTTCCAATGGAGCTCTTGAAGCAGAGAATCCTCCGCGACGGGCGCGCGCTTTCCGAGCGCGTGCTCTTGGTGGATTCGTTTCTGAACCATCAGGTCGATCCGAAGCTCATGCGCGCGGTCGGCGGGGCGTTCGCGGAGCGGTTCCGGGATGCGGGCATCACGAAGGTCGTGACGATCGAGGCGTCGGGCATCGCGCCGGCGGTCATGGCGGCGGAGGCGCTGAATGTCCCGATGGTCATCATGAAGAAGTCCGTATCGAGCATATTGCGCGAGGGGATCATACAGACGGAAGTTTTTTCCTTCACGAAGAACCAGACCTATCTGCTGACGCTGAAGTCGGATTTCCTGACCGGCGCGGACAGCGTGCTTTTGATCGACGACTTCCTCGCAAACGGCGAGGCGGCGTTCGGCGCGATCCGGCTGATCGAAAAGGCCGGCGCGAGGGTCGCCGCCGTCGGCGCGGTGATCGCGAAGGCGTTCCAGCCGGGGCTTTCGAAGCTGCGCGCGGCGGGCTATCCGACGGTCGCGCTCGCGGCGGTTCGGCGCATGGGCGACGGCTTCATCGAATTTGAGGAGGACGAGAAGTGAACCTCACGGACGCAAGGTGCTTTCTGCTCGACATGGACGGCACGTTCTATTTGGGAGACCGGATCATCGAGGGGTCGCTCGAATTCATCGACCGCGTTCAAAAGACCGGGCGCGACTTCCTGTTTCTGACGAACAACTCCTCGCACAACGCGCGGTTCTACGTCGAGCGGCTGAAGCGGATGGGCCTCGACGTGCCCCGCGAGAAGGTGCTGACCTCGGGCGAGGCGACCGCCGCGAAGGTCAACGAGCTCTACCCGGGGAGGCGCGCGTTCGTATTGGGAAACGCTTCGCTCGTCGAGGAGATGCTCGAGGCCGGCGTGCCGGTGGACATGCAAAACCCCGAGATCGCCGTCGTCGGCTACGACACGACGCTCGACTATAAGAAGATGACCGCCGCCTGCGACCTCGTGCGCGCGGGGCTCCCGTTCGTCGCGACGCACCCGGACTTCAACTGCCCGACCGAGACCGGCTTCGCCCCGGACATCGGCGCGATCCTGGCGTTCATCGAGGCGAGCACCGGCCGCCGGCCCGACTTCGTCGTCGGAAAGCCGAACAGGGGCATCGTCGAGGCGGCGCTTTTGCGCACCGGGCTCCCGGTCGGGGCGCTCGCGATGGTCGGCGACAGGCTCTACACCGACGTCGAGACGGGATTGAACAGCGGCATGCTCTCGATACTCGTCATGAGCGGCGAGACGACGCCCGCAATGCTCGAATCCTATCCGAACAAGCCGCACCTCGCGTTCGGCCGACTGTCGGACATGATCCCGCTTTTGTAGCGGGCGGAAGGGGGGCTCCGGACGCCGTGGCAAGGATGATCTGGCTGCCGCTCGCCGCCGCGCTCATCGTCGCGGCTATTTACGGGCTTGTCCGCCGCAGGCGCGCGATTCGATCGCGGCTCAGGGCGCTCTGGGGAAAGAAGTCGCCCGTCAAGCGGCTGGAGGACGACCTCGTCGAGGACGTGGCGGCCTACTGGCGCAAGCGCGCGGAAACGGTCGCGCCCGGCGGCCAGGTCGACGACATCACCTGGGGCGACCTCGACATGAACGACCTGTTCCGCAGGCTCGACACCTGCGTGAGCGCCGTGGGCAGCGAGGTGCTGTACGCTCTGCTGCGCGAGACGGGCGCGCCGCCGGAGGCGCTCGGGCGCCGGGAGGACGTCATCCGGGCATTCCGAACGGACGAGGAAATGCGGCTGGACGTGCAGACGGCGCTTCTGCGCGTGGGCAGGAGCCACTTTCACGGCGCGACGGCGTACCTCTACCGGCCGGAATACAGTCGGCCGGGCGTCCTCTACGACATCCTCTCGCTCGTCCCGCTGCTGCTGCTGATCGGGGGCGCGTTCTTTCCGCCGCTGCTTCTCGGGCTCGTCCCGTCCTTCTGCGTCAATCTCGTGGCGCACTACCGCTCGGACGCGCTCTGGTCGCGGGAAATCCGCGCGGTGGGGCACATCGCGACGGTGCTCTCGGCCGCGGGGCGCCTCGCGAAGCGCCCCGCGCCCGAGGCGCTGAAGCCGGAATTCGCAAGAATCCGCGCGCTGAACCGCCGGCTCCGGTCGATCGGGCGCTGGGCTCCGCTGTGCGGCGTGGCCGACGCGGGCTTCGACTCGCTCTCCGCGCTATTGATGGAGTACATAAAGATCGCGTTCCTGCTGAACATGGCGAGCCTGCGCCGGGTGTCCGGCCGGATCGCCGCGCACGCGGAGGAGCTCCGCGAGATGTATGCGCTCGTCGGCGAGCTCGACGCGCTGATCGCGGTCGCGGCCGTGCGGGAGACGGAAAATGTGTGCGCGCCGGAGTTCTCCGACGAGCAGAGCGTCGAGTTCGCGGGGCTCGTCCACCCGCTCGTCGCGTCGCCGGTCGCGAACGACGGCATATGGGACCGGAACACGCTCGTCACCGGCTCGAACGCGTCCGGAAAATCGACGTTTATCAAGGCGCTGGCGATCAACGCGATCCTCGCGCAGACGATATGCACGTGCTTTGCAGGGCGCTTTCGGCTGTGCCGGGCGCGCGTGATGAGCTCGATGGCCATCCGCGACGACGTGCAGTCGGGCGAGAGCTACTTCGTCGCCGAGGTGCGAAGCCTCAAGCGCATACTCGACGCCGCGCAGGGGGACGGGGCGGTGCTCGCGTTCGTCGACGAGATACTGCGCGGCACGAACACCGTCGAGCGCATCGCCGCCTCCTCGGCGGTGCTGCGCCGTCTGGAAGGGGGCAGCGCGCTTTTGATGGCCGCCACGCACGACATTGAGCTGACGCGCATCCTCCCGGGCTACGCGAACGTGCACTTCCGCGAGGCCGTGGACGAGCGCGGCGTGACGTTTGACTACAGGCTGCGCCCCGGCCCCTCGCAGACCCGCAACGCGATCGCGCTGCTTGAGCAGATGGGCTTCGGGGATGACATCGTGCGTTCGGCGCGCGAAATGGCCGCGCGCTTCGAGGGCGAACAGAGATGGCCGACGCTGTAAAGGAGGGTTTTACGTGAAGTACGATTCCGACCAGATGGAGATGCAGGCCGTGCTCCAGACCGCCGCCCAGATGTGCGCGGCCGCCCGCACGGCGCCGAAGGCAAAGGGCGCGGACAACATACTGACGCTGGTCCTGACCGGCGACGAAAAACACGCGCTCGCCGACAAGATGCGCGAGATCGCCATGACCGGCAACCCCGCCGTGCAGTTCTTCCCGCGCGACGCGGCGAACGTCGACCGCGCGCAGGCGCTGGTGTTGATCGGCGCCCGGCCCGCGCGCGCGGGGCTCAAGGTCTGCGGCCACTGCGGCTTCGAGAGCTGCGAGGCGGCGGAGGCGGCCGGCGCGCGCTGCGCGTTCAACATGATCGACCTGGGGATCGCGCTCGGCTCCGCCGCGGCGATCGCCGCCGACAGCCGGCTCGACAGCCGCATCATGTACTCGGTCGGCAAGGCCGCGCAGCAGATGGGCTATGCCGAGTTCGATGTCGTCTGGCACGGCATACCGATCGCCGCCTACGGGAAGAGTCCGTTCTTCGACCGGAAGTAGGGGGCTGCCAAAGCAGGACAGTCCACCATTGCCGCGCGGAGGATCGACTGCGACGATTCTTACGGATTGCCGCGCTTCTGCGGGCGGAGCTGTCGGCATCGGCCGCGAGCGCCCCGCCCATCCTCGAGCCGCGTCCGCAGCCTCGGGCGCGCGGAGGGCCGGAGTCCGGCTCCCCCATCGACTAATTTTTGCCCCCGCTTCGGCATAGAATGCCCATGAGAGGGGGCTTTTTCATGCAGCCGAACAGTTCTTCGACCCGCCACACGCTGAATCTGACCGGGAGGGAGCGCGCCGTCGTCACCGGGGTGTCGGACGTGGACAGCTTCAACGAGCAGCTCGTGGTGCTCCTGACCGACCTCGGGCAGATGACGATCACCGGCACGGGGCTGCACGTGGAAAACCTGAACCTGAAGGAGGGCCAGCTCATCGTCGAGGGCGAGATCGCGACCGTCGAATATTCCGGCCGCGCCAAGAAGGAGGGCGGCGTGTTCCGAAGGCTGTTCCAGTAGGAGGCGGCGCGAGTGCTCTATTCGACGGTCGACCAGTGGAAGGTCTTTCTTGCGATGATGGTCGCGGGCGTGCTCGTGGGCGTGCTGTACGGCGTCATGAAGCTCCTGCGCCGCGCGCTGTCGGCGGGCTTTTTTCTGACGCTCACTTCGGACCTCGCGTTCGGCGCGGGCGCGGCGCTGATTTTGGGCTACATGCTCACCGTCTCCAACTACGGCGACGCGCGGCTGTTCGCGTTCCTCGGAGCGGGCGCGGGGCTCACGCTGTACTTCGCCGGCGCGTACCCGATCGCGCGGGCGATTTGTGTCAGGCTTTCGCGCGGAATTCGACAGCTTTTCCGCCG
>ENA-UOUL01004245-UOUL01004245.1-bioreactor-metagenome-genome-assembly--contig:-NODE-4245-length-13536-cov-3.002749_pt1 | contig 13536 bp, 9 predicted proteins | sample MGYA00249838_ERZ747220 | MGnify/ENA primary metagenome ERZ747220 (study PRJEB28778, sample SAMN05720191) | bioreactor metagenome | isolation source: Anaerobic biogas reactor | place: USA:Washington...
AGGATGGACTCGGGCGCTACGCCATGCTCGAGCACCAAGTACGCGATGCGATGCGTCAGGGTCCGCGTCTTCCCTGTTCCCGGGCCGGCGGAGATGATCAACGAGCGGTCCACGCAGCGAACAGCCTCGCATTGGGCCTCGTTCAGCCCGCGGAGCAGCGCAGCCGCGGAGGTCATGCCGGGGCCCTGCGCCTGAGCTGCGATGGGTTGCAGGTCGAAGAAGGACGCCTGCGGCGACACCGAAGGATCGCTCGCTGCGCGCCACTCCGGCTTCCCTGCATCGCCATCCGCGGGCATCGGCTCCGACCCGGCCTCGGGCATCTCCCTTCCCGGAATATCTTTGTGATCTCTGTGTCCTTGTTGGGAATCCTCTTCCTCGCCAAACAACCCGCCCTGGCCGCTCGCTGCGACAGCTCCCCCGCTCCGGGTGGTGAATAGGTGGATCACCCCATACTCGCCATCGTAGCCGCCACGGGCGTCTACCTCGCCGCGGCGCATGCGGTCGATCCCCTGCGCCAAACGCTCGCCGCCCACGGCCGCAATATCCTCCAGACGGGCTTCTCGCAGGATGAATAGCTCCGGACCGAGCCAGCCGAGCAGCCGCATGGTCTCCTGCTCCACCCGGGCTGAGCCCGGGCCGACGCCCAGCACCTGGCCGATCACCTCCGGCAGCGGAACCAGGCTGGTGTAAGGGAGGGCGGTCTGCGGCCGTCCGCCAGGGGGCCGGTCCGCAAGCTCTTCCACGCGGTGCATCACCCCGATCGTGACTGCCTTCCCGCAGACCGGGCACAAGCCGTCATGTGCGATTGTGGTCTGTGGCTCCCAAACAATGCCGCAGCTCCGGTGGCCATCCAGATGATACTTGCCCTCTTCGGGGAAGAACTCGATCGTTCCACCGAACGCGCCCACCGCCGGGCGATCCTTTTCTCTGCGCAGTGCGGCAAACAGCGCTCCGTAGGCCAACTCAGTGTCGAACAGCGTTGCCTCGCGCGCCAGCTTCTCGGGCGAGTGCGCGTCGGAGTTGGACACGAGCGCGTAGCGGTCGAGTTGTGACACCCGCCAGTTCATCGGGGGGTCGGAGGACAGGCCGGTCTCCAATGCGAAGATATGGGGCGTCAGGTCGCCGTAGCATTCGTCGACCGAATCGAAGCCCGACTTGGAGCCGAGGAGCGAAAACCACGGCGTCCAGATGTGCGCAGGGATGAGCTGGCAGGCGGAATCCACCTCCAGCAACGTCTCCAGCAGATCCCGCGAATCGAGGCCCAAGATCGGCCTGCCGTCTGACCGGATGTTGCCGATCTTCTCCAGCCGCGCCTGGAGCCGCGATACCACATCGAGGCTCGGCGCAAAGACGACATTGTGCACCTTGCGGGTTTGTCCCGCTCGCTTGTAGATGTTGCTGATCTCGCCGCTGAGGATGAAACGGACTGGGGCCTGGCATGCAGGGGGAACGGTGGATTGCACGTCCGGCGCGAGCTCGTCGCGCAGGCGATAGAGGCCGTCCTCGGCAGGGATGAGTTTCTCTCGCATCTCCGCGAGCCAGCCAGGATGGGTGATGTCGCCCGTGGCAACGACGGTGACGCCCTTGAGCTGCGCCCAGCGGGCCAGGTGCTCGAAGGTCAGGTTCTTGCTGGTCGCCCGGGAGAAATGGGAATGGATGTGGAGGTCCGCAACGATTTTCATGCGGCGGAGTATAGCACGACGTTGTTGCTCATGTGAATCTGCGCAATCTCATAGACGGCCTCTGGAGAGAGTGGTATACCAGGTTTGTACCTTTTCGTTCAAAGGAGAACGCATGGCTGAATATCGCATCTCATCGCACCCCATCCTTGCGGCGGAAGAGCGGCCGCGGGTGACGCTCTGCTGGGAGGGGGAGGAGATCACGGCGCTAGCTGGTGAGACCATCGCCTCCGCTCTTTTCGCGAACGGCATCCGCATCTTCGGACATCACCCCAAGGATGGCTCGCCGCAGGGCATCTTCTGCGCGAATGGCCAATGCGCGCAATGCCTGGTTCTGGCGGACGGCATGCCAGTAAAATCCTGTATGGAGCCGGTCCGCGAAGGCATGCGGGTCGAACCGGTCGACGCGCTGCCCGAGCTGCCAAAGGTCGATGCCCCACCACCCATGGCCGAGGTCCAGGAAATCGAAATCCCCGTGCTCATCATCGGGGGCGGGCCCGCGGGCATGTCCGCGGCTATCCAGCTAGGCCAGCGGGGTATCCGCTGCCTCCTGATCGATGACAAAGATCGCCTCGGCGGCAAGCTCGTCCTGCAGACGCACCGTTTCTTCGGATCCATCAATGCGGTCTACGCGGGCACGCGCGGGATCGACATCGCCACCAAGCTGGAAAAACAGGTGCGCGAGCAGGCGTCCGTCGAGATCTGGCTCAGCAGCACGGCACTGGCCGTGTTCAGCGATCACAAGGTCGGCGTCCTGCAAGGAGGCGACCGGTATGTGCTGGTCAAACCCCAGGTGCTCCTCGTGGCAGCCGGTGCACGCGAGAAGTCGCTCGCTTTCAAGGGCAACACGCTGCCCGGCGTCTACGGCGCGGGCGCATTCCAGACGCTGGTCAACCGCGACCTAGTGCGCGCGGCCGAGCGGCTCTTCATCGTGGGTGGCGGCAACGTCGGCCTGATCGCAGGCTATCATGCGCTGCAGGCCGGCATCCAGGTGGTGGGGCTTGTGGAAGCGCTGCCTGAGTGCGGCGGGTACAAGGTACACAAGGACAAGCTACACCGGATGGGGGTGCCCATCTACACCTCGCACACGATCCTCAGCGCGAACGGAGCGGAGAGCGTCGAATCGGTCACGATCGCACAGGTCGACCATAAGTTCCGGCCCATCCCCGGCACCGAAAAGTCATTCGCTTGCGACACCGTGCTGATCGCAGTGGGGCTCGATCCCGTGGATGAGTTCTATGCGAAGGCGCAGGAGTTCGGCCTCAAGGCCTTTGCCGCGGGCGATGCGGAGGAAATTGCGGAGGCGTCCGCAGCCATGTTCTCCGGCAAGATCAAGGGGCTGGAGATCGCCCAGTCATTGGGCCACGATGTGGGGAAGATCCCCACCGACTGGTATCGCACCGCAGAAATCCTGCGTTCCAAACCCGGCAGGACCATCCCGGAGGTCATTCCTGAAGAAGAGCAGGACGTATTCCCGGTCTTTCACTGCCACCAGGAAATCCCCTGCAACCCGTGCACGTCGGTCTGCTCGCAAGGGATGATCTACATCGATGAAAACGACATCCGCGACGTGCCGCAGTTCATTGCGAAGGAACTCGGCAAGCGGTGCATCGGCTGCGAAAAGTGCGTCACGGTCTGCCCTGGCCTCGCCATCACGCTGGTGGATTACCGTAAGAACGCGGGGATGCCGACCGTCACAATTCCCTACGAGTTCTCGCGCGAAACCCTCCATCAGGGCGACCATGTCACCGTCCTGGACGTTGAAGGCGAGCCGCTGGGCAATGTGGAAGTCACCCGCGTACGAGCCGCCAAGGCAAACGACCGCACCATCCTGATCCAGGTGGCCGCGCCGCGAGAGATTGCCAAACGCATCGCCGGCATCCAGGTGCAGGAGCAGTGGGTCGCGGAGCCGATGGATCACTACGTCGAGCGGCTGACCGACGATGTGGTCGTATGCCGGTGCGAGCGGGTTACTGCGGGCGAGATTCGCGAGTTGATCCGCCGCGGTTACCGCGATGTCAACGAGATCAAGACTGTCACCCGCGCAGGCATGGGCTCCTGCGGCTCGAAGACCTGCGCTGCGCTCATTCGCCGGCTCTTCCGGGAGGAAGGTGTGCCGGACGCAGAAGTCGTCGAAGGCACTAAGCGGCCGCTCTTCATGGAGGTGCCCCTCGCGGTCTTTGCGGGCGCGGGAGGTAAGGAATGAACGCCGTTCCACACTATGACGTGATCATCGCCGGCGCGGGCAGCATCGGCGTGCCTGCCGCGTTCAATCTTGCCCGCGCCGGCCTGCGCACCCTCGTGCTTGATGGCCGCGCCAGCCCAGGCCAGGGTTCGAACAAGGCCGCTATCGGCGGCGTGCGTGCTACCCATTCCGACCCGGCCAAGATTCGACTCAACCTGCGCAGCCTGGAGATCCTCAAATCGTGGCATCAGGCATATGGCGATGATATCGAATGGAACACGGGCGGCTATGTCTTCGTGGCTTATCGCGAGCGCGAAGAGAAGATCCTGAAGGAGCTGCTGGTCATCCAGAAGGAGTATGGGCTGAACATCGACTGGCTGGAGCGCCAGGAAATGCTGGACCTGCTGCCCGATCTGAACCGCGATGGGCTGATCGGCGGCACCTTCTCCTCCGAGGATGGGCACTGCTCGACCTTGCTGACGTTGCACGCCTTCTATGACCACGCGCGCCGGCTCGGCGCGGAGTTCAAATTCAATGAGCCCATTACCGGCATCGAGGTCGAAGGCGGCAAAGTGGTGGGTGTGCGCACGCCGCACGCGGCCTACGGCGCGGACGTGGTCATCAACGCCGCGGGCTCCGACGCGAACGCCGTAGCCCAGCTGGTTGGCCTCACGGTCCCGGTCAAGCCGGATTCGCACGAAGCCGCGATCACCGAACCGGTCGCGCGTTTCCTCCACCCCATGATCGTGGACATCCGCCCCGTGCCCGGCTCGTCGAACTACTACTTCTACCAGCACTACACCGGCCAGATCATCTTCTGTGTCACGCCCAGCCCGAGCATCTGGGGCACCGACAAGCGCGAGACCAGCGACTTCCTGCCAGGCGTCGCCCGGCGGATGATCGACCTCATGCCGCGACTCGCTAACATCCGCGTGCGGCGCACCTGGCGCGGGCTCTACCCCATGACCCCGGACGGCTCTCCCCTCGTCGGCTGGTCCAACGAGGTGTCCGGCTTCCTGCACGCCGTCGGCATGTGCGGCCAGGGCTTCATGCTCGGCCCGGGCCTGGGCGAGCTCTTCACGCGCATGGTCCAGGGGCAGATCACGGACGACGACAGGGAGACGCTCGCCATCCTTTCGCCGTACCGCGAGTTCAAGGGAATGGAGAAACTGAAGTAACAGGCGGAGGCGGGGCATCGCCCAAAGCGCGGCAGGGCGCGGCGTTGACGCAAGGTTCGTGGTTGGGCAGGTGGGCCGGTACGATTGCGGCTTGCGTGATCGGCCCGGGCGCGCCCGGCAACGCCGCGCCCCTACATCATCGCATGCGGCAGTCGCGGCTCGATTTGGCCGCGCGTCGTGATGTAGGGGCGCGGCACCCCGTCCCGTGACGCTATTAACGATACAACTGCGTTCGGGCAGCCAGGCCCGTCAACCGGCCAGGATCTTAGGGGTGCCACGCCCTGCGGGGGAGCGCCGTGCCCGCCTTGCGGGAAAAAGTTCCCGGCACCTGTAACCGCGTGATCCATCTACTCCCGTACGTGCCCGTCCCCGATCGCAATCCACTTATACGTTGTGAGTTCCTCCAACCCCATCGGGCCGCGGGCGTGCAGCTTCTGCGTGCTGATCGCAACCTCCGCACCCAGGCCAAACTGCCCGCCGTCATTGAACCGCGTGCTGGCATTGACGAACACCGCGGCGGAGTTGATCTCGTTCACGAAACGCTGCGCGTGATGCCAATCACCGGTCAGGATGCTGTCGGAATGCTCGGTGCTGTGCTCCTGTATATGGCTAATGGCCTCATCCAACGAGTCCACAATCTTCACGCCCAGGATCAACGCGAGCCACTCCGTGTCAAAATCATCCGGCCCGGCCGCGGCAAGCGCTGCAGTTGTCCCTGAATCCCTCAAGATGGACAGCGCGTCGGGCGTCGCACGCAGCTCGACTTGGCTGGTTGCAAGTCTCTCAGCCATCGCGGGCAGAAAACGCGCAGCAAACGCCCGGTGCACCAACACGGTGTCCAGCGCGTTGCAGACGCTGGGCCGCTGGACCTTGGCGTTTTCGACGATGTCGATCGCCTTCGCCAGGTGCGCGCTCTCATCTACGAAGATGTGACAGATACCCATTCCGCCGGTGATCACGGGGATCGTCGCCTGCTCACGACACAGACGGTGCAGCGCCGCGCCCCCGCGTGGAATGATCATGTCAACATACTTGTCAAGCTGCAGCAGTCCCGCCACCAGTGCACGATCCGGGTCAGTGATCGCCTGGACCGCGGCCGCGGGCAAACCGGCGCTTGCCAGCACCGCCTGGATAACCTCGGTGAGCGCCACGTTGCTGTGAAGCGTCTCGCTGCCACCGCGCAGGATCGCCGCGTTGCCGGTCTTAAGACACAAAGTGGCGATGTCGATCGTCACATTGGGCCGCGCCTCATAAATCACGCCGATCACGCCGATGGGGATGCGCCGCTTGCACAGCCGCATCCCATTGGGCAGCACGCGGCCGTCGTATTCAGCGCCCACCGGGTCCGCCAGCGTCGCAACGCGCCGGGTGTCCGCGGCGAGCCCGGCGATCCGCTTCTCATCCAGCAGCAGCCGGTCGAGCATCGCCTCGCTCAACCCTTTGGCGCGACCGGCCGCGATGTCGAGTGCATTCGCAGCCAGGACCACGCCGGCCCGCGCCTCAAGTGCGTCCGCGATAGCCCGCAACGCCGCATTCTTGCGCGCAGCAGACAGGACTGCAAGCTGCCGGCTGGCCGTGCGGGCGGCCCGGCCCATCAGGTCAAGATCTATCATGACAGTGTGCTCCTCCAAGTTTCTTAAGGTGCCCGGCACTTCGAAAGTGCCGGGCACCTGAGTCACGTAGAAGTGCCGGGCACCTGTCGGGCCCCTCAACCATCATATCAAAATCATGTCATTCCGATGCACCACCGCAGGACCAGCCGTGTAGCCCAGCAGCTCGCCGATCTCATCAGAGTGACGGCCTTTGATCTGGAGCAGGTCCACGCTGCCGTAGCGGACTGTGCCGCGGGCCAGTTCCTTGCCCTTGGGACCCGCGATGAGCACGGTGTCGCCGCGCTCGAAATGACCCTCCACAGCCACGATGCCGGCCGACAGCAGGCTGCCGCCTCGCTCGCGCAGCGCGCGCGCTGCGCCCGAGTCCACCACTAGGCGCCCGCCCGTCATGGTGCCCCCGAAGATCCACCGTTTGCGATTCTCCAGGGGCGCTTCCAGTGCCGGAAAAAGCGTTCCGACCGGTTCACCCTCGGCCGCGTGGATGATCACCCCGGGCGCGCGGCCGGCCGCAATGATCACATCCGCACCCGCGCGGCGGGCCACATCAGCCGCCTGCAGCTTGGTGGTCATGCCGCCGACGCCCAGGCCGCTCACGCTGCCGCCCGCGACGCGACGCAATGTCTCGTCGATCGTGCGCACCTCGGCGATAAGCTGGGCATCAGGGTCGGTGCGCGGGTCCGCCGTGAAGAGCCCCGGCTGGTCCGTAAGGAGCAGCAGCAAGTCGGCTTCGGCCAGCAGGGCGATGAGCGCGGACAGGTTGTCGTTGTCCCCCACCTTGATTTCGGCCGTTGCCACTGCGTCATTCTCGTTGATGATCGGGATGATGTCGTTTTCCAGCAGAGCGTGGAGCATGTCTCGGGCGTTCAGAAACCGGCCGCGATCGGCCACATCCGCACGCGTCAGGAGCATCTGGCCGACGTTCATCCGGTAGATATCGAACATGCTCTCCCAGACGTGCATGAGCCAGCTCTGCCCCACCGCGGCAAGCATCTGCTTGGCCGCCACAGTGGGCGGCAGCTTCGGGTGATCCAACCGTTCACGTCCGGCCGCGATAGCGCCAGAGGTGACAACGATCACCTCACAGCCCTGACGCCGCAGGGCGGCGCATTGCCGGGCGATCTCGACCATCTGCGCGCGGTCGAGATATCGCGTGCCGCCGGTGAGCACGCTGGTTCCGAGTTTGACGACAATTCTCTTGTACATACATCTATCCGAGGGAAGTCTCGCAGCTGCGCGGGGGTTCGGCGATGAACAACACAGGGCATTGTAGCGCGCTCTCACCGGACGCGCAATTGGCGAATCTCCTCTTCGCGAGTATACTGGAGCCCCTCATGGCACGTCATTACCAGATGAAAACAACAAGTGAAGTCCTCGTCTCTGTCGACGTGGAGACTGCGGGGCCATACCCAGGCCGCTACTCACTGCTCTCCATCGGCGCATGCCTCGTATTGAATCCCGCAGCAACATTCTACGTCGAGCTCCAGCCGCTCAGCTTCGACGCCGTCCCTGACGCGCTGGCGATCAGCGGCTTGAGCCTGGAGCAGCTCTCTCAGCGCGGGCTGTCGCCTGCGGACGCCATGCTTCGCTTCGCATCCTGGATCGAAACGGTCTCACCTGCGCCGGCCCGGCCGGTCCTGGTCGGTTTCAATGCACCTTTCGACTGGATGTTCATCAACGATTACTTCCATCGTTTCCTGGGCTATAACCCGTTCGGCCACAGCGCGCTCGATATAAAGGCCTTTTATGCCGGCCGCAACGGCGCAGCCTGGTCCGAGACCTCGCTGCGCCATGTCGTGGCCCGTTATGGTGGCGCACCGGCGCTCAGCCACAATGCCCTGGCGGATGCGATCGATCAGGCCAGCCTGATGCGCGCCATACTTGAAGAGCAGCCAGCCGCTCCCCGAACGCACCAACCTGCGCAAGGAGATCGATCATGAGTTATGACCCGCGGACCAATCCCGCAGCCCAGATCGGCACGATCGTAGAGTCGGCCCGGCGGCTCGGCGTTGAGATGGACGAGGCAGATGCACTCCAGTGGATAGCCAAAATGGCCGCCTGGAAGGCATACGATGACGTCGAAGTGGATGACGCAGCAGGCGTCTTCGGACACAAGATCGTCATGCTCGACTTCAGTCCCGAGCAACTGGCGTACTATCGCGAGGTTGGCCGCATCGTCGAAATGGCAAACGTGCCTGGGGTGGTGGAGACAGCCCTCGCCCTGTCCGGTTCCTCCGCTCAGAGCAAGATCCAGACCTACCCGGGAGACTGTGACTACTTCGAGCGGGTGAATATCAAGGCGTCGACGAAGGAAGACGCGTGCCGCATCCTCGGCGAAGTCATTCGCAGGAAGGCGCTCGACACGCTCACCGGGCCGACCTACCAGCTCGTCGAGGTGCGGTTCGGCTGCGCACCTTACGACGTCACCGCCCGCAACTGGCATTACAAGCAGGGCAACTCGCTCGCGTGGAACGTTCACGAATTGAAGGCCGGCCAGATCGAGGGCGTCCGCCATGATGGAACCAGGGTCACGCTGCGCTGGGATGAGGTCGCGGCCGATCCGGGATGGCTGAAGCTTGACTGGGTCGTGGCCGATCCCGTGCGCGGCACGCTGGCCAAGGCCTCGAACGTTCTTGATGCGACCTGGGAAGCGCCGGACGGCAGCATCACTCCGCTGGATGGCTACCTGGATCCCTACTTCCAGGAAGTTTACCTCGACGCTGACTCGATCCCCATCTTCTCTAAACTGGTCCACCACGTTTCGCCCGATGCGCTGGACGAATACGTGAGCCTGATGGAAGACGAGGTCAAGAAGTATCTGACCAAGGACCTGAACTACGGAAAAGCCGCGAAGCGGATGTATAACATCTTCCGCCTGACCGGCCGCCACGCGGAGGCGGCCTTCGTGCGGGAGCTATTTGACGAACCCGCGGCTCTTTTGTACCAGGTCTTGTCATTGCTGCGCGCCCTGGACGAAGCGTGCAATCCTGACTCATCCATAACGATGGACCAGGTGTCCGCACAGGCGGACCGGCTCATCCTGGACGTAGTCAGCGTGCTCGAAGGCGACGCAGAAAGTGAGATCATCAAACAGTTGCTCGTTCTTCGCAACATGATTGCGAAGCAGAAGACCGATGAGGCGCTGAGCGCCGAAACCGGCGCCGCTCGCCAGCGCGTGATTAATGTGGTCAACACTTTCTTCCACGAGCGCTTGATGGCGCTGCCGGGAATCGAACAATACATCTGTGGCATGCAAAGCATGCCCATGCAGCACACAATACAGGACACGTGACGTATCTTTTCATTGCAGAGAACGTTTGATATAGCGAGAACCGATGCAAGACGTCTGCAGCGACGCTGATATGCTCGTCCTGCTCGAAGCAGCGCGTCGGGGCGAGCCAGCAGCCTACGATCGGATCTACAACCTATACGCAGATCGGGTGTTCCGCTACCTTTATGCACGGATTGGCCAGCGAGAAGTGGCCGAGGATCTGACAGCAGACGTCTTCGTGAGGCTGCTGAAAAACCTGCCGCGCTTCAAGGTTAACCGGGCGCGCCCGGTTGCATCCTTTTCGGCGTTCGTGTATCGCGTGGCAGGCAACTTGCTGACCGATCAATACCGCAAGCAGAAGCATCGGGATCACCAGGATATCGACGATCAGCCGGATCTGGCAGATAGGAGGCCGGAACCCCTCATACTCACAACGATAGCAGAAAGCAGCCGTGAGTTAATGAGTGCGATGGCAAAACTGGGGCAGGAACAACAGGCGGTTTTACTTTATCGATTCGGTGAAGAGTTCAGTGTACTAGAGGTAGCAGAGATCATGGGGAAGACGACGGGCGCAATCAAGGCTCTGCAGCACCGTGCCATCGCGAACCTGCGGCGGATCTTGTCCGCGGAGGCCCTTCAATGACCTCCTCGTCGCGCGCCATCCGCAGTCTGGACGTGGCATTGGCGCTGGCTCTGGACGATCTCGAAGCTGGCCTCAGCCAGATCGAGGTGCTCGCCCGATATCCTGGGTATGAGGACGAGCTGGCGCCCCTGCTGGCCACTGCTGCCAAATTGCGCAGGGCAGACTGGCCGGTCCTCTCGATGTCCGCGCGTGTGCGCGGCCGAGAACGTGTGCACGTCGCGCTGGCCCAACAGAAGCCGCGCCGGTCCTTCGTCCTGCCGCCGCTCTGGCGGCAGTTGGGAGCCTCACTGCTCCTCGTGGCGCTGGCCGTCACAGCCTTCATGGCATGGCCTGGCCGGCGCAGCGACCACACAAGCATGCCGGGCGCCACTCCCACGATCGAAGCGACGCCGTCGCCCGGTCCGGCCGTGGAGTCTACATTTACGCCTGCCCCCACGGAGACGCCTCTGCCGTCCATCACGCCCACGCCTGAGCCGACAGAGCCGCCCGAAGCAGCCGATTCCATCCGGTCCATCACGCGCACTGCTACCGCGACGTTGTCCCCGACAGAGACGCCGACGAGGACATTAACGCCGAGCCCCACCCCAACCGCAACGCACACGCCAACACCGACCCCGACATCGACGCCTACTGGTATTGTGGCCGGGGCAGCGGCAGATACTCCTGTGCCGTCGCAGCCCTCCGACGACGACGATGACCCGACTGAAGAGCCGTCTCCGAGCGCTACGGCCGTTGTGACCGAGACGCCGCCGCCGCCCGAGCCGACACGAGAACCGACGTCCACCCGTCCGGTCCCGACGGATTTGCCGCCACTGCCAACGGGCCTGCCGCGCCTCCCGACGGATTTGCCACCGCCGCCGGAACTACTTCTGTCGCCGTCAGCGGATCCGTCTGCAGCACAGACCCCATAAATACAAAGAGACCGGGCCATGGGGCCCGGTCTCTTTGTAGGCTCTTTAAGGATGTGGCCGGACTACTCGGTGCCCGCAAGCCGTGGATCCAACGCGTCGCGCAGACCATCGCCCAGGTAATTGAACGCCAGCACCACCAGGGCCACGCAGATGGCCGGGGACAACAACAGCCACGGCTGCGCGTTGATGGCCGACTGTCCATCGAGCAGCAGGGCGCCCCAGCTCGTGATGAAGAGTGCCTTCGGATCCGTTGCCGGCCGCAGCCCCAGCCCCAGGTAGCCAAGGATCGCTTCGGTGATGATCAGGCCCGGTATGCGGAAGGCCGTAGAAACGATGATCGGCCCAAGCGAGTTCGGCAGGAGATGGCGCACCATGATCCGCACGTCCGACGCGCCGATCATGTGGCCGGCTTCGACAAACTCCTTCTGCTTCAGGGAGAGCACCTGGCCGCGAACGAGGCGCGCCAGCCCCACCCAAGCGATGATCGAAAGGGACACGAACAAGAGCACCAGGCCGTTAAGCGCCTGCCCGATCGGCGTCTCGCGGAGCGCGGCCATCACGATGATGAAGAACAGCAGATCCGGAAACGCGTACAGGATGTCGGCCAGACGCATCAGGACATTATCTATCCAGCCGCCTTTGTAGCCCGAGAAGAGACCGATCGAGATGCCCACGATCAGGATGATCAGCGTGGGGATCAGCCCGACCACCATCGACACGCGCGCGCCGTAGATGGTCCGGCTGAGTACGTCGCGGCCAAGGCTGTCCGTGCCGAGCAGAAACGCCGGATTACCCGCCTGGCCCGTCGGACCTCGCTGGACCCAGGCCGGAGGCAGATACCGTTGCCCGTCATAGATCTGCAGTGGATTGTGGGGCGCCAGGAGCGGCGCAAAGATCGCTACCAGCGCGAACAGAATGACCACAATCGCGCCGCCTACCGCAGCCTTGTTCCTCAACAATCGGTGCCAGGCGTCGCTCCACAACGAACGAGGCGGGCGCTGGATGATTTGAAGCGTTGCCGCATCAGCGGCCGTAGTTGCCTGTGCGGTCATTGGGTTCAGTCTCCTACCTTGATGCGCGGATCGAGAAAGCCATAGACGATGTCAACCGTGAGGTTGGCCACTGCAACAAGGAAGGCATAGATCAAAGTCGTCCCCATGATCATCGAATAATCGCGCTGCTGGATCGAGATGACGAAGTTGCGACCCATGCCTGGGAAGGCAAACATCTGCTCGATGATGAAAGACCCAGTCACGAGGGCTGCAAGCGCCGGGCCCAGGATGGTGACCACGGGGATCAGCGAGTTGCGCAGCATGTGACGCAGCACCACGACCCGTTCCTGCAACCCCTTCGCACGCGCGGTGCGAATGTAGTCCATCTGCATGACTTCCAGCATGGTGGACCGGGTCAGCCGGGTGATATACGCGAAAGTTCCGAACCCCAGGATCGACGCGGGCACGAGCCATGCGCCGGGACTGCTCCAGTCCTGCTGCACGATCTTGACCAGCTTCAGCCGGCTGGCAAAAATGATGATGAAGAAGATCGCGAGGACAAAGCTGGGCACGGATATCCCGACCGTCGAGATGAAGAGCGAGATATAGTCTACGATGCTATTTCGTTTGAGAGCAGCAATGATGCCCAACGGGATACCGAAAAGCGTGGCGATCCCTGCTGCAACCAGGCCAAGGCGCAGCGAATAGCCGAACTTACTATCCCAGAACGGCTTGCCTTCTGATGGCACAAACAGGATATCCTGAACATCCAGACCACGCTGGCGATAGGACGGGCCCAGATCACCTCGCAGCAAACCCCCAACGTAATTGAAGAACTGGCTGTCGAGGGGATTGCCACCTTCGGTATTGAAGAACAGGGGTTTGGTAAGCCCGAAGCGCTCGTTCAACAAGACCTGAGTCTTTGCATCCACCTGGCGCGCTCTCAGGTCGCGATCCCAGGGCCCCCCCGGCGCGGCGTGCATCAATATGAACGTAATCAGCGCCACGAAGAAGAGTGTGGGAATCATGTATAGCAGGCGCCGAACTATGTACGTGGCCATCCCTAC
>ENA-UOUL01004246-UOUL01004246.1-bioreactor-metagenome-genome-assembly--contig:-NODE-4246-length-13535-cov-3.408382_pt1 | contig 13535 bp, 10 predicted proteins | sample MGYA00249838_ERZ747220 | MGnify/ENA primary metagenome ERZ747220 (study PRJEB28778, sample SAMN05720191) | bioreactor metagenome | isolation source: Anaerobic biogas reactor | place: USA:Washington...
ACCAGCGTGCCGTCGGCCAGGCCGGGGAGCAGGCGGCCACGGAGCTCGTCGTCGCCCGCCGCCGCGATCACCGCCGCGGGCGTGACCAGCCGGGTATAGCCGTAGTGGGTGACCTGGCGCAGCCGCGCCCAGAACGGGCCAGCCAGCGTGGAGATATCCTGGGCGAACTCCTCCGGCGCGGGCTCAGGCAGGTGCAGGCCGTAGGCGGTGGCCAACTGTTCGCAGAGCGCTTGGGCCACTCGCAGCAGGAGCTGGGGCAGAGGCTGGCTGGCCATCTGCCCCATGGGCAGCCACAGCGGCAGGTACGCCTCCGCCAGGCGGCCGCGCAGTTGGGCCAGCAAGGAGCTCTTGCCGATGCGCGGCGGGCCACAGAACGCCAGCACGCGGCTGCCCGCCTTCAGGCTGTCCTGCGCCCAAGCGAGCGCGTCGACGCGGCCCTCGGCGAGCTTCGAGATGTGGATCATGCCGTCCTTGCCCGGGGCGTATTCGACGAACGCGCCGAACGACATGATGCGCACGACCTTGCCCGTGAACACCTCGCCGACCTGCAGCTCCTTGACGATCCCCTCGATCATCGACTTCGCGCGCTGCGCGGCCGCGTCGTCGGCGGTCGCGATGAACACGCTTCCGTCGTCCTCGATGTCGATCTTGACGCCGGTCTCCTCGATGATCTTGTTGATCATCTTGCCGCGCGGGCCGACGACCTCGCCGATCTTCTCGGGGTTGATGAAGAAGTGTATGATCTTCGGCGCGTACTTCGAGAGCTGCGGGCGCGGCGCGGGCAGCACCTCGAGCATCTTCTCGAGTATGTGCATGCGGCCGTCGTACGCCTGCGCGAGCGCCTGCTTCAGGATCATCTCGTCGATTCCCTTGATCTTGATGTCCATCTGGATCGCGGTGATGCCCTTCGCGGTGCCGGCGACCTTGAAGTCCATGTCGCCCAGGAAGTCCTCGAGGCCCTGTATGTCCGTCAGCACGGCGACCTTGCCGGAATCCACGTCCTTGATCAGGCCCATCGCGATGCCCGCGACCGGCCGCTTGATCGGCACGCCAGCGTCCATCAGCGCGAGCGTCGAGCCGCACACGGACGCCTGCGAGGTCGAGCCGTTCGAGGACATGACCTCGCTGACGAGCCTGAGGCAGTACGGGAACTCCTCGACCGGTGGGATCATCGGCTCGAGCGCGCGCTCGGCCAAGGCGCCGTGGCCGATCTCGCGGCGGCCGGGGCTGCGCATGGGCTTCGCTTCGCCGGTCGAATAGCCGGGGAAGTTGTAGTGGTGCATATAGCGCTTGTATTCCTCGAGGCCGATGCCGTCGATCATCTGCTGCTCGGATACCGACGCCAGCGTCGCGACCGTCATGACCTGCGTCTGGCCGCGGGTGAACACGCCGCTTCCGTGCGGGCGCGGAAGCACCCCGACCTCGCACCAGATCGGGCGCACCTCGGTCAACTTGCGCCCGTCGGGGCGCACGCCCTCCAGGATGATGTGGCGGCGCATGACTTCCTTCTGCAGCGAATACAGCGCGTCGCCGACCTCGCCCTCGCGGCCCTCGAACTGCTCCTTGAAGTGCTCGGAGACCTCGGACTTCACAGCCTCTTCGCGGGTATGGCGCTCGGCGCGGTCGAACGTCTCGAACATCCACTCGACCTTGGGAAGCGCGAACTCGCGGACGGCCGCCTTGACGTCGTCGCCCGGCAGCACCAGCGGGAACTCCTTTTTCGGGACGCCCAATTCCGCGACGATGCCGTCGATGAAATGGACGATCTTCTTGATCTCTTCGTGCGCGAAGAGTATGCCCTTTAGCATGACCTCCTCGGACACTTCCTTCGCGCCGGCCTCGACCATCAAGACCGCCTCGCCCGTCCCGGCGACGGTCAGCGCCAACAGCGACTGCTCGCGCTCCCCGTCGGTCGGGTTGACGATGTACTCGCCGTCGATGAAGCCGACGTTGACCCCGCCGATCGGGCCCGCCCACGGGATCTCGCTGATCGCGAGCGCGGCGGAGGAGCCGATCATCGCGGGGATGTCGGGGGAGTTGTTCGTGTCGACGGACATGACCGTCGCGACGATGTTCACGTCGTGCCGCATGCCCTTCGGGAACAGCGGGCGCAGCGGGCGGTCGATGAGCCGGGAGGTCAGAATGGCCTTCTCGGCCGGACGGCCCTCGCGGCGGTTCCAGCTTCCCGGGATGTGGCCGACCGCGTACAGCTTTTCCTCGAAATCGACGCTCAGCGGGAAGAAGTCGATGCCCGGGCGGGGCGTGTCGGAGACGGTGCAGTTCGTGAGCACGCATGTGTCGCCGTAGCGGACGAAGCACGCGCCGGAGGCCTGCTCGGCGTACTTGCCGAACTCGAGCGTGAGCGTTCGGCCGCCCAGCTCCATGGAATAGGTTTTGAACATGCGGATATTTCCTCCTTCGGGTCGTTGGGGGGCTCCGCACATGGACGCACGCCTGCGAAAGCAGTGTTTCGCACCCTAGCGTCCATGTGCGAACGGTTCTTCCATTTTGCAAACTGCGCCGCCGCGCGGATGTCCGGCGGCGGCGCAGGAGATGCCGTTTGAGGCAGCGCGCGAAGCGCCGAGGTTCCCGGGTTCCGGGGAATAGGTTACTTGCGCAGGCCGAGCTTCGCGATCAGCGTGCGGTAGCTCTCGATGTCGGTCGACTTGAGGTAGTCGAGAAGGCCGCGCCGCTGGCCGACCATCAAGAGAAGGCCGCGCCGGGAGTGGTGGTCCTTCTTGTGCACCTTCAGATGCTCGTTCAGGTGGTTGATGCGCGCCGTGAGCAGCGCGATCTGCACCTCGGGGGAGCCGGTGTCGCCCTCGTGGCGGGCATAGGTTTCCATGATTTCCTGCTTGTTGATGACCATGACAAAATCTCCTCCTGTTTCGCATTCCCGCCAGCCCCGTATGCCGTCGGAGAGTCGGCAAACCGAGCCCGCGGTTCAATCGCGGCGATTCTATTCTGCCGCATGGATCATTGTACCATACTGGAAACTGTTTGTAAACGCACTTCACACAAAAATCGCAATTTCCGGCAATGCCGGTCACTTCCTCCACGCCGACGGGGTGAACAGCATCAAGATCGGGAAGATTTCGAGCCTGCCGAGCAGCATGCACATCGACAGCGTGATCTTGCTCAGGTCCGAGAAGATCGAAAAGTTCCCCTTCGGGCCGACTTGGCCGAGGCCGGGGCCGACGTTTGAGATCGTCGTCAGGACGGCCGAGAACGACGTCTCGAGCGAGTGGCCGTCGAGCGACACGACGATCGTCGCGAGCATCGTGATCAGCATGTACGCGTAGAAAAAGCCCGTCACGCCGCTCATGATCTTCTCGTCGACGGGCTTTCCGTCGAGCTTGATGACGCGCACGGCGTTCGGGTGGATGCTCTGGTGGATGTCGCGGCGCAGGTTCTTCCACAGGAGCTGCGCGCGCACGACCTTGATGCCGCCCGCGGTCGAGCCGGCGCAGCTTCCGACGAACATCAGAAACACGATGACCGCGCGCGAGAACACCGGCCAGACCGCGAAGTCCGCCGTCGCGAAGCCCGTCGTCGAGATCAGCGTCGTCACCTGAAAAAAGCTGTACCGAAGCGCCGTGAAGAAGTTGCCGTAGCCGGGAAGTATGTTGAGCGCAATCAGCACCGTCGCGGCCGCGACGATGGACACGAACGTCCGAAGCTCGCTGTTTTTGAAAAAGCCGCGGAAGTGCCCGAGGATCAGCAGGTAGTAGATCGAGAAGTTGACGCCGAACGCGACCATCGACACGCCCAGGACCATCTCCACCGCGAGGTTCTGGAAGTGCCCGACCGACTGGTTGTAGGTCGAGAAGCCGCCGGTCCCGGCGGTTGAGAACATGTGCGTCAGCGCGTCGAACCAGTCGAGCCCGCAGAGCATCAGCGCGACCACGAGCAGCGCGGACATGCCGAGGTAGATCTTGTACAGTATCTTCGCGGTCTTCGCGACGCGCGGCACGAGCCGGTCGGGGGACGGCCCGGGCGACTCCGCGCGCATCAGGTGGATCGAGCGCGCGCCCATCTTCGGGATCAGCGCGAGCGACAGAACCAAGACGCCCATGCCGCCCGCCCAGTGCGTGAAGCTGCGCCAGAACAGGAGGCCCCGCGGCACGGCCTCGACGTCCTGCAAAACCGTCGAGCCGGTCGTCGTAAAGCCGGACACGGTCTCGAAAAACGCGTCGACGAACGACGGGATCGAGCCGTGGATCACGAACGGCAGCGCGCCGAACGCGGACACCAGCACCCAGCTCGCCGCGACGACCGCGAGGCCCTCGCGCGGGCGCAGCAGCTCGCTCTTCGCGCGGACGCAGCCGAGCAGCAGCCCCGCCGCGAGCACGATCGCGATCGAGATCAAAATCGCCGGGTAGTCGGCTCCGCCGTAGTACAGGGACACGATCAGCGGCAGGAACATGAGCAGCCCCTCGACCGCCAGCACCGAGCCGATCAGCCGGACGACGAGCCTTGCGTTCATTTCCCCGCCCCCGCCGCGTCAAACGCGTCCTCGAGGTTGGCCACGGTGCCCTCGAGCGCCGTCAGGATCACCGAGTCGCCCGATTCGATGTGGTCGCCGCCGAACGGTATGATGCACTGCCGCCCGCGCACGATCAAGGTCACCAGCACGCCCTTTTTGATGTTCAAGTCCCGGAGCGGGACGTTCAGAAAGCCCGCGCCCGGAAGCGCCGTGAACTCGCTCGCCTCGACCTTGCCGCCGAGTATCGCGTACACCTTTTCGATGACCGCGCTCTTCGACTGCGACAGCGCGCGCACCGAGCGCAATATGCCGTTCGCGGCGGCCTGCTTCGGGCTTATGACGCTTCCCAGGCCCATGTCGCCGAGCACGTCCATGGTGTTCAGGTGATTGACCTTGACGATGACCTTGCGCACGCCCGCGCGCAGCCCGTAGAGGCCGACGATCAGGTTCTCCTCGTCTCGGTCGGTCAGGCAGATCAGCGCGTCCTGGTCGCGTACGTTCTCGCTCTCGAGGAGCTCCGAGTCGGTGCCGTCGCCCTGGATGACCTCGACGTCCTCGAGCTTTTCGGAGAGCGAACGGCACCTGTCCTCGTTGATCTCGACGATCTTCAGCTTCACGCCCATGCCGGCGATCGCCCGGGCGAGGTAGTATGTAACATGGCCGCCGCCGATCAGCATCGCGCTTCGGACGCGGTTCGTATCCTTTCCGAGCAACTTGAAAAACCGCGTGACGCTGTCCCGATCGCCGGTCGCGTACACGTGGTCTCCGCTCTGGATTTCGAAGTCCCCGCCCGGGATCAGCGCCTCGTTCCCGCGCTGCACGGCCGAGAACTGGACGCTGGGAATCTTGCCTCGCAGCTTCGACAGAGGCACGCCGACGACCGGATCGCCCGCGTCCGCGCGGAACCCGACCATCTCGACCCGACCGTGCGCGAAGCTCTCGATGTCCGTCGCGAACGGGAAGCGCAGGAGGCGCGAGATTTCCAGCGCCGCCGCGCGCTCGGGGTTGATGACCTGGTCGATGTCGAGCTTGTTGAGGAGCAGCGTCAGGCCCTCCGTGTAGTCGGGGTCGCGCACGCGCGCGATCGCGTACTTCGCGCCCAATTGCTTCGCCATCATCGCGCAGACCATGTTCGTCTCGTCGCCGGTCGTCGCGGCGATGACGACGTCCGCGGTCTCGACGCCCGCCTCGAGAAGCGTGCGCACGTTCGCGCCGCTGCCCGGCACGCACAATACGTCCAGCGTCTCCGACGCCTTCGCGAGCGCCTTTTTGTTGTTATCCACGATGGTGACGTCGTGCCCGTCCTTCGACAGGCAGTCCGCCAGCGTATATCCGACCTTTCCGTCGCCGACAATAACGATGTTCATCCGCGTCCTCCGCCAATAGCGTCCGGGAGTTCTCCGGAAAAGCTGATCTCCGCGGGGCCGCTGACGAACAGGTGCCCGTTCTTGCCCCGCTTGATGACGAGCTTTCCGCCCGGCAGCGCGATCTCCGCCTTCGGCTCGATGAGCCCCAGGTGCACGCCCGCCGCGAACGCCGCCGCCGCGCCGGTTCCGCACGCGAGCGTCGCGCCGGAGCCGCGCTCCCAGACGCGCACCTCGGCGCGATTCGGAGCGACGGCGCGGCAGAACTCGACGTTCGTGCGGTTCGGGAAGCGCGGGTGGCGCTCGACGTAGCTGCCGAAGTGCTCGAACTCGGCGTTTCCGGGGAACAGGTCGTAGGTCACCGCGTGCGGGTTGCCGACCGAGACGAGCAGGAACGGCACCTGCCGGCCGCCGAGGTCGAGCAGAACCGTCTCGCCGATCTCCGGGGGGCCCATGTCGGCCACGACCGAGCCCACCTTCCCGTCGCGCACGTTCAGCTTCAGGGGCTTCACGCCGCCCATCGTCTCGATCGTCGCGCGCGTGTCGGAGATTTGGCCGGTCTCGTACAGGTACTTCCCGACGCACCGGAGCGCGTTTCCGCACATCTCCGCCTCGCTGCCGTCGCGGTTGAAGATGCGCATCTTCGCGTCGGCGACGTCGGAGGGGAGGATCAGCACCAGCCCGTCCGAGCCCACGCCGAAGTGCGCGCGGCTCACCCGGACGGACAGTTTCACGGGATCGGAGACGCGCACGGCCTCCTCCGGCCCCAGGAACACGTAGTCGTTCCCCAGGCCGTGCATCTTGACAAACTTCATTCAAACCACCTCGAGCGATTTCACTCCCATTATAGCAGATACGCGGGGCGTTGACAATTCCGCCACAATGGGAGGGGAGCATCTTTATAGCATCTTGATGCAGGCGCGCGCGGGGCAATCCGGCTTGCTTTTCGACGCGTTCTGGTGTAAAATGGGAGAAACGGACAATCAATTTGGGAGGATTGCGACATGACCATCGACAAGACCATGACCATCGGCGAAGTGCTCAGAATCGATCGCGGCTGCGCGCCCATCTTCATGCGCTACGGCATGCACTGCCTGCACTGCCCCGGGGCGACGGGCGAACCGATCGGGATGGCGTGCGCCGCGCACGGGACCGACGCGGACAAGCTGGTTTCCGACCTGAACGAGTACTTCAAGGACAAGTAACCGGAGGGAGGCGCCCGTATGCACGTGTTCAACGACCTGGAGGGCCTGCGCATCGCCTGCGAGATGGAGAAGCGCGGCGAGGCCTTCTACCGCAACGCCGCGCGCGTGAGCAGGAAGCGCGAGGTCATCGACATGCTCGAATCGCTCGCCGAGGACGAGCGCCAGCACCTCCGGGAGTTCAACCGGCTCTACGAGGAGGCGGCGCGCAGCCGGGACACGTTCGACCCCTACGACGACGAGTCGAACGCGTACCTGTCGGCGATCGCGGCGGACATCGTGTTCCCCGGCGGGCTGATGGCGCTGCGCAAGGAGGGCTTCGACGACATACACGCCGTGCTCGACCACGCGATACAGTCGGAGAAGGACTCGATACTGTTCTACGCGGAGCTCGCGCGCATGAGCGGCGACGAGAAGGCGCGCGGGACGTTCCTCGAGATCGCCGGGCAGGAGCGCGCGCACCTGAGCAGGCTCACCCGGCAGAAGGAGAGCCTATGAGCCACATCGACGAATACCGGAGGTGGCTTGCGGGCACCGCCGGGGACGAGGCGGCCGGGCGGGAGCTCCGCGCGGCCGCCGAAGACCCCGCGGAGCTCGAGGACCGCTTCTACCGCGAGCTCTCGTTCGGCACCGCCGGCATGCGCGGCGTGCTCGGGCTCGGGACGAACCGCATGAACCGCTATACGGTCGGCCGCACGACGCTCGCGCTCGCGGCGCTTGTTCGGGAAAGCGGCGGCGCGGAGCGCGGCGTCGCGATCGGCTACGATTCCCGCCGCTTCTCCCGGGAATTCGCGAAGGAGGCGGCGCTCGTGCTCGCGTCGCAGGGCGTTAGGGCGTACCTGTTCGACGCGCTGCGCCCGGTGCCGGTGCTCTCGTTCGCGGTCCGGCGGCTCAATTGCCTCGCCGGCATCGTGATCACCGCCAGCCACAACCCGCCCAAGTACAACGGCTACAAGGTCTACTGGGAGGACGGCGGCCAGCTCCCGCCCGAGCGCGCGGACGGGATCACCGAGAAGCTCAAAGACATCGGCTACTTCGACGCGAAGCCGATGGACGAACAAGCGGCGCGCGCGGCCGGGCTTCTCGTCACCATCGGCAAGGACATCGACGACCGGTACATCGAGGCCGTCAAGGGGCTGCTCGTGAACCCGCCGCTCGCGTGCGCGATGGGGAAGGAATTGAAGATCGTCTATACGCCGCTGCACGGCTCGGGAAACGTGCCGGTTAGAAGAATCCTCAAGGAGATCGGCATCGAGAACGTGCACGTCGTGCCCGAGCAGGAATTGCCGGACGGCGCGTTCCCGACGGTCCGCGTCCCGAACCCCGAGGAGCGCGACGCGTTCGACCTCGCGATCAAGCTGCAGGAGAAGCTCAAGGCCGACCTCTGCGTCGCGACCGACCCGGACTGCGACCGCGTCGGCGTCGCGTGCCTGACCGCGTCGGGCGAGGCGAAGCTCTTGGACGGCAACCAGATCGGCTGCATTTTGCTGCATTACATCCTGTCCCAGAAGAAGGCGCTCGGGAAGCTCCCGGAAAACGCCGCGGTCGTGAAGTCGATCGTGACGACCGAGATGGCGCGCGCGATCTGCAGGGACTTCGGCGCGGCGCTGTTCGACGTGCTGACCGGCTTTAAGTTCATCGCCGAGAAGATACAGCAGTTCGAGGAGAGCGGCGAATTCACGTTCGAGTTCGCGTTCGAGGAGAGCTACGGCTACCTCTCGGGCACGGACGTCCGCGACAAGGACGGCGTCAACGCCTGCATGCTGATCGCGGAAGCCGCCTGCTTCTACAAGCGTCGGGGGATGACGCTGCTCGACGCGATCGAGGCGCTGTACAAGCAATACGGCTACTTCGGCGAGCGCACGGTGTCGGTCGCGCTTCAGGGCAAGGACGGGCTATCCAGGATGCGCGACTTGATGGATGCCCTGCGCAAAAACCCGCCGGGGGCGATCGGCCCGGCACATGTCGTCCGGGTGCGCGATTACATGTTTAAGGAGCCCGTGAGCGACGTGCTCTACTTCGAGCTCGACGGCGGCTGGGCATGCGTGCGCCCGTCGGGCACGGAGCCGAAGATCAAGCTCTACGCGGGCGCGGTCGGCGCGTCCCATGGAGAGACGGAGCGGCTGCTCGACCAATACATCCGCGCCCTCAAGGGGGCGCTCGGCATGGAGGACACAAGCGCATGAAACTGGGCGTCGTGGGGCTCCCCAACGTCGGCAAGAGCACGCTGTTCAACGCGATCACGTCCGCGGGCGCGCAGGCGGCGAACTACCCCTTCTGCACGATCGAGCCGAACACCGGCGTCGTCGCGGTGCCCGACCCGCGGCTCGACGTGCTCGCGAGGATGTACAACCCGGAGAAATACACGCCCGCGGCGCTCGAATTCTTCGACATCGCGGGGCTGGTCAAGGGCGCGAGCCGCGGCGAGGGGCTGGGCAACCGCTTCCTCTCGCACATCCGCGAGGTGGACGCGATCGTGCACGTCGTGCGCTGCTTCGAGGACGAGAACGTGATCCACGTCGAGGGCACGGTCGACCCGGCGCGCGACATCGACACGATCCAGACCGAGCTCGCGCTGGCCGACATCGAGACCGTCATGAAGCGCCGCGAGAAGGCGCAGCACCTCGTCCGCAACGGCGAGAAGAAGTACCGGGACGAGCTCGAGGCCGCGGAGATACTGCTCGCGCACATGGACAAGGGCCTCCCGGCCAGGACCGCGAAGCTCACGGACGAGCAGCGCGCCGTCGCCGAGGGGTGGTTTCTGCTGACGATGAAGAAGGTGGTCTACGCGGCGAACATCGCGGAAGCGGACATCGGAAAGCCCGAGGGCGAGATTCCGATGGTCGCCGCGGTCCGCGCAATCGCCGCGCGCGAGGGCGCCGAGGTGCTCGTGATCTCCGCGAAGGTCGAGGAGGACATCGCGCAATTGGAGCCCGCGGAAAAGCAGTTGTTCCTTGAAGACCTGGGGCTTGAAAAGAGCGGCCTCGACCGGCTCGTGACGCTCGGCTACAGGCTGCTCGGGCTCATCAGCTTTCTGACCGCCGGGCCGAAGGAGGTCCGCGCGTGGACGATCGCCGAGGGCACAAAGGCGCCGCAGGCCGCCGGCAAGATACACACCGACTTCGAGCGCGGCTTCATACGCGCCGAGGTCGTCGCGTTCGAGGACCTGGCGCGCGAGGGCTCGATGAACGCCTGCAAGGAGAAGGGGCTCGTGCGCAGCGAGGGCAAGGAGTACGTGATGAAGGACGGCGACGTCGTGCTGTTCCGGTTCAATGTTTAGCGATCCGGCGGAGGAGAGAGCGCCCCGGCGCCTGTCGCTGTTCGAGGCGAACGGGCTGTTCTTCCTCGCGGTCGCGGGGCTGTTCGGCGTGGGATTCATCGAGGGGCCGCTCGTCGATCTGCTCAAGGCGCTGATTCCCGGCATCGGCGGCGAGGCGCTGCTGCTCGCGGTGCACGCGGCGTACTACGTGCTGTTCATGTTCGGGCCGGCGGCGCTGATGCTTCGGAGAAAGGGCGCGTGGGAGAGCGCGCGCGTGAAGCCGATCTCCGCGGGGCGGATGCTCGCGGTCGCGGCGGTGTCGCTGCTCGGCGCGCTCGTCGCGCTGCAGCTGGCCGCGCTGTGGGAGCTGCTCCTCGAGGCGCTGCGCATACCGGTCCCCGGCGTGCCGCTCGCGATTCCGGGGACGACCGCGGGCATGGCCGCCGCGGTGCTCTCGTACGCGGTGCTGCCGGGCGTCTGCGAGGAATTCGTGTTCCGCGGCGCGATACTCGGCGCATACGAGCGGAAGGGCACGAAGCGGGCGATCGCGGCCGCGGCGGTGCTGTTTTCGCTCGTGCACGGCTCGATCGACGGCCTCCCGACGCAATTGATGCTCGGCGCGATCATGGGCTTTCTGGCGTTCGCGTGCGACTCGATCTACGCGCCGATCGCCTACCACACGGTGCACAACGCGGCGCTGTTGTTCCTCGGCGCGCTGGCAGAGCGGCTTCCCCGGCAGGCGGCCGAGGGCCGGACGCTGTTTGAGCAGGTCGGCGGGCTGAGCGGGGTGTTGCAGACGGCCGCGTACGCCGCCGTGCTCGGGACGGCGCTTCTGTTCGCGCTCGGCGCGTTCAACCGGCGGCGGATCGCGCGCGGCGTCGCGGCGGCTCCCAAGAGGCGGGCTCCGATGACGGGCGGCGCGCGGGCGCTCTTGATCGCGGCGCTTCTGCTGACCGCCGTATTGTATGCGCTTTCGACGATGGCCGCATGAACGCGTCGATCGTGTGCGTCGGGCGGCTGAAGGAGAAGTGGCAGCGGGACGGCGTCGAGGAATATTTGAAGCGGCTGTCGCGCTACGGAAAGTACGAAATCCGGGAGGTCGACGACCGGCCGGACGCGCTCGGGGCGAAGGCCGCGGAGCGCGAGGGCGAGGCGATCTTGAAGCGCATACGCTTAGGCGAGCACGTCGTCGCGCTGGCGATCGACGGCCCCGCGCCGGACTCCCCGGGGCTCGCAAGGCTCGTGGACCGCTGGGCGCGGGAGCACGGCCGCGCGACGCTCGTCATCGGCGGCTCAAACGGCCTCTCGAAGGAAGTGCTCGAGCGCGCGGACGAAAAGCTGTCGTTTTCGAACCTGACGTTCCCGCACGGCCTGATGCGCGTGGTGCTGCTCGAACAGCTCTACCGCGCCGAGCGGATACTCGCGAACGAGCCTTATCACAAATAAAAATCCGGCGGGCCGAAAGGCCCGCCGGTTCGTTTTGGGTTGGTCAGGTGTTGTTGAATGCGATGACGTTTTCGGCCCGGGGGGACCAATAATCCTTCACGGTGTTCGTACCGACCTGGCTGTAGCCGCCGTAGAGCTTCTTGTAGTCCGCCACGGCTGCGGCTGTGCTGTCCTTGATCCTGCTGAACATCCCGGGCACGGTCAGATTCCCGCTGAGCGCGCGGTTGAACCCGGCGCTGAAGAAGTCGACGGCGATCGAGCTCGAGGTGTTCAGGTACCCGGACTGGTGCTTCCCGTCGGTCGAGGTGATGATCGACAGGCTGTGCAGCGCGCCGAGGTCCCGGAATCTGCGCGCGTCCTCGCTCTTCGCGCGGCTGACGATCGAGGTGGTGGAGGGGTCGTCGTTGCCGGAGTAGCACGATGCGACGCACAGCACCACGTGCCCCTTGACGCCCTTGACGGCGTTGATGATGTCATTGCCGGTGATGTACTTCGCCTTCGAGCCGGTGCCGTACAGGTGCCAGCGGTACTCGCCGTTGGAGGCCACCGTGCCGTGAGAGTGCAGGAAGAGTATCGACACGTCGCCGTCCTGCGCGCCGGCAAAGGCGGCGTTGATCGCGGACTGCAGAGACGAAAGGCTGCTGATCGACGAGTTGTTCCGGAACGTGATCCGGTAGCGCGCGTCGTCGATGCTGCTCTTCGCGATCGCGCTGCGGGCGAGAGACGTGCTGTTTGAGCCGAACGGCAGGTAGCCCGCCTGTCCGGAGGTCTGGTACATGCCGACGACGAGTGCGCGGTACTTCACCTTGCTCGTTCCGTTCAGCCGCTGCACCCGGACATTGACCTTCGCCGGGGTCACGGCGTCCCGGAGGCCGAGCGGGAAGGCGGAGATGGTCGCCGTGCCGATGCCGACCGCGGTGACGCGGCCGGTCGAATCGATCTTCGCGACCTGCTCGTTGTCGGATTCCCAGCCGACGACGACGCCGGGCGACGCCGACTGTGCGGTGAGCTGGCGCGCGCTGTCGGTGGGACTGCCGTAGGTCAGCGTGAGGTCGGTGATCGACGAAGCGCCGCTGTACACGGTCAGGCCGGAGCCGGGCTTCGGGAGGATCGACACGATTTCCGTGTCGTATTGTTTCAGGTTCGAATTCGTGCGCGACTTCGCCCGGATTTCGACCGATCCCGCCTTCTTTCCCGTGAGGAGGCCGGAGTAGTAGTCGATCGTCGCGACGGAGGTATTTCTCGAGAGCCAGATAAGCTGCGTGTTCGTCGTGTTGTAGGCGAGGATCTTGTAGTCGATCTCGAGGCCGCGCAGCGGCTTGAAGTGGACGTTGTCGAAGCCGTCGAGCCCGCCCAAGTCCCCGAGCGTCGGGTCGGACTCCGTCGCGCCGTTCAGGAACAGCGTGTAGTCGAGCGTGTACCTTCCGCCCGCATACATCGCGCCGTTGCTGTTGACGATCCGGACGCCGGTGATGTCGTTGTAGCACGCGTTGTTCTTGACGGTGATCTTGAAGCTGCCGACCTTCTCGTTGACGGTCTTCGCGTAGATCGTCGTCGTGCCCGCCGAGACCGCGTAGACGAGGCCGTCGTCGTTGACCAGCGCGACGGCCGGGTTGCTCGAGCGCCATGCCGTGGGCTTCAGGTGGTCCGGGTTGTAGACCGTGGTGGGGGAGACCGTCGCGCCGAGCTGCAGCTTCTCGCCGACATACAGCGTGCCGGTGCTGCCCGTGCCGGTGACTGTGCCCAGGGCAATCGATCCCCCGGAGAGGGTGCAGTTC
>ENA-UOUL01004250-UOUL01004250.1-bioreactor-metagenome-genome-assembly--contig:-NODE-4250-length-13523-cov-24.393277_pt1 | contig 13523 bp, 12 predicted proteins | sample MGYA00249838_ERZ747220 | MGnify/ENA primary metagenome ERZ747220 (study PRJEB28778, sample SAMN05720191) | bioreactor metagenome | isolation source: Anaerobic biogas reactor | place: USA:Washington...
GAATTAGTGGCATCGTGATCAAAGACAGACGAAAGCTCCGTGACACCATAGTAGGGCGCACTCAAGAAAGCAATGACTTGCTGTGGAATAACGACATGCGATAAAGCCGGGGTGGCCAACATCGCCGTCACCAGCAACCCGCACAACAGAAGAATACTGAGTCTGAATGTCTGCTTACAGGTTTTACTGTTCATCATTCTCCTCCATTGCCCGGAACTGCCCACCAGGAGAACGGTCCTACACATTTGTCGCTGACCAGGCGTACATCGCTGCCATCTGCCCGTATGATGTAGAGTTGCCGAAGCCAGATCGCCCCCCCTCGATTGGAAACGAAGGCGATGTACCGACCATCCGGCGACCAAATCGGATCTGCGTCGTTGGCCGGATGACGGGTCAGGTTGGTCAAGCCGTTGCCGTTGGCGTTAACGACAAAGATGTCGGTTTGCCCTTCTACCTCCAAGGCCATCACATAGCGGCTACCATCGGGGGATGGATATAGCAGAGGCGTAATAGGTAGCAGTTCGGTAACATCAAAAGGTCTACTGTATCCAGCTCCGTACAGGAGGTCCGCCCGCGTCACGCTGGGCGACAATTGGGCAACGTCAAAAGGCTGCTCACGCTCGATGTCCACTCTAGTAAGGTGCAACTCTTCACCGTCAAAGGCAGGGAAAATCAATTGGCTGCTGTCGACCGACCAGTGGAAATTGATAGGGAAAACGCCGCAGCATAAGACTTCGCGCGGCTCTGATCCATCGGCGCGGGAGACCACCAATTGCAGCAGCTCCGTTTCTGGATCGCTCCCTTCCCACTGAGCGTAAGCGATCCACTCCCCGTCGGGAGACCAGGATAGGATGGCTTCCTCTGAGGGAGTGGCGACCAAGGGCATTAAACGACGCGACGCCACGTCTAGTACGTAGATATCCCTTCCTGCGCTGTCAGTGCGGGTGAGGAGAAGGTTTGCAGCGGCCTTCTCGCTCCCTGGTGACCAAATAAGAGAGATATCCTCACCTCGGTAAGGGGTCACATACATCTTCGAAGTTTCCGAGTGAGGTAGCCCTACTGCCACGGTCTCTCCAGACATGTTATCTACGAGGTACAAGTCGTGAGGACTAGAGAAAGGAACAGATCCCGCCAGTGCATGCAGAAGTGCCCAACGCCCATCGGATGACCAGGAAACAACCAGCATATGAGTCATAAACTCACCCAAGTGCCATAAGTTAGATTCATCGGGTGCAATGGTGTATAAGTTGAAGTAGTAAAAGCCATCTCCGTCTGGTCCTCCTTGACAAGGATCCGTAAGAAGGTCATAGGCTACAAATCCTATCTGTCCCTTCAGCAACGGGTCCGGCCAAGGCGTCGGAAGCGGGGTCAAGGTAGGAGTCGGTGCGGACGTTTCAGTAGGAGATGGAGAGAGTGTTACAGTTGGTGTCTGCGTTGGAATAGGCTGGGAGGTTGTCGTCGGGATGATGGATATAGAGGTAGGCACGACGGGCGTTGTGACAGCTTGCGAATCGCACGAGGCCAGTCCAAGAATGGATACCAATGCAACGACTGTCAAGACGTTAATCTGTCTCATCCTGCATCCTCCTATCGCTCTCTAACCGCCAACCACAACGGGTAGCGTGCGTTCGCGTCTTGCGTCGCCTGCTGCATTTCGCCGCTGGCGACCTCCGCCAGCCAAACGTCGGCTACGCCACCAGCATCTGTGCTGAACGCCAGCCACGCCCCATCCGGCGACCACGCCGGGGTCTCGGTCAATGCACCCTCGAACCGCGTCATCGCCCTCACGTTGCCTGAAACCACATCGGCTAGATACACGTTGCTCTCCAGGTACGATGCGGTCACATCGGCGGCACCCTCCTCCGGGTTCTCCCGCATCACAAACGCCACTTGCTCCCCATCCGGCGACCACACCGGCGGGTAGCCGTGCCCGGCGTCCGCCGCAGCAATTACCCGCGCGTTGCGCCCGTTCCCATCGGCCAGCACCAACTCGCCCACCGTGAAAGGTACGTTGCTATCGGCCATACGGATGTAGGCGATGCCGTCTCCGGTCGGCGACCAACGCGGATAGGCGATGACGTGTGCCCAGTCGTGGATGATCTGCTCCTTGTTGCGCCCGTTCCGATCCATCAGCCACACCTCGCTACCCAAACCCAGCCCCCGGCTGATGGCATACAGCACCCGCTTGCCGTCCGGCGAGAACGCAACATCGTAGGTGAAAGACGGCATGTTCATTTGTTCGAACCGCCCGTTCCGTGCATTCACCAGCAGGATGAGGTCGTCGCCGATGGGGTCTACACGCAGCAGGAACGAGTCGTCATCCGGCGCCCAGTTGAGGAAAAAACTGTCACTCCAGGGTTCCGGCTCCGCCAGGCGCGTCTGGCCTGTGGCGACTTCGAGCAGCAGCGTATGAGACCTCGCCGCGCAGCCAACGTCCACGGCGATCCAGCGGCCGTTCGGAGAGTCGTGCAAGCCGAAGACATTGCACGTCGCGGCATCGATCTGGATGTCTTCGGCTGCTGCCGATGCAGCTTGTTCTGCCAGACGCCTCGGTTCGCTTGCCGTTATCCGCTGAATGTTTGCCTGCGGGTCACTGACAAAGAACAACGTAGCGCTTTCGGGAGGTTGCGCCTGCCCGGCGGCGATTGCCAATGAAGGCCACCCGCGAATCAGACTCACCCCCAACACTGTCAGTACGGCCAGCACCAATACGATGAAAACATTACGTATCTTGCTCATTCTACCCTCCTTGAGTTCGGGGCGGATGTTTAGAGGCTTTCTAAAAAGGTGTCCTTCCCGTCGCTATCCATTCCCCGCTTGACGCGGTTTCCTGTATCCAGAGGAAAGTATAAGAGAAATGAGGAAAGGGTCAAATGTGATGATATGATAAGTGTAGTGCGGATACGATACTGGCAAAACCCAATTACGCGAACCTGTCGCATACCACGAAGTTTGTTGGCAAAACGCCTTGATGGTAAAATGAAAGGGTCAGTTCACAGCCCAAGTTCCAGGAAAAATACATCTGTACCCTTTACCTAATGCCCGAAGGGGAGGACCGTTTGAGTAATCTTGTCAGTTGATTCATAGGACCTGTATATTGGATGATAGCTGCACCAGACTTCTACGACTGGTGCAGGTTCTTTGACTTCTTGGTTTTTAGTGATTATGGCTCAATTTGATTGAGCGTTTTCCCTCCTCCCCAGCCACCGCCACTGCGTCGCCACGACCTCAACCTTGGCCTGCTGCACAAAGCCCTGCGCGTTCGCCGCCAGTTCATTGCGCTCCGCATCGCCCAAGCCCTCAGCGCGACGCAGCAGATGCACCAGGTTCTCCCGCGTGTCGCGCTGCTGCAAGAACCCGGCCACTTCCACCTGGTCGCCTTGCTGCCAGGACGGCGCACGGCCCACGGCCTGCGGAAAGCACACATCGATGGCGTCGAAGTTCTTGCCATCGGGATTCGGTAACATCCCCGGCTGGCGTGGGATCAGCACCCGGTATACCGTCGTCTGATCCGGCGACACCCGCCGCCGAACCACTGTTCCTGATAAAGATATGTTGTTCATAGAAATCCTCCTTGTGAGATTCTTGATACTTGATACTTGAAGCTGGATACTTGAAGCTGGTTACTGGTTGCTCGATGCTGGTCATTCGCCTATCCAGCTTCGAGCTTCCAGCATCCAGCAACCAGTTACGGCTCCAACACCGCCTGCACCTCGATGACGGGAATCGCCAACCCTGGCGTGAAGCTGCCACACTGCACGCCACCGGCATCGGCCCCGGCAGTCTCGGCAGTGGCCCAGGTGACCATCGGCGTGAAACCGAGAAGGCGCAGGTCGTAGACACACCATGCGCCCTGTTGTTCGCCAGAGCAGCCGAACAGCGGCCCGGTATTGTTCCGCCAGCGCCACTCCACGCATTGCTCCAACTGATACCAGTTGTCCTCCCCGGCGTGGTCCCCAGAACTGCACCCACGCGCGGGGATGCCCAATGGCGGTGTATCGCGGTAGAAGCAGTCGCCCCACTCACGGCGCGTGCATTGCAACTCATCGTACTTCCACGTCCACTGCGGATACCACCAGGTCTGCACCCCGCCCTGATACGCCGGCATATCCCACGCCAGCACCCGTTCGTCACAGGTACAGTCGCGGTCCTGGCACGCAGGATTCCAGCGCGGGCCGTTGGCGGTGAGGCCATACGACGAGGTCTGAAAGGTATGTTCCAGGTACGGGCCTTCCATTGTGTTGCCCCCGCCATTCCAAGCGCGGTCACCTACGGAGATCAGCGACTCATACGGCGGGGTAAAGCCGTAGATCCCCGCCGCCCCTTGCGTCCAGCGTTGCCAGGCTGCGCCGAGTTGCAGGTTCACCCGCGTGCCTTCAGCGGGCTGGCCCACCGGCGACGGACACGCCGGCACATCGCCGGTACTGCTGTAAGCTGCACCGTAGTCCACATTACAAGGGAATGCCTTGCCTGCGGAAAAGGCTTCCACGCGGTTGGGCGCACCGGTGTACCAGATTTTGGTCGGCAAACCCACCAACGAGCGCGGCCAGGGGTTGCGCAGCACTTGCGCGGGCGGAATCTGGACTTGCACGTCGATGTTCCACTGCCAATCATCACAGGTCTGGTCGATGCCGCCGGGGTAGACGTCCGGCACGTCTTGGCACGGCCACTCGCTCCCCTCGCCCGGTTGTGACGTGGGACGCGGCGTAGGCGTCACCAGGTCACATTCCCCGGCGGCGGCGCAGCGGGCTTGCACCACGTAACACTGGCCGCTCGGCATACACCACCACAAGACCACCGTCCAGTCGTGGGGACAACCGGGGATCAGCGCATCGCAGCTCATCCGGTAGAACCCCCCGCCGGGCAAGCCTGCCGGGGGCGTGGCTGTGGGAGGTGGAGGAAGTGGCGTGCCACCGCCGCCGCCACCACCGCCTTCGCCGGGTGTCGGGACAGGGGGAACTGGCGTCGCACTTCCACCGCCTCCACCACCGCCAGAACCGCCGCTGGCGCACTTGAAGCAACCGCTGGTAGGAGCGCCGCAACAACTGTTCTCCGGCGGCGTACAACACGCCCCTGCCGGGATAGCAAACACGGCCAATGCCCACAGTACCAGCCCGCTGACCAGCAACAGAAGGCCGATACGCAGCACGGTTTTACGTTTGTCGTTCGTGTGCATCGTCACCTCCTCTACCACGTGTCCGGCGGGGCGGGCAAGGCAATCGCCTCCCAGCCGGTGAGTCGCCAAACGTCGTCCGCACCCTGGACAAACGTCGCCGTCACCAGGTTGTCGCGGGCGTCGATCTGGTCATCGCCAAGCTGCGCCAGGCACGGTACACTGCCCGTGGACTGGCACATCGCCGGCTCGAAGATCAGCACGGCCTGGATACCGAGTACCGCCTGGGTCACAGAACAATGCGTCGTATCGTTGCAGCGAATGGCGTTCTCCGGCCCCAGCGCCGTGTGGACGAAGACGAACGGTGTATCTAGCAAGGGCCAGGCAAAGTCCGCTGCCACGTAGTCCCGCGCCTGGGCAAGGCTGGCGTCGCGGTCGTAGGCCAGCAGCGTAGTTTCATCAGCGGCCTCCACGCGGGTGCGCTGCAAGAGCACGGTGAACGCCGCGCGCAAGGCTTGTTCCTCGGCAGCCGGCGGGGTGAGATACACCGTCCCACTGCGCGGGTCACGCTGTTCCTGCCACCCGGCTGGCCGCGGTGTAACCGTGGGTGACGGCAGTGCGGTCGCCGTGGGGGGAAACGGCGTCGCTTGTAGATCAATGCGCGGCGCGGTGAGCCAGCGATACAGCCGCCCCCCACCGGCCAGCACGATACCGCCGAAGATGATCCCGACGGCCAGTAAGATGTAGCTGGTACGTTTGAACTTGTGTTGTTGTCGTTGTCGTTTCATTAAGTCTCCTCCTTGAGAGTTGCGAGTTAAGAGTTAAGAATGCAGAATGGGCGAATCAGCGAATGGGCGAATGAGAGAATGGGCGGATGGCAACCAACGCTGACTCGCTGACTCGCTGATTCTCCATTCGCTGATTCTTCATTCGTATTCCCCCGTTGCCCCCCACGCGGGGCGGGCGCGGCCACGTACACTGACGTGAACCGTGGGACCGCCGATGAGGATGACGGGGTGTAAGTCCGCTTGACAGATGAGTTCCACGCGGTTGGCCCACACTTGGGGGACGCCGCAGGTCACCTGTCCGCGGGTGTTGGTCGCAGCGATGTTGCGCGCCACGGTCGCAGCATTGGGTGTCAACGCCACACGCCCGGTGCGCAGATACAGCGCCACGTCGAGTTCCTGGGCCGCTGCGTGCGCCGCTGCATCCGCCGCCATCTGCGCCAGCCGATACGTGCGGTACATCAAGCCACCCTCGACGAGCAGCGCCGCCATCAGCAGGAGCAAGGGCAGCAGCACCAACACCCACACCAGCACTTGCCCCCGCTCGTCAGGACCGCGCCAGCGTCCCTTACTCCCTACTCCATACTTCCTACTCCCTGTCCTCACTGCCATCGTGACTTCCACCTTTCGATGCGGAACGTCGCACCCTGCCAGAGCGTCACACGGTCGCCGCCGAAGAGCAGCGGGGCCAGCGGGATGTCATTGACGGGCACGGCGACACCCGCGTAGTTGGTCACCGTGCCGCCACGTTGCCAGCCGGCGGCGTCCAGTTGCCAGGCCATTGGCGCAGCGTCGATCCCATTGGCGGTCAGGTTCATTGCCGAGGCGCGATACGCCTGGTACGCAGCCTGGTAAGGGTTCAGGCTTTCAGCAGCGTAGCGCCCGCCGGTGAAGGCAGCTTGATCTACAGCCAGGGCGACAAAGAGCACGCGCCCAAAGCCGATGACAGCAGCCAGGATCAGGAGCAGCAGCGGCAAGGCAATGAGCATTTCGATGAGGGCTTGACCCTGTTCGGTCTGAGTTGCGAGTTGCGAGTTGCGAGATAAGAATAGTGGGTTATGTGTTTGCATTGTTCTACCTCCCATTGGTAAATGGCATTTTGGTAAGGGTGATCACCGTGTCTCGCGCGGTTGCCCCTGGCGCGACATAAGTCTCGACCAGGCCGATGCGGTAAGCGGTGTAGAAGTCGCCGAATGGCGCGCGGACGATCTCCCAGAGCGCCGGGCCGGGTGTAATGCTCAAGACGCGGCTCTCCTGGGGCGACAAGGCCGCTTCCGGGCAAACTACACAGATTGGCTCATTGCCCAGCGTCCACAGGCTCACCGTCTCACCCGTATCGTTGACCAGGGTGACGGCAGCCACGGCAGGCGTGGGCGTCACCAGATGCGCCTGCACCAACCGCGCGCCGACCAGGGTACTCGCCGCGATCAACAAGAGAAAGCCCAACGCCACACCCAGCCACCAACTTCGGTTGGCCCGTCGGCGTACTTGCGGGGTGACAGGCCGTTGCACAACCAAGACCCACGTCGCCTGGCGCGGGACGGCCGGGAGCGTGCCCTGCAACCGCTGTGCTGCCAGATAGTGCCACACGGCGGAGACTTCGGCTTGCGTCTCCGGGTTGTCCAGGTGGTAGACCTGGCCTGCAGGACGCGCCTTGCGTGGTGAGGTCACGGTGAAGCAGTAGCGCACACCCTGGGGATCGAGCGCGGTGAAAGCCAGCGCGTCGGGGTTGATGTACGGCAAGGTGTCTCCGACGATGCGCACCGGTTGGCCCAACGCATCGGTAGCGATTTGGCCGAGCAAGTGCTGCCAGGCGTCCGTCGCCTGTAACTGCGCGGCCACGTCGCGGCGGTGGGCAGCGACGCGCGCCGCCGTGTCCTCGGCGATCATCCGCCGCTTCATCGCCAGGTCTTGCCGGGTATAGCCGACGAAACGCACGATGAGCCACAAGGCCAGCAAGCCGATGCCACCCGCCACCGGCCACACCCAGCCCGGCAACGTCGGCCATTGGGTGGGTGCGGTGGCAGTGTCCACGGTAGGAGTGATGTCCTGCTGCACCGTAGGCAGCGCCGTGGGTGTCGCCGATTGTGTCATTGTAGGACGCGGCAATGTCGCTGTCACCGCCAGCACATTCGGGGTTCCAGTTGGTGGCACTTCCGCGGCTGTCTCTGTCGGCCATACTACCATCGCTGTGGGTAACAGCGCCTCCGGCGTTGCGGTGGGCAGCGGTTCCGGCGTGGGCGTCGGCGGCTCCGGCGCTTTGGTCGGCTCGGCTGGCGCTTCCACAACTGGCGCAGGCGTGGGGGGCGGTGTGGGCTTCTGCGCCGCCACCGGCGCGGCCCACACCACCAGCCCCAGAAAGAGAAGCGTGGCTAAACGGCGCATCACGCCGCCGACCTCCTGGCACGCCACAGTGCGCCAGCGCCCAACACAGCCAACACCAGGCCGGCTGCGCTAAGATGCCCCGTGTGCCCTGTTTCCGGCAACAACACGATCTGTGTCTCTACTGGGGTGGCCTCTGGCGTCAACAACCCGGTCGGCGTGGGGACAACCGGCGGTTTGACCGGCGTGGGCGGCGGCGTGGGCTTCTCTGCGAGAGGCGAAGCCAGTCCTGGCACGCGCCGTGAGGCACGGGTATCCACATTGGGCATCGGTGTAGGCAAAGGTGCGGGTTTGTCGGTTGTCGGCGGTACGCTCTGCGGCGTAACTCCGGTGCTACGTGTTACCCGCAAGGTGTAGTCCGTGCCCGGCCCATACACGCGCCAGTCGTAGCTGCGCACCAGGGCACTGTAGACGCCGTTTGCCGGTGCGGTCCACACAATGCGCGAAGCGACGTCGTGCGGGTAGTTGATGTCATCATTCTCGGCCAGGGGCGTCGTACAGTCATTGACTACGTACAAGGCCAGCAGTGTATCGCCCTGCGGCCCGAGGTCGCTCGTTTCCAGCACATAGGTCTGCCCGGCCACGGCCTGAAACGCGAACCAGTCGTTGTCGTTCTCGCCGTCGAAGTCCTCGCGGTAGAACGTGTCCAGCGCAATGCTGAGGCCCGGACACGTGCCCGGCGCATCCCCGACCTGTACCACGGGGGGCGCAGGGGGATAGCCGCGCATCAGCAAGGGTAGGAAGATACGGGTAGGACGATGTACTCGCACCGTCGCCGAGTCGCTGACGGGTCCATAGCTATCGCTCCGGGCGACGGCAGTGTTGGACAAGGCTTGGCCTTCTGTCCCCGCGTCCACCGTGGCGCGATAGGTCAGCACCGCGATTTCCTCGTAGCTCAGCGCCGCCAGGTGCAACGTAAGCGCGTTGTCACTCACGGTGACACGCCCTTTGTCCGCCGTAACGCTCTCCGGCAGCAAGGTCAGGCCCAGCGGCAACGTGTCGCTGAGGACGATGTTGGTCTGCGGGCGCACGCCATTGTTGGTCACGGCGACGATGAAGGTCAGCGTCTCGCCGACCTCGGTGCGGGCAGGGGTGATGTCCCGGTAGGTCTTTTCCAACACCAACACCTCAGCGGCGTTGATGCCGGACCAGATACCGCCGGTCAGGGTAGCAGTCACGTCCCGCGAGGTAGCGACGCTGGTTTGGCCGAACGTGCCGTGCAGGGTGTATTGCCCGTTGGTCAGCGTGCCACCAGCGACGGCGCTGATCGTATCCGCCGTGATACGCTGTGGGCCAGGAGACTGTGCTGCTACGGGGGCAGCGAGCAAGCAACTCAGCAGGAGTAGGAGTAACAGTGTACGTTGCATCATCATTCCTCGCATCATCGGCCTCCCTTACGGACACGTTGTCGCCCCAAAGGCTACACCGCGGCTCACCGCCACACATGTAATGGCGTTGAAGATGCCACCCGTGCCCACGAAGTCACTGTGCTTGACGAGGACGCGCCCTGGCTGCCCGGCCTGAGTGTTGGCCACCACGTAGGTCGGCGCTTCCAGGATACTGTGATAGATCTCGATCCAGCCGTCACTGTTGAGAGCGTCGCCGGTGGAACTCAGACGCGCGGCATTGACGGTCAGGCGGCTGTTGAGGTCTTCCACCTTGACACCCATCGCGTTCGTCCCGCTGGCCGTGTATGCCCCACCGTGAAGCGTTGCCTCTGCCGGGAAGGGCGGCGAGGTCATCTGCGCCTTGAGCATCAGCGCGACGTTGATGACACTCCCCCCGCTGACCGTCGCGCTGACGTTTTCCAACGTGGCGCGCCCGGCAATCCAGAGCGCGAAACTACTCCGCGCTGTCCCACTGGTGGTCACAGTGACATCGGCAACCAGCACATTGCTTTTCGCCGCCGGCACGAGGATACCCACACGGGTCTGTCCCTCGCTGCCGCTGTTGGTCACGGTCAAGTCGCGTGCGCTGGTATGGCTGTCCAGGATCAACGTTGCTTTGTCCGTCGGACTGCCGTTGTCATCGGTGATGTTCCCTTGCAGTACGGTCACGTCGCGGCCCGCACCTTGCAGATGCACGTAGGGTTTGAGCGTCACCGTCTCGGCGTAGATACCTGGCGCGATCCAGATCAGGTACGGGTTCGTCGCGCTGGCGTTGGTGATGCTGGCGACGGCAGCCTGGACGCTGGTGAAGTCCCCGCCACTGGCAGCGACGACCAGGGTGCGGGCATACCCCGGCGCGACGGGATTGCCACAGTCCCACATCGCGCCATTCCATTGCGGCATCTGACCGTTGGCGCACGTTTGGGGGAGTTGATACGGTGTAGACAGGCTGAACTGTGTGCCAATCAAGGCCAGACCGGTTCCGGCGCTGTAATTGGTGTTGTCATCCGTCTCGCAGAGCACCGTGCCGTCAGCATTGATGGCGCGGATGCTGCTGCCCGCCGCGCACGTGCTGCTGACACGGCGCTGCAGGTACGTGGTGTCCGCCGCGAGGGTGACGCTTCCCGTTGTTCCGCCGCCGGTTAGCCCGGTTCCGGCAGTGACCGCGGTGATGTCGCCGCCGCTGTCGTTGTCGGCGGCGCATACCCAGGTCGTCCCATTCCATTCAGCGGTCTGCCCGGTGCTGCAAGCCTGCGGCAAACGATATGGTGCAGTAATGCTGAACTGATTGGCAGAAAGTGTTAGCCCGCTGCCTGCCGTGTAGGTGGTGTCGTTGTCAATGCCGTCAGCAAATCCTGCCGGGACACCGCTCAACCCTGACCACGGCGCGCCGGTGACGTTGAACGTTGTCCCGTCCAGGTGCAACCCTGAACCGGCAGTGTAGGTCGTATCGTTATCCACCCCGTCAGCAAAGTCGTCGGGGATATGGGTGAAATTGCGCCAGTCCAGGTAGTAATCCCCGGCCTGTCCGTTGAGGGTCTCAGCGTCACCAGCAGTGTAGGCATACGTCGATGTGTGCGCTATCGTATTGGTGATGAGGGTCAGCACTTGCACATCGGTCATATAGCCCGCCTGATTGACCACGGAGATGACCTCGCTAGAGGTGACGTAACCGGCGGCTTCCACAGCCGACAACGCATCTTCGTCGGTGTAAACAGTGTCGTTGTCGATGCCGTCAGCAAAGCCTTCCGGGATGCCCACCAAGCCCGCCCACGGTGCGCCGGTGACGCTGAACGTCGTATCGTCCAGGTTCAGACCAAAGCCGGCATTGTAGAGCGTGTCGTTGTCCACGCCATCGGCAAAGTCGTCGGGCACATTGGTGAAGTTGTGCCAGTCCAAGTAGTAGGCGCTGTCTCGACCGTCGAAGGTGACCGCATCCCCAGCGGTGTAGGCATACGTGGATGTGTGCGACGTGGTGTTGGTGATGAGGGTGAGCACTTCGACGTTGGTCACATAGCCGGCCTGGTTGACGACCGAGATAACTCCACTGCTTGTGACATATCCAGCAGCACTGACTGCCGCCACTGCCTCTGCGTCGGTGTAGATCGTGTCGTTGTCCACGCCGTCAGCAAAGCCTGCCGGGATACCAGTCAGGCCCGACCACGGCGCGCCGGTGACGCTGAAGGTGCTGTCTTCAAGGTTCAACCCAAAGCCAGCATTGTAGAGCGTGTCATTGTCCACCCCGTCCGCAAAGTCGTCCGGGATATGGGTAAAGTTGCGCCAGTCCAGGTAATAGTCCCCGGCTTGCCCGTTGAGCGTCTCCGCGTCACTTGCAGTAAGCGCGTGGGCCACCGTGACGGTCAGCGTGTGCGTGGTACTCAGCACGTCAATAACGCCGGTGGCGGTGAGATAGCCAGCGGCTTGCACGGCTGACAGCGCGTCTGCGTCAGTGTAGATCGTGTCATTGTCGATGCCATCGGCAAAGCCGTCCGGCACGTGGGTGAGATTGCGCCAGTCGTGGTAGACCTGCGGCGCAGCCCCACCCAACAGCGCCGCATCCTCGGCAGTCGCAGCGTGTTCGGCCTGGAACGCACCCAGGGCATACGCTACAGCGCCCAACGGCTGGCGTGGGGTGAGCGTCTCGCCGCCCACGGCAACTTCCAGGTAGGTGTCGCCGGTGAAAAGCGCCGCCTCAAGGGGCATCTCTGTGCCCAAGAGCAGCGCGAAGTAACCGTCGTTGACGGTCACGGTATGGGTTTCCGGCCCCCAGAGTTGTAGCCCGGCGCTTTCCGCGTCCCACAAGCTGAAAGCCATTGCATACGCACCGTCGGCCACCGGCAAGCCAGTGGCGTCCAGTAAGTGCCCCTGGTAAGTCAAGAGGCGCGACGGCGCTCTAGGTGCAGCCGGGGCAGCCACGGCGCGCACCACGTTGGAAATGATAAGAATGCCCAGCAGGGCCAAAGTCAAGATTCGTTTTGCTCGCATTGTGTTAGTCCTTTCCTTAAGATGTATGTGTCACCGTCATTCAAACGCGCCCGGCGCGGGAGGGCCGGGATAGAACTGCTCCCAGCGGGTGAACGCTCCAGCGGTGACCTCCGGTGCGGCTAGATCCCACAAGAGCAGGGCCGGGGCCTGGTAACGGGCCGTGGCCTGGACGCCGCGTTGCAGCGTCAACGGCGTAACCGTCGTCCGCGCCCCGAAGTCCACGTTCGACCCCTGGATAAAGCGCGCGGCCCACGCCTGGCCCGCGTCCACGGCATTGGCCTTGCCGGCCATCGTGGTGGCATCCTGGGCGTAGGCGACGTGGTTGAGGCGTACCCAGTAGGCCCAACCGATGCCGATGATGGCCCCGGTCAGAAACAGAAAGACCGGCAAGACCAGCAGCATCTCGATGAGGGCCTGGCCTTGTTCTTTTTGGTGTTGCATCACTTTGTTCATCTGTGTGATTCCTTTCAGGCCGGGGAAGACCGCGTGGCCACCAGGGCAGCACACGCGCCTTCCCCGGCACACACCTTACGGCGCGGTGATGGTCAGCGAGTTGACGCTGTTGGTCGCTTCGCCGTACTTGCCGCGGATGGCGCGGTACAGCGCCAACACCGCTGCGGCGACGACGAAGACTCCGGCGATGCCAATGATGTACTCCAGCAAGCCTTGCCCCTCTTCGCGGGCCAAAGCCTGCTTCACCCGTCCACGCTGCAAGGCGCTGAGCCGCCGCACGACGGGATGCGCCGCTAGGCGCTGGCTGGCCCGCAGGTAGGTCAAGGTCACGACGTTCTGAGTGCGTTGCACGATGTTCATAGGCTTATCTCTCCTCCTCCTGAAGTGATTGATATGAAAACCTTTCTGGTTATGTGG
>ENA-UOUL01004253-UOUL01004253.1-bioreactor-metagenome-genome-assembly--contig:-NODE-4253-length-13516-cov-4.012501_pt1 | contig 13516 bp, 13 predicted proteins | sample MGYA00249838_ERZ747220 | MGnify/ENA primary metagenome ERZ747220 (study PRJEB28778, sample SAMN05720191) | bioreactor metagenome | isolation source: Anaerobic biogas reactor | place: USA:Washington...
TCCAGGGCAACGCCCGCCTGGTGGAAGCGGCGCAGATCATCTCCCAGCATTCCCTGCATGGTGTAGTAGGCATATCCTTACGTGACGCCAATAGCGGCACGTCCGCTTGTCTGGCCGGGCCAGGGGAAATAGAGTTCGGCGATTTGGCCGATGGAAGATTGGACATGATCGAAAAAGGATGTCTCATCCATCGGCCTGTAACCAACGGCAAATTTCACAGTAACGCCCTCCGACACAAACGGATCTACCGGTCTATTTCTGCGTCTTTATCCTTAGAAGACGCCAAATGTAGAACTACATTTTCGCTATCCCCAATATCTTGTTTTTGAATTGATCCACACGCACCATGGATGGTATCTGAACGCCCATAAGGTTGTAGTACTCTTTCGTTTTTTTGTTTGGTGTTTCCACATACACTCGGCCATGATTGTCCCGGCGGCACATCAGCGACTGGGTCTTGCCGGAGAGTTCATTGATCGAAATGCCACGATCCAGGAATTGTTTCCTCATGTTGAGCAGCACAATTGTATTGATGGTATCATGCAGAATCTTGCCTCTGACAGTCTGATCAGTCCACTTGCGCAACGGCAGAAGGCCGAGATATTCTTTGCTTGACTTGAATACACTTTCAGTCTCCGTTCGCTCAAAGTAAGCCGTAAGGAGCTCTGCTGGTGTCAGATCCAGATTGAAATCAGGACGAAGTAACCGAACTTAACCGTATACCAATCCTTCTTTGCAGGAGAAGGCGGTGGCTTTCTTGGCGGCTGCCTGGGAGCCGTTGGTTGAACGGTTCGGCGAACCGCCCGCTGTGGCCTGGCCCATCTGGCGCCTGGAGCCCGGGCAGGAGCGTTGGCAGTGGCGCTACTACATGGCTCAGCAGATCGCCGAAGCGATGGATATGAACGCCTATTGCGTCCAGGGCATCTATCTGTTCGGCAGCACCATCACAGGTGAAACCGGGATCGGCGGCGATATCGACTTGCTGATCCACACGCAGGACGACACGCAGGACGACGCGGATAGACTGGAGTCAGGCGCTGGCCCGGATCAACTTCCTGCGGACAGGACACGACACAAAGCGACTATTGGATGTCCACATCGTGACGGATGAGGATATCGCCAGCGGAAATGCCTTTGCGACCAAGATCCATTCCGTCACGGACCCGGCTACCCCGCTGCGCGTCAGGGAGATAGCGGCTGCGGATCCGCCCCGGCCAACGGGCTGAGCTATCGGGCTGCAACGCCCCATGTTTTGACGAATCGATCAGAGCTGGACATACCCAAGTGCAGTTCCTGCTCGATCGGCTGAGGCGTGATGCCCAGCGTTAAGGTGTAGCTAGGCGGTTCAGTCAAACCCCCGGACGGATTGGCGTCGATCGCAAAGGAGAGCGTGCCGCCCGAGTGAGTCACCAGTCCCTTGAGCGGAATTGAATTTGTGTGGAAACATTTGAAGTATGCCTTGAACTGCTGATCGTAAGCATAAACGGAATAGGCAAACACGACTTCGGCACCGTCCAGGCCAGAAGATGTCAGAGCAGCCAGCTGCTGCTGGTTTGCGGCCGACACCTGGCAGGAAAACAGGATCGGCTCGGAATACCCGCCTTCCCAGGTGATCAGGTTAAGTACGCCGGCCATGCTGACTGATCCGGCCGTGACGGGGTCGATGACGCTCAAATCCTCAGTCAGTCTTAAGCCGCCGATGCTGAGCTGTTCGATGTATCCGACCAGGTTCTGACCGGAATAGGACGCATCGTTTAGAGATTGCTGCAGTCTTTGCAGCGTACTTTGAAGTTCGGTCAGCTGGGCCTTGAGACCCCTGATCTCATTTTCCAGCGCCGTTGCTTGCTCGCTTTTTTCCTTTTCCTGCAGCGCCTTCAGCTGATTCTGCAAGGTCGCCAGTTTGTCCTGCAGTGCGGCGATCTGAACCTGCAGGCTCTGGATATCCAGCTCCAGCTTGACCATATCATCGCTTTTCTCAGCACTGGGCAGCGCGGCCAGTTCCTGCTGGCGGGAGGCGATCGCGGCCTGCAGGTCCTTGATCTGCCGGTCGATGCTGTCCATCTCTCTCCGGATCGCGGCAGCGTCTGCTTCAGACGAGTTGAAGAAGCCCTGCCTGGCATCGCAAGCGAACGATGCAGTGGCCGACAGCAGTTGAGGTGTTGTTTCTTCTTGCCGGCAGCCACCTGCCAGGAACAATGACGCGAGGACTAATACGCTGCTTGCGATCTGCTTCCAGGCCCGGGCACGCGCCTGGCTGTCTGGTGAATCCATCTGTGAATCCTCCTGCTTGTACGTAATGGCCGGGATGTCTGGCAGCCTTATTCATTGTAACGCATAAAAAGCCTTGCGAGAGACCGTACAGGGAAAATACCTTCCTGGAAACAGCATGTAGCAGCAAGCGGCCGAAGCATGAACAGGTCGGTTCTGGCTGCATGAGGATCCCGGCGCATACCGATTCTAATAGCCAGGTGTATAATGGGGGTATCGGCTCGAAAGAAGATATGAGGTGATCTGCATAGATAGAAAAAGCGGCGGCAATTCACGCAAGAAGCGGATCAGCGGCCCGGCGTCCGGAGGCGGCGTCTTCCGGCGCGGTTCGGGGCTTGGCACCGGCGGAAAACCGGTCGGCAATCCGACCGGCTACCAGGACCGGCGGACCGGCAGCGGCACCCCGCCGGGAGGGTCCCGCGGCTTCGGCTTGCCGGGCGGCGGCACGCCGCGCGGCTGCAGCAAGCCGTCCGGTAAGGTGCTGCTTTTGATCATCGCCATCGCGGTTTTATATTTCCTGTTCCGCACCTGCTCGGGACCCGCCGCCGAACCGACGGACACCACCGGCTGGACGACACGGCCGGCAAGCCTCGCAACCACCACCCGCCAGACCGGCCAGACTGTCACACCGGCGGCCGGGATTACCGATCCTCGCCAGGCGCGGACCACCATTTTAGGCGGCGGCCGCGATGTCTTCACGATTATGGTCTACATCTGCGGGTCGGACTTGGAAACAGATTTGGGCATGGCTACGGCCGACATCAACGAGATGCTCTACGCCGATATATCCGACCAGGTGAACATCATCATCGAGACTGGCGGCGCCAAGCGCTGGCAGAACTCCGTGATCAGCAACACGACCAACCAGCGCTACCAGGTGACCTCCGACGGGCTGGCCGTCCTCGACCGCGATGTCGGCAAGAAGCCGATGACTGACCCCGACACGCTGTCCGATTTTATCAGCTACTGCGCCGACGCGTATCCTGCCAACCGCTATGGCCTGATCCTGTGGGATCACGGCAGCGGGTCACTGGGCGGCTTCGGCCATGACCAGCTGTTCCCCAATCGAGGCCCGATGTCGATCAGCCAGCTTTACGACGCGCTCGAGACCGCCGCGATCGATTTTGACTTTGTCGGCTTCGACGCCTGCCTGATGGCCACCCTGGAATCTGCCTACATGCTCAATCACCGGGCCGACTACATGATCGCCTCCGAGGAGACCGAACCGGGCATCGGCTGGTACTACACCAACTGGATCAGCAAGTTGTCTGCCAACCCCTCGATGGCCACGGTCGACCTGGGGCGCCTGATCGTCGACGACTACATCGCCAAGTGCCGTTCCGACGTGCCCAGCCAGACCGCCACCTTGTCGGTGATCGACTTGGTTGCCCTGAACAATACCGTGGACGCGGCTTTCCGCGCCTTCGCCAACGATACGGACGGCCAGCTCGACCAGGATTACCGTCTGGTGGCCAACGCGCGCGGGGACGCCCGTGAGTTCGGCCGGTCCCAGTTCGACCAGGTCGACCTGATCGACCTGGCCGGGAACATCGATTCGGGTCCGGCGCAAGCGCTGGTCTCGGCCCTTGGCCAGTGCGTCCGCTACAACCGGACATCGGCCAACATCAGCCAGGCACATGGGCTGGCCATCTATTTCCCCTACGACGAGCTCAAGCATGTCTCCGCCATGCTCGACATCTATGACCGGATCGGCATGAGCGCCGAATACAGCGCGCTCGTTCAAAAATTCGCCAACCTGGTGGTCGGCGGCCAGATCACGACCAGCGGCAGCTCCAGCGCATTCGGGGCTCTGACGGGAAGCGGTTCGGCGGACAGCCTCTGGTCGACCGCCTGGAACCTGTTCTTCGCCAATGCCGATTTTTCCAGTTATACCGGCGGCGCCAGCGACTGGATTGACTCCGGCCTGATCCAGGGCAATGCCGACTACTACGAGCGAAATTACCTGAATGCCGGCGATTTGCAGCTGACCGACAAAAATGGCGCGCTTGTTTTGCAGCTGAGCGACGAGCAGTGGGACCTGATCCAGTCTGTCGAGCTCAATGTCTTCTTCGACGACGGGGAAGGGTACATCGACCTGGGGCTGGACAACCTCTACGAATTCGATGACGACGGCGACCTTGTGATTGCGTTTGACGGAACCTGGTTGGCGCTGGACAGTCACGTGGCCGCCTATTATGTCGACAGCTATGAAGACGACGGCACCGCCTGGTCGGTCAGCGGCCGCATCCCGGCCCTGCTCAACGGCCAGCGTGTCGACATCGTGGTCAAGTTCGATAACGACTACCCGTACGGCACGGTGAGCGGCGCACGGCTGCTGTATGACGACAACCTGGTCATGCCCCGCGGCCTGCTCCCGATCCGATCAGGCGACACGATCGATTTCCTTTGCGACTTCTACAGCTATGCCGAGGAATTCCAGGACAGCTATTATCTCGGCGAGCAGATGATCGCCGACGGGGATCTTTCCGTCAGCAACGTCCAGATCGGCGACAGCCGCTGCCTGGTGACATATAAGCTGACCGATATCTACAACAACACCTACTGGACGCCGGCTGTGGCATGGAACGATTAGCATGACGATGAAACAACGCAAAAAGCCCTGGCTGTTCCTGCTGATCGGATTATGGCTGATCACCGCGTTGACCGGCTGTCTGCCCGCAGCCCTTCTGGACGGCCCAACGGGGGTGACAACCCGGTCGGCGGCGGTCACGACAACGGCCGCATCCGCTGAGCTGGATGAGGACGGCGCCTACACAGCGCCGGAGGAGGTTGCCGCCTACCTGCACGCTTACGGCAAACTGCCCGGCAACTACATCACCAAGCGGCAGGCCGGCGAACTGGGCTGGGACGCCAGCCGGGGCAACCTCTGGGAGGTGACCGACCGGATGAGCATCGGCGGCGACCGCTTCGGCAACCGCGAAGGCTTGCTGCCGGACAAAGAGGGCCGTGTCTGGTATGAGTGCGATGTCAACTACAACGGCGGCTATCGCGGCGCCGAACGATTGGTCTACTCGAACGACGGCCTGATCTATTACACAAACGACCACTACCAGTCGTTCACCCGATTGCATTAGGAGAGACCGATGCGCAAGGTAAAGCTTAACGGCAAAAAGATGGACACCCGGGAACACGCCCACCGCCACCTGCAAAAACAGCTCCGGCTGCCGGCCTACTACGGGGCCAACCTGGATGCCCTCTGGGACCTGCTCAGCACCTGCGGCGAAGCCATCCAGGTCACGCTGGTCAACCGGGGCGATATGATTTCGGCGCTGGGCGATTACGGCGAAAAGCTGATCCAGGTTTTCAAGGACGCGGAACGGGGGAACGATCGGCTTCGCTTTCGGATCATGTAAAGCCGGTCAGCTGACGGCAGGCTCGGTGAGAAATGCGTCTGCATCCTGCCCGTGATCGGCCAGGATGCGGGCGATCTGCCGGGCGCCCAGCCGCGTGACCGTGCGGCCCTCGGCGCGAAAATCACGCCCCAATGCGGCGGAGGCGATCTCGATCAGGGCGGTCGTCACCGGCGTCGGCAGACGGAGCGCCTTGCCGAGCGTCTCCAGCAGCACCAGCCCTTCCGGCACATCTTCGGTGATATAGCGTGAATCGACCGTGACCGGTCCCCTGGCCCGTTCCGGCATCGCGGCGTACCACTGGAAGGTTGCCCGGGCATCGGCCTTGAGATCCAGCGTGTTGCGGAACCGGCAGGCTTCGGCATAGGGCAGGCGGGCGAAACCCAACGCTTCCAGAACATCCATCTTCTCGGTGTCCAGCGCTTCGAGTATTTTCCAGACCGACGGGGTGAACACCTCGTGGTACATGCAATAGTCGCCCCCTGTTTTTTCGATCCGGGGCATGCTCATGATCGCGCCCACCGTATGGACGATCAGGTTGGGGTTGTGCAGCGCCGCCTCGACGACGGAATCGAGCCAGGTGAACGGGAAGCCAAGCTTGTGCAGCAAGCGCCGGCCATCCTCGCGCCGGCGGGCCGGGAAGATGCCGATCGGGTTGCGCACGTTGCGAAAACCGATCCTGACCTGGCCCGGACGGCTGATCCGGCAGTCGATGAACGAGCTTTCGGCTTCCGCCACGATCAGGTCCAGGTGCCCCAAGTGTCTTAGCACATAGGCGGTTGACAGGTAGCCTGGATTGAACAGCAGCAGCTGTCCGTCGCCAAGCCAGGGCTTCAGGCGCCGGATCAGGTCCTCGTGATAGTTGGTCTGGACATAGACGATCACAACGGCGCATCCGGAGACGGCAGACAGATCATCGGTCACCCGCGCGATGCGCGCCAGGCGGCATCGGGCGCCTGACACAAGTTCCACCTGTCCGCCATGATCTTGCAGCATACGGAAATGCTCGGTATGCCCATGGCGTGACGTTTTGATCAAACGCACCTCGTGGGCGCGCAAACTGAGATCGGCGGCGACAGCTGTGCCGGCGTTTCCGGCGCCCAGGACAGCAATGTTCATAACGGCCTCCTTCCTTTGCTGTTGCAGGTCTCCTGTCGTGTCTGACCCTATTCAATTATCTTTTCGCACCTTCATTTTACCAAAACGGCGGACCCCCTGGCAAACCGCCCGTCGGTCCGGGTTAGGTTTGACAATTCGGCCGCCCCGATGATAAACTTGTTCCCTGTAGCACCGTGCGCACAGGCGTGCGGCAGAAGGAATGAACCACAAATCATACGGTAGTACGGGAGGAATTGTCGATGAACAGATTCTTAAAGATTTCATTTTCCTTGTTATTGATCATCTCCTTAGGCCTGGCCACATTGGCAGGCTGCAGCGGCGAATCTGGCAAGATCAAGATCGGTGTCGTCCAGTTGGTTGAGCACCCCGCCCTCGACGCCTCGTACCAGGGTTTCGTCGACGCGCTCAAGGACGCCGGCTATGTCGACGGCGACAAGATCACGATCAGCTACCAGAACGGTCAAGGCGAGCAGTCCAACTGCCAGACCATCGCCACCCAGTTCCTGAACGAGAAGATGGACCTGATCCTGGCGATCGCCACGCCGGCTGCCCAGGCCGCCGCCAACGTGATCAAGGATATCCCGATCCTGGTGACAGCCGTCACGGATCCGCAGGACGCCAAGCTGGTCAACACCAATGCCAGCCCCGGCGGCAATGTGTCCGGTACGTCCGACCTGACCCCCGTGAAAGAGCAGTTTGACCTGATGATGAAACTGTTGCCGGATGTCAAGAAAATCGCCGTACTCTACACCTCGAGCGAGAGCAACTCGGTCTTCCAGGCCAACCTGGCCAAGAACGCCGCTGCGGCGCTGGGGATCGAAGTCATCGAGGCGACCGTGTCGGCATCCAACGAAATCCAGCAGGTTGTCGAATCGGTTCTGGATAAGGCCGACGCGATCTACATCCCGACCGATAACACCTTCGCCAAGGCCATGGCGACTGTGACACTGGTGACGGGGCCGGCCAAGATGCCCGTGATCGTCGGTGAAGAAGGCATGGTCAACAGCGGCGGTCTGGCCACGATCGGGATCGACTACTACAAGCTCGGCTACCAGACCGGCGAGATGGCGGTCCGCATTCTCAAGGACGGCGCCAAGACAGCCGATATGCCGATCGAGTACCTGAAGGACGTCACCGTGACCATCAACACCGATATCGCCGCCGAGATCGGCGTCGCCATTCCGGACGACCTGGCTCAGGTGAACACATACAAGAAACAAGGCTAAGCGACCGAAAGCAGGCGCGGTCCGATTTTTTCGGGCCGCGCCTTGTCCATCGGTTGCAAAATGAGCCGCAAGGAGTCGTGCCCAACCATGTTCTGGATCATCCAAAGTGCCGTATCACAGGGAATCTTATGGGGAATCATGGCCCTGGGGGTATACATCACCTTCAGGGTTCTCAATTTTGCCGACCTGACGGTTGACGGCAGCTTCACCTTGGGCGGGGCGCTCTCCGCGCTTATGGTCCTGAACGGCGTCGATCCCCTGCTGGCGATCCTATTTGCAACGATCGGCGGCATGGCCGCCGGGTTGTGCACCGGTGTGCTCAACACCAAACTGCGCATCCCCGGGCTTCTGGCCAGCATCCTGACCCAGATCGCCCTCTACTCGATCAACCTGCGCGTGATGGGTTCGCCCAACATCTCGCTTTTGCGCATCGACACGCTGTTCACCCGTGTCCGGGACCTGGGCTTTCCGGATCGCTGGGTCACGCTGGCCCTGGCGCTGGTCTTCACCGTGGCCGTCATCGCCCTGATGTACTGGTTCTTCGGCACCGAGATCGGCAGTGCCATCCGTGCGACCGGCGACAACCCGCGCATGATCCGCGCCCTTGGCGTCCACACCGACACGACCACAATCCTGGCGCTGGTTTTAGGCAACGGATTGGTCGCCCTTTCCGGCGGCCTGATCGCCCAGCAGCAGGGCTACAGCGACATCGGCATGGGCACCGGCGCGATCGTAATCGGCCTGGCCGCGATCATCATCGGGGAAGTGCTGTTCTTCAAGTCGACCTTCTACCTGCGCCTGACCGGCGTCATCGTCGGCGCCGTCGTCTACCGCATCGTGATCGCCCTCGTCTTGCGCGTCGGGCTGAGATCGACAGACATGAAGCTGTTTACCGCCATCCTGGTGGCCCTGGCGCTCTATCTGCCGACGCTTCGCTCGCACGCACGCCAGTTCGACTTGCGCAGGAGGGGACGTCATGCTTGATTTAATCAACATCAACAAGACCTTCTATCCGGGCACGCCGAACGAGAACCATGTCCTGCATGACCTCAGCCTGCACCTCGACAACGGCGATTTCGTCACCGTCATCGGCGGCAACGGCGCCGGCAAGTCGACGATGCTCAACATCATCTCCGGCCAGTTTTTTCCGGAGAGCGGCCAGGTCACCATTGACGGCCAGGATGTCACCTGGCTGCCGGAACACAAGCGGGCCGTCTATCTCGGCCGCGTGTTCCAGGACCCGATGCAGGGAACGGCGGGCGACATGGGCATCGACGAGAACCTGGCCCTTGCCGCACGGCGCGGCAAACGCCGCGGTCTCAGCTGGGGCATCGGCAAGGCGGAACGCGACTTGTATCGCGAGACGCTGCGCGGCTTCGGACTGGGCCTGGAAGGGCGCCTTAGCACTAAGGTCCGCCTCTTGTCCGGCGGGCAGCGCCAGGCGCTGACGCTCCTAATGGCGACCTTGCTAAAGCCCAGCATCCTGCTGCTCGACGAACACACGGCCGCCCTCGACCCCAAGACCGGCGCCAAGGTACTGGAATTGACCCGGCAGCTGATCGAGGAGCACCGCCTGACCACCTTGATGATCACGCACAACATGCGTGAAGCCATCCAGTACGGCAACCGCCTGATCATGATGCACGCCGGGAGAATCATTCTTGACATCCGCGGTAAGGAAAAACAGAACCTGACCGTGGAAGACCTCTTGCACCAGTTTGAACGGGCAAGCGGGACGGTATTGGACAACGACCGCATGCTTCTGTCCTGACCGCCGCGCCTGACAGTCTGGATCCAGGCAAATGAGGTGCATGACAATGCCGCATCCTCTAACCATGGCCACGATCGTCACTTTGGGCGGATTTATCCTCGTCCTGTTAGCCGGTCTGTGCCTGCTGCTCGGCTTATGGCTGATCCTGACGTATCGGCACCTGCATCGGACTGTGGCAAATATAGAGGCAACGTGGCAGCAGCTGACCCGCCAGCTGGCGATGCGCGCCGAAAAGCTGGAACGGCAGCTGACCCGCACCGATGTGTCTTCCGATGAGCTCCGGGATGCGCAGGAAGCCCTGGCGCGTTACCGCAAAGCCCAGTCGGTGCCCGAGCTGATCGAAGCCTGCGCCGTCATGGGCCAGGTACTGCAACGCCTCAAGCTCGACCATGACGCCGGTGACCAGAAACTGGCTCTTGCCCGGCAGTTTTACAACGATGCTGTCATGGTCTACAACCGCCTCGCCGGCCAGTTCCCGCAGCGTTGGGCGGCACGGTTGTTCGGATTTGCGCCCAGGCCGTATTTTGAGTATCCTGAGCATGAAGATGAGCCGCCGGAGCGGGTAGATAAACCATAAGGGAAAGCGGCGGAAAGAAGGCATCGCATGCTGTTGACAGGCCTGGTATCGGTCACGTTCCGGCAGAAAACCCCCGAGGAAGTCCTGAACTGCGTTGAAGCGGCTGGCTTGGAGGCCATTGAGTGGGGCGGCGACATCCATGTGCCGGCCGGCAACCTAGCTGCGGCCCGTCAGGTGGGAAACCTGACCCGCGCCCGCCATCTGGCGATCCCGACCTATGGCTCCTATTACCGGGCCGGTGTGCTGGCTGACGAGCAAAAATCGCCGCCGTTTCACGCGGTGCTAGCGACGGCGGCCGAATTGGGCGCGGGGGGCATCCGGGTCTGGACGCATCAGGTTTCGTCGCAAAAGGCGACCGCTGATCAATGGGCGAGAACGCTCGAAGACCTGGCCAGGATCCGCGACCTGGCCGCCGCAAAAGGTCTGCTGATTTACCTGGAATACCATAACAACACGCTAAATGACCGCGCCGCGTCGACCCGGCGCCTGCTCGAGGCCGTCGACGGAATCTACACCTTCTGGCAGCCGCTCAACGAACTGACGCGGGAAGAGAACATCAAGACGCTGACGGCAGCCCGTATCCGGCTGGCCCATCTGCATGTCTTCTCGGACCAGGGCTCCAGCTGCCTGCTGGAGACCGGCGAACAGGACTGGCAAACCTATTTCGGCCTGCTGCCGGAACAGGACAGCTTGCCGGCCCGGCCCGACCAGCCGCGCTGCCTGATGATCGAGTTCGTCAAGGACCAAAGCGAAGATTCCCTGCTGGCCGACGCCAGGACCTTGCGCGCTTGGGTACGTTCACGTACCGGGAAGATAAGTCCTGATCCTGGAACATAAAATATCTAGTAATCTTTTTGTAACATATGTATTGATTGTTATTACGATGCGTGCTAAGATAAAAACATCATTGAATGTCAAGGCATCATGAGTAACATTTTTGGTTTTGTGAACATTGACAATCGAATACGAATTGGCAGGATGTATAATTCCATATTCCGCCGTATGGATGAACATCTGAAAAGGGTACCCCAGGTGAAAGCCTGGTTCGCAAAGCCGTGAGTCTACGACACCTCAGGGTGTTATGACCGTCCGGCTGCCAAGACGTCTCATTCGATTGCATATCTATAATATTATTGCGTCATTTTTTAAATACAGCATTCAACCAATTCACGCTTGCTCTCGCACGTGAATTTTTTTCGTTCAAAACCAATTCGTATTCAGAAGGACTGAAAGAGCTTGTGTTTCCTGCTGTTGGCTGCAAGGCATGTGAGAGCCAGGAGCGGGAGATCAGGCACATCGGATATCGAAGCGCATTTCTTCTTGCAGGTCGACGGTTTTGGAGGTTATGGTATGGTACACGTGAATAAGGCAACCAAGCGAATCCTGTCAATTATTCTTTCCGTGTTGCTGATCTTCAGCAACACGGCACTTATCCAGACAGCAAACGCTGTTGAATTGAACCCGGGCGAAGTCTATGTGGATAAGCATCGCAGCACCTATGAACTAAGTCCCGGCGAATCGACAGACATCTCACTTCTTGTTCAGACCGTCGGTGCGACGATCACACCCAAGATCGATGTTGTGATCACGATCGACATAAGCAACAGCATGGTCAACAATTCGGATGGCAGTTCAACTGTCATGGCCTTGACGCAGGCAGCGGCCAAATCCCTGGCCAGCCAGATCCTGGCGGCCAACAGCCAATCCCGCATCGCTCTGGTGCGTTATGGCGATTTTGCCTCCGTCTACAACTTCAGTACTGGCAGCTGGATCAAGCTGGACGATACGACAAGCAGTTCATCGCTGACCGGAAGCGATTTGTACACATCGGATCTGTCAGCGATCAATACGCGCATCGATAACATTCGCAGCAGCCTAAGCCAGGGCTATGTCTGGGACGATCTGGATGAAAACGACTGGAACTGGCAGACCGACCGCGGCGGGACGACAACCGAAGCAGGACTTGTCCTGACTCAACTCGTCGCGGCTGAAGCGTCTAATGACAGTTATGCAATCTTCATGAGTGACGGCGTGCCGACCAGCCGAATGATCGCCAGAAATTTCACTGCCAGCGGGCGATATGGCATCACGCGCGACGACAACGGTGCCGCGACAAGCAGCGCTGAGAAGGCCGAATCGCTGGCTGAAGCCAATAATTTGAGCAACATGACCGGCAGCGAAGCGTTTTCGGTGGCCATCACCCTTGGCCTGTCCGGTACCGACTTGACGAACTCAGCCGAAATTATGAGCGCGGCCGCCAGCAAGCCTGACAATTACTTTGCTACCAGCTCTCCTTCGGATGATGTCCACGAAATCTACCTCACCATTGCCCAGAAGATCATCGACCGCGTAGCTCGCAATGCCGAAGTGGTGGATATCGTGCCTGAATACTTCACCGTCTCCAACCTGCCCGGCAACATGACGGCAACCCCGCAAGGCGATGGGACGACCCGCCTGGTCTGGACGATCGGCGACCTCATGGAAGGCACAGTCACCAACAGCTATCGACTGACGTTGAAGCCAGGATATTACGGAATCCTGGATACCAATGTCAGCGCTGTTTTGTCGTACACAGACCATTTTATGGGCTCTGACGATCCCAACACCCTCGATGACCGGACCTTTCCGGTACCTGAGATCAAGGCACAGCCTCGTGCTGTCAACGACGCCTACACGACGCCGGACAACATTAGCAGTTATCCGATCCCCGCATCCATCCTGGTTAACGATGTCAACCAGCGTCTGGATCAAAGCCCCTATGACGAACGGCCCGGTGCCGATTATACGCCTCTGGATGACCGCAACGTACAGACCTATGCGGTTGAGATTGTCGATCCACTGGCTGCTGACGGCAGCGAAGGCGTCATCACCGGTTTCGATTACAATACGGGCCTGTTCACCTATCTGCCCAACCCCACTCGGCCGAGAGACGCTGGAGAAACCACCTATACGGTCGATTTTACCTATAAGCTTGTCTCCATCGATGCCGCGGGAGCCTATGTCAGCAACATCGCCACGGTGACGATTACAGTACCCGTACCCCTGGTCAGCGTGTCGGTTGAAAAAGAGTGGAACGACGCCGACAACCAGGACGGCATCCGGCCGCCGAGTGTCAGCGTGCAGCTGAAGGCGAACGGCAGCAATGTCGGCAGCCCGGTTACACTCGACGCAGACAACAGCTGGA
>ENA-UOUL01004254-UOUL01004254.1-bioreactor-metagenome-genome-assembly--contig:-NODE-4254-length-13513-cov-2.979160_pt1 | contig 13513 bp, 11 predicted proteins | sample MGYA00249838_ERZ747220 | MGnify/ENA primary metagenome ERZ747220 (study PRJEB28778, sample SAMN05720191) | bioreactor metagenome | isolation source: Anaerobic biogas reactor | place: USA:Washington...
TGTAGCCCATGGCCCCGGCCTTGGCTGCCACCTTCTTGAGCACGTTGCGGGGATCGCCCGGGAACGGACCGCCGTCGGGAGTGCGGATCTCGCAGAACATGCGGGCGGCGCCGCCGGCTCCGGCGCGCCACGGGAGCACCGCGAAGGTGCCGGGGTCGGGATAGGCCACCATGTCGGACTCCTCGATGCGGGTGAAACCCTCGATCGAAGAGCCGTCGAAGCCCATGCCCTCCTCGAACGCGCCCTCCAACTCAGCCGGCGTCACGGCGAAGCTCTTCAGGTTGCCGAGCACGTCGGTGAACCAGAAGCGTACGAACTTGATCTGCTTGTCCTCGACGATGCGAAGGACATCCTCCTTGGTCAGCTTGTCTGTCATCGATTGCTCCTTTCCGGGTGGCGGCGATCGCGGACCCTAGTAGACATACATGCGGCCGTAAGGCCTCGAGGTGAACGGATAGATCTTGACGAACGGTCTCTGCAGCACTTCCCGCGGGTCGAGCTCCATCACCCGGCAGTAGTCGTCCACGATGGCTGCAATACGGACAAGGTCGGCCTCGCCGGGTTGTTCCACGCGGACCTCCTTGCCGAGTTGGTGCGCGGCCACGTGGCCGCGCACGTACATGACTCCCGCGTGCATGCCGGTGCCGACATACGACCCGACGACGGAGGTGTCGTCGTCACCGATCCCCAGCACCACGATCTCGCCCCCCGCCATGTATTCCCCGAGGAAGTCCCGGGCGTGACCGCCGATGACGATGAGCGGCAGGCTCGCGCCGAAGGCCTTCATGTGGATGCCCACGCGGTAGCCGACGTCGCCCCGCACGTACACGGATCCGCCTCGCATGCCGTAGCCGAGCACGTCGCCGGCGTTACCATTGACGATCACGAGACCCGAATTCATGGTGTTGGCCACGCCGTCCTGGGCGTTCTCGTTGACCACGAGGGTGGGGCCGTTCATGAAGGCCGCCAGGTCGTTGCCGGGCACGCCGTTCACGGCCACGGTCACATCCGGGTAGGCAAGGCCGGTGCCTATGTAGCGCTGGCCGACTATGTTCTCCAGCACCACCTCGACGGCGCCCTGCTCGATCTCCTCCCGTATCTGCTCGTTGAGGGTCTTGTAGTACACTCCGGACCCGTCGATCACCGCCCGTTTGCCTTCCCGCGCCGCGCTGCCTCGCGCCGTTCCCGGCTGTCCGGCGGTGAGGCGGGCCGGCTCGATACCCGTCGGCCCCTTGCGGGCCGGGCCGGTGGGTACCTTGCGGACTGTGGCTGAGTCGAGTGTCATCGCATGCTCCTCACGTCGGCAGTTCACAGGCCGGCGGGCTTCACGCCCAGGATGTCGAGGGTGGTCTTGTCCAGACCCAGGCCGCGCAGCCGCTCGCGGCTGCCGCGCAGGCTCTCGATGGCGTTCACGCCCAGGGCGCCGAGCACCTCGGCCATCTCGTGGGTCCAGGCGCGCACCAGGTTGACGAGTTGCGAAGCTCCCCACTCCGGGTCCAGGCGCCGGGTCAGCTCCGGGCGCTGCGTGCAGATGCCCCAGGAGCAGCAGCCGGTGTGGCACTTCTGACAGACATGGCAACCCAGAGCCACGAGGGCCGCCGTCCCGATGGCGCAGGCGTCTGCTCCCAGAGCGATGGCCTTGACCACGTCGGCCGAGCCGCGGATGCCGCCGGCCGCCACGATGGAGGCGCGGTTGCGGATGCCCTCGTCGCGCAAACGCTGGTCGACCGTGGCGATGCCGATCTCGACGGGGAGGCCCACATGGTCGCGGATGATGGTGGGAGAGGCCCCGGTGCCGCCGCGGAAACCGTCGAGGTAGATGATGTCGGCGCCCGCCCTGACCACGCCTGAGGCGATGGCGGCCACGTTGTGCACGCAGGCGATCTTCACCGAGATGGGCTTGTATCCGGTGGCCTCCTTGAGGGCGTAGATGAGCTGCCGCAGGTCCTCGATGGAGTAGATGTCGTGATGCGGCGCGGGGGAGAGCGCGTCGGTGCCCTGGGGGATCATGCGGGTGATCGAGACTTGATAGTCGATCTTCTCTCCGGGCAGGTGCCCGCCGATGCCGGGCTTCGCGCCCTGGCCGATCTTGATCTCGACGGCGGCGCCGGCCTGCAGGTAGCCGGAGTCCACTCCGAAGCGGCCCGAGGCGCACTGCACGATGATGTGATCCTGATACGGTTCCAGGTCGGAATGCAGTCCGCCCTCGCCGGTATTCATGAAGGTGCCCAGCTCGGCCGCGGCCATGGCCAGGGAGCGGTGCACGTTCAGTGATACCGATCCGTAGCTCATGCCCCCGAACATGATGGGCGTCTCCAGTTGCAGTTGCCGGTCCAGCTCGGTAAGGAGACGGGGACCGCCACCCGCGCGCCCCTCCTCGGCCACTTCCAGGAAGTCGGGTTTGCGGCCCAGGAAGGTCCGCATCTCCATGGGCTCCCGCAGGGGGTCGATGGAGGGGTTGGTCACCTGGCACGCGTCCAGCAAGAGGTGGTCGAAGACGCGCAGGTAGGGCTTGTCGTTGCCCATGCCGGTGAGCTGCACGCCCCCCGTCTCGGCCTGCCTCCATATGGCCTTCACCAGGTCGGGCGACAGGCTGTCCGACTGTTTGAACGCCAGGTCGTTCTTCTTGATGGTTATGGCGCCCGCGGGACAGAAGGTGGCGCAGCGGTGGCAAGCCGCGCACTTGCTGTGATCGGGGTGCGGCAGTCTCTCCTCGCTGTCGAACGTGTAGACGTTCCAGCCGCACTGCTGGGCGCAGCGGCCGCACTGCTGACAGGCCTCCCTGTCGATGACCACCCGGAACTCCGGGGGGATGAAGGTCGTGTAGGCCATCAGAACACCCCCAACGCGGTCGCGTTCTGCGCGACGCGCCTCTGTCCGACGCTCTGCCTCCCCTGCGCGATGGATTTCTGCCGGCCTTTGTCGCTCACGCGGGCGACCACCGGCTCGCCGGCCAAGGGCATCCAGCTACGCTCCGGGCGAGGACAGACCTCGCGGATCGCCGATTCCTCGCTGGCCACATAGACCACCTCGCCATGCTGAGCGGCCACCAGCGGGCGTAGCTTGATGCGATCGTTCAGAGCGACCATGCCGTCGGTCATGCCCAAGACCACCGCGAATGGGCCGTTGAGCAGGGCCGACCCATAGACCATCCGCAACGCTGTGAACAGCCTGCGCTGCTCCTCGGGCATGAGATCGATGTCCTTCCAGAAGGGACTGGCCAACGCTTTGCAGGCCATCTCCACGGATAGTCCGTGCCGGCGGAGCATCAGATCGAAGAGGTAGGTGACCACCTCGGTGTCGGTCTGCAGCGAGCACCTGTACCCGAACATCTCCAGATAGCGCTCGTTGATGCCGTAGGAGCTGATCTCGCCGTTGTGGACGATGGAATAGTCGAGCAGAGCGAACGGATGGGCCCCGCCCCACCATCCGGGGGAATTGGTGGGGAAACGGCCGTGTCCGGTCCAGGTCCAGCCCCTGTAGTCGCCGATGCGGAAGAACTCGCCGATCTCTTCGGGGAAGCCCACACCCTTGAAGGCCCCCATGTTCTTGCCCGACGAGGCGACGAAGGCTCCGTCGATGAAGCTGTTGACGTCCATGACCGCGTGGACCACATAGTCCTCGGCGCTCAGTTGGGTCTCGTGCAGCCTCTCCTCCCCGATGTCGAGGAAGTACCGCCATAGGATGGGCTCGTCCTCGATGCCGCGGATGGGCTTCGTGGGTATGGGCTCGTCCATGACCACTCGGAAGTGCTTCTTGAGGTAGAACTCGGTGTCTTCCTTGGCCACGTCGTCGTCATAGAGCAGGTGGAAGCAGAAGAGGTGCGGCAGTTCCGGGTAGATGCCGTAGCCGGCGAAGCCGCCACCCAGACCGTTGCCGCGGTCGTGCATGGAGGCCATGCCGCGCAGCACGAGCTCCCCGCTCATCCGTTCGCCTGATTGGTCGCAGATGCCGATGAGGCCACAACCGCCGAGGATGCGCTGGGCGGCTTCCTCCCGGTAGGCGGGGCGGGGGGAGAACTCTCGTCCTGGGGCGCCGCGGCGGCTCATCGTTCGGCCCCCGGCTCCGCCAGGATGCTCTTGAGTTGCTCGGAGCCGTTGACGGGCAACGGGGGGAGACCCAGCTTCTCCCTCACAGCCGGGCGCCCCGTGCCGAGGACGCCGTTATCGACGAAGGCCTGGTAGCTGGAACGCACGGCGGCCGGTAGGTGTCCACGCTCTCCCGCGAGTCTCCTCAGCTTCTCGAAGACCTGCGCCATGCCGATACGGCTGTGGCAACGCTCGAAGCAGGTCATGCAGTCGGTGCACCGCCAGAGGTCAGGCTCGGCGAGAACGGCCTCCGCCTCGCCGGCCAGCAGACGGCCGATGATGGTGGAGGGTACGAAGTCCTCCTCGGCGAGGGCCACGGGGCAGTCGGCGTCGCAGGCCCGGCAGCCGGCGCAGATCTCGAGTTCGGCGAGGTTGAACGAGCGGGCGAGCACATCGCGTTGTTCCAGCTTGGCGGCCCATTTCTCGAGGAAGACAACCGGAGTGACCCGATGCATCGCGAGACCCAGCTCGGCCGGATCGTAGCCGAGCGCCAGCGCGATCAGCTCGGTGATGTAGAAGACAGGCAGGCCGTCCGAGCCCGAATTGCGCACAAAGGCGGCCTGGTTCAGATCGAACTGGAGGAAGCAGGACGGGCAGGAGACCACGAGGGCATCGACTCCCACCCCGTTCAGGTCGGTCAGCTTGCGCTGCATCATGTCCATGGCGGCCTGCCGTTCGCCCACCCTGTCGAGCGCGTTGCCGCAGCAATCCATCTTGGTCTTGTAGTCGACCACGGTCGCTCCCAGGGCCCTCACCAGTTGCTCGAACTTAGTGGGCGCCGTGGGGCTGTCCCACCGGATGGCGGGGCTCGGCCGCAACAGATGGCACCCGTAGTGCACGGCGATCTTCATCCCCCAGAGCGGCTTGACCAGACGCTTGCTGAGGGCCGCGGGGCCGAAGTCCTCGCTCAGCCACTCCACCAGGTGTCTGACGTCCACGTCGTCGGAAAGGGCCAGGCCGGCGTCGGCCAGGCGCCGGTCGACCCGCTGCTCGAGGCGCCAGTCGACCTTGAGATCGGCGAGGACCGACTTGAAGGTGGAATAGCAGCCGTTGCAGGGCGTGAGGAGCGGCGCGTTCTGCCCGGCCAGGGCCAGGTTGCGGGCGGCGGTGAGGTAGTAGGTCTCTTCGTCCGCGGCCTTCACCAGCGTGGTCTCGGGGCAACAGGTGAACCCGGCCACGTCCACGGGCTCCACTCCGAGGTCGCGAAGGACCACCCGGCTGGCCTTTTCGATGAAGGGGAAGCGGGCCGGTATGGTGCAGCCCCAGAACAAGCTCATAGGTCTCATCGTCCGAACACCACCCCTGCTGTCGGTCGGTCTCGTGCCGCCGGTTCTCCGACGGCCCGACATCAGGGTAACAAGGGTGTGTGGCTCAGACTCTGTCCAAATGGCCTAGAATGAGCGCGTTCACCTATACTCGTGGATAAGCTACTGCGATGGACTGGGGTCAGTCTCGCTCGAAAGGCACACCGAGGCTGCTCGGCTGGACGACTCGCAGGGCCCGGAAGATGCGCGCCGCCACGCTGCGCGGACGCTCGGGAAGGGCCGCCAACACGCGCTCCACCCATTCAGCGTTGCCGATGTTCACCAGGAGCAAGGTGAGGATCATGAGGGGGAAGGGCGCCACCTGCAGCACCTGGGAGGGTATGCCCGGCAGGCTGGGTTGGAGCACCACACTCAACCACTGCAGCAGGCCGAACAGATAGGCGCCGAGGGCGGCCCGGACGGGGTTCCACGCTCCGAAGATCACGATGGCGAGGACTATCCACCCGAGCCCGTCGAGTCCCGATATGGTGCCCTTCCAGCCTGCCTTGACTCCGAGGGAGAACATGGGGCCGGCCAGTCCCACCAGGGCTCCGCCGAGAGCCGTATAGAGGCAGCGGATAAGATTGACCCTGGCTCCCCGGGCGAACGCCGCCTCGGGGCGTTCGCCCACCGCCCGCAGCGTCAGACCCGGCCGGGTGCGGAAGATCCACCACCAGGCCGCCAGGATGAGCACGAAGCTGAAATACGTCATGATGTCCTGCTTGAAGAACATGGTCCCCAGGATGGGGATATCCTTCAGCAGCGGTATGGGGCGCACGCTCAGGATGGGCCCCTTCTCGCCCATGAAGGGGTTGCCCAAGAAGTAGGCCAGGTCTCTGCAGAACAGCGTGAGCACGAAACCGATGGCCACCTGCGATTGACGCAGGGTGATGCTGCCGAAGGCCACGATGAGCGCCACCACCGCCCCGATAAGCGCCCCTGCCAGGAACCCCAGCACCAGACTCCCCGTGCTCAGGGCGACGACGAAGCTACCCATGGCCGACAGCAGGATCGTGCCGTTGACCGAGAGGTTGATAACGCCGGCGCGCTCGGCGAACGTCTCCCCTATGGTCGCCACCACGATGGGCGAGGCGGTCGTCAGCACCCCTGCCAGTCCGATGACGATCTCGGGGCCGGTCATAAGGCTTCTCCGGGAATGTCGGCCGGGGCGCCGGGGCCGACGTCGGAGACGGGCGGCGGGGCCCCTGGCCCGGATGACGCGGCGACGCGGGCACGGCGCAGGTACCGTTGCCGGGCGCCCTCCACGAGGAGCACGAAGAGTACCAAGGCGCCCTGGAGGACGCCGGAGAGGGTCGAGTCGAGCTTCAGGACGATGGGCAGCTGGATGCTGCCGATGTTGAGGGCCGCGAAGAACAGAGCCACCGGCGCGACCCAGACGGCTCGGTAGAGGATCAGCATTCCGATCATCAGGCCCAGGAAGCCGTATCCACTGGATATGGAGGGGATGAGCCGATGATAGACGCCCGTCACCTGGATGCCGCCTGCCAGGCCGGCCAGCGCTCCACAAACGACGAAGGCCAGCATCCCGTATTGCCAGGTGGGCACTCCGAGGAGGAAGGCGGCCCGTTTGTTCCGTCCTACTGCTTTGAGGCGCAGGCCCACGTGGGTCCGTTCGAGAAGGATGTAGACCACGATCACGGCCACGATCCCGAGTCCGAGCGACCACAGACTCAGCCGGAGCCCGCCCACCGTGGGCAGCCCCAAGTCGTCCGGGAACGGCTCGGTGCCGCTCATGGAGCCGATGCCGGGGCGCTTCCAGGGCCCGAAGATAAGCCACAGGGCCAGAGCCGTCGCTACGAAGTTGAGGCCCAGCCCGCCGAAGATCTCGTTGACTCCGCCGAACGTCTTGAGCACGCCCGCCAGCGCGGCCCACAGCGCTCCGCCCACGATGCCGGCGATCATAGCCAGCACGATGATGAGAGCCGGGTGCAAGGTCGTGTCCTGGAGCAGCCGCAGCACCAGCGTCGTCAGCACGGCGCCCAGTACTATCTGGCCCTCCACGCCGATGTTCCACAGCCCGGCGGCGAAGGTCACGAGTACCCCCGCCGCGGCCAGCAGCAGGGGTACCCAGGCGACGAGCACGTTGGAGACGTCGGTGAGCGACTCCGCGGCTCCCTTGGCGATCTCGGCGTAGGCCTGCCAGGGAGGGGCGCCCGCCACCAGCAGGATGACACTGGTGAACAAGAAGGCCAGGACCAGCGCGCAGAGCTGCAGACCGAGATTGATCCAGGTCTGCCGGGAGAAGCGCCTGCGCGTCGTCGGGCCGGCGGCGGGCGGGAGGCCGGCGTCTTTGCGGCTGTCAGACATGGGCGGCCTCGGGATCGCCGGCAGAGGCGGCCGCCACGATGTCGATGGAACCGCCGCCGATCATCTGCCCGAGCTCGTCGACGGTTGTGCCGGCGGCGTCGATGGGCCCCGACACCCTTCCGGCGAAGAAGACCAGGATGCGATCGCTGTAGCGCAAGAGTTCGTCGAGGTCGCTCGAAGTGAAGATGATGGCCTCACCTCGGGCGCAGCGCTCCTTGAGCTTGCTCCAGAGGTAGATGACCGATTCCACATCCAGTCCTCTGGTGGGCTGCTCGAGAAGCATGAGCTTGGCGTCGGGCCTGACCAGGGCAAGAAGAGCCCGCTGCTGGTTTCCCCCGGAGAGTGATTCGACGGGGTTGGCGGGCGCTCCCTTGATGTTGAACTCCGAGATACGCTCCTCCGCTACACGGCGTCCCTTCTCCCTGTTTATGAAGAATCCAGGCTTCCTGTCGGTGAGCAGAAAATGCTCCGTGAGAGATAGTCCCGGCACCAGACCTTCTTCGAGGCGGGTGGCGGGGACGTAGGCCACGCCGCGCTTTTGGAAGTGGTGGTACGACTTGCCGGTGAGATCGACGCCGGAGAGGCGCACGCGTCCGGCGATGGCGGGAGCCAGTCCCGAGCAGGCCTGAAGCAGCAGGCTCTGTCCGCTGCCCTCCATGCCCGCCAGGCCGATGGTCTCGCCGGCGCAGACCTCGAGGTCCAGGCCGTCGAAGCGGATGCGGCCGTGCTCCGCGCCAAGGTTCGAGAGACGGAGCAGAGGCGGTCCGGAGGAGCACTCGGCCCGCTCGCCGGGGGAGACCTCTCGCTCGAACATCATGGTCACCAGCCGGTCGACCCGGAAGGGCGGGAGCGCCTCCCCGACCAGGCGGCCCTGGCGCAGCACCGCCACCCGCGTGCAGAGCTCCTGGACCTCCTCCAGCTTGTGCGAGACGAAGAGGACCGTCTTGTCCTGGGCTGCAAGGCGGCGGAGCGTGTCGAACAGCTCCTGGCGCTGGTGCGCGCTGATGCCCGTGGTGGGCTCGTCGAGGATCAGCACGCGGGCTCCCAACCACAGCAGCCGGAGCAACTCGAGTTGCTGTCGTTCGCCAAGGGTCAGCGAGCCTACCTCCGCCTTCAAATCGATGGAGAGCCCCAGCGAGCCGGCCAGCTCGCCGATAGCGGCCATGGCTTCGCTGCGCCGGGGTATCAGACGGCCCGGCGCGCCTATCAGCAGATTGTCGACCACCCTCATGGGCGGGAAGTCCATTGGGTCTTGGTGGAGCATGCCCACGCCGTGCCTGATGGCGTCGGCGGGGGAGCGCATGACCACCTTCTGTCCGTCGAGTAGGATCCGTCCGCCGTCCGCGGGTTGGAAACCGGACAGGATCTTCATGAGCGTGCTCTTGCCCGCGCCGTTCTCGCCCAGGATCCCCTGGATGGTCCCCGCAGGCACCGTCAGGGTGATGCCGTCGTTCGCCTTGACGGGGCCGAAGTGCTTGCGGATGTCGGAGAGTCTGACTTCCACCGAGATGAGCGCCTATCCAGCGCGTGACACGACGACGGGTGAAGCAGAAAGGGGAGACCGGTCCGGCCTCCCCTTTCGTTCGATGCTCAGTCGGTCGATGCTTGCGTGCCTATTCAGCTGCGCTCGCGCCTTCCATCCCCTCGAGCAACTGGGGTAGGTACCAGACCTGTTGATCCGTGGCCACCTCGCCGTCGGCCAGATATGGCGAACCATCCTGGAGGTTCAAGGGGCCGGCCCACAGATTGAGACCGCCGGCCAGAGCCGCGATGAACTCGTCCACCTTGGCAGACGCGTCGGCTGACAGGCCTTCACCCTTCGCGAAGCCGATCATGGAGCTGTCGAGGTTGTTGATGTCGGCCCAATCCGGGGCCACCCACGTGAAGTAGGTCTCCCACTCGCCGTCGAGCACCATCTGCACGGCCTTGACGTATTCCGGGCCCCAGTTGAAATAGGGCACTCCCAGGGCGACCGCGGGAGCTTCGGCCAGCGAGCCCACGTAGTCATAGGGGATGGCCCAGACCTGTTGCCCGGCCTCGGCGGCCTTGCCGGCCTCCACCAAGGCTTCCGTGGTGTCGATGCCCGAGACGATCACGTCGTAGCCCTGGTTGATGAACGTGTCCGCCACCTGCGTCGGGTCGGCGGTGACGCCGGGGATATTGAACCAGAAGCCGATCCAGTTGACGGTGAACTTCAGTTGGGCCGGATCCTTGCCGAGGTATTCCGTCCAAGCGTATTTCGCGCCGAGGTACACGGAGGCGGCGAGCCTGCGGGTCTCGTCGTTGATCAGGGGTCCGAGGTAGCCGATCTTGCCGCTCTGCGTCGTGAGGGCCGCAGCGACGCCGGCGATCATCTTGCCGTACTCCATCCGGCCCATGATGTTGGTGAGGTTCGGGAGGTTCTTGAAGTCCTTGCCGTCTGTCCACGCGCCGTCACCCGAGGAGTGGACCACGGGGATCTCAGGGTGCGCCTGGGCGAAGGCGATGGCGCCGTCCTTCATATCGTCGGAGGTGAAGAAGATCATCTGGGCGCCCTGGTCGACCAGGTCTTGGGCCAACTGCTCGGGAGTGGTGCCCGGCCGGTCGGCGCTGTTGACCTTGTCCACATAGATCATCTTGGTGCCGGGGAGTTTCTCTTCGACGTATCTCCCGCCCTCGTAGTTGGCCTGGCTCCAGCCATGGTCGTTATAGGGTCCCACGAGAATCACACCAAACTTGAACTCGTCGGTAGTGGTTGTGGGTTTGCACCCGGTGAGCACCAGGGCAAGCACCATGACCAAGGCAAATACGGCGAGTAACAGCTTTCTGACCATCCTCTCCCTCCTGTTATACGAACATGTTCCAGACCTGTGCATGCGACCCAGCACCCGGCACACCAAAACGGGCAGTTGGGCTGCCCTTGCCCGATGTCGGAGCGATGGCGCGATTGTAGCATAGCAACCGTAAACTGTCTATTGACGCACAAACACCAACATGCAATTGCCGAGAATCTGGCCGGCGTTATAATGGACCAAATATCTGTTTGCGGAGGGACTATGAAACCAATCGGAGCGATCCACCATATCGCCGTCAAGGCGTCTGACCTGCCAGCTGCTAAAGCCTTTTACACCGAGACGCTCGGGTTCCCGATCGTAGGGTCCATCCCGGGCTCGGAGATCGTATTTATCAAGATCGGCGGCACCACCATCGAGCTGATGGGCGGCGAGCCCGACGATGCGAAAAACGGCCTTGGCCTGATGCACCTGGCTTTCGAGGTCGAGGATGTCGACGCTGCCTACGAACAGCTTTCCCAAAAGGGCATCGAGTTTCATGTACTGCCCAAGAGCGTTGGCGATATCCGGCTGGCGTTCTTCCGCGGCCCGGATGGCGTAGAGCTGGAGCTCTTCAAGAGCCCGACCATCACCTGGAAATAATGCCTCAAGGAGACATATTGTGCTGAACGCTCGCACGCGCTTTTGGCGCTTTGCCCGTCACGAGGATGTCGATTACATCCCGGATTGGGGCGACTGGGTCGGCCCGGCCGAACGCTGGCAGGCGGAAGGCTGCCCGATCCCGACGCTGATCCCCGACGACCACATGCTCCGATGGTTTAGCGATTATTTTGGTTTTGAGGGGATCTTTTCCGCCTTTTGGGGCGAGCACCGCGTGCCGGTCAATACCGGCGTCTACCCCGGCTACCCGCACGTTGTCTATGAAGATACGGATACCTACACCGTCTATCGCACCGGCAATGGTTCGGTTGTCAAGCAGTTCAAGAATGAGGGCGGTTTGCTGCACAGCACCCAGTGGCTGGATTACCCGATCAAGACGCGCGCCGATTGGGACGAGTTCCGCTCCTCTCAGCTGAACCCCGATGATCCTGGCCGCTACCCGCCAGAGGCCGAATGGCAAGCTCTCAAGCGCAAGTGGCAGGTGCGCGACCATCTGCTGAGCATCGATGGCGGCAGTTTTTACGGCATCATGCGCGACTGGATGGGCGTTGAGGGCATCTCCTACACCCTCTTTGAAGATCCGCAGCTGATCCACGACATGGTTGCCTACCTGGCCGATTTCTACATCAAGGTCCTGCATCGCGCCCTTCACGAGGTGGATATAGACTTTGCCATGTTCTGGGAAGACATGGCTTACAAGGCGGGGCCGCTGGTCTCACCGGCCATGTTCCGCAAGTTCTTTTTGCCTGGGTATCAGCAGGTTACCGAGGTCTTGCGCGAGCATGGTGTTACCCTCAGCTGGGTCGATTGCGACGGCAACATCGACGCCCTAATCCCGCTCTGGCTGGAAGGCGGCGTGCGCGGGTTTTATCCCCTCGAGGTGGCTTCGGATATGGATATCAACGCCCTGCAGCGCATCTATGGGCGTGAGATCCTTACCTGGGGCAATGTCGACAAGCGTGCGCTGATCGCCGGGCCGGAGGCGATCGATATCGAGCTCGAGCGCCTGCGCCCCGCCGTCGAATATGGCGGATTTATCCCCCTGGTTGACCACGGTGTGCCCGATGATGTACCTTACGCGCACTATCTCTACTATCTCGAACAGCGCCGTCGGTTGTGCGGCCAGCCAACATAACGAAAAAGGCTCGGGTGTTCAGCCCGAGCCTTTCTTTTAGGCGTTTGCCTGTCTCTAGCTGATCCAGATCGAATCTAGCGCCTCGGCCACTTTGGCGACGGCCTCGTCGGGCGAAAGGTCGCTCAGCCACGGGCAGAAGGGCTCTACCACCACCGGCCCGCTATAGTCCATCTTTTTGAGGGCGCCCATGAAACCTGCTGAGTCGATCACGCCGGTGGCGCCGGGCAGGGCGCGCTGGCTGTCGATCTGCTCATCGGGCGAGCGGCCAGCCGTCGCATCATTGACGTGTACCAGGGTGATCAGGCTGTCGTTGAGCTTGCCCAGGTCTTCCACGGTGCCGTGCGAGGTATACCAGTGGAAGCAATCCAGCAGGAGCCCCAGGTTAGCTGCACCGGTATCGCGGATCAACCCCAGCATACCGGTCTGATCGTACAGGAAGGGCGTTTTACCCTCGCGCATCGTCTTGGGTCCGACAAACTCGAGCCCATACTGGATGCCATAGGGCGCCAGTACGGCGCAGATATCCGCCGTGCGGCTGCGCAGCTGCCCGTAGGCGGTCTCAAAGGTCACGCCCTCCATGAGGGTCGGCATGATCCAGGTGGCGCTGCGCGTGCAACCCAAGTCGCTCATGACCTTGGCCCATTCGGACAGGCCGGCCATATCGCGCTGGAAGGTGGCGTCGTCTTCGCGAAAGTTCACCGGGATGCCCGTCACTGCGGGGCGCTGGTTAAAGCGCGCCAGGAGGGCACGTATCTCGGCCATCCCCAAGCGGTCAACATTAGCCTTTTCGACACTCACGCCCTCAAAACCATGCGCGCTTGCCAGGCGCACCTGCTCTTCAAAGGGCACCCGCACGCCGATCGCTCCGGTCGATAACGCTTTGTACACGGTTTGCCTCCTTGTGTTGCTAGATGTTTTGGTCCCAACCGGCTTTTTCCGCCCAGTAGAGGCTGGAGCGGAACAAACTTTCGAATGTGCCCGCGTCGGACCAAAAGCCCCCCAAAGATACCCAATTCAGCGTGCCCGATTCGATATACAGGTTGTTCACATCGGTGATCTCGAGCTCACCGCGCCCCGAGGGCTTGGTACGGCGGATGTACTCGAACACCACGTGGTCGTAGAGGTACAGGCCTGTGACAGCAAAGTTGCTTTTGGGTTGGGCGGGTTTTTCCTCGATGGCGATGATGCGCTGCGAATTATCCTCGGCAAAGACGGGCACGCCAAAAC
>ENA-UOUL01004255-UOUL01004255.1-bioreactor-metagenome-genome-assembly--contig:-NODE-4255-length-13511-cov-6.992407_pt1 | contig 13511 bp, 10 predicted proteins | sample MGYA00249838_ERZ747220 | MGnify/ENA primary metagenome ERZ747220 (study PRJEB28778, sample SAMN05720191) | bioreactor metagenome | isolation source: Anaerobic biogas reactor | place: USA:Washington...
CTCCTCCCTCGAAATCATTACCAAAGCTGCAAAAGTAAATGGTACTATTAGTAATGAATTACAAACAGGAAAGGTTCGAGACCATTGTAAAATGATCTCTGGCAGCGCAAGTAGCGGCATTCTACCCACAAGTTAGGCAAATGTTCTTAACTTGCGTTTCTGTGAAAGAAGCCCCCACCGTGTTATTGCACCCTTGCGGGTACTACTGATGCTCATTTTATTGCTACTAAAGTTACGAGCCGAAGGCGCAGCAATCTCTTCCACCATCTACCTTCTGAGCTCATTGATCGCTCCGCAATGACTTGATCACTTAAGAGAGATTTAATTTCTCCATGGTCTCGAAAGGTTCTAGCTCTTGCAGTTAGCCAACAAATGGAAAACCCTTATCATAGTATGCCTCGGCATTTTCATGTCCACCTTAGATGGCGGAATACTGAACATTGCCAATCCCAGCATAGCCGAGGCTTTGTCCATATCTCTGAGTGCGGTGCAGTGGGTCACAAATGCCTACATGCTGGTCATAACTGCCAGTCTCCTCATGTTTGGCCGATTGGGTGACCGCCTGGGAATGGAAAAGATATATACCTCAGGCTTCATCGTATTTACCCTGGGGTCGCTGTTGTGCAGCCTGGCATCCTCACTGCTCTTGCTGGTCGCTTTTCGCATAGTGCAGGCTTTAGGAGCCAGTATGATGATGGCCACAGGAATAGGCATTGTATCAAATTCCTTTCCCGATAATGAGCGAGGCAAAGCACTGGGCATCACCGGCAGTGTAGTCGGTATCGGCAACATGGCCGGACCCAGCCTAGGCGGCTTGCTGATTGAATACTTTGGCTGGCCCAGTATCTTCTTGATCAACATCCCGGTAGGCGTTATCGCCGTTATCCTGGCTTACCGTTTTATGATACCAGCAGCACCATCTACCGATTCTGTACGGCTCAAATTTGATGCCCCAGGAACCCTATTACTCGCCGCAACTTCCATTTTACTAGTAATGGGCCTGTCACCGGACGTAAATAAAGCCTGGCTGATGATCGGGCTCCTGTTGATCCCCCTGTTTGTTGTAGTTGAGAAGCGCCGCACTGCCCCTTTGATCAACTTTGAGCTCTTTAAGATCAAGCCCTTTGTCTATGGCAATATTCTGGGATCGATTAGTTACGTCAGTCATATGCTGATATACTTCCTCTTTCCCTTTTACCTGCAGAATGTACTAACCCTCTCCCCAGCCCAGGCAGGCCTTTATATGACTATTCCCCCATTGATAATGGCCGTGACCGCACCGATTGCCGGCAACTTATCCGATCGCTGGGGGCCCTCCCGGCTGACCTCAGCCTCTTTTTTGATCATGGCCCTGGCGCATTTGACCTTATCGACCGTAACCCTATCGCTAGATTCGGTTCGTATATTCGCGGGACTTATACTACTTGGGCTGGGATTAGGTACCTTCGGCTCACCCAACAGCAGTTCCATCATGGGCTCAATTCCGCCAGACCAGGCCGGTTACGCCGGTGGTTTCATCGCTACAGTCAGAAATCTTTCCTATTCTCTAGGTACTGCCCTATCCGTAGCCATATATGCCGCAGTACTACAAACTAATATAGCCATCGGCTCAGCATCCCCCAGCTTGATGGCTATTCAGACCGTATACCGTATCGGAGCTATTCTCTGTCTGGCGGGTTTATTGTTGTCATATACCACCCATACTTCTCGCAAAAAACAAGTTAAAAATGAGGCATGGGATGATCAATCTTAAAGCCCACCACCACAAGAGTTTTTTTGACTTGCCCCAGTAGTTTTGCTATAATCAGAAACGCACATTATGCGCGCCCGTAGCTCAGTGGATAGAGCACCGGCCTCCGGAGCCGGGAGCGGAGGTTCGATTCCTCTCGGGCGTACCATCCAAGAAATCGGCACTTTCGATTTTTTTGAAAGTGCCTTTTATTAGCCGAATCTTTTGTCATTATGGCATTATTTCTCTTGGGTGACTTACTCCTGTTAAAAATTCCACCATCACTGGTACCTCATAATGTCCAGCGATGGACGGTGTAATCTGTCCAAAAGCTGATTGTCATTAACACCAATTTAGAAGCTCTACTTAGAGGTGCGCAGGTCAGGTAGGTAAACACCTATTTAAAATATAAGGATCCATGCTTGTGAACTTTACAGCACATTTCGCACAGATCCTTATAGTTCTATTTGTTACTCACCTAGATTTAATCTGTTTAAGCCTAGATTAATTATCAAAGCTCCCAGAGAAACGATACCTAAGGATAGGCCTATTTCAGCTAGGGATGGGATATATCTTCCGGCAGCATCGCCGAACATCTGTGGTCCTGGCATATTGATCAAGGTGTTAAGAAACTCGGCTTGAAGAAAGTTAGATTTAATGAAATAGATGGCCACCAGGGCTAATATTGCTCCTAGAACAATCTTTCCATCCTCTGAGGAACCACTTGCCTTAACTAATATTACTATAGCTGCTATCAATGCTACCATCTCTACCCAGAAGCCTATAGCTCCTTTACCTGCTACTAACCATAGGGTAGCATCATATCCACCGCCAGCACCAGGATATAGACCTATCAGCACTTCTCCTACCACGATAATTAATTGTACAACCAAAAGGACGGCAGTGACTTTAGCTATTTTCGCAAACAGGTCTGGGGACATTTTAGTGTAACCAATCCTATTGAGAATAGAGACTATGATCATTTGTATGGCTAGTGCGGCAACTAATGCTGCGACTAAAAAGGATATTGATTGGGCTGGATTATTCCACATAGGACGTGCTACTTGCATACTAAAAACAAATGAAGTTACTACAACTAAAAGACCAGCAATAAAGGCAACTATGGCTATAGTTTTAATAGAACTTTCATCTTTTTCTCCCCCCTGCACTTTCAAAAGCTGGGAAGTAAATATAATAGATATTATCAAGTAAGAGGTTAGTATGATGAAGTCCCAAAACATAGGAGAACCAAAATTACCACTGATAATGTAAAGCCAAGCTTTCCAAGGAGATCCTATATCTACGAGAATGAATAAGCCAGCCACTAAGACTGATACTGCTCCTGTAAAAGCGGTAATTCTGCTATAAGGTTTATACTCATTGAAGTTAAACAAATATGGTACCGAAGCAAAAAATAAACTGCCAGCAGCAATTCCAGTAAAAATCATAAAGCCAGTGATATAAAGTCCCCACATATTGCTAGTGCCCAAATTCGTAACTTGTAAACCTTTTGTTAATTGAAATCCCCAACAGATAGCACCAAGAAGAATCAAGGCAGCGAATATGATATTCCACAAATTGATGGAATTTGATTTTTTCGTGTTAGTTAGAACAGTCATACTTACACCTCCTTTAAGTTAAGTAATATATACTAGGCTTGGTTGCTTTTTCTTCGAGCAAATGGATGTGATTGCGCCCCTTCATGGCCTTACTTACATCACTATTGGGGTCATCAATATCACCAAATATCCGAGCTCGGTTAGGACAAGCATCAATACAAGCAGGTTTCATATCTCTTGCTAAAAGGTGGCTACAAAACGTACATTTTTCTACCACATTACTTTGATGAGGTTTTACACTGGCATTACCCATAGCCACTTCAATAGCATATTCAGGTTTTTTCCAGTTAAATTGACGTACTCCAGAATAAGGACAAGCTACCATACAGTAACGGCAACCAATACACTTATCGTAATCTTGTACTACAATACCATCTTCTCTTTTATAGGTTGCACCTACAGGGCAAGCTTTGACGCAAGGTGCATTCTCGCAGTGTTGGCAATTTATCGGTAGGAATTGCATGCGCAAATTGGGGAAGGTTCCTTCCGGTGTATCCATGCTTTTCCCACCCACAGTCAAGATTCTGCTCCACCATATTTCATTAGGGAGATTGTTTTCAACCTTGCATGCCACTGAGCACGCATGGCACCCTACACAGCGATCCAGATCAATCGCCATTGCATAACGCATATTTTAATACCCCCTTTATCTCTTCTTTACATCTACTAAAGCGTCAAAATAAGCAAAGTTGACAGCCATAGGATCGGAAGTGGCATTAGTCAATTCTTGGTAACACCCTTCGATAAACTGATCTCTTTGCCAACCTTTAGGAATACTAATTACTCCTGGAGAAATAGCATCATTGACTTCAGCCTTGAGTACAGCTTTGCCTCGGTCATTAAATACTTCTACTATGTCTCCACTCTTAATTCCTCGTGCTTCTGCATCGTGGCGACTAATTTTAGCTAAGGGTTCTGGGTCTAACTCTTTCAGCAGAGGCACGTTAAACCATTGACTATGGGTACGGTATCTAGAGTGTTCTTGAACGAATACCAAGGGGTACTTGGCATACAAGGGGTTCTCAGGCCAAGCTTCTCCTGGGGGTTTAAAATAAGGCAATCTTTCCTTTTCGATAACGTCAGTCAGATCTTGACCATAGTTAACCCGTGGTTGGGGATTTTCACAATAAAGCTGAGCTCTACCTGTAGGAGTATAGAAAAATGCTTCGCCACGAACAAAAGGTTTTTCAGCCGAACCAGTTCCTCGCACTACCTTTTCTTCCATTAAACGCTCATAGGTAATACCCATTGCCCTTAAATCATCTGAATCCAATAAAACCTTAATCCAAGCAGTATCATCCATATCTTCCGGGAAATATTCGCCTAAACCCATCTTATGGGCAATTAACGAAATAATCTCCGCATCCGGCTTGCTTTCATATAAAGGGTCAATAGCCTTTTCCTGCATGTAGATATAAGGGTTATTGTAAGCAGTTCGAAGATCATTTACTTCAAACCAGAAGGATGCTGGTAAAACAATATCAGCATGGCGCGCCGTATCAGTTAACTCCGTTTCTGCCACTACAATAAACTCTAAGTTAGGTAATATATCAGTAAACCAAGAACTTTGTTGAGCCCAATTGCTCATAGAATTAGATGAAGTAGTATACATGGCTTTTACTGGATAAGGTGTACCCCCTATAGCCTGATCTCTAGCAACTTTATAAAACTCTGTTTGAGGGATGGTATTTTTTGCTGCCATATTAAAATTAGTAACATACATTCCAATGTAGTTAAAGGGTATATTTTGCACAAATAAGCCGGTAAATCCTGCTCCCTTAACTCCAATATTGCCAGTTAGGGAAGCCATCATAAAGGCCGCCATTGACCATAGGTGTCCGTTTTGATAGTGGTCAATTCCATAGTTGGTATAGACTGTGGTAGGTCCATCCACATATATGTGAATTAATTCTTGAATTTTTTCAACTGGAATTTTGGTATATTCGCTAGCTCTTTCCAGAGTGTATTCTTGTACATGATTTTTTAGTAAGGTAAAGACGGTCTCTACCTCAACTCCTTGAATAGTATAAGTTCCTTCAATAGCTACATCTTCGGGACCACTCTTTAGAAGAGCCGGACCATCAGCTATGCTATCCCAGACATAGTAATCATCTTCTTCCTCAGGTAATTCTGGGTTGAAATCGCTTTTACGTAGAATCATGCCATTATCCTTACGCACTAAGAAGGGAGCAGTACTTCTTTTCTTTACAAATTCAACATCGATTAAGTCTTTGTCGATAATTTCATTGATCATAGCCAAAACTAACATAAGGTCTGAACCTGGAACAATTGGAATATATTCGTCAGATTCGTTAGCTGTTGCTGAGTAAATGGGATCAATGGTAATAATTTTAGTCCCATTCTTTTGAGCATCTTTGGCAATTCGCCAGTTCTGAGGTTGAGAATATACTGGGTTAGACCCCCATACTATAATTGTTTTAGCATCTAGCATAGTACGAGGTTCATTTCCCCACAGCCAAACACTACCTCCAATTACTCTGTCAGCCCCATAACCCGTAGCTTGGTCGTAACAGACATTTAATTGGGTACAACCTATGGAGTTGATTAAACGGTTAAATATTCCTAAACATCCATGAACTAAACCATAATTTCCAGAACCAACATCAAAAACGAGGGATTTCGGTCCATATTTTTCTTGGATTTCCATGAATTTTTCCGCTACTTCAGTAATGGCTTCATCCCAAGAGATTCGTTCCCATTTATCTTCCCCACGTTCTCCTATGCGGCGCATTGGATATCTGATCCGGGTCGGGCTATAAGTACGTTGAACTAAAGATAAGCCCTTCAAACAACTCCCTGTGTATTCACTATCAGGCCAAGGTGCTGGTGAAGTTTTCACCAGTTTACCATCTCGCACATGAGCATAGAGACGACAGCTTTGAAAACAGTTAGAACGACAAGCACTAGATATTAGTTTCTCTTCACTAGAACCTACTTCGAGGTCATCTCCAGAGGCTAAGACCTTCATCCCCGCGCTCCAAGGGTTTGAAGCTACAGCTCCCGTGGCAACCGCTGTAAAAGCGGATGCTTTCAGAAAGGTACGACGGGATATACTAGGATTCAGTGGTCCTCTCTCTTTTTCCTTTTTCAATTCGCTTACCTCCTCTTTAATCAGAGTGATAAATTGTTTTTGGTTTTCCAATAGCCTTGCTACCGATTCATTGAGCTTTTTATCGCGTAAAACTTGGATTAGGGCTGGGAACAATTCTTCGTCGGCTTTTTCTTTAACTACCACCGCACACGCACCCGCAGTCATTAGCTCATATTGATACGAGGTTTCGTCAGTAGATACTAATGCCAGGATAAATAGACCAGGGGTTTGTTCCTTGATGTGATTAAAAATGTGACGAAAATATTGAGGGTAGGAGAATACATCCAAAATAAGCAGATCAATCTGCTCTTCTGAAATCATCTTGTATAATTCCTCAATATTATTCACACAGATGCAATCAACATTGGTGGCATTAAAAATTCTTTCCACAGCTTGACTCAACCATTGGTGCGGTATTGCTACAACAACTTTCAGATTTTCAATGTACTTTTCCAACCAAAAACAGCTCCTTGGCAGCCACAAAGCGCAATGTATTTTAATTGTAAGCGAACCTATATATCTTATCTGTCCGGAATATACCTTGAATATTGGATTTCTCTACATCGTAAATATACGGACATAATGTCCGTAAAAACCCCCACTTATTTTAATAGATGATATCGAATAGCATAGTCCACTAGTTCAGAACGATGCTCTAGTTTCAACTTAATGGTAATCCGTTCTCGGTAAGTTTCTATAGTGCGGGGAGATAAGCAAAGCTTAGTTCCTATTTCTCTACCGGTAAAACCTCTAGCTATAAGCTCAAGAACTTGCCTTTCTCGTTCCGACAAAATATCCGGCATTACTTCTCCAGAATTATCATTTTTAACATATTGATTGGCCATTACTTGAACTCCAGCCGAACTTAAGAAAACCTCTCCCTTCATTACTGTATCTATAGCTTTAAGTAAATCCCGGTCTGCGGCCGATTTATGCACATAACCTCGTCCACCAGCATTTAAAAACTTTAATAAATAGACATCCTCCATATACATAGTTACTGCAATCACTTTAGTGTCTGGTAGATTTTCTAATATCTTTTTAGTAGCCTCTATACCACCAAAATCTGGTAAAGAGATATCCATCAAGACTATATCCGGCTTAACTTGTATAACTCCCTCAACTGCATCAATGGCATTAGAGGCTTCTCCAACCACCTCGATATTGAATTGCTTTTCTAATAACATAGTGAGTGCATTCCGAAGCAGGGTATGATCATCAGTTAAAAAGACACGTATGGGGCGATTCATAAATATACACTCCCTTGCCGTTTTATCCCGCCAAGCTCCCAATCATAGGGGTAAAGTAATATTTATTTCGGTTCCTTCACCCAAGCTGCTGATAATTTCAAATTCTCCTCTTACCATTTTTATCCTCTCCTCCATACCTAGGAGACCTAGGCCTTTTTTTAAATCAACAACCGTCATTCCTTTACCATTATCTTTGATCTGCAAATGCATCTTATTAGTAATGATTTTAAGAGTAATATAAACTTGACTAGCTTCAGCATGGCGAGCAACATTAGTCAAGCTTTCTTGGACTGCTCGATAAATAACTGTCTCTACCTCGTTGGGAAAAGGCTCTTTAATACGAGGACTGATTAAATCCACCGTAATTCCCGAATAACGACTATATTCTTCGACATACCATTCCAAAGCAGCAATTAATCCTAGGTTTTCCAATACCGTAGGCCGTAGGTTCATGGCTAAATGTCTTATATCTTCGATAGTTTGTTGGGTAAGATAGCGCAGTCCCCCTAAGCGATCATAAATTACATCAATATCTGGTTCATTTTGCAACATTTTTAATTGTAGTAGAATTGAAGTCATGGCCTGTCCCAATTCATCATGCAATTCTCGGGCTAAAGTCTTCTTACTGTTTTCTAATTCATCTATCGCCTGTTTACATATTTTTTCGAGAGTGGCTTCCCTTAGCTTTAATTGATGGATTTCTTCTTCAAGAGCCTTGTTGCGGGCTAATAGTTGGTTTAACATTTGATTGTCCATGCATTTCACCTCATGTGACTTTACTTTTCTATATTTATTATAGTACCGTAATTCTTTACATATGGAGTCCCATAAAATTAGCCATTTATCACTTAGACTTTTTTCCAGAGATTATCTTCCACCTTATTCCCTAAATAATCAAATAGCCCCACTTGTTATCAGTGAGGCTTTTTATTGATTCACTTATACTGATTCACCTATATCTTAAATAATTTTTTGCGCATATCGGATAGTAATTCCTCTTGGGGAGGTTCTTTTTCACACCAATAACAAAGGACTTTTTCATTAACAATAGTATCTGCCTTACATCGTTCGCATTTCTCCACTGGAATTTTGTAGATTTCTCTATATTTGAAAGGCTCATCATCAACATTGCGATTACGAACGATGCTCTGGGTCGGACAAAATAGCATGCACACACGACAATCTAAACAACGTCCACTAATGAAAGTGTGAATAGATTCCCTATTATCAACTGTGATCTTTAATGCCTGGGTGGGACAGTATTTAGCGCACATCCCACATTTTACACAGTTAGAACTAATTTGAATATTTGGCCAAAAGGCTGGACTTCCGCCCTCTTGGTAATGTTTTTTATAACTTTCTTCGAAGCGTTTTTGCCAATCAGGCAAGAGATCTTGTCGCTTTTTTCCTGGGGCATCTCCAGTACCCTCAAAGGAATCTGAATCGAATCTAGGCTCTTTCACCTTTTTTATCACAGATAGGAAAAGATCCCGTCGCGAGGTCACTTTTAATCCAGACTCTGCTGCTTGGTACTTTTTCTTTCCTTGGTTTTTTTCTGCAGTATCGATGTACGCAAAGTCGGGTATATGACCAGATGCACTTAACCATTCTATAGCGGTTTCTACAGCCATATTCATACGTCCAAGGGTGCTTTTCATGGTACATTGTTCACATTCATCGAGACGTAATTCTACTGCTGTAATTAGTCCTATATCATACCAAACTCCTTTGGAAAGACTGCTTAAGCAGGTAGGAATCCGAATGGCCCCTTTTCCTTTTTCCTCTTTAGAAAGGCAAGGAGCAGAGTGATTACCGCAGAAAATTTGAGTTTCCTTAGCCCCTTGTGCTTTCACATCAAGAATAATGGTTGTTTCATCCCATTGATTTGAACCAAAAACTTGGGTGGGACAATCTGCAAAACATAGTCCACATCCTATACAATTGTCATGCACAAAATTAACTTCATGATTAGATAAAACTAAAGCTTGACCAGGACAATTAGCAACACAATGGCTACATTCCACACCGTTGTGCAGGCGATTTAAGCATCTACTTGCATCAATCCTTATATAGTTTCCATGATGAAAGAGCATATCCACATCCACGATCCCTTTCTTTGATAACCTAGGCATTTCAACTGGTGCTATTCAAGATACGAAATGATTAGATATATAAGCTTGAAGCAAACTAATCTTAATCATATTGTATAGTACATTTTAGCGAATCAAAACAAAAAGCTGTTATACCTCTATACTTTGAGGATTTTCCCTAACCCGATAATTCCTATATAAGCTATGAGTTGATAAGCTGCAAGCTCGGTTTCAGCTTCTAATTTCTCAAAAAACTTATCGCACCACTTATTGAGATGTTGCTCTTGGAATTGTTTGACTTGTTTTTCTAGCCTTGCTAATTTTTGCTGGTTTTTCTCTTGTATGGCCTGTCCTTTTCTAGCATAGAGATACATCATGAATTCCAATTCTGTGGCCATATGGTCTGCCGGTTCTGCTGATTTTTCAACTAGACTAACTCCAGCCTCTTTATAACAACGTTCCACATCAAGAGAAATAGGACTCATAAAGAGTAATGCTGCCCGTTCTTTTTCCTGATCTTGTAAAAAAAGAGTCTCGTAAATATGAATTACCGGGTTTTGCGGATTGTCAAAAAGTCGGGTGTATTCTCTTTTCATCTGAGTCAAAAGTGAGTCTATATCCTCCCCAGGTGAAAAGCTCTTTAATAATTCTCCCACTTTAGCAATCTCGCCTTGACTGCAACAAAGCTCCTCTAAAATGTTTATGGTATCTAGTCCATAACTACCATCTAAGATTGCTTTGGTTAAATCATGGTCAGGAAAACGTAATGAAATAGAGAGAAGTTGAAATAGATCCGAGGTAGCCAATATATTCACAATATCAGGTTGTGAAAAGTTAATATTCATATCCATCTCCTTTAATGCTCAATTGATTTAATAATAGTTTAAAGATAAAGCTGGAGCTAGCACATTTATATCTCCTTTGTATCTATTTATAAGACTTATCCCCTAATGCTTACCATTCTACCGGGATTGTTACTTTATTGAGGTCGCTACCATCCTTCATGCTCTCTTCGAATATTTCCAGTTGACCTTGACCGGATCCGTCTGGCTTAAAGGCCAGTTCCCCCTCAAAATCTCCCCGGCCCGGCGCTCCCTCGGCAGCAGTGGTAAACCCTTCGGCTAACACATTGCCAGCCGCATCTTTAAGACGGAAGCTTACCGTGGCTTCAAAAACCCGGGCATTACCTCTAATTGTTACCGGACTGGTGATGACCTGATCTTTAACGGGAGAGGTCACCCAAATAGCCGGTTCAAACACATTAGACAGATCCCGCTGGAAAGGTTGTTCATAAAGGCCTACATGCCCCCACCAATCCATAGCATTTTCCACCTGGCCATCCACCATAAAAGATACTTCTTGTATGGTGGGAAATTCAGTTAGGGTATTGACGATACTTGCTATACCCAGGCCTTCACCGCTGGATCCTACATTAGCCCGCAGAACTTCGGAGGAGAAATCAACCGTGGCCAGGCCGTTGTCGATGTTTATCCCCAATATTCTGGTATCCTCAGGCAACACTCGAAACGCATCCGGAGTGAGGGGCTCACCTTTAATCAATTCGTTGAGAGCAGCCTGAGCCACTTCCGAGGTTTTTTCGACCTGGTGTACTTCCCGTACCAGGTAAATATCGTCATCCCCACTTTTCAAATAATATACGGCGACTTCCATAGTTTGCTCAGAGTCAGTCTGATCAGAACTGTCCGGCTCCACGATTTGGTTGTTGCAACCTGACAAAAGTATCCCCAATAACAAAACCAAAATATATATCGGAACCTTCCGTAACCTTTCCATAAGTAATACCTCCATCAGATAATAATAATAATGTGTTAAGCTTGACCGCATTATCAGCAGAATAAGTCCCAACTGTAACAGGGTCTACCGAAGCTCACCCATACAGACCGTCCCCGCAGTAATATTATAAAAATATAACATCTTTCCGCTTATATTAATATGATCAGGATAAGCTTTATCAGAAGTCTTAAAAACAACATCACCATTCCTGTTAAAAATCATGATTCGGTATTTGGAATCAGGAGTTTCGGCAAAAGAGCAAACCAGATATTCATTATTATCTCCACTAAGTTTCATACCATCGAGCTCTGCGCCGGAGTTTAAGTTTTCTCCGGCCAGGTTATAGAGGTTTTGATCCAGCCTGTCCTGCCAATAAACATGGCCGTTTAAGACCGAAAATTTTTCTATCTTATTGGGTGGCTGTACCAACTCTTTGAGCAATTCCTCGGTGCCCTCCCGCAAAGAGTAGCGATAAATGCTGCCGGCGCTTGCATAATAGATACTATCCCCTTCTATGTTAAAGGCGGTTACTTCCTTTGCACTGATGCGAACGGTTTCATTAGTGTTGATGTTTACCTTATATAGCCCAGTGGTGCTTGTACTTTCAGACATGATATCAAAGCCTAGGATATAAAGGTCAGAACCGACTAAATATACATCCTCGGAAGATCCGCCACCACTCTGGTTTCCACTCACCCTCCAGGCCCAGCCATAAAGCAGATCCGGATTCCCCAGGGGATGCCATTCACTATCTTCCCCTTTTATAAAAAGTTCTCCAGGGCCGGGGGCAGATCCAATCCAATATTTGATGCTTATGTCTCCGAAGTTTCTAATAAAATATCTCGTATCGTTGAGCAAGGTGGTGGTGCCATCATCATTAAGCCTGATCAGATAATCGGTCCCCATAGTGGCTCCCCCCTGGTGGTAGGTCAAAAATGCCAGGCCGTCTTCAGCGTAAAGGCCAGCATAAACGAAAGTTTTCCCGTCCCCAAATGTCCATACTGGGAGCTGATATACTGTTTTCGTGCTGGAAGTATCGGAGAGAGGGGCCTGGATGACCCGTCCTTGGCTGTCTTCGTAATATATGAAAGCATCAGTTACTGCTACATTGTTTTTCAGGATGCCATCAGTATTTTTAGCCCGATCAGCCGGTAGATTTTTCTGTATCAGTTTAATATTATCCGAATCGATCACTAGTCCGTTTTCGCCGTCAAAGGAATAGTCCCAGCTAAATTCGTTGACACCGAAATTCCAGGTCATGGGGAAATAAGTGATATCGCGGAAAGAAAGCAGAGGATATTCTTCCTTTTGATTATCAACCGGTTTTCCATTTACAGTGATAGGAAAGCCGGGTATTACAGCCGTTTGATAGCGATTGTTTTTAATCGATGTCCGGTAGGGTTTATAGGCGGCAGTTACATCGGCGGCTTCTATAAACAAGCCTTCCGTGTTTCCCCGCCAGTACGATTCCAGGCCAAGAAACCGGCAGTCATTATAGGTCATGGGAAAATAGGTGATATCCTTATAGACGATCAAAGGATATTTGCTATAGCTATTGTCAACATCTTGTCCATTAAGTGTTACCTTAAACTCAGGCAGTGTCACACTGGCCGTATTTCCGACCTTGGCCCCATAAGCCGCCGCTGGAATGGTGGTTACCAATACCAGAATTAAAATCCAATACAGTACCCTTCTTATCATCTCTCCATACTCTCCTTCATAGTCGCTACCGCATCCGCAATTTCTTTACTCGGGTCAAGAACCCCTTTATCGCTCTGCAATTAAGTTAGCTTTTAATGTCTGCCACATCCCATCATTGATTACCCCTAATCTCCACAAGGCTACCCCACCCAGATTATATCGTTTAGCAATCCCTACCTTGGTGGCGATGCTTTCTTCGGTTTCGCTGGGGGCAGA
>ENA-UOUL01004258-UOUL01004258.1-bioreactor-metagenome-genome-assembly--contig:-NODE-4258-length-13489-cov-4.727856_pt1 | contig 13489 bp, 8 predicted proteins | sample MGYA00249838_ERZ747220 | MGnify/ENA primary metagenome ERZ747220 (study PRJEB28778, sample SAMN05720191) | bioreactor metagenome | isolation source: Anaerobic biogas reactor | place: USA:Washington...
TCCTCGAAAGTGCGCACAAATCCAGAAGCCGCCCCAGGTTCTTCGAGTCTGCCCAGAGGTTCAGGCTGCTGCTACATTTCTACTATCCAGACGAGTCGTAACTTCTCCCCCAGTTTCCTTGACTCCCACGCCATTTCCGCCTATTATCCTCTCTCAGTGATCCCGGCGCGACGACGCGCCTATCAGACCCCAAGGAGATGCGATCATGCTCAGCCAAAAATACGCGACCGATGCACTGGCAAAGATGCTGGTCTCCCGCGAGGCTTGGCATCCCTTCGCCACCGCCCACGAGCGGCAGCCCTGGGAGGCGCTCCCCACGGCCGTGCGGGCGGGGTATATCGCCGATGGCGAGGAGGCGCTGGCCAAGCCCTGGCCGCTGCTCCTGGCCGAACGCTACCTGGAGTACGCCCGGGTCGGCAACCGCAGCCGCTACGAGGCCGTCTATTTCGAGCGGCGCGGCATGGTGGAGAACCTGGTGGTGGCCGAGTGCATGGAGGGCCAGGGGCGCTTCCTGGACGGCATCGCCAACGGCCTGTGGCTCATCTGCGAGGAGTCGAGCTGGTGCATCCCGGCGCACATCAACGCGCAGGCGGCGGGCTCGGGCCTGCCCGATACCGCCGAGCCGGTCGTGGACCTTTTCGCCGCCGAGACTGCCGCGCTGGTCGCCTGGACCCACTATTTGCTGGGCGACAAGCTGGACGGCGTCTCGCCGCTGATCCGCCCCCGGCTCGCCCGCGAGATGCGGACGCGCATCCTGGACCCCCTGCTGGCGCGCGAAGACTTTTGGTGGATGGGCTTTGGGGCCCGGCGGGTCAACAACTGGAACCCCTGGGTGAACTCGAACTGGCTGGCCAGCGCGCTGTTGATGGAGCAGGACCCCGCCAGGCGGCTGGCCGCGGTGGCCAAGAGCATGCGCAGCATCGACCGCTTCATCGACCCCTATCCCGCCGATGGCGGCTGCGACGAGGGGCCGAGCTATTGGGGGCGCGCCGGCGCCTCGCTGCTCGATTGCCTGGAGCTGCTCCATAGCGCCACCGACGGCGGCATCGACGTCTACGCCGAGCCCCTGGTGCGCAAGATCGGCCAGTACATCTATAAGGCGCAGGTGGCCGACCACTATTTCCTCAACTTTGCCGATGCCCCGGCGCTGCTCACCCCGCCGCCGTACGTGGTCTTCCGCTACGGCCAGCGCATCGACGATCCCGAGATGATGGCGCTGGGCGCCTGGGCCGCGCAGGAGACGGATCTGTGGCGGCAAGGGGGCGCCCGGATGCGCCGCTACGGCCGGTCGAGCCTGGCCCGGGCGCTGCCCGAGCTTTTCGCCCTGGACCAGATGGCCGCCGTGGCGCCGCGCCAGCCGCTTTTGGCCGATGTTTGGCTGGACACGATCCAGGTGATGGCCGCGCGCGACCAGGGCGGCTCCACCCGGGGCTTTTTCGTGGCGGCCAAGGGCGGCCACAACGCCGAGAGCCACAACCACAACGACGTGGGCCAGGTGGTGGTCTTTCGCGACGGCAAGCCGCTGCTGGTGGACGCCGGCGTGGAGACCTACTCCCGCAAGACCTTTAGCCCCGAGCGCTACGAGATCTGGACGATGCAGTCGGCCTACCACAACCTGCCCACCATCGGCGGCGTGATGCAGTCGCCCGGGGTCGAGTTCGCCGCGCGCGACGTCCGCTACCAGCAGGGGGGCCAGGTCTCCCAGCTCTCGCAGGATATCGCCGGGGCCTACCCGCCCGAGGCCCACCTGAAGGAGTGGCGGCGCACCGTCACCCTCCGCCGCGGCGAGGGCGTGGAGGTGGTGGAGCGCTACGCGCTTGCCCAGGCGGTGGGCGAGATCACCCTCAGCTTCCTGACGCCCTGCGCGGTGGACCTCTCCCAGCCCGGCCAGATCGTGCTGGGCAAGGCGGCGCTCCCCGGCAAGCGGTCCAGCGGCGCGGCCCGCCTCACGTATGACGCAGCCAAGCTCGCCGCCGTCGCCGAGATCGTCCCCATCACCGACGAACGGCTGCAGATGGTCTGGGGCGACAAGCTGACCCGCGTGCTGCTGCGGGCGAAAAACCCGGCGCTCCAGGACACCTTGACCTGGACGGTGACCAAGTAACCCCAAACACTGGAAAGGATCAACGATGCCCAGACGCGAGGATATCAAGAGGGTCATGATCATTGGCTCGGGGCCGATCGTCATCGGCCAGGCCTGCGAGTTCGACTATTCCGGCACCCAGGCCTGCAAGGCGCTGCGCGCCCTCGGCTACGAGGTGGTGCTGGTCAACTCGAACCCGGCGACCATCATGACCGACCCCGGCATGGCCGACGTGACCTACATCGAGCCGCTGAACCCCCAGCGCATGGAGCAGATCATCGCGCGGGAGCGGCCCGATGCGCTCTTGCCCAACCTCGGCGGCCAGACGGGGCTGAACCTCTCCTCCGAGCTGGCCAAGCGCGGCATCCTGGACCGGTACGGCGTCCAGGTGATCGGCGTGCAGGTGGACGCCATCGAGCGCGGCGAGGACCGCATCGTTTTCAAAGAGACCATGCGCTCGCTGGGGATCGAGATGCCCAAGAGCGCCCCCGCCTATACCGTGGACGAGGCGGAGCGCGTCGCCGCCGAGCTGGGCTACCCGGTGGTGATTCGCCCGGCCTACACCCTGGGCGGCACCGGCGGCGGCCTGGTCTATAACGTGGAGGAGCTGCGCGTGGTGGCCAACCGCGGCCTCGCCGCCAGCCTGATCGGCCAAATCCTGGTGGAGGAATCGGTCCTCGGCTGGGAAGAGCTGGAGCTGGAGGTGGTCCGCGACGCCAACGGCCGCATGATCACCGTCTGTTTCATCGAGAATATCGACCCCATGGGCGTGCACACCGGCGATTCCTTCTGCGCCGCGCCCATGCTCACCATCTCGCCCGAGCTGCAGGCGCGGCTGCAAGCGCAGGCCTACGCCGTGGTGGAGGCGATCCAGGTCATCGGCGGGACCAACGTCCAGTTCGCCCATGACCCCGTCTCGGACCGCGTGGTGATCATCGAGATCAACCCGCGCACCTCCCGCTCGTCGGCGCTGGCCTCCAAGGCCACCGGCTTTCCCATCGCCCAAATCTCCGCCAAGCTGGCCGGCGGCCTGGCCCTGGACGAGATCCCCTACTGGCGCGAGGGGACGCTGGACCGCTACGCCCCCTCCGGCGACTATGTGGTGATCAAGTTCGCCCGCTGGGCCTTTGAGAAATTCAAGGGCGTGCAGGACAAGCTGGGCACCCAGATGCGCGCCGTAGGCGAGGTGATGAGCATCGGCAAGACCTACAAGGAGGCCTACCAGAAGGCCATCCGCTCCCTGGAGATGGGGCGCTACGGGCTGGGCTTTGCCAAGGATTTCCACCACAAATCGCTGCCCGAGCTGCTGGCGCTGCTCAACGAGCCCACCAGCGAGCGCCAGTTCGTGATGTACGAGGCGCTGCGCAAGGGCGCCACCATCGAGGAGTTGCACGCCAAGACCCACATCAAGCCCTGGTTCATCCAGCAGATGGCCGAGCTGGTGGAGCTGGAGGAGGAGGTCCTGCGCTACAAGGGGCGCAGCCTCCCCGACGCGCTGCTGGTCCGCGCCAAGAAGGACGGCTTTGCCGATCGCTACCTCGGCCAGCTCCTCGGCCAGCCGGAGCGCCGTATTCGCGAGCAGCGCCAGGCCCTGGGCGTGGTGGAGGGCTGGCAGCCCGTGCCGGTGAGCGGCGTGGAAAGCGCCGCCTACTACTACTCCACCTACAACGCGCCGGACGCCACCACCGCCAGCCGCAACCGCAAGGTGATGATCCTGGGCGCGGGGCCCAACCGCATCGGCCAGGGCATCGAGTTCGACTATTGCTGCGTCCACGCCGCCTTTGCCCTGCGCGACGAGGGCCTCGAGACCATCATGGTCAACTGCAACCCCGAGACCGTCTCCACCGACTATGACACCTCGGACAAGCTCTACTTTGAGCCGCTGACGGTGGAGGATGTGCTGAGCATCTATGAGAAGGAGCAGCCCGAGGGGGTCATCGTGCAGTTCGGCGGCCAGACGCCGCTCAATATCGCCGCCGAGTTGGAGGCGGCGGGGGTTCGCATCCTGGGCACCAGTGTGCAGACCATCGCCGTGGCCGAGGATCGCGACCTCTTTCGCCGGATGATGGCCCGCATGGGCATCCCCATGCCGGAATCGGGCATGGCCAGCAACCTCGCCGAGGCCACCGAGATCGCCAACCGGATCGGCTACCCGCTGATGGTGCGCCCCTCCTTCGTGTTGGGCGGCCGCGGCATGGAGGTGGTCCACGACGAAGAGATGCTGCGCCAGTACGTGGCCGCCGCCGTGGGCGTGACGCCGGAGCGGCCCATCCTCATCGACCGCTTCCTGCAGAATGCCCTGGAATGCGAGGCCGACGCCCTCTCCGACGGGATGGAGGCCTTTGTGCCGGCGGTGATGGAGCACGTCGAGCTGGCGGGCATCCACTCGGGCGACTCGGCCTGCATCATCCCGCCGGTGAGCATCCCGCCCCAGCACCTGGAGACGATCTATGCCTACACCGAGCGCATCGCCCGCGAGCTGGGCGTGGTGGGGCTGATCAACGTCCAGTACGCCATCGAAAACGACGTGGTCTATGTGCTGGAGGCCAACCCCCGCGCCTCGCGCACCGTGCCCGTGGTCTCCAAGGTCTGCGGCCTCTCCATGGCGCGGCTGGCCACCCGGCTGATGCTGGGCGCCAAGCTGGCCGACCTGGGGCTGCGGCGCATGCGCTTCCCGCACTATGGCGTCAAGGAGGCCGTCTTCCCCTTCAACATGTATCCGGAGGTGGACCCGGTGCTGGGGCCCGAGATGCGCTCCACCGGCGAGGTGCTGGGGATCGCCGATTCGCCGGGGCTGGCCTTCTTCAAGGCGGAGGAGGCGGCCCAGCCCGCGCTCCCCACCGAGGGCACCGTGCTGCTGAGCGTGGCGGACAAGGACAAGAGCGAGGTCGTGGCCGAGATCGGCCGTGAGTTCGCCCGGCTGGGCTTTCGCATCCTGGCCACCGGCGGGACGCAGCGCTTCCTGACGGAGCACGGCATCGCCTCCGAGCGGGCGCTCAAGATGCACGAGGGGAGGCCGCACATCGCCGACGAGATCATGAACGGCGAGATCCACCTGGTGATCAACACGCCCATCGGCCGCAAGAGCCACCACGACGACTCGTACATCCGCAAGACGGCGATCAAGCACAAGGTGCCCTACATCACCACCATCGCGGCGGCGCTGGCCTCGGTGCGCGGGATCGCCGCCAGCCGCAACGGCCGCGGCGAGGCCAAGTCGCTGCAGAGCTATCACGCCGATATCACGCCAGAGGCATGACTCCCAGACCCGAAGGGTTTTCCTGAACCCTTCGGGTCTCAACTCGCACCAGAAGGAGAAACCGATGACCAACGAGATCACCGCGCAGGCGCTGGACCCGGAGCGCTTCATCCAGGAGCAGGTGGCGGAGATCCGCCGCGCCGTGGGCCAGGGGCTGGCGATCAACGCCCTCTCCGGCGGGGTGGATTCCTCCACCGTGACCATGCTGGGCCATCGCGCCCTGGGCGTGCAGCTCCGCACCGTCTTTGTGGAGAACGGCCTGATGCGCCAGGGCGAGGCGGAGCGGGTGGTGGGGCTCTTTCGGGAGCTGGGCGTCCCCGTGGAGGTGATCGACGCCCGTGCCGAGTTCTTTGCCGCGCTCAAGGGCGTCACCGACCCGGAGAAGAAGCGCGAGGCCATCACCCAGACCTTTTACCGGCAGGTCTTTGGGCGCATCGTCCGCGAGAGCGGGGCCAAATACTTGCTGCAGGGGACCATCCTCACCGATATCGACGAGACCGTGGCGGGGATCAAGCGGCAGCACAACGTCTTTGCCCAGCTCGGCATCGACCCGCAGGCGGCCTTTGGCTACCAGATCATCGAGCCGCTGGTGCGGCTGCGCAAGGACGGCGTGCGCAAGCTGGGCCAGGCGCTGGGGCTCCCTGAGGAGCTCTTCCGGCGCATCCCCTTTCCCGGCCCGGCGCTGGCGGCGCGGGTGATCGGCGAGGCGACGCCGGAGCGGGTCGAGACGGTGCGGCAGGCCACCGCCGTGGTGGAGCGGCTGCTCCAGGGGTGCGGGGCGTTCCAGTACCTGGCCATCCTGCACGAGGACCGCGTCACGGGGATGCGCGATGGCAAGCGGGATTTCGGCTTGCAGATCGAGGTGCGCTGCTGGGATAGCGCCGACGCGCGCACGGCGCGGCCCACGCGGCTCCCCTTCGAGCTGCTGGAGCGGCTCGCCGCCGAGATCGTCCGCGACGTGGCCGGCGTCGTCAGCGTGACCTACAATATCACCACCAAGCCGCCGTCGACCATCGAGGCAATCTAGCACCGAAGCGATAAACCACCGCTGAGGCGCAGAGGACGCAGAGGTTTTCAGGATTATTCCTACCCTCTGCGTTCTCTGTGTCACTGCGGTAGAGTTTTCAGTTCCGCAAGCTGTGCAGCGGCGCGGGGATGCGCCCGCCATAGGCGATCAGCCGCGCCGACTGGCCCACGTTGCGCACCGGCAGGATGGCGCTCTCGCCAAAGAGCCCCCCGAACGCCACGAAATCCCCCGCCTCCTTGCCCGGCACCGGGATCAGCCGCGCGGCGGTGGTCTTGTCGTTGATCATGCCGATGGCCATCTCGTCGGCGATGATGGCGGCCAGGGTGCCCGCGTCCACCGAGCCGGGCAGCGCGATCATGTCCAGCCCCACCGAGCAGACGCAGGTCATCGCCTCCAGCTTTTCCAGCACCAGGCTCCCCTGGCGCACCGCCTCGGCCAGCTCGCGATCCTCGCAGACGGGGATAAAGGCGCCGCTCAGCCCGCCGACGCTCTGGCTGGCAAAGAGGCCGCCCTTTTTCACCGCGTCGTTCAGGAGCGCCAGGATGGCGGTGGAGCCGGGCGCGCCGATGGCGTCCACGCCCAGGATTTTCAATATCTCGCCGATGCTGTCGCCCACGTCCGGGGTGGGGGCCAGCGAGAGGTCCACCACGCCGAAGGGGATGCCCAGCTCGGCGGCCACCTGGCGGCCCACCAGCTCGCCGCAGCGGGTGACGCGGAAGGCGGCCCGCTTGATCACGTCGGCCAGGTCGTGCAGCCCCAGCTCGTCTCGCTGGGCCTGCGCCAGGTGGCGCTTCAGGGCGTTGGCGATCACGCCGGGCCCGCTGACCCCCACGTTGATCACCACCTCGGGCTGGTTGGAGCCGTGGATGGCCCCGGCCATGAAGGGGATATCCGTGGGCTGGTTGGTAAAGACGACGAACTTGGCCGCCGCAAAGCCGTCTTGCTCCTTGCTCCCCTCGGCCAGCGCCTTGATGGTGTGCCCCAGCTTGCCGATGGCGTCCAGGTTGATGCCATAGCGCGTGGAGCCGACGTTCACCGAGCCGCAGAGGCGCCGCGTGGCGCAGAGCGCCTCCGGGATCGCCTCGATCAGCGCCTGGTCCGCCAGGGTGATGCCGCGCTCCACGTTGGCGGAAAAGCCGCCCAGCAGGTCCACCCCCACCTCGGCGGCCACCTCGTCCAGCGCACGGGCGATCCGCACCAGCCCGGCGCTGTCGAACCCGGCCCCCACGTCCGAGATCGGGGTGACGGCCAGCCGCTTGTTCACCACGGGGATGCCGTAGCGGCTGCCCACCGCGTCGCAGGTGGCCACCAGCCGGGAGGCGTACCGGCGGATCTTGGCCTGGATGCCCCGGCTCGTCTGGGACGCATCGGCGCCACGGCAGTCCAAGAGGTCGATGCCCATGGTGACGGCGCGCACGTCCAGGTGCTCATCCTGGATCATGGAAACGGTGCTCAAGATCTGCTCGGGTTGGATCATCGGATGCCCACCTCGTTCGTGGCGCGAAAGACGTCATAGTGTTGGAGGACCAGGGTCAGCTCGTGCTCGGCGCCAAAGCGCTCCAGCTTGTGATGGAGCTGCCCGATGTCGCCGGCGAGGGGGCCCGGGTCCACGATGAGGATCATGATGTAGCGCCCTTGCGCCACCGCCGTGGAGAGGTCGAGGATGTTGATGCCGTTCTCCGCGCAGAGGGCCGACACCTTGGCCACCAGGCCGGCCTGCTGCGCGCCGCTGGCGGTGAGCACGTAGGCGTTGGCCAGCGGGTTAGCCTCCTCCTTCGCCGCATCCTCAGCCGCCGCAATCACCGAGACCTCCAGCGGCGGGATGCCCGGCACGCGGACCCGCGCCAGCCTCTCCCGGATCGCTGGCGCCGTCGTGGAACTGTCGAAGGCGGCCAGCAGGATCATGGTGAAATAGCCGCGCAACACGCTCTGCCGCAGATCGGCGATCTCGCCGCCCAGCGCGTTGATGGCATGGGAAACGGCCTGGACGATGCCAATGCCGTCGTGGGACATGATCGAGATGACGTACTGCTCTTTCAAGGCTGTGGCTCTCCTTTGGCGGGGCGGGTCTCCGGCCAGTCGCCGTGCTGCATCTGGGCGCGCCAGGAGGCGGCATAGCGCCCGCCCAGCTCCATCAGCTCGCGGTGGCTGCCCGATTCGACGATGCGCCCCTCGCTCATGACGTGGATGATATCGGCGCGCATGGCCGTGGTGAAGCGGTGGGTGATCAACAGCACCGTGCGGCCCCGGGCCAGCTCGGCAAAGCGCTCCAGCCAGGCCTGCTCCGCCCAGGAATCCATGGCGCTGGTCGGCTCGTCCAGGATGATGAGGGGCGCCTGGCGGAGAAACGCCCGGGCCAGCGCCAGCCGCTGCCACTCCCCGCCGCTCAGGTCGGTGCCGCCGCTGAACCAGGTGCTCAGCAGCGTGCCATAGCCCTCCGGCAGCCGCCCCACGATCTCGTCGGCGCCGGCGGCCTGAGCGGCCTGGGGCACGGCCCCCGGTCGCTGGCTGGCGGCCAGGTCGCCCACGGAAATGTTCTCGGCGACGGTGCCATGATAGCGCACCGGTTCCTGCATGAGCACCGTGACCATCCGGCGCAGCTCATCCAGGGGCAGGGCCCGCAGGTCCACCCCATCCATCTCGATGGCGCCGGCGGTGGGGTCATACAGGCGGCAGAGGAGCTTGATCAGCGTGGATTTCCCCGCGCCGTTGGCGCCGACGATGGCCACCGTCCGCCCGGCGGGCAAGGTCAGGTCCAGCTCGCGCAGCGCCAGGCTACGGCCGTGGGGATACTGAAAGCTGACCTGGCGGAAGCGCACGCCCTCGCGGAGGCCAACCCCGCCTGCCTCCTCAGAGGACTCCCGGGGGGTAGGGGGGCGTGTTGGCGATGTGATGGCCGGCTGCAGGGCCAGGAAATCGAACAGGTCGCCCAGAAAGAGGCTGTTGCTGTAGACCTGCCCCAGGCTGTCCAAAAAGGCGCGAATGAGTCCTTGGCCCTGGTTGAAGGCCTGGTAGAGCATCGCCAGATCGCCCAGGGAGTAGCGCCCCTGCGTGGCCCGCCAGACCATCCAGCCTAGCGCCAGCCCGGGGAGCAACAGCGCTGCCGCCCCTGCCCCCAGCGCCAGCAGCACTTGGTCGCGGGCCAGGGCGATGCGCTCCTCGCGCAGCCGGGCGCGCAGGGCTTGGTAGGACCCCTGAAAGTGCGCGCCCAGCCCAAAGAGGCGCACCTCCGCGGCGGGGGCGGCGGAGGTGAGCAGCCAGTCGTAATAGATGGCGCGGCGCTGGTCGGGGGTGGTGCGGACTGTCCACTGGTGTTCGCGTTGGCTGTGGTGGAGCGCAGCGTACAGGGCGGGGATGGCGCTAATCAGCATGGCCGCCGGCAAGAGCAGCCCAAAGCGGAGCAGCACGGCGGCCATGGCCACCAGCGTGATGCCGTTTTGCACCAGGCTGCCGGCGTTATCCAGCAGCGCCAGCGGGCGATAACGCGCGTCGTTGCGGGCGCGGTGCAGCCGGTCGTAATAGTCGGGGGATTCGTAAAAGGCCAGGTCCAGCGCCAGGGATTGGCCCTGGATCAGCTCGCTGATGCGGTCGCGAACCAGCTCGGATTGCGCGGCGCGGACCCAGACGGAGAGGCTGCCGAGGATGCGCGCCAGCAGGGTCAACGCGGCCAGCAGGGCCAGCGTGGGGAGCAACGCTCCCCAGCCCTGGCCCGGGGCGCCGAGGGCGACGGCCAGGCCATCCACCACCTGGCGGGTCAGGTAAACGGTGGCCACGGGCAACAGCCCCTGGACCACCAGCAAGGCGGCCCAGGCCAGCGTCCAATAGCGGGCCGCGCCCCACACCAGCCTCCAGGCGCGGGGCAGGTAGTGGAGTTGGGCCAGGGCGCGGCGCAATTTCGAGCGGAGGGTGGCGGGCGCTTCGGCCATGGCGTTTCTATCCTCATCTAGCGTGCCCAGCATTGTAGCACCGCGCAGCGCCGGGACCAAATACAAAGGGGCGGCTGCGCGCAACGTCCCTGCTCGCAATCGCCCCGAGTTTGCGCTGCCTGCCTGCGCGGCCTCCGCGCCGCGATCAGGCCGGGGGCAGCGGGTTCTCTCCCAAATAGATCTCTTTCACCCGGGGGTTCTCCAAGAGCTCGGAGGCGGGCCCTTCCAGGGCGATGTTGCCGGTCTCGATGACATAGCCGCGGTGCGCCACGGTCAGCGCCATGCGCGCGTTCTGCTCCACCAAGAGCACGGTGGTGCCGCGCTGGTTGATCTCGCGGACGATGTCAAAGATCGTCTCCACCAGCATGGGGGCGAGGCCCATGGAGGGCTCGTCCAGCAGGATGATGCGCGGCGAGGCCATCAGCGCGCGGCCCATGGCCAGCATCTGCTGCTCGCCGCCGCTCAGCGTGCCCGAGACCTGCTTGCGCCGCTCGCGCAGCACCGGAAAGAGGTCATAGACGTGCTCGATATCCCGCTCGATGCTCTCGCGATCGGCGCGGATATAGGCGCCCATCTCCAGGTTCTCTCGCACGGACATGCGGCTAAAGACCCGCCGCCCCTCAGGGCACTGGGCGATGCCCATGCGCACGATACCGTGCGGCGGCACCGAGTCGCAGCGCTCGCCTTCCAGCCAGATGCTGCCTTCCCGCGGCTTGAGGATGCCCGAGATGGTGTTCAGCAGCGTGGTCTTGCCCGCGCCGTTGCCGCCGATGAGCGCCACCACCTCGCCCTTGGCCACATAGAGCGACACGCCCTTGAGGGCATGGATGTTGCCGTAGTAGGTGTGGACCTCGCGAACCTCCAGCATGGCCATCAGGCAGCCCCCTCTTGGTTGGAGCCGAGGTAGGCCTCGATTACCTTGGGGTTGGACTGGATCTCCAGCGGCGTTCCCTCGGCGATTTTGATGCCGTAATCCAGCACCGTCACGCGGTCCGAGATGCCCATCACGACCTTCATGTCATGCTCGATCAGCAGGACGGTCAGGCCCTGCTCGGCCCGCAGCCGCTGGATAAAGAGCATGAGATCCTCGGTCTCGCGGGGGTTCATCCCCGCCGTCGGCTCGTCCAGCAGGAGGAGCTTGGGGTTGCTGGCCAGGGCGCGCCCGATCTCCAGGCGGCGCTGGTCGCCATAGGGCAGGTTGCGGGCCAGCACGTCGCCCTTGCCGCCCAGCCCGACGAAATCCAGCAGATCGTTGGCCCGGTCCCAGGCGCGTTTCTCCTCGGCCTTGGCCTTGGGCAGGCTCAAGATCGCCCCCGCGACGCCGGCGCGCAGCCGCGCGTGTTCCCCCACCAGGATATTCTCCAGCGCCGTCATGCCGGCAAAGAGGCGAATGTTCTGAAAGGTGCGGGCCACGCCGAGGGTGGTGATCTGGTCCGGGCGGCACTCCACCAGCGAGATGCCGTCAAAGATCAGCGCCCCAGCCTCGGGCTTGTAAAAACCCGTGATGCAGTTGAAAAACGTCGTCTTGCCCGCGCCGTTGGGGCCGATGATGCTGCAAATGCCCCCCTTGGGGAGCTCGAAATCCACGTCCTTGACCGCGGTCAGCCCGCCGAACTGCTTGGTGACCCGCGTCGCTTTGAGGATATGCCCGCCTTCGCTCATGTTACGCCTCCACCACTTCCGTGCCCGGCCCGGCGGTTAGCTCCTCCTCCGCCACGCGCAGCTCGTTCTTTTGCCGCGCCGAAGGCCACAACCCCTCCGGCCGGACGATCATCATCACCACCAACAGCGCGCCAAAGGCCAGCATCCGATAGTCGTCCAGTTGCCGCAGGATCTCGGGCAGCCCCTTGAGCACCAGCGCGCCCATGAGCACGCCGGGGATGCTGCCCATGCCGCCGATGATCACCAGGCTCAGCACTTCGATCGACACGTCCAGCCGGAAGTCATTCGGGAAGATGTTGCGCTGGCGGGCCGCGAACAGCACTCCGCCGATGCCCGCAAAAGCCGCGCCGATGGCGAAGGCCGCCAGCTTCGACTGGACGAGGTGCACGCCCATCGACTGCGCAATATCTTCATCGCTTTTCATGGCGCTCCAGGCCCGCCCAGTTCGCGACTGTTTCAGCCGCGACGATAAGAAGGCCACCAGGCCCGCCCCCATGAAAATGAGATAAACGAGCGACAGGTACGATACCGGTCCGGACGCATCTTCCGGCAGCGGACGCGGGATCTGCAGGATACCCTGCGGGCCACCGGTAAAATCGCGCAGATTGGTGAACAACAGCCGAATGATCTCGCCGAAGCCGAGCGTGACGATCGCCAGGTAGTCACCGCGCAGGCGCAAGACCGGGATGCCAAGCATGATGCCTGACAGACCGGAAACGATCACCCCGGCGACCAGCCCAATGAAAAACGGCGACATCTCATCGAACAGGCGATGGTACAGGCTCGAGTTGTCGAGCAGTGTGGCAAAAACCAGGCTGGTGGCGATGGCAATCACCGTCAACAGCACGGTCACGCCACCGGTTGGGCGCTGTTCGAGTTTCAACAACTGGCGGTTGGCCCTGGCGCTTCGTTCACGGGCCCCCTGGTTACGCCGCCACATTCGCAGGCCAACCAGAACGACCACCGTGGTGACGATCACGGTTGTGAAGACCCACGCGGCGATACGGATCACCGTCGCGTCGTTGCCCTCGAATTTCAGACCGACCTCGTTGCCGCTGCCGTCCACCAACACCTGGTTCGAGGACAGAAAGGCGTAGGTGTACGCCCCCAGCGCGAAGAACGCAACATAACCCAGGTCCAGCAGGCCCGCGTACCCCACGACGATGTTGAGGCCCAGGCCAAGCATGATGTTGATCCCGACCAGCGTCATCACGTCCGTCTGGTACTGGTCCAGGTAGAGCGGCAAGATCAGCAGCACCGCGAGCGAGGTCGCCAGCGAGAACTGGCGCTCGAAACGACCCGGCGCGCGCAACGCAAACGCGCTCTGCGCCACCACCAGCAGCCCCGCCGCGGCCAGCACGACCGCGCTAAGCGTCTGGTTGCCACGTTCATCACCTGGCGCCGCGATGAACGTCGAGTCGTTGCCAGTAATGCGGCCCACGCCAACCAACAGGATCAGCGCGACTCCGACCACCACCGCGCCTACCCGCGCTCGATAGCCCAACCCCCAGTCATTTGATTCGGCGGTGCGC
>ENA-UOUL01004259-UOUL01004259.1-bioreactor-metagenome-genome-assembly--contig:-NODE-4259-length-13488-cov-3.926180_pt1 | contig 13488 bp, 10 predicted proteins | sample MGYA00249838_ERZ747220 | MGnify/ENA primary metagenome ERZ747220 (study PRJEB28778, sample SAMN05720191) | bioreactor metagenome | isolation source: Anaerobic biogas reactor | place: USA:Washington...
AGCTTGTTGAGGCAGCGAAAAGGTATCAATCAAAGCTCACCATTCGGAATGTCACTGAGCGGGGAGAACCCGTCAACGCCAAGTCTATCGTCCGCATACTCGGCCTTTCGGCAAGCAAAGGGAAAACGGTGGAACTGTGCGCTGACGGTGAAGATGAAATCCAGGCAATCGAAGACCTCATCACCTTAATCGATAGCGGCTTCGATGAAATCTGACTTGAGGAACGGAAGGCCTTCATCAATGAGAGACGACAATAACCATAAAGAAATGCTCATTCTTCGGGGAGAGGGCGTGTCGGACGGTGTCGCATTTGGCAACGCTTTTGTTTTTCGGGCGGAACAATATGTTGTGAACGAAGAATTCTTCGAGCCGGGTAACGAGGACGACTTTGTTCAAGAATGGGAAGATGCTCGTCATACAGCCCAGGTCGAGCTCGATAAAGTTTTTTCCGTACTTGATAACGTTTCGGGCGAAGGGCGCGCTATATTGGATGTTCACAAGAGCATTTTGTTTGACGAAGAGATTGAGGAGATGGTTGAAACGGCCATCCGCGAAGAAAAGGTCGTGCCGGCATCGGCGGTGTCTAGGGTGTTTGACATCTTCATTTCCATTGTAGGCGATTCGAGCGACCCTCTCATCGCTGAACGCGCTGCGGATCTCCGTGATGTTCGCGACCGATTGTTACGTATTCTTCGGGGAGAGAGTTCTAGTGATCTATCGCATTTGCCGGAAAACACGATTCTTGTTGCAAATGACTTGTTGCCGAGCGATGCGGCAATGTTGGAAAAAGGAAAAGTTGCCGCGATCGTCAATGAAAGCGGGAGTGCTACGGCTCATCTAGCCATCCTTGCCCGCGGCTATCGTATTCCAACGGTGCTCAGTGTCCCAAAGGCGACAGTTTTGATTAATAATGGCGAGCACCTTATTGTTGACGGCCATGACGGGATTGTCGTTGTTAATCCGGACGAGGCGACAGGAAGTGCGTACGCCGACAAAAAAAGTCAATTTGATAAGAAAACAGCGTTGGAAAACGAGTATCAGGATAGAAAAGGGCTTCTCCGCGACGGCACAACCGTTCACATCGGAATTAATATTGGGGACGACAGGGAGGATCCCGGATACAGCAGTTGCGATTTTGTCGGTCTATTTCGAACGGAATTTTTGTACATGGATTCGCAACAGCTCCCCACCGAACAACAGCAGTTTGATGTTTACAGGAGAGTTCTAGAGCTTGCAGGAGACAAACCCGTTACGCTACGAACACTCGATATCGGAGGCGATAAGCAGCTGCCCTATATGTCGTTACCTGAAGAGATGAATCCATTTCTGGGGAAACGTGCGTTGAGACTTTGTTTTGAAGAGATGGACATGTTCAAAACCCAGCTTCGTGCCGCCTTGCGCGCTTCCGTGTTTGGCAAGCTAAAGATCATGTTTCCGATGGTGGCAAGTATTGATGACGTTAGACATGCGAAATCTGTTCTCGAAGCGGTGAAAAAGGATCTTGATGACGAAGGTTGTCCCTATGATCCGTATGTTCCTATCGGTATCATGATTGAGGTTCCCTCCATCGCTGCCATTGCCGACTTAGTGGTAACCGAAGTTGACTTTGCGTCAATCGGAACAAACGACCTTTGTCAGTATCTCTGTGCGACAGATCGCGACAACGCGGAGATTCGAGAGTACTACCAGAGTTTTTCTCCCGCCATGTTCCGCACATTGCACAGTATTGTGGCTGCCTTTAACGCTGCGGGGAAAGAGATCTCAATTTGTGGCGAGATGGCGGCGGATCCCTTGGCGACAAAAGTTCTCGTCGGGCTTGGTTTGAGATATTTGAGCATGAATAGTGCGTCAACGGCTAAAATTAAGATGGAGCTTGCCCAGTTCACCTTGGAAGACGCCGAGGATGTCGCGAGCGCCGTTATGTTTCTCAAAACTCAAAAAGATATTGTCGAATACTTATCATCAGTCTAATGATGATACCCTCCCATCAGATCATCGTTCCGTGAACAGATTATGTAATTGATCGTATCTGTTTTTCCAATTGTCTCATTGCATTGTTCGTTTTATAAAGTTCCTAATCTAGAGCAGTGACAAACACGACGACGAAAGACAAGATCGATGTGTTTACTGAACCGTTGCCGATTTTTGCATACTTGAGTATACTGAAACTGTATATGGATATTCCGTGAGGGGGCAAAGCGGAACATCTCTCTTCTTGGGTTACCCCTCTAATGTTTTTTTGCAAATGGAGATTCTTTGTGACTGAACGTTCCGGAGTCCAGATCTATTCGGAAATCGGACGGATTAAGCGCATCATGCTGTACCGTCCGGGACGCGAGTTGCTCGACTGATTGTTCCGTCTCGCCATTCATAGATCAATGACAAAATGTGGGCGCGACGGCGCCCATTCGTATAGAATAGAGATATCACTTCATAACTGATATTGGAGGTTAAGTAAACGTGAAGAAAAGAATCGTTGTTGCCTTGGGAGGCAACGCTCTCGGAAATACACCGGAAGAACAACAAGAGCTCGTTCGCCAGACGGCGAAGCCGATCGCCGATTTGATTGAGGACGGTCATGATGTGGTTATCGCACACGGCAACGGTCCGCAAGTCGGCATGATCAACGTCGCGTTCAGTAGCGGGCAGGTTCCGCGTATGCCATTCCCCGAATGTGGCGCGATGAGCCAAGGCTATATCGGGTTCCATCTGCAAAACGCCTTGCGCGAGGAACTGCTTTCACGCGGAATCGATCGCCCTGTGGCGACGATCGTGACCCAAGTTGTTGTCGATAAGAACGACCCTGCCTTTGACGATCCGACGAAACCGATCGGGAAGTTTTTCAGCAAAGAAGAAGCCGAGAAAGTCGCTGCCGAGATGGGCTATGTCATGAAAGAAGACGCAGGTCGCGGCTACCGCCGCGTTGTTGCCTCGCCGAAGCCGGTTGAGGTCATTGAGAATAAAACAGTCGAAGCGCTGATCAAGGATGGCCAAATCGTCATTACGGTCGGCGGGGGCGGAATTCCCGTGTTCAAAAACGGAAACACATTGGAGGGTGTCGCCGCCGTGATCGATAAGGATTTTGCATCAGGTGTTCTCGCGGAGATGATCAACGCCGATTTCCTGATTATCCTAACGGCGGTGGAGAAAATTGCACTTAACTACGGCAAGCCGAATGAGACATGGCTCGACCAAGTGAGCGTCGCCGAGATGGAGCAATACATGAAGGAAGGTCATTTCGCGCCGGGTTCCATGCTACCGAAAGTCGAGGCGAGCGTCGCCTTTGCAAAATCGGGTAATGGCCGCGTCGCGCTCGTGACCTCGCTTGAAAAGGCGAGTAGCGGTATTAGAGGAGAGACAGGTACGCACATCAGCCTGTAATGCTGTAAATACTAGTCAGGCGATGCGGATCGTTTGACGGGAGGGGAAGTTTATGAGAGATATCAGAGTCGCTCTCTGGGGTTTAGGCGCTATGGGGAGCGGGATAGCCAAGATGATCGCTTCGAAGGAGGGACTCGCCTTATCAGGTGTTTGTGTTAGGCGGGATCACCTCGTCGGGCAGGAAGTATACGCTTATCTGGGCATCGATCGCGGCGATCGCGATCCCGTGTTCATCACGAATAAAATCGAGGATATCGTCAGACGCGATCTTTGTGACATCGTAGTCTTGGCGACCGATTCGTTCGTTGAAACTCAGTTTGACAAGATTATGTTCTGCCTTGATCAAGGCGTTCACGTCCTTTCGATTGCCGAAGAGATGGCGTGGCCATGGGCGCAGAATGAAGAGCTCGCGGACAAGATTGATGCGCTTGCGAAGATGCGCGGTGTTTCCGTGCTCGGCACGGGGATCAACCCAGGCTTTGTCCTCGACTACCTGATTCTCGCCTTGAGTGGAACGTGTGAACATGTCGAGTCGATCTCAGCCGCGCGCGTCAATGATCTCGCTCCTTTCGGAAAGTCCGTTATGGTTGAACAGGGCGTTGGAATATCCATCGATGAATTCAAGAGGCGCATGGAGGAAGGCAGTCTCTCAGGACACGTCGGTTTTCCCGAGTCCATGTCGATGATCGCCGAAGGCATGGGTGTCGCGCTGGCCGATATTGAAGAGACACGTGATCCGATCATCTCGAACGTCGACAGAAAATCTGCACATGGTGAGGCGAAGAAGGGTAATCTCGCCGGCATACGTCAACAAAGCTACGGACGTCTCGCCAATGGCAAAGTCTTTATTCACCTCGACCACCCTCAGCAGATCTGTCCTGAAGACGAAGGGGTCAATACAGGCGACTATGTGACCATTCGCGCCGACGGATACGATATGAATCTTTCTATTGTTCCCGAGACGCCGGGCGGCATCGGGACGATCGCCATGGCTGTCAACATGATTCCGCACGTGATCGGCGCGAAACCGGGACTCCGTTCGATGCTCGATCTCCCTGTGCCTCGCTGTATCTTGGGCAATTACGCCGAGCAGATTCATCAGGAGAGAGATCATCGATACCGCCGAGGCGAACTTGTCTCCGTCGAGACCGTTATTCTTCCCGTCGGCGAGCGCGCACCTCAAGTGCCCGATGACACGAAACGGACACCGCTTCGCGCTTTTACAAAAGGTTTCTTGCAGGAGGAATCGGCAACTCGCGGAGACCTCGTTACCGTGAGGACGATGAGCGATCGATTGGTGACGGGAACGGTATCGGATCTTCCTATCTCTCCGACGCATACATTCGGGCATAGCGTCCCGGAGTTGACTGCCGTTCACAGACAAGTGTTCGAGCTCATGTTCGGAGGTGAGTCGAAATGAAGGATATGACATATGGAGCCGTAATGGATCGGCAGAATGATATTATGCGCCAATCGCTCGGCATCAATTACGATGATTATGAGGGCGAAGGCATTGCCTTTGACTATGAAGCCATGATGCATGACGTCGGCATCACGATCGATGAAGTCGTCCGGATTCAACGCGATTTCGGAGTCGGAAACACACCGCTCATGGACTTGAAAAACGTGACGGCGCTCGCGAGAAAGGTGTCGGAATCCGGTTACGGCGCAAGAATTCTCATCAAGGACGAAGCCGCCAATCCTTCGGGTAGCTTTAAAGCGCGCCGCGCGGCGCTTTCCGTATGGGATGCCAAACGGAAGGGTTACAAAGGCGTTATCGCGGCGACGTCCGGAAATTACGGCGCCGCGGTCGCCAGCATGGCGGCTAAGCTCGGTTTAAAATGCATCGTGCTCCAAGAATGCTACGACAGCGAGCTCGTCGGGCAGCCCGAAATCCTCGAAAAACAGAGAAAATGTGAGGCGTTCGGTGCCGAAGTCGTTCAGACGACGGTAGGTCCGGAGCTTTTCTACCTGGCGCTCCGCATGTTGGAGGAGACGGGTTTTTACAACGCGTCACTCTATTCTCCTTCCGCCATCGCAGGCATTGAGACGCTCGGATATGAAATTGCGCGCCAATGTCGTGACGAATACGGTCTCGTTCCCGATGTCGTCCTTGCGACACATGCGGGTGGCGGCAATCTGACCGGAACGGCCAGAGGACTCATTAAAGCAGGTCTCGTCAATACAAAAGTCTACGCAGCGAGCGTCGATCTGTCCGGTTTGTCGATGGCGTCGGACCGCGACTTCAATCGCAAATCGTTTACGACGGGTCACACCGGCTTCGGTATCCCCTTCGCATCGCTTCCCGATCGAAGTGATGTCCCGAGGAACGCCGCCCGCGCTTTGCGTTACATCGATCGTTATCTCCTCGTCAAGCAGGGCGAGGTATTTTACACGACGGAAATGTTGGCGACGTTGGAAGGACTTGAGCGCGGACCGGCAGGCAATACATCGCTGGCGGCCGCCTTCGCTCTTGCTAGGACGATGCCGGAAGACAAGACCATCGTAGTTCAGGAAACGGAATACACGGGCGCGGGGAAACACCCGATGGCTCAATTGACATTCGCGAGGCAGAACGGCATCAGCGTTTATATCGGGGATCCGGAAGAAGAGGTCCCCGGCGAGTCGATCGTTCTGCCGGCGCACCCGTCGATGATCCGCGTGCGCGATTACGATATGAGTCGCCTGCGCGCCTCCGCTCTGCGCCGCCTCGCCGCCGATGGCGGTCCGTGGTCGGAGAGTGAGATCGCCTATATGGCTGAGGAGCTCAATCTCTCCATTGAAGAGACGAAAGCGATGCTTGAAACACTGTGAATCCAGTACTGAAACTGCCGTCATTCATGTGACGGCAGTTCATTTAATGGGAACTTATTAGGATGGGAGAGGATCTGAATGACCGATCGCGGAGAAATAGATTTGTCAACGGATGCGACTTTTGAGGAAAGACGCCTACATCTCGCACATCTGTCAGATGAAGAACTCTATACACGTTTTTGGGAGTTGACGGAGAAGCTTGTCGAGCCGCTCCTCCAAGCGGGAAGAGAATATACGACTCCCGCCATTGAGCGAAGCGTGCTCCTTCGTATGGGGTTTTCAAGCATTGAGGCACAGGCTATTGTGCGCGGCGTAATCGATCACGGGCTAATGGGGAGAGGTGCCGGGCATGTCGTCTGGAAAGTGTCGGAAGAGCTCGGACTCTCCATACGTGAAACGGGACTGTTCCTTGCCGAGGGCAAGCACTGGGACGTGGCGGCGCGATTGTTTGACGAGGTGGCCTCATGAAACGTGATGTTTGCGAAGACAAAGTTGTCCGTGACGGTCGCCAAGGAGAGAACGGATCGGTTCAAGCGGCTCGTGAAACGTCGATTACTCTCGACATTAATGAGCGATTCGATGTTCGCAAAATTCTCGACGGTTTGGAGAATTACCGCTCACCTAGACGCCCGTGGCATTGGCGTGAAGGTCGAGGAGAGTCGAGAAAGATCGGCGCGTTTGAGTATCTTGAGACGTCGGAGTCACTTGAGAACTCCGTGCCTTTACCGGGGAGTCGAGGTTTTGGTTACATTGACCCGCAGCCAGATTGCGTCATCACGACGGAAATCGCTTCCGGTCGATTTGAGGACGATATTCGCCGTATGCGCATGGCTGCTTGGAACGGCGCCGATCACATCATGGTGATCAGGACGGCAGGGCAATCGCATATTGATTCGTTGCTGGAGGGCACGACACAGGGCATCGGCGGCATTCCCGTGACACGCAAGCAATGTCGCGCGACGCGCCGGGCGCTCGACCTCATCGAAGACGAGGTCGGTCGTCCGATTAATTATCACTCTTACGTTTCCGGCGTTGCCGGTCCCGATATCGCCGTGATGTTCGTCGAGGAAGGCGTGTCCGGCGTCCATCAGGACCCGCAATATAACATCCTCTACAGAAACATCAACATGCTCCGAAGTTTCGTCGATGCGTGTGAAAGCAAGAAAATCATCGCATATGGAGGGCAGCTCCAAATCGACGGCGCGCACAACGCGAACGCGACGGCGATGGAGGCGTGGAAAGTCATGCCCGAGCTGATGGTTCAACACGCGATCAACACCATGTTCTCGCTCAAGTGCGGAATCAAACCGGAGAACATCGCACTCTCAAGCGTTCCCCCGACGGCGCCCCCCGCGCCGTGCATGCGCATAGACTTGCCCTATGCAGTCGCGTTGAGAGATTTTTTCAGAGATTATAGAATTCGTGCCCAACAAAACACGAAATATATGGAGTCGGAGACACGCGAAGCGACGGTGACGCATACGCTCAATATGGTCATCTCGCGCCTGACTTCAGTCGATGTTCAATCAACGATCACGCCGGATGAGGGACGCAATGTCCCGTGGCACTATTTCAACATCAATGCCGTCAATACGGCGCGTCAATCGCTCAACGGCCTCGACGGTATCCGCGAGATGGTCGACATCAACCGTGACGGCCCGCTCGGCGACCGCGTGCGCGAGCTGAAAGAGCGCGCCATTCTCTTTTTGGAGGAGATGCTTGAGGTCGGCGGCTATTTCAGCGCCGTTGAAGAGGGATTCTTCATCGACAGTGCCGAATATCCCGATCGCAAGGGCGACGGGATTGCACGTGAACTCGATGGCGGCATCGGAGCGGATAGCTTGTTCAAGCGTGCCGACGACTATTTCGCACCCGTCTCCGTCCATTTCGGATACAACAACATCCCCGCTCCGTTTGAGTGTGCGAGCGAGGCAATTGGCGGTGATACGTTCCAAGACCCGTCCAAGATACAATTTATCGATGAGCTCGACGAGTATGATAACGTAAACGTCCGTATCGCCGAAAAACAAAAATATTATGACAATCCGAATCTTGTCAGACCTGAAGTCGAATTCTTGGCGGACGGCGTTATCGTTTTGACGCTGATGCTTCCCTGCGATCGGCGCCATGCGGAAGCCGCTTCGCTTGTTATCGGCGAAAGAATGGGGCTTTCAGATTGTGAAATTATCCACTGTCAAGTGATGCATCCCGTGGAGGGCACCTACATCGAAATGAAGGGCAAAATCGACTTCGACATCGATTTGTCGAAACTTGTGCTCCCTGAAGTGATCGAGACATTGTCGGAGTCGGAGATCCGCGAAGATATCCGTGAGCACCCGATGACTGTCGTCGCGGGCACGGTCGGTGAGGATGAGCATTCCGTCGGCTTGAAAGAAATTCTCGACATCAAGCACGGCGGGATTGAAGGGTTCGGTATCCGCTATCACTATCTCGGAACATCCGTTCCTATGGATAAAATAGTTGACGCGGCGATTGAGACGAATGCCGATGCCATTCTCGCTTCGACGATTATTTCGCATCACGACATTCATTACGAGAACATGAGGAAGATCGCGGACATCTGCATCGAGAAGGGCATCAGGGATCAAATCATCCTTGTCGGCGGAGGCACACAAGTCGTCAATGAGCTCGCAGTCGAAGCGGGCATGGATGGCGGATTCGGGCGCGGCAGTCGCGGTATTGACGTGGCGAGTTTTCTCGTGAAACGGCGCCGCGAAATGCGAAAGGGATGCGATGAACGTTGAGTTGCTCGTAGCGGAAATTGGAAGCACGACGACAGTCGTCAATGCGTTTACCGACTTGACCGGTGACGCTCCCGTCTTTCTCGGGCAGGGGATGGCGGCGACATCCAGCGGGGAGGGAGACGTCGTCCTTGGCCTTCAAAGGGCAAGAATCGATCTCGCCCGTAATCTCGGCGTCGAGATGATCGAATCCGACCATATCTTCGCGACAAGTTCCGCGGCGGGCGGTCTCTCAATGACCGTTCACGGGTTAGTTCCCGAGATGACGGTGCGCGCCGCTCGCGAGGCGGCACTCGGTTCAGGCGCAGTAATTCGCATGGTTACCGCCGGAAGGCTCGGCACTTATGATCTTGAAGAAGTGCGCGCCATCGCTCCGCGTATCATGATGGTGGCGGGCGGCGTTGACGGCGGCGAGCGCGAGACGGCACTTCACAACTTCAAGGTTCTGACAGAGCATATGCCGGGGACGCCGGTCTTGTACGCCGGGAACACCGATAATTGGCGAGAGATCAAAGCGATCGCTCAGGAGAAAAACATCCGATTGTACATAACGAAGAATGTTTATCCGTCGCTTGATCAACTCGATGTTGATCCTGCGCGCGCGATGATTCAGGACATCTTTGAAGAACACATCATCGAGGCTCCCGGGATGGCGCGCATACACGAAGCGGTGACGGGAAAGATTATGCCGACACCGGGCGCCGTGATGGCGATGACGGAGCGGCTCTTCGACGTACTCGGCGATTTGATGACTTTTGATGTCGGAGGAGCGACAACCGATCTTCACTCGGTAACGGAAGGCAGTGAAGACTTGCGCCACTATCGCATAGAACCGGAGCCGTTCGCCAAGCGGACAGTTGAAGGCGACTTGGGCGTGTTCGTCAATCGTTCACACGTCATCGGCGCGATGAATGCCGGTGATAGGGCGAAGCTACCTGCTGATTACGAATTACAGCTTGCGAACGTGCCGGAGATACCTGAGAATAGAGACCAGATTTCACTCGTGCTTCCACTTGTGAGAACTTGTTGTCGCGAGGCACTGGAACGCCACGCCGGTCGCATGACGGAACAATTTACGACACGAGGAAGACGGATGACGATACGAGGTCGCGATTTGACGGCCGTTACGTCGGTCATCGCGACAGGCGGCGCATTGACAAAGTTGACCTGTGCCGGATCAATGATCGGCGAAGTATTGTCGGTGCCTGTGACCGATTATCTCTATCCGTCGGAGTTTGCGCGTGTTATGATAGATCACAACTATTTGATGGCTGCATGTGGCGTCATGGCTAACGCCTACCCTGAGGCGGCCGTTAAATTGATGCTTTCGTCATTGAAATTGTCCTGACAGGAGGTCATTATGTCATATCCTGAATTGCTAATTGATCGCGAGAAACTTATTCACAACGTGCGTACTATCTTGAAGATGGGGCAGGATTCAAACGTTCAAATACACTTTGTCACCAAATGTTTGTCAGGATGGCGACCTTTTCTCGAAGTCTTGCATGAGGCGGGTGTTGAGTATTTTGCCGATTCCCGCGTCGAGAATTTACGCGAGATGAGTGACCTCGGACTATCGCGTATGATGCTCCGGGTGCCGATGATCTCGAATGCGAATGACGTTGTGCGCTATTCCGATTTAAGTCTTAATTCCGACTTATCCGCCATTGAGGCGTTATCGGATGCGGCGCTGGCGCTCGACCGTGAGCACGGTGTCATTTTAATGGTTGAGATGGGAGATTTGCGCGAGGGGTTCATGCCGGATGAGATGTTTGATGTCGCTTCTCGTGTACTTAATCTGCGTGGCGTATGGTTGGCGGGTATCGGGGCGAATTTTAACTGCTACGGGGGTGTCGTTCCCGAAGAGCGCCAGCTGGAGGAGCTAAGCGCGATGGCTGAAGATATTCGGCGCCGGTTCAATGTTCCGCTACCGATTGTTTCCGGAGGCAACACGGGTTCCCTCTACATGCTTTCTGAAAACAGACTCCCGTTGGGAATCACGCATCTTCGCGTCGGCGAGGGTTACCTGCTCGGTATTGAGACATCATTCCGAAAGCGACTTCACGATCTCTTTACTGATGTCTTTACTGTCAGGGCGGAGATTGTCGAGCTGAGACGTAAACCATCCGTTCCGACGGGTTTAATCGGACCGAATTCTTTCAACGAGATCCCTGTTTTCGAAGATCGCGGACAGATTTGGCGCGCGATTCTCGCCATCGGTGAGCAGGATGTGCGTTGCGATACATTGGAGCCTAAAGATAGCACGATTGCATTCCTAGGTGCGTCAAGCGATTACATGATGCTTGATATTACGCATGCCGTCCGCGACTTCAAGGTTGGAGACGTGCTCGAGTTTTCGCCTGATTACGCGGCTTTATTGCGCGCTTCGACCTCTCCTTACGTAGAGAAACGACTCGTCTAAAAAATCTTGACTATAGACGTTAGATGGATGGGCAATAAATGAAGATAAATCCTTGGTTCACGAAAAAGTCTTGGGCGGAGATCTCAAAGAGTGCTTTAATCAATAATTTGGAAGTGATCAAAGCGTATACCGCCACGACCGGAACGCTTGTCGCTCCCGTAGTAAAAGCAAATGCGTACGGTCACGGTGCCGAGCTTATCGTTCCCGTTCTCGAGGAGGCGGGAGTAACATATCTCTGTGTCGCCACGATCGATGAGGCGATCGCTTTGCGTGAATCGGGCGCGAAATCGGAGATTCTTATCTTCGGTACGACGAGATACGAGCACGTACCATTTCTCAAACAGTACGATTTGACGGCCTCGATCGTTTCCGTAAGCGAAATACAAGGCTTTGCCGATGCATCGGCAAAGACCGGCGGGGAACCGTTAACCGTACACATCAAGCTTGATTCCGGTATGTCACGACTGGGCATGCTCATCGATCCTCCTAATAATTCCAAAGCGATTGAAGCGTTGCTCGCCGCTGCCGGAGAACCCGCGCTAAAGGTGGCAGGTGTGTACACGCACTTGGCGACGGCAGATTGCGATCTAACCTATGCCGCGATACAACGGGAGCGATTTATCGCAACTGTTGCAGAAGCTGAAAGACGCGGTTTCCCGCGAGTCAAGCGCCATATCGCAAGCAGTGCTGCGATTCCGGAACAACCGGAGAATCACTTTGACATGGTGCGTCCCGGGATCACGCTGTACGGAGGCAAAGCCGGTGAGAGAACTCCTCACTGGACGAATTTGCGCCCTGTCATGACGGTAAAGAGCGTTATCGAACAAATCGGCGAAGTTGTTGCGGGCACGCGTGTGAGTTACGGGGGCACATGGACGGCACCGAATGACTCGCGACTCGCCGTCATTAATATGGGGTATGCGGACGGATTGTCCAGACAGCTGTCGAACAAAGGTTGTTTCTATCATAAGGGAAGAGAAGTTCCCATCGTCGGTCGCGTTTGTATGGATCGATGCATAGTAGATATCACTGCCATACCCGATGCTCAAGTGCGCGATGAGGTGATGCTGTTCGGCGAAGATGCATATGGTCGAAAAGATGCAAGCGAAGTGGCGGCGGTCTACGGCACGATTGACTACGAGGTTTTCACGGGGATCAAAGAACGCGTGCCGCGTGTCCTTGTCGAGTAGTTTTTTTATTAGTTTGATCCCGTACGCAATATTAAGCAATATACATTACTATGCAATTTTTTGTGTCCATAAAAAGGGTAAACGACCGGGAGGGGGTCCGGTCGTTTACCATACAAGAAGCAGAAACGTATTATTATTCGTTACTTCTCACGAATAATACCATTCATAAAAATGCTTGTCAACCCATAAATTCTTATTATTTATACCAATATTTATGCAGCTGAATGGCATTATTTATACTATTTTTATGTTTTGGAAAGAAATGCAAATCCGGTTATTGTCTCACATATCACAAAATGCTTGATTTTTTGAACAAACAACTCAATGTGCACAATCAGCACGTGGCCTTCATAAATTTAAACGTTCTTTCAGTTCGGTACGTTTTGTAACGTCTAATATGCGATAGATCGTTGAAAGATGGGACTTTACAGTGTTGATTGAAATATGCAAATAATCGGCGATTTCCTTTGCCAGGTCAGGTGAAGCTGTACCCGCAAACAAACGTATATCACCATGAAGTGAACTGCCTTCCCTTTTAATTCTGGTCATGAATATTCCATCCTCCTAAGTGTTTTGCCCCCAACCTGATTTGATAATGCTCATGAAATCAACATCCCAATAGCGACCACGGTGATAACGTGCCTCTCGCATGGTGCCTTCGTAAACAAATCCTACTTTTTGGTAGGCTCTTTTACCCCTGTCATTCCCATCAAATACGCGTAAATAGATGCGATGCAGATTTAACTCTTCAAAGCCATATTGGCACATTCGGCGCATTGCCTGAGTTCCAAAACCCTTATCCCAAAACTGTTTTTCGCCGATCATGATCCCCACCTCAGCCTTCCTGATGCGCCAGTCAAAATCCATCAGCTGGATGTTACCAATTGCTGTCCAGGTAACCTTACCGGGATCTTCAACA
>ENA-UOUL01004261-UOUL01004261.1-bioreactor-metagenome-genome-assembly--contig:-NODE-4261-length-13477-cov-3.927015_pt1 | contig 13477 bp, 15 predicted proteins | sample MGYA00249838_ERZ747220 | MGnify/ENA primary metagenome ERZ747220 (study PRJEB28778, sample SAMN05720191) | bioreactor metagenome | isolation source: Anaerobic biogas reactor | place: USA:Washington...
TTCTTCGCCTTCGACCAGGTTTCGTTCGGACAGTCGGTTCATTTTTCCGACATCGTCGCGCTGCTCGACGGGACGCGCGGCGTGAGCCACGTGCGCATGTACGCGCCGCAGGATGACATCGTCCTCAAACGCGGCGAGATTCCCGTCCTCGGCGAGGTTCACCTCGACATGCGGAGGGCCGGATAATGCCCCCGTATTTCGAACACAAATTAATCGACTTGCTGCCGCCCCTCTATCGCATCGAGGACGAAAGCGGCGACCTGCAATCTTTTCTGAATGTTACGGCGCCCACGCTCGACGAACTCATGGAACTGATCGACCGGTTCCCGCAGATCTTCGACGTGGATGTGTGCGAGGAGCGATGGCTTCCGTACCTGGCGAATCTCGTCGGCATGCCCTTCGACGGCACGGCGGACCCAGTGGCGCAACGGCGGCTCATCAAGGAGGCCGTTTCGATCTACCAGCGCAAGGCGACCATCCCGGCGATCCGTCGGTCGCTCACGGACATCGGCTGGTCGGGCGAACTGGAGGAGACCTTCCGCCGGGCGCTGCGACTGAACAGCCGACCCGTGCTGAACGGCTCCAAACTCCCCGGCCTGATTCACAGCCTCGGCGTCTATCGCGTCATTTGCCTGAATCAGACCGGCGGCTTGCGCGACGCGCTGACTTTCCATCATCCGGCGGGAACCCGCGCCTACTTCTGGCAGTGGTTCTTCTCGCGCGTCTCGCACGCCGAGGACCTGACCGCGCTCGAAAAACTGATGGTCCGATACATCCTCTTCGGCAGCATCGACGAGACCTTCGCGCTCAATCGCACCCCGCTGGGACGCTGTTTCCACCTCACGCGCAAGCAGAAGGCCTTCAGTTACCTTCAGTTGAACTCCGGGACGACGCTCCGGCCCGATTACGACTACGCCTCGGTTTGCTTCGCCTCGTGGCACGGACGCGGCGACCGGATGCGGCTCAAACGTCATAACGACCATCTCCGCGTCGTGGTCCTCGGCGAGGGCTCGCGCCGTGCGGAGGATCTCCCGGTGTCCGACGTGCACGCCGTCGAAATTGCCTATCGTCAGCACGCACCCTTTCCGGATACGCCCAAACTCCGACAGCGATTTGAGGACTTTCATTGCCCACGCCTCTTACACAGACCTCGACCGTGCCCCCCTGGAGCAGAGGGACGTCAGAGAAAGTGTACCGTGGCGTAGCACGGACGCAACGGCTTTTCGCCGACAAAACGGCAAGGGAGATGAGGACCACAGTGCAGACGAGGCGGGGTGCGTAAGGACGCCGGACAGGCAAGGCACGCGAGGACTGGAATCAGCGGTCCATATCGCCTCGGACTCAGTCGGTGCGGTCCCCGCCCGAGACGGTCGATCGCTCGCCGATCTGGGTGTGATGCGGATAGAAGACGCGAAGCTCTTCGCGTGTGAATGCGGCTTTGGTCGGGTCGCCCACCTTCTCGTAGCACAACACGAGCATGTCGAGAGCCGCCCTGTGATAGGCGAACCTCTCCGGCGCCGGCTGATGTGCGCGGGCGGACTCAACCTGGCGCACCTGATCGAAGTAGGGGACCGCCTGCTGCGGCTGACCGTCCTGGACGTACAGCAGGGCCAGTTCGAAATGGGCCGCCACGTTGGTGGGATCGGACTCCGTAGCCCTCTGGTAGGCCCCGTAGGCCGCATCGCGATCCCCCCAGGCCTTGTGGGTACAGGCGAGCAGATACCACGCGTGACTGTTGTCCGCATCGATGAGCAGGACCTTGTCACACTGTCGCTTGGCCTCGTCGTGCAGTCGGAACGCCGAATAGGCATCGGCCCGGCTGAGGATCTGGTCGACCATCAGCGGCCGGATCACGATCAGAGCGACCACCACGAAGATGACGCTGTACGCTCCCTTTGCCACCAATTCCCGGCATTCCTGTTGGTCCCGCCGAGGCTTGGGATAGATGACCTGTCCTTCCGCCATATCGCCCCCGTCATCCGACAACAATCAGGTAGATGCCGACCACCATCAACACGTTTCCGGCGATCAGGTGAATCCGTTCTTCGAGCGAACAGATTCGGGCCCGGGCCCGATCGATTACGTCCGGCTTCACCAACGCCGTCAACACGCCAACGGCCAGGATCGGCAGGCTCTGTCCGAGTGCAAAACTGACAAACAACAGCAATCCGTAGACCGAGAGCTTCTTGGCCACAGCGATGCCCGCCAGAACCAGCAGGCCCGCTCCGCAACAGGGGCAGGCAGGCACAACCAACAGGCCGAAGACGACGCCCAACAGGCCTGCCCCGGCCAGGCTGGCCTTCTGCAATCTGGGGCCGAGATTTTGCCATTTCTCCGGCAGCAACCTCACGTTGACCAGTCCCGAGACGAACACGCCGACCACAATCAGCAGGCCGCCCAGAAACCAGTAAAGGTACTTGTTGAGATTCAACAGCTTGCCCGCCGCGCCGCCGACCGTCATCATGGCCACTCCCGTGAGGACGCAACTGACGGCCAGTCCGGCCGCGAACAGGCACGTCAGGAGGATGGCGCGCCTCTTCGACGATCCGGCGCCGGCCACGTATCCAATCACTACAGGCAGGCGAATGGCCGTGCAGGAACTGACCGAGGCCACCGCCCCGATCCAGAACACAACGACCAGGGCCCATACAGGGGACTCGCCGATCAGTCTGTCGATTGTCGAAATCACGGTATCCGCCTTCAACAATGGTCCATTCCGGGTTCCATGCCATGCTCCACTCCGGCCCCCTCTGGCCCTGCACTGAGCCGGCTGCGACGAGCCATCCCCCGCCGATCCGTAGAACCTGCGGAGCGGCCCCGTCGCTCGTACCCAAATCCTACGAAACAAACGCGGGCCCGAAAAATATGAAACCAAGTTGCATTTTGGCCCGAACCTCCTATAATGATCGTACGAAGATACAGTAACGATCATTGCGTGTTAGGATGGCGGCCGACTATGCGGGGAAGAATTGCGGCGATCAGCTTGGAACTGAAACACCATGCCCCGTTTACCCTCTTCGGGGCGGCCACCGGAATCGTCTGCATGCTGTTGTTCCACAATGCGGGCCAGGCAGTAAACCACCGACTCTTCCTGGTGTTCCACCCGGCCCACGTCGTCCTCTCGGCCATCGTAACCGCCTCTCTTTTCAAGCGTTATGAAAAGAAGACCAGTCTGATCAAGCTGTTGGTCATCGGCTACATCGGGGCCGTGGGCGTGGCCACTGTAAGCGACTGCGTGTTGCCCTATTTCGGCGAGACGCTCCTGGGCGTGGCGTTGCCGACGCACGCGGATCTCCATCACCATCACGAAGGGCCCATCCACGATCACGGCTCAGCCGGCCATGACGACCATTCTCATGAGGACTGCGCGGTTCGACCGCGACTGCACCTGGGTTTCATCGAGGACTGGTACGTAGTCAATCCCGCCGCTCTGCTGGGAATTTTTATCGCCTACTTCTGGCCTCGAACCACCTTCCCCCACGCCGGGCACGTCCTGGTCAGTACATGGGCTTCCTCGTTCCACGTCCTGATGAACACCCACGCCGAACTGACAGCCACGATGCTCGTCGGTATCTTCGTCGTCCTTTTCATTGCGGTATGGCTGCCCTGTTGCATCAGCGACATCGTCTTTCCGCTGCTGTTTGTCAGATCTGCCCCGCCGCATGCGCACGTCCACATGCACGCGCATGGCAAATCGGAGCCGGAGGCCGCCTCATGAACACCAGTCTCGACGACAAGTGCCGAAAGATGCTCAAACAGACGAGCCTGTATTGCACCGAGGCGCGCGTAGCAATCCTGAAGGTCCTTTCACAAGCGGTCAGGCCGCTGCGCCAGGATCAGATCGCCGAGCAGCTCACCGATAAGAAGCGAAACAAAGTAACGATCTACCGAACGCTCGAATCCCTAACCCATGCCGGATTGGTTCATCGCGCGTTCATGCAGAGGCGGGCCTGGCATTTTGAGATGGCCCATCACTGCACCCCCAGACAGTGCCACCCGCATTTCACATGTCTGAACTGCGGGCAAACCCACTGCCTCAAAGGGCTTTCAATGCCCCTGGCGCCGAAATCCTACCAAGGCTTTGTGATTCAACATCAACAGGTGCGGCTCGAGGGGCTCTGCCCTGCCTGCGCATAGGAGCGTGACCGCGTGAGGATGTCTGTGCGACATGCCGTTCTGATCGCCGCCGCCGGGTGTTTCCTGGCGATGACCTCAGGATTCGTGCTGTACCTGCACCTGCACCTGGCTCACGACCACGATCACGATCACGATCCGCTGCACCACGATTCCGAGCACTGTTCTTTTTGTCAGCAATTGCTCGTGGCAACGAAGGACTTCGCCGCCCAGCCCCAGCCGGTACACATCGAAACCGACCAGATCGGCCGGTGCATCGATGTCTTTCTCAACACTCCCCTGCCGGTGACCGCCGCCCTGAACCTGGGCGCCCGCGCTCCCCCTGCGTAACACCCCCGCGCCGCATCGCAATGGACTGTCGCCCGCGCAAAAGGGGTGTCTGCTGCGCCGGCGCAGCATCATCCGGAATGAACCTGACTCGCCGAAGAAACGGCGATTCTACCTATCCATCGCTTATGCAGAAGAGTGAATATGATGATACGAAGAGGCAAACTCGCCATCCTTGGCCTGCTGCTTGGCGGGACCGTCCTCATCACCTGCCCGATCGGAGCACAGGCAGACTGCGCCATGGCCCACACGCACATCGGGGTCAACCCCACGTGGCGGCCCGCTGACTGGAGCCAACCTGCCGAAGGATCCGTCGATCCGGACCCCACGGACGACGACAAACTGTGGTTCTTCTCCTTGCCGCCGGTCCACGCGTCGGCCACGCCGGGCTGGCCCCACTGGGAGCAGAACAACGGCACGGCCTTTCTCGTGCTGAGCCCCGTACTTGACGAGGAACAGTACATCACCAAGCCCGGCGACCCCGCCAAGGTCCTGTACACATGCAATTTCACGTACACCAAGGCCAACAGCTACGGCGACCCAAGCGGCCTGGTGCACCTGGACGGCTGGCATTCCGCCCACGGTCCGCAAGGGGCATGGAATCTGGAGAGCATTGACGAGACCATTGCCCCGGAATGGGAGATCTACCTGCGGCGGGAGCGGGTCAGCGTCAATCTGGACGAGGATGATTTCTTCATGTTGCTGCCCGATGACACGCCGGTCCTCGATGCCGATGGGACCACCCACTTCCTTGGGAAGCGCTGGCTGACCGACATGAACGCCTGGGGCATCCATGACCACATGGGCTTCTACTTCTGGCTCGACGACGAGGATGAAGAGGTCTACATCGTCGTGTCGGCCCACGACGCCAGCGGCACATACCAGCGCTCCGCCGATTTCGTCCTGCGATTCGCCAAGACCGTGATCCAGCCGATCCCCGGCGATCTCAACGGCGACGGCATCGTGGACATCCACGATTTCGAGATTCTCATTGAGAACTGGGGCAAGTCCGGTATCTGTCATGGCAAAGACGCAGAGCCGCACGATCATGACCACGACCATGATAATTAGGCATGCAGGGTGAAGGAATGGTCATGCGAAGGAAATCATCTCCATATGGAGTGGCACACAATGGGATTGGGGGCGTGTGCGGACGCTCCCGGTCCAGTTCTCTCGCCGGATTCGGGTTTACACTGATCGAATTGCTGGTGGTGGTTGCGATCATCGCGATGCTCATGGGCATTCTGCTGCCCTCGCTGGGCCGGGCCCGAGAGCAAGCCCGGAAGATCGCGTGTCTGAGCAATATGCGACAGATGGGCGTCGCGCTCCAGGCGTATTTGATCGACTCGGAGTATCGACTGCCGCCGAGTTCGTGCCGGTGCAAAGACCCGAACGACCACTGGCTTCGCGTCCTGACCGGCTATACACGCGAGCCGCTTCTGGTCCGCTGCCCGAGCGACCGGAGCAAGGAGTTCGTCGACTGGGCCCGCCCGCTCAGTGAACAGCAGCAGGCCCGGTATTCGAGCTTCGCCGTCAATGCGCTGCTCGACCCCGTTCACTTCCGCTATGGGCCAAACAGCAACCGCTACAACAACATCAATAGCATTCGTCGGCCGATGTATACCATCTGGATCAGCGAGGCGCCGGAAACCGAAAGCTTCGATCTTGCCGACCACATCCACCCGGACATGTGGGAAGGATCCGTTGAATACGCCAAGCAGTCCGTCGCCTGGGACCGGCATAAGGGGACGTCGAATTACCTCTTCGCCGACGGGCACGCCGAAGGGCTTCCGTTCGAACGGACCTACGCTTGGCCCGGGGACTGCTACTGGTATCCCGAAACGGCGCCGAAATGGCCGGAGAATCCCTGAGTGAGGAGCAAAACAATGAAACTCGTCGCTGTCACAGGCGTCGCATTGGTCTATCTGTCGTGCTGCGCGATGGCCCAGGCGCAATGTCCCCTCGATCATTTCGTCATCGGTTGTAACCAGGATGGCATCGAGGGCACGAAGGACGATTGGATGCTGTTCGCAGACACCTCCCAGAAGTATCGCAACAGCGGACAGGCCGAATACAGCGAGTGGTTCTATCCCCTACAGAAGAGCATCTTCTCGAGCTACGGCTATCGCATCGGCGAGCCGGGCTTCGACGCCTTTCAACGCACCTATCCCAATGCCGGACACACCTACGACCCCAACCGCGCACTGGCCGGCGAGCCCGGCCTCGACTACGCCGTGATCGTCGAATGCGTCGCTGTCTCCGAAGGTCTGAGGGCCGTGCACAAGGAGTACCCCCAGTTCACGATCGCCAAAGTGGGCGAGAGCTTCGATCACAGCACAATCCACGCGTTGCGCGGCGACGGCCACATACATCTGTCGTATCAGGCCGTCGACGGCGAGAGACTGCACTGGATCACCTATCGGCTTCACGACGAACTGGGCCTGTATGAATCGTCGGAACCGTTCACCATCGTTTTTAACATCGAGCCCCTTGCAGGCGACCTCATCGTGGACGGCGCAGTCGACCTCGCCGACCTGGCGGCATTGTCTCGCTATTGGCTGCGGCCGGATGCCGCAAGGCGAAACGACTACTGGGAGCGGGCCGACACGAATCGTGACGGCATCGTGAACCTCGTCGATTTCGCCCACATGGCCCGGAACTGGCGGACCCCTGCGAGCAGGTGACGCAACGGGGACCGCGGAATCGGTTGTTCGTTGGATCTCCCATCGGAATGGTGGTTTTTCCCATACCCTCCGACAGGGTCTTGAGAACGGACGGCGAAACGCGGGATCTCTTCAAAAGCGTCGCAGCGGCTTCCCAATCTCGTCGTCATCGGGTAGAATCGAAAAATGTGTGCGCATGAAGCCGCCTCCTCCGATAACAGAGGTTACATGAGAACAAGGACGAAGATCACAATCGTTGCAGCCCTTCTGGCCCTGGCGGCCGTCGGCTGCCAGGGCCCACAAACCACCACGCCCGCCGTGGTCGCCAGAGACCACACGATCAGCGTCGAAGAACTGGCTCGACAACTGGGTCTGCGGATCGACGATCGCGACGACACCTTCGTCGTCCTGCGGGATGCGGCCAACACCGTCCTGATCTTCACCCACAGCGACGGGCGGTTCTTTGTCAACGGCACACCCGTTGGCTCGGTTGGCACGGTCCGCAAGGCGTCGGGGACCGCCTACGTTTCCGAGGCGCTGGTCACCCAGATCAAACCGCACCTCGGCACATCGGTGGTGCCGGCCCGCCCGCAACCACGCCCGGCACGCGGTGTCGTCGTCATCGATCCCGGCCACGGAGACCACGACCCGGGCGCCATCGCGATCACCGGGGTCCACGAGAAGACCATCAACTACGACGTCGCCGAGAAGGTCGCCGCCATCCTGCAGCGCAAGGGCATTGCCGTGACCCTGACCCGGCAGCGGGAGGAGTTCGTCGAACTGGAAGCGCGGGCCGAGATCGCCGCCCGGCGCAACGCCGATCTGTTCGTGAGCCTCCATGCCGATTCGGCCCCCAATCCATCGGCCCAGGGGTTCACAGTATACATTGCCAAAACCGCGTCGGCCGATTCTCAGCGTGCCGCGCGCGACATCGCACGAGCCATGGGCACAACAGGCCTGGAAAGCCGAGGCGTGCGACAGGAGAACTATCGCGTGCTCGCCACGAACCGACGTCCGGCAGTGCTCGTCGAGATGGGGTATCTCTCCAACCGACAGGACGCCCTACGCCTGCAGAACAGTGCCTTCCAGGACAAACTGGCGGCCGCAATCGCCACAGGGATTCTCGATTACCTTCAATAGCGTCTGGAAGATCCGCGATTGCCTGATCGCCTCCAACATTCCGGCCCGAACACAGCTTCCATGCCCGCCTCGCCCCCCTTGCGCCGGACGCCCAATCGTGTCAGGCCGGGTTCCTGAGCCATCGAACGAACTCGGCCAAGCCGTCGGCAATGTGGGTCGCCGGTTGATAGCCCAATTCGCGTTGGGCCTTGGCAACATCGGCATAGGTCTGATCCACGTCGCCCGGCTGGGTGGGCAGGCAGTCCCTGCCGGCCGTCTTGCCGAGGGCCTTCTCGATTTCGGCGACCAGATCACTGACACAGATCGGTCGTGACTCTCCGAGGTTGTAGATTTTGTAGCCAGCGCAGCATTCGATGGCCGCGACAACACCGTTGATGATGTCGTCAATGTAGGTGAAATCGCGCCGCATCGTGCCGTCGCCGTAGATGGGGACCGGCCGGCCGGCCTCGATCAGCCGGGCAAACTTGTGGATCGCCAGGTCGGGGCGCTGCCTCGGCCCGTAGACGGTGAAAAACCGCAGGCAGGTCATGCCGATGTCGTAGAGATGGTGATATGTATGACAGATCAACTCCCCCGCCTTCTTCGTTGCCGCGTATGGCGAGATCGGAAAGTCGACGTTGTCACTTTCGGCGAACGGGACCTTCTTGTTGTTGCCATAGACACTGGAACTCGACGCAAAGACGAACTTCCGGATCTGCCGCTTGCGGGCAATCTCCAGAAGGACCACGGTCCCGTTGATATTGACGTCGCTGTAGAGGGCCGGCTGTTCGATCGAAGGCCGCACGCCGGCCCGCGCCGCCAGATGCACGATCACATCGATGTCGTCACCGATGGCCCGCTCCATCGCCGCCTGGTCGCGAATGTCCGCCTCAACGAGATGGAAACCCGGGTTCTGAAGGGACCGGGCAATGTTGCGCCGCTTGATCTGCGGATCGTAAAATGTATCGAAGCTGTCGATGCCGACGACGGCATGACCTTCTTCGAGCAAACGTTCGGTCAGATGCGATCCAATGAACCCCGCTGCGCCTGTGACCACTGCTTTCATACTATCGATCTCCCCTGTTCAACACGTCCTGTGTATGCGACTCCTTTGGCCAACGGTGTCAGAGCGTCTGCGCCAGTTGCTTGATGTACCGGACCATGTCCTCGGCCATGTCCTCTCGCTTCAGTGCGAACTCGATGTTCGTCCGGATGAACCCGTCCTTGTTGCCGATGTCACAACGGCGGCCGTCGAGTCTGAGTCCGTACATGGGACGCTTTCGGACCAAAGCCCGTAGGGCATCGGTCAGTTGGATTTCGCCGCCCCGGTCGGGTCCGGTCACCCCGATGTGCTCGAAGATGTCGGATGTCAGCAGGTAACGACCGGCGATGGCCAGGTTCGACGGCGCCTGGTCCGGCATGGGTTTCTCAACGAAGTCGCGAATTCGATAGACCCCCGGGCGGATCTCATCGCCATCGATGATGCCATACAGGTGGACCTTCCGCGGCTCGACCTGCTCGACCAGAATGACCGGCGCCTGGAGTTCGTCGTACAGTTCGACGAGTTGCTGTGCCGCCGGCTTCGGCGCGTCGATCAGTGTGTCACCCAGCAGCACCACGAACGGCTCGTCGTGCACATGGTGCCGGGCGCAGTAGACTGCGTCGCCCAGACCTCTCATCTCCTTCTGCCATACGAAGTGGATCTCCGCCAACTCGGAGATCCGTCGCATTGCATCGAGTTCGTCGGTCTTACCCTTGGCCTGAAGCTGCGATTCAAGCTGGAAGCTGCGGTCGAAGTGCTCTTCAATCGAGCGTTTGCCCTTGCCGATAATCATGAGCAGGTCCGAGATCCCCGCCGCAACGGCCTCCTCGACCACATACTGAATCACAGGTGTATCGACGATGGGCAACATCTCCTTCGGCTGTGATTTCGTCGCCGGCAGAAACCGCGTACCGAAACCCGCCGCCGGAATAACGGCCTTGCGTATCATGTTCGCGTCCTTGCCTCCGGATCGAAAATCTTCGGCTTGATGACCTTGATGTGGAACTGCCCCAGCCGCTTGCGCAGATCGGCGAACATCCGCTCGTCCTTGTAGGTCCCCACGATGGCGCCGCCGGAGCCGGTGAACTTGGCGCTGGCGCCGCTGGCGCGGGCCTCGTGCACCATTCGCAGGTTGTCTTCGCTGATCTTGTAGATCTGGCGCCGCCGGTCGAAGTTGGCGTCGAGTAGTTCGCCGATCTGCTCGCCCTGTTCGTCGAGCAAGCAGCGCCGGACCTGGTCCGTCAGGCGGGCCCAGAAGCGCATGGCGTTGACGACCTTGCGCTCGCCCTGGTCGAAGCGAAGGCGGATGTTGTTGTGAAACTTTTCCGTCGGCTCGCTGAAGTCGTCGCGATACGCGATGTAGAGCTTGGGCAGAAGCGCCGGGGCGAGCGGGGTATAATCGCCGTAGCCCTGCCGCACCATGATCTCCTCGGCGAAATCCATGTAGACGAGCCCCTCGTAGACCTGGATGACGCGGTCCTGCAACCCCGCCGGGATGTGCAACTCGTTCCTCTCGGCAGCCAGCACCAGGTTGGCCTGCGCATACTTCGGAATACTGACCCCGTAGAAGGCCATCAGGGCCCGAAGGCAGGCGGTGATAATCGCGCTGGAGCCGGCCAGGCCGACCCCGTGCGGGATATTGGAGCAATAGCGAATCGTGAAGTTCTTCTCATGTAGCGTGATCTGGTTGTCCTGGCAGTAATCGTAGAACGTCTTGATTGTGGCTTTCAGCAGACGAATGCCGCCGTAATAGCCGTGCAATTGGACGTCGCGTACGATATCCGCGATGTTGTTGAAGCAGGAATGGTCCTTCTGGCTCGGCAGGATCTCCAGTTCCGGCGTCTCATACAGGACTACCTCGGCCCGGAAATTGCTGAAGACGAACGAGATGGTCTTGCCGAAGTAGCCGTCCGAAGGGTTCCCGATCAGACCCGCCCTCGGATAGGCCTGTGTGCGGATGATCATGGCATTCACCTTGCCAACACTCTCAACGAGCCGGGTGCTTTCGTGACCTGCACATCCCGGCCCACAGGGGTTCTCGGACCTCGATCAACCTGTGACTTTCGATCTCGGCATTGCCGCCGGCTCGTCAGGCGGGCGGCTGCGCCCGGCGTTCCTCGACCGGCTCGATCATATCGATATCGATCTCGACGCTCGCAGCCTGCCCCAGCAGATCGATCTGGAGCACCAGACGGGTATTGCCCCGGTTCTGCACGACAATCCCTTCGAGACCGAGCAGCGGACCGGCGATAACACGGCACCACTGGCCCTTCTCGATGTACTTATGGGGGACCAGAGGCGCCCCGGCACTGATCGCACGCTCGATCCTGCTCAGTTCGGCAAGAAAGCCGTCCTGGTCGGGCACCTCCAGCAAATGCACCACGCGATTGGTCTTGAGCAACTCAATCCGGTCGTTCTCGCTGCCACAGAAGAACACATACCCCGTGAACAGCGGCAGAAGCGACTTGAACGTGCGGTGGCTGCGCCGGCTGACCTTCAACGTCATGGGCAGGAAATAGCTGATGTTCTTGGCCATCAGATCGTGTGCGAGGACCTTCTCGTTCCGGCTCCTGGTATGCACAACCCACCACAGGCCCTCGAACGCCCGAATCGACTCGGCCGGCGGCCAAAGGAAAGGCGGGTTTTCATTTATCTTCAGCACTTTCGCTCTCCCGAAATCGTTCAAAACCGAAGGCCAGCCCCAGGCAAAAGCGGCTCTGCGGCGGTTCGGCGGGTGTACGAAATCTAAACCAGCGTATGAATCTGGTCGATTCATATCGCAGGCCGAGTCTATCGAGGTTCGGTGGAGTTGTCAAAGACAATCGCGGGCCCCCTCCGGGCGGCGTTCAACGTTGACGTAAGGCCGGACGCAACATAGGGTTGACGTGACGTGGCCCACCGTCGGAGCCTCAGGAGCAATGATGCGCGCATCCACAACCAAGGCAAACGCCCGAGACGGTCGAGTTCGCCGACGCGGGGGCAAACAGGACCTGGCCGTGTTGTTCACCTGCATCGGTCGCCGGGTGTCGCTGCTGGAGGCCTTTCGCGAGGCCGCCCGGCGTCTAAGGCTCGGCGTTCGCTTCTGCGGGACCGATGTCACGGCGCTGGCCCCGGCGTTGCATCGCTGTGACAAGGCCTTTCTGGTCGAGCCAACCACCCACCCCAGATACATCGCTCATCTCCTCTCGATCGTCCAGGACCACGGTGTGCGCCTGGTCGTTCCGACCACCGATCTCGACCTGCAGGTGCTTGCGCGGCACCGGCCCCGGTTCGAGCGGCTCGGATGCCGGGTGCTGGTCAGCGATCATGACGTCATCAGTGTCTGCCGGGACAAACGGCAAACCAGTCGCTTCTTGAGACGGCACGGCTTTGACGGTCCGCGTACCCTATCGGTGCGGAGCGCCCTGGCCGCCGACCTGTTGGGCGCCGCGAGACGCTGCCTGCCCGAGGCGATGGAGGGCCCGGTGGTGCTGGCGATCCAGGACGCCAGCGGCGAGCCGTACCGTGTCGCCTATGCCGGCGAGGTAATGGCCACAACGGCCATGCGTCTCGGCGCGATCGGCATGGTTACCGATGGGGCCCTGCGGGATGTGAACGAGGTGCACGCCCTCGGCTTCCATTACTTCATGCAGTACCCGGTAGTGTCGCACGCCAACTTCGAGATCACTTCGGTCGGCGAGCCAATCGTGCTCGATGGCCAGGAGGTCCGCACGGGCGACATCCTGCACGGTGATGGCAACGGCATCGTGATCGTTCCCGATGAGGTGCTGGAGGGGCTGCCGGAGGCGGTCGCGACGATCCAGAAGAGGGAAGCCGAGACGATGGCGTTCATCCGCGGCAACGACTTCGACTACGCCCAGCTCCGCAAGCGCAGCGGTTACTGATGCGGTTTTCGGAGAGGGTGGGCCGCAGGGGCGGTCCTTCCCGATCCGCGCGACGTCGGCAGGCTCAGCCCAGGCTTCGGCGAGGTCGGTCGCCCCGCACCCTGTGTGCGGGGTCCGCCCGCTGGTCGCGCAGCGGCCACTCCGTGGGCGGGCAGTCGTCGAACAGCCATGCAATGGTTGTCATTTCGACCGGAGCACCCGCAGGGTGCGCAGCGGAGAAATCCCTCGCCCGCCGGGAGCCAACGGTCCGAACGCAAGAGATTTCTCGGCTTCGGCGCTTCGCGCCTGCGCTCGAAATGACACCTTTC
>ENA-UOUL01004263-UOUL01004263.1-bioreactor-metagenome-genome-assembly--contig:-NODE-4263-length-13475-cov-3.452530_pt1 | contig 13475 bp, 11 predicted proteins | sample MGYA00249838_ERZ747220 | MGnify/ENA primary metagenome ERZ747220 (study PRJEB28778, sample SAMN05720191) | bioreactor metagenome | isolation source: Anaerobic biogas reactor | place: USA:Washington...
TGGGCTTTGCCGACAGATGAATCAGCCAGGCCAGCAGGTAGAAGCCCGCGATGCGCGCGGCATAACCCCACCACGCGTCGGACGAAAAAATGTGACCGATCTGGTTCAACACGTCATTCATCTTCTAGCTTCCGGGCGATCCGAGATCGACCCCCGGGTCATTCATCCACCCAGTGTGAGAACAGGTCCTTGACGCTCACAATCTCGCCGCCTCTGATGTACACGCGCGGAATGCGCGGCGTTGTACACACCACGAACTCGAACGGAGACGTGCCGAGCAGTGCGCCCAGCTCGTCGACGGTGATCTCGTCGAGCCGGCACAGCGCGACCGCACGCTCCATGCAGTTCTCGAGCTCGCGGACGTTGCCGGGCCAGTCCGCGCGGCACAGCTCGGCCAGCACGGCCGGCACAGATGTCGAGTTTGTTGAGGTCTATGGCGAACCGAATACCGATTACTTGGCCTATACGATCCTGGAGATCGAAGGCGACTCCGGCGCATCTGTGGGCACAATCGACGAGGTCATCGCCGTCGGCACGACCGATGCCGCCGGGATCTGGCTTGCGAATCTCGCCGCCAACGCGTTGGAGAACGGCACAATCACCCTGCTGTTGGTCAAGGATTTCACCGGCACTCTCAACACCGATCTCGACATGGACAACAACGGCGTGTTCGACGCGCCGCCGTGGAGTGAGATTGTCGATGCAGTAGCCGTGAACGACGGCGGGACAGGCGATGTTACCTATGGGACGCCGACCCTAGGCGTGAGCTACGACGGCTTGACGTACGCGCCCGGCGGTGCATCGCGCATCCCCGATGGCTTCGACACCGATGCAGCGACCGACTGGGTGCGCAACGACTTCGACCTGGCGGGCATCCCAGGCTACGACGGCTCGCCTGAGGTCGGCGAGGCGCGTAACACGCCGGGAGCTCCGAATGAGGTGGTTGTGCCGCCAGCACCACAACTGGTCATAAACGAGATCGATTACGATCAGCCAGGCACGGACACCGCCGAGTTCGTCGAGATTCGCAATAACGGCGCCAGCGCAGTTTCGCTGAACGGCTGGACGCTTGAACTGGTCAATGGCAATGGCGGTGGCGCTGCGATATACACCACGATCACCCTTCCTGACGTCAGCTTGCCCGGAGGAGACTTCTTCGTGGTCTGCGCCAACGCAGCGACAGTTGCCAACTGCGATCTGGATGCCAGTCCTAATACGGACTTCATTCAGAACGGAGCGCCGGATGCCGTGGGACTGCGCTTCAACGGCAACCTGATCGATGCAGTGAGTTACGAGGGCAATACCGGCGCGCCCTACGTCGAGGTTTCTGGTGTTGGGCTGGAGGACCCGGGAACGACAGGCAGCGACAACCGGGGCCTCTCACGCTGCCCGGATGGTCATGATACAAACGTCAACAATGTTGACCTGGTGCTCTCGGCAATTACTCCCGGCTCGGCCAACTGCACCGCAGAGGATGCTGCCCCCGCGGTCACCGCCACCTATCCGGCCAATGGCGCGACTGACTTCCCGATCAAGGCCAACCTGACCATCAGCTTCAGCGAACCCGTAGACGTGGCTGACGGATGGTTCGCACTAAGTTGTGCGACTTCCGGCGCGGTCTCCGCAGCAGTCAGCGGCGGGCCGGATAGCTACGTGCTCGACCCGGCGGTAGATTTGGTCAGCGGCGAAAGCTGCACCCTGACGATCTACGCCTCAAATGTGACCGATCAGGATGCCAACGACCCGCCAGACAACCTCTTGAATGACGTCGTTCTGAGCTTCACGCCCTATGACGTCTGCGCGCAGCCCTTCACCCCAATCTACGAAATTCAAGGCAGCGGCGCGGAAGCAGCTATCACCGGTTCTGTCACCACGAAGGGTGTGGTTGTAGGCGACTACGAGGGCCCATCGCCCACGCTGCGTGGCTTCTACCTGCAGGATCTGACCGGCGACGGTGATACAGCTACTTCCGACGGCATATTCGTCTACAACGCTAGCTACAATAATGTCAATGTGGGTGACTTAGTCCGCGTCACGGGGACTGCCAGCGAGTATCAGGGCCAGACCCAGATCAACACGACAGCAGCGCCCATTGCATGTGGAACCGGTACGGTCGTACCTGTGGATGTGACCTTGCCCCTACCCTCCCTGGACGATCTCGAGCGATACGAGGGCATGCTCGTCCGCCTGCCGCAGACGTTATACGTGACGGAGCACTATCAACTCGGCCGCTTCGGCCAGGTGGTCCTCTCCTCGGGCGGACGGCTTATGCAGCCGACCAACATCTACGCACCGGGTGCCGAGGCCGCTGCCCTTCAAGACGCCAACAACTTGAACCGCATCATCGTCGATGACGCGCTCAACAACCAGAACCCCGATCCGATCGTCTTCGCCCGCGACGGAATGCCGCTTTCTGCATCGAACACGCTGCGCGGCGGCGACACGGCAACCGGCATCGTGGGCGTGATGACCTACACCTGGGGCGGGAACTCGGTCAGCCCGAATGCGTACCGCGTCCGACCAATCAACGCGCTGACGGGCTACTTCAACTTCGAGGCAGCGAACTCTCGACCTGAGGCCGCACCTGAGCTGTCCGGCACGTTGCGCGTCGCGGGCATGAACCTGCTGAATTTCTTCAACACCTTCGATGGATTGCCGGATAGCGTAGACAACTGCACTTACGGCGTGGGTGGGCTGCCAACTGACTGCCGCGGCGCTGACACCCAGGCGGAGTTCGATCGCCAGTGGCCTAAGACGGTCGCCGCAATCGTTGGGACGAACGCAGACGTCGTGGGCCTCGTCGAACTGGAGAACGACGGGTACGGGGCCGATAGTGCATTGCAGATCCTGGTCGACAAGCTGAACGCAGTCGCTGGTGAGGGCGTCTACGCACTCATTGATGCGGACGCCGGAACGGGCCAGGTCAATGCGTTGGGCACGGATGCGATCAAGGTCGGCCTGATCTACAAACCCGCGAAGGTGACCCCCATTGGGACAACCGCCGCGTTGAACACGGTGGAGTTCGTGAATGGCGGCGACACGGAGGCCCGCAACCGCCCCGCGCTGGCGCAGGCTTTCGAGGAGGTCGCTACGGGTGGACGGTTTGTTGTTGCCGTGAATCACCTGAAGAGCAAGAGCTGTCCGGGCGATGGCTCGAACGCCGACCAAGGAGATGGTCAAGGTTGCTGGAATGACGTCCGCACAAACGCTGCCAACCTGCTATGGAGCTGGCTGGAGGGTGATCCCACCCAGATCAGCGACACGGACGCGCTGATCATCGGCGACCTGAATTCCTACGCCAAGGAAGATCCGATCGAGGCGCTGAAGGCGGCCGGGTATTCAGACCTGAAGCTCCTCTTTGAGTCCTGGGAAGCCTATTCCTACGTCTTCGATGGTCAGTGGGGCTACCTGGACCACGCGCTGAGCAGCTACTCGCTAACGCCGCAGGTCGCGGCCGTGTTCGATTGGCACATCAATGCGGACGAGCCGAGCGTGTTGGATTACAACACGGACTTCAAGAGCGCAGACCAGATGATCAGTCTGTACGCACCCGATGAGTTCCGCATCTCGGACCACGATCCGGTGCTCATCGACCTGAATGTCTGCGACGAGATCCCACCCACGCTTGAGGTGACGGTCGATCCGGCGATGCTGTGGCCGGTCAACCACAAGTACGTGGACGTGGTCGCCACAGTCACGGCCGCGGACAACTTCGACCCGAATCCGACCGTGACGCTGGTCTCGGTCACCTCGAACGAGCCGGACGAAGGACTGGGTGACGGCGACACACCGGAAGACATTGTCATCGTGGATGACTACACCTTCAAGCTGCGTGCCGAGCGCGCGGGCACCGGCATGGACCGGATCTACACCATCACCTACCAGGTGACAGATGCCTGCGGCAACAGCACCTTGGCCTCGGTTATGGTGACGGTCCCGCACGACAAGGGACAGTAAAGCTCGAAACGGGTGTATGCCAGGCATTGCCGGCTGCACCACCGAAGCGACAACAGGCAGGGGCGATCGCACAGGTCGCCCCTGTTTGTTGCCCATGCCGCGGACACACCCTCTACCCCATAACCGTAATTTGCGCATCTCAGCATCTTATGGCATTCTCCCGCCCGCGTAGGGCGCGTGCCACCACCCCCAAAACGTCCTGCGCAGATGCAGCCGTCAACGAGGAGGAAGGCATGAGCGTCAAGGTCTACTGCAAACTTGCAGACTGCGTCAATTGGGACAACGGCGTCTGCGGAGCCGAGGAGATCCGCATCGACCGCGAAGGCTACTGCGCCACGTACGAGGAAATCCCCGAGGAAACCGGCGACGAGCTGGATCTGCCCGCGCACGTCGAAGATCTCAATTGGGAAGACGAGGACGACGAGGACCTGGAAATCGATGAGCTGGGTGAGGATAGCTGGGGAGACCTGGACGAGGAGGAAGATGAGGAGGACGAGGATAACGTCGACGAGGAGCGCTGGAGCGACTGACCGCAGTAGACCCTTCTTCCGTTGAACCGGCCTGCTTCAGGCTGCCGGCCCTTCCTTCTTACAGGTTGACGCGCCCCATTTTTGCCAATCCGAAGTGTTCATCTATAATTGTCAGACGTCGCCTGAAACGTGAGTTGCTTCAGGCGGATCAACGCGGCTTCCATTCCCTCATCGTCGAGCTCTTACCGGAATGTTCCAGTTGAGAATTACCGCGAAAGCGCCGGCGCGTAACCTTCGTATTCCTTAAAGGAGAGTTGGCAATATGGCGAAAAAATGGGTCTACCTGTTCACTGAGATCGAAGAGGTCGAGAAGCAAGTTGGCGGTGTCTGGGATGCCGTCCGCAGCCTGCTTGGCGGCAAGGGCGCGAATCTCTTCGAGATGACGCGTATCGGACTGCCGGTCCCCCCCGGCTTCACCGTCACTACCGAGGCCTGTAACGCGTATCTCGCCGCAGGCGGCAAGTTCCCCGAAGGCATGTGGGAGCAGGAAGTGGCCGCGATGAAGGCGACCGAGAAGGTCACCGGCAAAGGTTTCGGCGATCCCAATAACCCCCTGCTTGTTTCCTGCCGCTCCGGCTCCAAAGAGTCGATGCCCGGCATGATGGATACCGTGCTCAATATCGGCCTGAATGACATCACCGTCGAGCGCCTGGCCAAACTCACCGATAACCCGCGCTTCGCGTGGGATGCGTACCGCCGCCTGATCGAGGGCTTCGGCAAGGTCGTGCTCGATATCCCCGACACGTCGTTCGAGCATGCACTGCACACCCTGAAGGAAAAAGTCGGCGCCAAGATGGACTTCGACCTGACCCCCGATCAGCTGCAAGGCCTGGCTGCGGAGTACAAGGCGATCGTGAAGGAGCACAAGGGTTTCGAGTTCCCCCAGGATCCCTATGAGCAGCTCCGCCTGGCCACCGAAGCCGTCTTCGGGAGCTGGAACGGGAAGCGCGCGGTCGACTATCGCCGGCACGAAGGCATCCCCGATACCCTGGGCACCGCAGTCAACATCGTGACCATGGTCTTCGGCAACATGGGCAGCACCTCGGGCACCGGCGTGGCGTTCACCCGCAACCCCAGCACCGGCGAGAAAGCTGTCTACGGCGAATACCTGATCAACGCGCAGGGCGAGGACGTGGTCGCCGGCATCCGCACCCCCGAGAAGGTCGCGCGGATGGCCCAGGACCTGCCGGAAGCCTACGCGGAATTCGCGAAGATCTGCCAGATCCTCGAGAACCACTACAAGAACATGCAGGACGTTGAGTTCACCGTCGAGCGCGGCAAGCTGTGGATGCTGCAAACCCGCAATGGCAAGCGCACCGCGGCCGCGGCCATCAAGATCGCGGTGGACATGGTCAACGAAGGCCTGATCACCAAGAAGGATGCCGTGCTGCGCGTCAGCCCCAACGACGTCGACTCGCTCCTGCACCCGCAGTTCGATGCAGCGGCCAAGAAGGTCGCGGCGAAGGAAGGCAAGCGGCTCGGCGTGGGCGTGAACGCGTCCCCGGGCGCAGCTGTGGGCCGGGCCTACTTCGATGCAGACACTTGCGAGGAGAAGGCCAAGGAAGGTCCGGTCATCATGGTGCGCCAGTTCACCAAGCCGGATGACGTGCACGGCATGATCGCGGCCAAGGGCATCCTGACGAGCGAGGGCGGCGCCACGAGCCACGCGGCCGTGGTCGCGCGCCAGTTCGGCCGGCCATGCGTCGTGGGCGCGGCCAGCATCAAGATCGACATGGAATCGCGCAGCATGACTGCCGACGGCGTCACGGTCAAGGAAGGCGAGTGGATCAGCGTCGACGGCAGCACCGGCGAAGCCTTCGTCGGCCAGATTCCGACCGTCGCACCGAAGTTCGAGGAACAGACCGACCTGCTCACCCTCCTGGATTGGGCAGACGAGATCGCGGCCGAGCCGGGCAGCCGCCAGGCGAGCAAGAATAACTCGCCCAGCCGCGGCCTGGAGATCTGGGCCAATGCGGATTACCCGGCGGACGCCCGCAGGGCGCGCGGCTTCGGCGCCAAGGGCATCGGCCTGACCCGCACGGAGCACATGTTCTTCGAGGTCGAGCGCCTGCCCATCGTGCAGCGCATGATCCTGGCGAAGGACAGTGCCTCCCGCACGGCGGCCCTGGACGAGCTGCTGCCGTACCAGCGCAAGGACTTCGACGGCCTGTTCGAGGCGATGACCGGCCTGCCCGTCATCATCCGCCTGATCGACCCGCCGCTGCACGAGTTCATGCCCGACGAAGAGAAACTGCTCGAAGAGGTCATCGAGATGCGCCTCAAGGGCGAAACCGAAGGCCTGGCTGAAAAGGAATCGCTGCTGGCCGACATCCGCGGCCTGCACGAATCCAACCCAATGATGGGCATGCGCGGCGTCCGCCTGAGCATCATGATGCCCGAGATCGTCGAAATGCAGGTGCGCGCGATCTTCGAGGCCGCCTGTGACGTTGCCCAGCGCGGTTTCGACCCGCACGCGGAAGTGATGATTCCGCTGACCGGCACGATCAACGAGCTGAAGTGGGTCCAGCCCAGGCTGGAACGCATCGCAGCCGCGGTGCAGGCCGAGAAGGGTCAGAAGGTCCACTACAAGTTCGGCACGATGATCGAGATCCCGCGCGCGGCCGTGACCGCGGCCGAGATCGCCACGCTGGCCGAGTTCTTCTCGTTCGGCACCAACGACCTGACCCAGATGACCTTCGGCTACAGCCGGGACGATGCCGAGCGCAACTTCCTGCTGAAGTACGTCGAGGAAGGCATCCTGCCCTTCAACCCGTTCCAGACGATCGACCGCGAGGGCGTCGGCCGGCTGATGGAGACCTGCGTGGAAGAAGGCCGCAAGGCTCGCCCCGATCTTGAAGTGGGCATCTGCGGCGAGCACGGCGGCGACCCCAGCTCGATCGAGTGGTGTCACCTGATCGGCAACAACTATGTGAGCTGCTCCCCGTTCCGCGTGCCGGTGGCCCGCCTGGCCGCTGCGCAGGCTGCGGTGAAGCACTGGGGCAAGTAATCTCAGCCCCTAGCGGGTGAAACGAATGGGCCAGGTTCTGTATGGAGCCTGGCCCGTTTTGTAACCCGACCTAGCGGAGAATCGATCATGACGCTTGAACTGCTCGTCGTTCCTTCGGGATCCATGACCGCGTCACAGGCGGACGATGTCGTAGCGCTGTGCGGCGAGATCTTCAACTGCGATTACCGCAGCCTCCTGGATCTTTGCCCCGTCCGCACGCACGTCCTGGGCTATGCCCATGGCAGGCTGGTGTCGCATGCACTCTGGCTGGACCGCCCGCTGCGCGTCAACTGGGGACCGTGGCGCAACACGGCATACGTGGAGGGCGTGGCCACGCACGGGGATTATCGCAACCGCGGCTACGGTGCGGCGGTGATGCGGCGCCTGCAAGAGGAGATCGCGAGCTACGACTTTGCGGCGCTGTCGCCCGCGGTGGAAGCGTGGTATCTCAGCCTGGGCTGGGAGCGCTGGCTGGGGCCGCTGTACATCGAGGAAGAATGCTCGGTGATGCCGACGCCGGACGAATGCGTGCTGATCTACCGGACGCCAAAGACGGGGGAACTGAATCTGAAGGCCAGCCTCACCGCGCCGTGGCGGCCGTTCGAGTTGTGGTAGGGGCAGGAGCAGTCAATCTCCGAGCGGTCCTGGACCCAAACGCACCAGCCGCTCCTCATCCTCGCTGCCGTTCGACAGGTATTCGTAGGTCCAGTCGTACTGGTAGAGCGTGCCGCAGAGCGGGCACCGCTTGAGGTGATGCCGCTCCTCCTCGTATGAATCCAGCGGTTCGGCGGGAACCAGCCGGCTGGCCGCCTGCGGCAGCGGCCGGTCCTGCTCGTCCCAGCCCCACTTGTAGAAGGAAGTCTCCACGTCGCGGAGCTCCCTGCAGATTTCGCACTCGCTGATCGGAATCATGGGGCCCATTATACCGCGATCTACCCCGCAAGCATGACAGACTGGCCCCTTGGTGCTATCCTGGGGGCACCTGTGAATTCGCTGAGAAACCGGGCATTCATGGACTTTTCACAGGTTCTTCACAGGGAGGCCCAATACAATCGGCTTCATACCCGGATGCGAGACGCGCCATGCAAACGATCCTGATCGTAGATGATGACCCCAAGCTGCTGAAGATGCTCCAGCGCACGCTGGCATACGAGGGTCTCAACGTGCTGACCGCCAGCAACGGACTGGAGGCCCTGCCCGTTGTGGACGTGCACCCGCCCGACCTGCTGATCGTGGATTGGATGATGCCCGGGATGGATGGGCTGGCGCTGCTGCGCCGCCTGCGCGGTGAGGGGAACAAGACGCTGGTGCTGATGCTCACCGCGCGTGACGCAGTCGAGAACCGGGTGGAAGGGCTGGAGAGCGGCGCGGATGACTACCTGGTGAAGCCCTTTGCACCGGCCGAGTTGGTCGCCCGCGTCCATGCCCTGTTGCGCCGTGGGGGATCGAAGGAGGAGTCGCAGGCGGTGACCTGTGCAGACGTCACCCTCGATCCGGCCACCCACGAGGCGCGGCGCGGCGGCCGGAATCTCGGCCTGACACTCACCGAATTCAAGCTGCTGCACCTGCTGCTGCGGCATCCGCGCCAGGTGCTGGAGCGCGCGCAGATCCTCACCGAGGTGTGGGGCTACGACTTCGGAGGCGATGACAACGTGCTGGAGATCTACATCGGCTATCTGCGCAAGAAGCTGGAGGCCGGGGGTGGAGTGCGGCTGATCCACACGGTGCGCGGGGTCGGCTACGTCTTTCGCGAGGAATGATGTCGATTCGGCTGCGATTCACCCTGCTCTACAGCGCCATCCTGGCCGTGACCCTGGTGGTGCTGGGCGTCGTCCTGTATTCGATCCAGGCACAGGCGACGTTGAACACCCTCAGGAGCGATTTGCTCCGCACCAGCGCAACGCTCGGCGCCGCGGTCGTGCGGACGGTCATCGACCCGAACGCGCGACCGGCGGGCGGACCTCCCCCCCAAGGCGCGGAACGTCCGGTGCGCATCGAGGCCTTCTCGTCTGACATGATCTTCAGGACGCTGCCGGAGCGGGAGATCGTGCGGGTGTTGGATGCCGGTGGCAATCTGCTGGCCAGCCCCTTCGGCAGCAGGGAGGCGCTGCCGGTGAGTGCGGAGGGGATGCAGACGCTGCAGGGTCAACAGGACTGGTGGGAGATCAGCAGCGTGGACGAAAACCGGTTCCTGATCTACAACCATCCGATCGTGTCGGGCGGTGCGGTGACCTACATCCTGCAGGTGGCCCGGTCGCTCACCGAGCGCGATCGCTCGCTGCAGTCGCTGCTCAGGATCCTGGCGGCCACCAGCCTGTCGATCCTGTTGCTGGCCTTCGGCATCGGCTGGCTCTTCTCCGGTTTTGTGCTGCGCCCGATCCAACATATCACCCAGACCGCGCGGACCATCGGCGAGGAGCGCGATTTCGCGCGCCGGGTGTCCTATCGCGGCCCCCAGGACGAAGTCGGGCAGCTGGCAACGACGTTCAACGCGATGCTGGCGCGGCTGCAGGAGGCGCACCAGCAGACCAGCTATGCACTGGAAGCGCAGCGCAACTTTCTGGCCGACGTTTCCCACGAGCTGCGCACGCCCCTCACGACGCTGCGGGGCAACCTCGGGCTGCTGCGCCGCACGCCGCCGGTCCCCCCAGAGGAACAGGCTGACATCCTGAACGACATGGTGGATGAAAGCGACCGGGTGATCCGCCTGGTAAATGAGCTCCTGGTGCAGGCGCGCGCAGATGCCGCGCGGAATCTCACGCTCGAAGCGCTGCCGGTGCAGTCGCTGCTGGAGGAGACCTGCCGCCAGGCACAGCAGATCGATCCCGAGCGAAAGATCTCCTTGTACGGCGCCGATGGCCTCACTCTCCTGGGGGACCGGGACTCCTTCAAGCAGGTCATGCTGATCCTGGTCGACAACGCGCTCAAACACTCGAGCGGCGATGTCACCGTCAGCGCCAGACGCTGGTCCGCTGCGTCCGGACGCAAAGACGCGGAGGTTGAGATCCGCGTGCAGGACCGCGGCGCGGGCATCCCGCCGGAGCAGCTCGAGCACATCTTCGACCGGTTCTACCGCGCCGAAGAGGCCGCGGGGCAGGGGTTTGGCCTGGGACTGTCCATCGCCCGGTCCCTGGTGGAGACGCAGGGGGGCACGATCGCCCTGGAGAGCCAGGTGGGATGGGGCAGTTGTGCGATCCTCCGGTTCCCTGTCCCGGCTTAGGCGCCGGACCCCTACAGGATGCTTGCCCAGGGGGACGACGGGCGCTATAATCGACCCCATGGAATCTGCCAACAAATCGATGTGGGAGCTGTTGTGGGACTATGACCCCAACGGCCTGTTGGTCGTCGACACCGAGCTCAAGGTGACCCTGGTGAACCAGGCGCTCTGCGACATGTTCAAGACCGCGCCGGAGCGCATCATCGGCCAGCCAGTCTCCCTGCTTCTCGACGATGCTGCGGAGTTTCTGCGGGTGTGGGAGGAGAACCAGGCTGTCAAGGCCCGCGAGAAACACTACCCCGCGTATGATCTGTACGTGCGCAAGGTGATGTTCCCCATACGCGCGGAGCGGGTCATCGCCTGCATCATGGTGGACGTCACGCATGAGTGGCAGCAGAAGAACGAACTGCTCCAGCTGCAGCGCGAGACGATCCAACGCGTGAACGAAGTGATCAAAAACCAGATGCGCGTGGCGCACGAGATCGCGGGTCTGCTCGGTGAAACCACAGCGGAGAGCAAGGTCAGCCTGCTCAAGCTGATCGACATGCTTGAAAACCGGGCCAGTTGAGCCGGCCCAGAACTCCGTTGTGATATAATTCCGTTCAATTCCGCGCGCAAGCGTGGCCGAGCAATCTGCGAGGAGGCTCCGATGTTTGTCAAAGATCAGATGTCGCCCCATCCATTCACCATCACGCCCGAAAGCACGATCCTGGCAGCCCAGCGAATGATGCAGGAGAACAAGATCCGCCACCTGCCTGTGGTCAACCCGTCCGGCGGCCTGTTAGGCCTGCTGACGCGCACGACCCTGGAAGAAGTGCTGCCGTCCAAGCTGACCACTCTCTCGGTGTATGAGCTGCACTACCAGCTTGAGAAGATCAAGGTCCGGGACGCCATGGTGCGAAAGGTCATCACGGTGACCGAAGACCTGCCGATCGAACAGGCCGCGCGCCTCATGTGGGATAACAAGATCGGCTGCCTGCCCGTCGTCCGCCGCGACCGCCTGGTAGGCATCGTCACGGATCACGACCTGATCGACAACATGCTGGACCTGCTCGGCGCGCGGCAGCCTGGTCTCCGGCTGACACTCACGATACCGGATGAGCAGGGCGAGATTGCCAAGGTCACCTCCGCGATCGCCGCGCAACATGGCGACATCACAGCGCTGGGGATGCTGCCCGCAGAAGAACCTCTCCGCTGGTCGATCCTGGTCAAGGTGCGCTACGCGGACCAGGAGCAACTGGTCGCCGCGATCAAGGCCATATCCGAGGTTGAGCTGATCGACGTGCGATCGGAATAGCCTCATAGGGCGAACTCAAACACCGCTATAACCCCGGCCACGTTACAGAAACAGGGCTCCATTCGAGACACGCTCTCGGACGGAGCCTTTTTGTTGTGCGCCACCCCGTCGTACAGAGTTGATAAATGTACAAAGATTAAAAGCGTACGCCGGTGTAATGAATGAATGGCCCCTTTTTGCCCCCCCAAACCCCTTGACTTTGGCTCTTGAGCTGCGCGATACTGGAGATAGAACATACGTTTAGATTATTCGTTCGCAAGGAGTGAAGCCTATGGAGAGATCGAGTCCCCCGCATGGGCGTCGCCCGCGCCGGGGACGAAGGAAGCTCAATGCTGATCTGCTGCGGCAGATCGGCGAGGAATTGGCGACATTTCGAGATGGTCCACCAGAAGGGACCTTCGACTTCGGCGATCGGGTGCAGGTCAGCGAGATGTCCCGCCGCGAGCGCATGTTGCGCATACTGTGGGCCAAGGCGCTCGATGGCGATCTGAAAGCGATGCAGATGATCCTGGACTATACGGATGGACGACCGGTGCAGGCCATGGAGGTAAAGGCGAGCGTGCGGTTCACCAGCGATGAGTATGCACAGGCGGAGAAACGGGTGGCCGCATGGCGCGCATCGATGGCTGGGGAGCCAGAGGAGGCGGAGGGCGGCCCTTGCGGCCACCCATACGGGGAAAAGGCGGATGACAGTCAATGAGGCGGAACAGCGGCGGGAATGGGCGGCGAGCAGCCGCTCGTTCGCGTTCTGGATCCACACGTACGGCCAGCTGTACGACGCGACGACGCGCGGGTGGGGAGCAATGCACTTGTGGCCTGCCCAGGTCGAGGTGGGGGACACCCTGCAGCAGAACCGCCTGGTGATCATGTTGAAGGCGCGCCAGCTCGGCATGTCGTGGCTGGCGGTAGGTTACGCACTCTGGCTGATGCTGTTCCGGCCTGCGGCGACCGTGTTGCTCTTCTCGAAGCGGGATGACGAGGCCGTGCACCTGTTGAACTTCCGGCTGCGGGGGATGTACGAGCGGCTGCCCGAGTGGATGCAATCGCGCGGCGTAGTCGTCGACAACAGTCACGAGCTGCGGCTAACCAACGGCAGCCTGGCGCTGGCGTTTCCGACCACGGGCGGGCGCTCTTACACCGCGACATTGGCAGTCGTCGACGAGGCGGACCACTGCGACAACCTGGAGGAGCTGTTGGACGCGGTCAAACCGACCGTGGATGCGGGCGGCAGCCTGGTGCTCCTTTCGACGGTGGACAAGTCGCGGCCGGAGAGCCCGTTCAAGCGCATCTACAAAGCCGCGAAAGCAGGGGAAAACAGCTATGTGCCGGTCTTCTTGCCGTGGTCGGCCCGGCCCGAGAGGTCGCCGGAGTGGTATGACGAGGTCCGACGCGATGTGCTGGCGCGCTCCGGGTCGCTCGATTCGTTGTATGCCGAGTATCCCGCGACGGATTTCGAGGCGTTGGCAC
>ENA-UOUL01004270-UOUL01004270.1-bioreactor-metagenome-genome-assembly--contig:-NODE-4270-length-13446-cov-4.422096_pt1 | contig 13446 bp, 11 predicted proteins | sample MGYA00249838_ERZ747220 | MGnify/ENA primary metagenome ERZ747220 (study PRJEB28778, sample SAMN05720191) | bioreactor metagenome | isolation source: Anaerobic biogas reactor | place: USA:Washington...
TGAGCCATCCGTCGAATCCGCTGCTCAAGAGGTTGCAGATGGAGGCCGCGGGAACGTACCATCACTCCCTTATGCTCGGGACGCTGGCGGAGGCGGTGGCCGACAAGCTCGGGATGAACGCGAATCTGCTGAAAGCGGGCGCGTATTTCCACGACATTGGAAAGCTGCGGCGCCCGGACTTCTTCGTCGAAAACCAAATGGGCGGGGAGAACGTCCATGACGAGCTCAAACCCTCGCTCTCGGCGCTGGTTATCATCGCGCACGTCCGCGAAGGGCTGGAGCTTGCTCATGAATACCACCTGCCCAGGGTTATCCGGTCGTTCATCGCGGAGCACCACGGAACCACCGCACTTGCGTACTTCCTTCGGAAGGCGAGAAACATGGGACTCACTATTCCCCGGGAGCAGTTTTGTTACCCGGGCCCGAAACCGCAGAGCAGGGAGACCGGGCTGATGATGCTGGTCGATTCGGTGGAAGCGGCTGTCCGGGCGGAATCCAGAGCAGGTTCCGAGTCGATACTCGACGTCCGGGATACGATCAACCGGGTGATCGACTCGAAAATCACCGAAGGACAGCTCGACGACGTTGATTTTACCCTGAGGGATCTCTCGGTGATCCGGGAGACATTGCTCTCAGCGCTGCGGACGGTGTATCATACCCGCAAAGTAAAAGAGATACAGGAGAAAGAGTCTCCTCAACACACCACAGAAAAACAGGAGGACGATGTCAGTGAAGCTTCAGTTGCGTCTCGATAGCAGCGAGGACGCCGATCCCGCAAGTACCGCGTTCAGCTATCTCGTAAAAAGGGCGGAGCCGGTATTTACGCGCGCCCTTTGCGATCTTTTTCCGGAGGGGACTCTCCCCGCGAAGGTCGAGATATCCCTGTCCTTTCTCTCTCTCGGCGAAATGAAGGCACAAAACCGGAAATACCGCGGACTGGACGAACCGACGGACGTCCTCTCCTTCCCCCTGTGGGAGGAAGACGGGGAATTCAGGCCGGAAAAGGGTTTGCCCGTTCTCCCCCTGGGGGACATCGTCATCTGCCCGGACTATGTCCGGAAGAACGCCCCCACGGAGCAGGCCTTCCTGGAGGAGATGGCCCTCATGATCGCCCACGGCTTCCTGCATCTCCTGGCGTGGGACCATGACACCGACGAACGGAGAACGGCCATGGAGGCCGCCCAGGAAACGATCCGCCGCGCCCTCCTCGACGCCGCCGCGAAGTCCGGCAAAGGGGGAGCGGAGTAGTGAACGTGCTGATCACCGAATCGATCATCCTGCTGGCCCTGCTGCTTGTCCTCTCAGCGTTTTTCAGCGCCTCCGAGACGGCCATCACGTCTTCGGGCCGGGGAAAGATCCTTGCCCTCATGGAGCGGTACCCATACGAGAAGCGGTTCTTCGACTGGCTGCTCCGGGACATCCAGCGGGTTCTCACCATCATCCTCATATCGAACAACCTGGTGAACATCGCCGCCAGCACCGTGGGCAGCTCGTTGGCCTTCATGCTCCTCGGCCAGAGGGGGCTCTTCGTATCCGTGGCGGTCATGACGGTACTCATCGTGATCTTCGGCGAGATCTTCCCCAAGAGCGTGGCCATCGTCCGGTCGGATCCCATACTGGCCTTCTCCCTGCCCCTGCTCAGGCTGCTGGACATCCTGCTCGCCCCCTTCCTGTGGATCATGGTCCACGTGGTCCGCGGCCTCGGGGTGATCTTCAAGGTTGACCTCAAGGCGCGGCATCCCTTCGTCACCAGGGAGGAATTCGAGCAGATGGTCAACATCGGCGAGGAATCCGGCGCCCTTGAGGAAGTGGAGCGGAAGATGATCCACGGCATCATCTCCTTCGAGGAGACCCGGGTCTACGAGATCATGGTCCCCCGGACGGACATGGACGCCGTCTCCTCCGACTCCACGGTGGCGGAGGCCATGAAGATCTTCCAGGAACACGGCCACAGCCGGGTTCCCATCTATGACGAAAGTCCCGACGACATCGTGGGCATCCTCTACGTGAAGGACACCATACCCAGCCTCCTCGCCGGCAACCTCACCGTGCCCGTCTCCACCATCATGCGCCAGGCCCTTTTCGTTCCCGAGAGCATGAGGGTGGTGGAGCTCTTCAACACCATGAAGGGCCGCCATGTCCACATGGCCATCGTGGTGGACGAGTACGGCGGCGTGGCGGGCATCGCCACCCTTGAGGACCTGCTCGAGGAGATCGTGGGCGAGATCCAGGACGAGTACGACAAGGAAAAACCCACCCTCCTTCCGGAGGAGGACGGATCCTACCTCGTCCAGGGACACCTCGGGCTCGAAGACCTCAGCGACTTTCTCGGCTCGTCCTTCGAGTCCGAGGACGCCGAAAGCCTCGGCGGGCTGGTCCTCTCCATCTCGGGGGATTTCCCCTCCCCCGGGGAAAAGATCCTCTACACCTCCCCGGGAGAAGGTCAGGTTTGGGAGATCGAGGTCCTCGAGGTGGAGGATCATCGGATCAAGCTGCTCCGGCTCCGGCCGAAGGAAAACGGGTTCTTCTTTCCGGAGGGCGGCGAATGACCGCCCCCTGCCTGGATCCCTTCCGCGCCCCCTGGCCGGAAGACTATCCGCCCGCCGGGGAGCTTCTCCGGGCGGCCGAAGAGGCCCGCGCCTTCGCCTACGCGCCCTATTCCCGTTTTTCCGTGGGGGCCGCTCTTCTCGTGGAGGGCCGGTCAGGCTTCGTCACGGGGTGCAACGTGGAGAACGCCTCCTACGGTCTCTCTCTCTGCGCGGAGCGAAACGCCGCCGGGACTCTCGCCGCTTCGGGCGGGGGCAGGCCCCTCGCCGTGGCCATAGCCGGCGCGGAAGGAGAGCCGTGCCTTCCCTGCGGTGCCTGCAGGCAGTTCCTCGCCGAGTTCAACCCCTCCATGCTGGTCGTCCTCCGGGAGGGCGCCGGGACAGCCGTGCTCAGCCTGGCCGCCCTGTTCCCCGCGCCGTTCCTTCTTGAAAAGGAGCCCCGGCCATGACGAACGGCACGCCCTTCCGGTCGGGCATCGTCGTCCTCGCCGGGCGGCCCAACGTGGGAAAGTCGTCCCTCGTCAACCGCCTGATCGCCTACAAGGCCTCCATCGTGTCCGACAAGCCCCAGACCACCCGGAACGTCATCCGCTGCGTCTACAACGGCGACGGCTTCCAGATCGTCTTCACCGACACACCGGGGATCCACCTGCCGAAGCACGCCCTCGGCCGGACCATCGTGGACGCCGCCGTGGACTCCATGAACGACGCCAACCTCGTCTGCTACGTGGTGGAAAGCGGGGACCGGTCCATCGGCCCCGAGGACGAGGAGATCCTGGCCTGCCTCGAAAAGGCGGAGACTCCCATCCTGCTGGTGGTCAACAAGTGCGACAGCCAGAAGGACAAGGACCTCCCCGACAGGGTGGCCTCCCTGTACGGGAACCGCGTCTCCCTGGCCGGCGCCGCCGCCGTGTCCGCCAAGACAGGCAGGGGAATTTCCGAGCTTGTGTCCATGATCGTGAAGCATCTTCCCGAAGGACCTCCCTTTTACGACGAGGATATCTTCGTCGACCGGCCGGAAAAGTTCATCGCCTCGGAAATCATCCGCGAGAAGGTGCTCCGGCTCACCCACGAGGAAGTCCCCCACAGCGCCGCGGTGGAGATCGAGGAGTACAAGAGCCCCGACGAATACCCCGAGCGGGAGGTCCTCTTCATCCGGGCCACCATCCATGTGGAGCGGGAAGGGCAGAAGAGGATCGTAATAGGAGACAAGGGGACGAGGCTCAGGGAGATCGGCCGCCTCGCCAGGCTCGAGATCCAGGAACTCACCGGCCACAGGGTCTACCTCGACCTCTGGGTGAAGGTCCGTTCGGACTGGCGCAGATCCGAGACGGACCTCCGGAAGCTGGGGATCAAAGAACGTTCACCGTGAGCGACACCGTTCCCCAGGGTCCCGTCCGCCAGTCGGGGGTCGTCCTGCGCCGGGATGCCAGTCCCGAGGGGAACATCTCCCTCTACCTCCTCCTCAAGGGCATCGGACCGGTCTGGGTTTCCGCCCCCGGCGCCGGGCGGGGGAGAGTCCGGTTCGGCGGGGGGATGGAACCTCTCTCGTGGGGAAACTTCAATCTTTACAAAGGAACGAGAAGGTTTTATCTTAAGTCGGTGGATGTGAAGGAAGATTTCTGGTCCCTTCGGTCGTCGCCGGAAAAGCTCCGGGCGCTTCTGGAATGGGACAGGCTTCTCTGCCTCCATCTTGTTCCCGGACTTCCCTGTGATGAACTGGTCGCCCTTTTTTACTGGTCCTCCATCCTCGTCAGGGACGGGGCGGACCCACTGACGGCGGAGTGGCGTTTTCTCCGCAAGTGGCTGGAAGCCTGGGGCCTGGCGCCTTCGCTCACCTTCTGCCTTTCCTGCGGAAAAGCCCTCGGCGATGCCGTCTGGAACGCGGAAGGGCTGAACTGCCCGGAGTGCGCCCTCCGCAGCGGAGGGGCTCTGCTGGCGGACGGGCACAGGAAGCTCCTGGTCGCGGCGGCGGAGTGTCCCTTCGACGAGGTGAAGCGGCTCTTCCCTGCCTCCGGAAACGACCGGGAGTTCTGGAAAGACGGCTGCAAAAGGATGAAGAACATGTTCGAATATCAGAAATGACCGGGGAACCTCTTCCCGTTCTTTTACAAGGCATTTCCATTGAGGAGGGATTTGGCGTGAATTTCCAGGAAATCATCTTTCGGCTCGAACGGTTCTGGGCGGAGCAGGGATGCGTCGTCCAGCAGCCCTACGACATAGAAGTGGGCGCGGGCACCATGAATCCCGCCACGTGCCTCCGGGTCCTCGGCCCCGAGCCGTGGCGTGTGGGCTACGTGGAGCCCTCACGGCGGCCGGCCGACGGCCGGTACGGCGAGAACCCCAACAGGCTGCAGCACTACTACCAGTACCAGGTCATCATCAAGCCGGCGCCGGCCAACATCATCGACCTCTACCTCCAGAGCCTCGCCGCTCTGGGCATTGAACCGGCCGCCCACGACATCCGCTTCGTGGAGGACGACTGGGAATCCCCCACGGTAGGCGCCTGGGGTCTGGGCTGGGAGGTCTGGCTCGACGGCATGGAGGTCACCCAGTTCACCTATTTCCAGCAGGTGGGCGGCATCGACATGGACCTCGTGCCCGCCGAGATCACCTACGGCATAGAGCGCATCGCCATGTTCGTCCAGAAGGTGGAGAACGTCTACGACCTCCAGTGGGTGGGCGACGTGAAATACGGCGACATCCACCACAAGGGCGAGGTGGAGTATTCCAGCTACAACTTTGAGATCGCCGACACGAAGATGCTCTTCCAGCTTTTCGGCATGTACGAGGCCGAGGCCCTCCGCGTCCTGGAGAAGGGATTCGTGCTGCCCGCCTACGACTACGTCCTGAAATGCTCCCACACCTTCAACCTCCTCGACGCCAGGAACGCCATCAGCGTCACCGAGCGGACGGGGTACATCGGCAGGATCCGGCTTCTCGCGGGCAAATGCTGTACCGCCTATGCCGCCCAGAGACGGGCCATGGGCCTTCCTTTCCGCGGAAAATTCGCCGGCGAAACGGCCAGGAGGTAATCGCCATGGTGCTGAAAAACATCCTTCTCGAAATCGGAACCGAAGAAATCCCCTCTCGCTTCCTGCCGGACACCCTCGAATTTCTCGAGAAGACCGCCAGGGACGACCTGGCTGCCGCAAGGATAGGCTTCAAGAGCCTGTCCGCCTTCGCCACGCCCCGCAGGATCGCCCTTCTCGTGCGGGACGCCGACGAGCGGCAGAGCGACCTTGTCAATACCTTCAAGGGCCCGGCATGGAACGCCGCCTTCGATGTCAACGGCAATCCCACCAGGGCGGCCCACGGCTTCGCCAGGAGCCGGGGCGTCTCCATCGAACAGCTTGCCCCGATGGAAGTGGACGGCGTGCGCTACGCCTGCGCCGAAGTCTCCGAGCCCGGGGGGAGGACCCTTGATATCCTCCCGGAACTTCTGCCCGGGCTCATCAGGAAGCTCGTCTTTCCCAAGAACATGTACTGGGACGACCCCACCGTCCGCTTCGCAAGGCCCATCAGGTGGATCCTCGCCATGGCGGACCGGGAGGTCATCCCCTTCGAGTACGGTGGGATCAGGAGCGGAAACGACACCGTGGGGCATCGGTTCATGGGCGCCCGGCACATCGCCATCACCGATGCTGCCGACTTCATGGACAAGCTCTACGACAACTACGTCATCCTCGACCAGGACAAGCGGCGCCAGAAGATGCTCGCCGGCATCGCCTCCCTTGAGAAGGACATGGACGGCTCCGCGGAGCTCGATCCCGAAGTCATCAACGAGAACCTCTACCTGGTGGAGTACCCCGTCCCCTTCTTCGGGTCCTTCAGCAGGAAGTACCTGGAAATGCCCGAGGAAGTGCTCACCACTTCCATGAAAAAGAACCAGAAGTATTTCTCCGTCCGGGGAAAGAACGGCAGGCTCCTTCCTTACTTCGTGGGCGTGAGCAACAACCTGGCGTCCAACATGGCGGTGGTCCGGGAGGGCAACGAGCGGGTCCTCAGGGCCCGCCTCGAGGATGCCGCCTTCTTCTGGGCGGAGGACCTGAAAAACCCCCTGGCCGCCAACGTGGAGCGGCTGAAAAACATCGTCTACCAGGTGAAGCTCGGCTCCCTCCATGACAAGGTCATGGCCACCAGGGAGCTGGCCCTCCGTCTCTGCGGCGATATGGGGATGAACGACCTCATTCCCGTGGTGGACCGGGCGGCGTATCTCGCCAAGGCTGACCTCGTCACCGACATGGTCTACGAATTCCCCGAACTCCAGGGGCTCATGGGCAGAGAATACGCTCTCCGCAACGGCGAACCCGAAAAAGTGGCCCGGGCACTCTACGACCAGTATCTCCCCAAGGCCGCGGGCAGCGAACTCCCCGGCGAAGTACCCGGCGCCCTTATCGGCCTCGCCGAGCGGACCCACGTCATCGTGAGCTGCCACAAAGTCGGGCTCGAACCCAGCGGCTCCCAGGACCCCTACGGCCTCCGGCGGGCCGCCCGGTGCATCAACGAGATCATCTGGGGGCTCAGGCTGGACGTGGACGTCTCCCGGCTCGTGGCCCAGTCCATGAACCTCCTGGACGCATCCCCGGAGACCGGGGAGAAAATCCTCTCCTTCCTTTCCCAGCGGCTGCTCATGCAGGTCAAGGAAAAGGGATTCAGCCACGAACTCGCCGCTCTCGCAATTTCCATCACGGGACACCGGCCCCTCCAGGTCCTCCGGTTCCTGGACGTCTTCCAGAAACTCCAGGGGGTGGAGTGGTTCACCAACCTGGTCACCTCTGCGGTGCGGGTGCGGAACATCATATCCAAGAGCGGCGGGGAAACGGGAGCCGTCGATCCCTCCCTCTTCGCAAAGGATGCGGAGACGGCCCTCTACGGGGAGATGCAGAGAATCCTTCCCCTCGTGGACGGCGCCATGGAGAAACAGGACTGGAACGGCCTCGCGGGGTATCTCGCCGAATTATCGCCCTTCGTCACCGCCTTCTTCGACGACGTTCTTGTCATGGACCCCGACGAAAGGATAAAATCCAACCGCATAGCCCTCCTCGGCATGTGCAGCGCCCTCTTCCTCAAGGTGGGGGACGTGGGAGTGCTCAAGGGGGCCTGACAGGTTCTCCGGGGGGGCCGGCGGAGAACCCGTTCCGGCGGCCCCCCATTCAAAAGAGTTGCACCATCACCGAACCGAAGGAGAGTGGACGTCCTTGGAAACCCTGACCCTCTATATCGTTTCCGATTCCACCGGCGAGACGGCGGAATATGTGGCTTTGGCCGCCATCAGCCAGTTCGACACCGATTTCTCCAAAATCGTCCGGTACCGGTATGTGGAAGGCCCCGGAAAGATTGACGAGATCGTGTCAAGGGCGGCCGACGTACCTTCTCTGATCGTCTGCACCCTGGTGGACAAACACACCCGGTCGGCCCTGGCGGAAAAAAGCGCTGCGGCGGGGATCCCCTTCGTCGATCTCCTCGGCCCCATGGTGGATGCCCTGGAGATGCGGCTCGGGAGAAAACCCCTCCAGGCTCCGGGGCTGCTGCGGAAGCTGGACGAAGACTACTTCCGGAAGATCAAGGCCGTGGAATTCGCCATCCAGTGCGACGACGGCCGGAGCACCGAGTCCCTCCCCGACGCGGACCTGGTCATCCTCGGCGTTTCCCGGACGGGGAAGACCCCCCTCTCCATGTACATCGCCAACAAGGGCTTCAAGGCCGCCAACATTCCCCTCATCCCCGAGGTGGATCCCCCGGAGATCATCAAAAAAGTGCCGTCGTCCAAGATCGTCGGCCTCATCATCTCGGCGGAGAGGCTCATCCAGATCCGGCAGGAGAGGCTTCGGCTTCTCGGCCTCGAACCGGCGGCCTCCGCCTACGCCACAAAGGAGCGGGTGGAGAGGGAACTGCTGGCCGCCACCGACTACCTCAAGTCCCTGGGAGCCCGCATCTACGACGTGACCGACAGGGCGGTGGAAGAGACCGCCCAGGAGATACTGGACTTCCTCAGAGCGCGTTGAGAAGAAAAGGCGGGTGGTCACCTTCGGTGAACGATGGAACGGCCGTTCTTTCCCTGACGAAGAAAACGTGGATCTCTATGTGCTTTCGGACTGTCTCTCCGATGTGGCCGAGGCGTGTGCGTCATGGATTACCCGCCGCTTCGACAAGACGGGCATCGAAATAACCCGGTTCGGTTCCCTTTCCGGAGAGGACAAAATCCTGGAGGTTCTCGACGAAGCCTCCAGGTCTGATGCCGTGGTGCTTCACTGCTTTCTTTCCGGTGAATTCAGGCGGCTCGTGAACGAAACCTGCCTCCGCCGGGGCATTGACCGATACGATGCCTTCTCGCCGGTTCTCACCACCCTGGAGCAGACCGCCGGCAAGGGTGCGAAAGAGGACCGGGGCCTCCTTCACCCCATGGACAACGAATATTTCCGGCGGGTCCGGGCCGTGGAGTACACCATTGCCGCCGACGACGGAGGAAACCCCTCCATCCTCAAAGAGGCGGACGTGGTCATCGTGGGCATATCCAGAACCGGAAAGTCGCCCCTCTGCATGTACCTCGCCCACAGGGGCGTCATGGCGGCCAATGTTCCCCTGGTCCCCGGAATCGAGCCCCCTCCCCAGCTCTTCCGCATCCCGCCCTCCCGCATCGTGGGGCTGATCAGGTCTCCGGGCTCTCTCGGAGAAATCCGGACCAGGCGCATGTCCATGATGGGGTTGGCCCCGGAAGAAAGCAATTATGTACGTTCTGAAGAAATTTTGAGAGAAATCGAGTACGCTTCGGGTATAATGGAGCATCTCGGCATCGTCGTCTTCGATGTCACGAAACGGGCCATCGAGGAAACGGCCCACGAAATACTCGCCCTGCTCGCCGGGGCAAAAGAGAGACATTCATTCCATGGAGGTGCAAAATAGAGATGAACGCAGAGAAGTACGTGTACAGTTTCAAAGAAGGCAACGCGGAGATGAAAAATCTCCTGGGAGGCAAGGGAGCCAACCTGGCCCAGATGGTCCAGTACAACCTTCCCGTTCCCCAGGGGTTCATTTTGACTACCCACGCCTGCCTCGAATACGGCAAAGACGAGAAATTCCTCGACTCCATCTGGGATGACGTGACTGCCGCCATGCGTTCCCTGGAGAAGGAGACGGGGAAGACGTTCGGCTCGGGTCAGAATCCCCTGCTCGTGTCCGTCCGGTCCGGCGCTCCCGTTTCCATGCCCGGCATGATGGACACTGTGCTCAACCTCGGCCTCAACGACGAGTCGGTGGAATCCCTCGCCAGGGCCGCCAGCGACAGGCGTTTCGCCTTTGACAGCTACCGCCGTTTCATCCAGATGTACGGCAACGTGGTCCACGGCGTCAACGGGGATGCCTTTGAAGAGGTGCTGGAGCACGTCAAGAAGGGGCTCGGCGTCACCTACGACAACGAAATTCCCGAAAAGAGCCTTGTGGAGATCGTCGGGAAGTTCAAGGAGATCTTCAAAAAATCCGCCGGCTTCGACTTCCCTTCGGATCCCTGGAAACAGCTCCGCAACGCCGTCGAGGCTGTTTTTAAGAGCTGGGGAAACCCCCGCGCCATCACCTACCGGAAGCTCCACAAGATCCCCCATACCCTCGGCACGGCGGTCAACATCGTCTCTATGGTCTACGGCAACCTCGGCGACGACTGCGGCACAGGCGTGTGCTTCACCCGCAACCCTTCCGACGGAACGAAGGAACTGTACGGCGAATTCCTGGTCAACGCCCAGGGCGAGGACGTGGTGGCCGGCATCAGGACGCCCCTTCCCATCGCCCAGCTCAAGGATGCCATGCCCGCCGTCTACGACGAGCTTTTCGAGATAACCACCAACCTTGAAAAGGCCTACAAGGACATGCAGGACATCGAGTTCACCATCGAGCGCAGCAAGCTCTACATCCTCCAGACACGCAACGGCAAGCGTTCCGCCGGAGCGGCCGTGAAGATCGCCGTGGACATGGTGAACGAGGGGCTCATCGACAGAAAGACCGCCGTGGGGAGGGTCACGCCGGACCAGGTCGAAATGCTTCTGCACCGCCAGGTCGACCCCAAGGCGGAGAATGAAGTGCTCGCCAAGGGCCTTCCCGCTTCACCCGGCGCCGGCGTGGGCATCGTCTGCTTCGATGCCGACGACGCCGTTGAACTGGCAAAGTCGGGCAAAAAAGTCATCCTTGCCCGGCCCGAAACCTGCCCCGACGACATCCACGGCCTTTTCGCCGCCGAGGCCATCGTCACAAGCCGCGGAGGCATGACCAGCCACGCAGCCGTGGTCGCCCGCGGACTCGGAAAGCCCTGCGTCAGCGGATGCGAGGACATCGTCATCGACCTGAACAAGGAGACCATCACCAAGGGCGACAAGGTCGTCCGCAAGGGAGACACCATCACCGTGGACGGCAGCGCCGGACGGGTCCTCCTCGGCGGCGCCCCCCTGAAGGAGGCTTCATTCAGCGAGGACTTCAAGACCGTCCTCTCCTGGTCCGACGAATTCTCCCGTCTCCAGGTCTGGGCCAACGGCGACACCCCCGAGGACGCCCGGCGCGCCCGGTCCTTCGGCGCCAGGGGCATCGGCCTCTGCCGAACCGAGCACATGTTCATGGCAGCGGACCGTCTTCCCGTCATGCAGCGCCTGGTGGTGGCCGACAGCTACGAAGAGCGGATCAAGGCCCTCGACGAGCTGAAGGTCATGCAGAAGGCCGACTTTTACGGCATCCTGAAGGAGATGCAGGGGCTTCCCGTCATCATCCGCCTCCTCGATCCCCCCCTCCACGAGTTCATGCCCAAGGAGAAGGATCTTGAAGAGGAACTGGCCGAACTCGTCGCCGCCGGGAAAGAGCATTCCCCCGAGGCCGACGGGGTCCGCAAGGTCATGGCCAAGGTTGAAGCCCTCAAGGAATCCAACCCCATGCTCGGCTTCCGGGGCTGCCGCCTCGGCATCGTCTACCCCGAAATCTCCGCCATGCAGGCCAGCGCCATCTTCGAGGCCGTCCTGCAGCTCGTGGAAGAAGGCATCGACATTCATCCCGAGATCATGATCCCCCTCGTGGGCGTGAAAACCGAGATGGAGTTCTTCAGAAAGCAGATCGACGAAATCGCGAAGGGCTACATGGAAAAATCCGGCAGGAAGTTCAACTACCTCGTGGGCACCATGATCGAGGTACCCCACGCCGCCTTCGTGGCCGACCAGATCGCCGAGTACGCCGAATTCTTCAGCTTCGGCACCAACGACCTCACCCAGACCACCTTCGGCTACTCCCGCGACGACGCCGAGGGCAAGTTCCTCGGCCATTACGAGGACAAGGGCATACTCCCCGTCAATCCCTTCCACGAGCTCGACAGGGACGGTGTGGGAGCGCTCATGCAGATAGCCGTGGAGAAGGGCCGGAAGGTCAACTCCAAGCTCTCCATCGGCATCTGCGGCGAGCACGGAGGCAACCCCAGCAGCATCGCCTTCTGCCATGCCGTCGGCCTGAACTATGTGAGCTGCTCCCCGTTCAGAGTGCCTGTCGCGCGTATCTCCGCGGCGCACGCTGCAATGGGCAAACTGGTATAACAACAGCAATGAACGCGGCGCCGGGAATCCTCCCGGCGCCGTACTATCGTCTGCCCGCAAGGGTATCGGAAAGGAACTGAGAGCATGACACAGAACGAGAAGCAGACAACGGAAAAGACGCACTCCGACTTGTCCGGCAGCGTCGCGCAGGGCAAGAAGCTCCTCTGCCGGGGCCTTGCCGCCTCTCCGGGATCCGCGGTCGGGAGAGTGGTCTTCATACCCGGGACCGCAGACATCTCCAAAGTTGCAGACGGCGACATCATCGTCGCCAGAATGACCACCCCCGACATGGTCTCAGCCCTCAGAAAAGCAGGAGCCGTGGTCACCGATGAAGGGGGGCGCACCTGCCACGCGGCCATCATCGCCCGCGACCGAGGATCCTGCTGACGCTTCAGATCGACGTTGTCCGCGAGCTGCCGCGCCAGGCTCACCTCACCGAGCATCAGGTGGAGCATGGCCCGCTGGGTGCGCGCTTCGTCCGCCACGGGCGCCATTACCTTGGACAGATCGAGCTGCTCGAGGGTCGCGAGGGCCTTGCGCGGGTCCTCCTGCATCTCCAGCTGCGCCTTGGCGAACACCTTCGCGGGATCGTTCTTCTTGAAGCCGGCCTCGAGCTTCTCGAGGGCGGCCTTGCGATCTTCCGCGGACTCCACCCCTTGCAGGATGCTGGCCACGCCCCGGGCCTTCTTCGCCTGCCGGAGCGTCCAGACCAGGACTCCGAGGATCACGACCGTCAGCACCCCAGGGACCGCCAACGCCACGGTGATGACGGTGGACGACGTGCTCACCCCCGCGACGAGGGCGCCGACGAGCCAGAGCGCGCCGACGATCAACCCCACCCGGAGGAACGTCGCCCGGAGCTGCGCGGGGCCCAGCGGATCGGGCACGTCTCCCGGCTGCAAGGCGAGCGGCTTCTTCAGCTGTGCCTTCTTGCTCTTGCCGCTCGTCTGGTCCCGACCGCCAGCCCTGCGGATCTTCCGCGTCTCGTTCGCCACGGCGGGCCTATAGCGTCGCCCTCGCGGCCCGTGCAAGTCGCGCGCCCCCCTCGCCTCCTCGGCTCGGGAGCCCTCGATTCAGGAGGGATCCCGGCGGGCCGTCCGCCGAGCCAGCTCCTCGGCTCCGAGGCTGTCGGGGCCCGCGTACGGCAGCCACTCGTAGCGGAAGTGATTGAACAGGCTCTGAGTCAACGACAGCACCGGGACGGCCAGCAGCGCCCCCCAGAGGCCGAAGAAGTGCTCGCCCACGAGGAGGGAGAACACCACGAGCACGGGGTGGAGCTTGGCGGAGACGCCGATGATCTTCGGGTTCAGGAGGTTCGCCTCCACCTGGTGGATACCCACGAT